>Ga0310124_10000045_pt1 | contig 75617 bp, 43 predicted proteins | sample CB11b_AW_Bot5_MG_FD_203507 | JGI IMG/M metagenome (GOLD analysis project Ga0310124, IMG submission 203507) | Marine microbial communities from Western Arctic Ocean, Canada - CB11b_AW_Bot5 | ecosystem: Environmental > Aquatic > Marine > Oceanic | place: Canada: Western Arctic Ocean | collected... | reverse complement strand
ATGAACCAGCGTTACGAGCGGCCGGCCGTTCGCCCCGCGCGCCTGGATAGTCGCTATCTGGGGGTCAACGATGCCGGGATTCCGGGCGTTGCGGAACAGGCCGCTGACCCGGGCACCCGCGAGCGAAAGCTCATCGGAGCCGACCAACAGAGTCTTTACCGGGGCGAGCCGGGCGAGGGCCGCGGAGACCCCCTTGACGATGCGCGCCTGCAGGTAGGCGACGTATTCCTTCGGGTAGAAGCCATAGATTCCGATGGTGTCAGGCGCCGCATGATTGTGAGACATCGCCAGCAGCAAGTGAGAGATGCCCCGCTTTCTGAGCTGCGCCTCGATCGGATCGACCTCGCTCTTGAGCAGGCCAAAGAGATCCGCGCCGACCATCGCAAGCTTGAGTCCGCCACGAGCGATCACCACACAGCGGGCCTTCAGTGGATCGTGAATCTTGTACTTTCCCTTCAGCCAACCAGCCTCCACGGGGCTGATGTCGAGTTCAAAAGCGCCCGCGAGCAGGTTTGGATCCGGCGGGCTGGAGGGCCGAGGCTGGGGGCCCTGACGTAAATGGCTAAGATCGAGATGCCTGCGATAGCCCGGGGGGACTCGGCGATAGCCGTGAGGAAAATAGGCCGCGCCAATGGTCTGCGAACGCGGAGAAAGGGTAAAGCGAACGCCCAGTCGACTGTAATCAAGAAGACGTTGCCCGCCAGGCAGAATCAGCTCAAACTCCGGCCGGCCCAGGCGCTGGCGAATCCTGTCGGCGCTCTCATATCCCCCGGGAACCGTTGCGGCCTCGATGGTGCCGATCTTCCCCTCTTTCCGGCCGCCGAAGAGATGAAAGGCATCGAATTGGCCGGCCTTCGCCTTATAAAGCATCTTCCAGTCATACCAGCCGCCCTCGTAAGTCGGCTGGCCGAGACGCCTGATCAGCTCGGCAACCGGCGTTACGCCCGGAACCAGCCCCTGGTAAGACACAGGCCCGGGACGCGAACCCGGCGCTGGCGCAACCCCTATAGCCTGGCCATCCAGGCTGGTCGTACAGAAAACGAGCCCGGCCACACCAACGCCCACGAAAACAATAAGATTTCTCATGAATCAAACCCGCCGAAGGAATTCAGACCGAAATTCTTGATTTTCCGGGCAAACAGGCTGAAGAGCGACAACTTGACGCATTACGACAATTACATAAATAATTATTATACCGTCACTTCTGTCAAGGCCCAGCGCGGAAGCTACACATTAGCTGTACTCGATACGATCCATGGTGATAATGGACCCACGACTTCATCCATAAGCCTTGAATGGATTCCGCATGGCCAGAAAAAAAACGACTAAAACACCTGAAAAACCCGATTCGTCGGGCCTTATCGAGGCCCTTGAAGAAAACGGGCCTGACCAGTTGAACTCCTTTCTTCTGGAGGGGGCCAACGATAAGATCAAAGAGGTGGTGCTTGGTTGCTATTGCTCCGAGCTGGTAAGTTTGCTGCTCGATGCGAAAAAAGCCTCCGTCAGGGCGTTTTTCCTCCGCGCAATCTCGGCCTGCAAGCGGGGCGTCACCCCCGTTGTGAGCCTCTACAGCTACAGGCTCTATCTTTCCAACCCGCTGCCCTTGTCCCTCAAGGGCTCTGATGGGGAGCTCCACACCAATTATTTCGCTATTCTCGGAGTTAACCTGCACGCAACCGACGACGAGGTCTCCGAAGCCTACACACTTCTCTCCAAGGCCCATGCCCCCGAAGCGTTCGCCCCTCGCCACCGCCTGATGGGAAACGAGCGCCTGGAAGAAATCAAGACGAGCCACAAGAGGCTCAAGACGCCCGAGGCGCGGCAGGAGACAAGGACCATCCTCTCCAGCCAGCCGGAGTCTTGCTTTCCGCGGCGTGATGCTCACTGGGCCGAAGCGGCCACATCCATGCTCAGCTGACAGCGCCTGGCGCTCCGGGCCAGATTCCTACCCATGAACCTCATACTCGCATCCAGCTCGCCGCGGCGACGCGAACTGCTCGACCAGCTGGGCCTCCCTTACGAGGCGCGCTCGCCTGACGGTGTCGATGAGTCGACAGTTAATGGGACGGCCTACTCCGTATGCCAGGAGCGCGCGCGGCTCAAAGCTGAGTGGGTCCTCTCCCAATGCGGCACTGAAGCTGACCATGTGGTCGTCGGCTGCGACACGACCGTGGCGCTCGTCAGGGGGGGCCGGGAAAGAACTCTCGGCAAGCCGGGAGATGAAGATGAAGCTCGAAAGATGCTCCGGGCGCTCTCGGGGTCGGTCCACCGCGTAGCCAGCGCCATCGCCATCGCCCGGGAAGACGACCCGACACGGGTGGCGGTGGAGATCAGCCACGTCACCTTCAGGCAGCTCACCGACGATGCTATCGAGACCTACGTGCGGACGGGCGACCCCCTCGACAAGGCCGGCGCCTACGGAATCCAGACCCGGGGGCACGACCTGGTCGCCTCGATCCGGGGCTGTTACCTGAACATAGTCGGCCTCCCCGTGATGCTGATGTGCGAAATGCTGGGGGTCGAGACCTCCTATCGCTGCCCCTGCGCAGGCCACCCGCTGCAGACCTGCGCGTCCGGCTGCGACCTGGGCGACGCCTGCGGCGAACAGGCTGACGATTAATTCTTTCCGTTTTTCTCCCGCAAAACTCCGGGCGAAAAAGGCGCGGCCTTTGAGCCGGCCCTGCGGCGCAGGTTGGCTCCAGCGCCGCGCTTGAAGCCGAAGGGGACGCTCATGCCGCCGCTCTTCTCGAGGCGCTCGTACAGCTCCTTGCGCATCTTCGCCACGGTGGCCGCATGCTCCCGAATGTGGATCAGGTTGTGCTGTTCAAGGGGGTCCGCGCTCAGATCGTAGAGCTCATCGGTGTCCCAGATGCCGTGATAAACGATCAGCTTGAAACGATTGCCGCGGAGAGCGAACACCGTTGGGGTGTGGGGGAAATTCCATTCCCAGTAATATTCATAGAGAAGGTATTGGCGCCACTGAGAGAGCGGCTGCTTGCCGGAGGCCAGGTCGAGAAAGCTGGTGCCGTCCATATAGGCGGGCGTCTTCAGCCCAGCCGCAGCCAGGAAGGTCGCGGCGATGTCGATGTTGGCGACGACCCCCTTCACCACCGTGCCGCCGGGAAAGAGCTCCGGGCAATGCGCCAGCATCGGAACCCGCATGGACTCCTCGTAGGCGTTGCGTTTGTCGATCAGGCCGTGCTCGCCAAAGAGAAAGCCATTATCGCCCATGTAGAGCAACAGCGCCTTCTGCTCGAGCTTCTTTTCGCGCAGCCAGTCGAGCAGTCGGCCCACGCTGTCATCGACTGCCGAGAGGGTCCGGCAATAATTGCGATAGTACTCCTTGACGTCCAGATCGCTGTGATAGGGGAAGTCTACGCCATGCCAGCTGTTGCGCTGGTTCTTGACCCACCTGGGCTTGCCGCGATAGTTCTCGGGAGTGTCAGCCTGGGTTGGCGGATCAGGGATCTTGGCATCGGCGTACTGCTCGGCGTGCCGCTTGGCCGGCTCAAACCGGGCATGAACGGCCTTGTGCGACAAAAAAAGAAAGAACGGCTTCTTGAGCGAACGGCCCTCGAGCCATTCGAGGGCGTAGTCGGTCAGCTCGTCGGTTATATAGCCCTTCTGGGGAACACGCTTGCCGTTGATGTTCAGCATCGTCTTCCGTTTTTTGGCTGGGTAATAATGGCCCTGGCCCCTGAAGCTCACCCAGTGGTCAAAGCCCGGACGGGGCGAATCGCTGCCGCCGCCCATATGCCACTTGCCGACAAAGGCTGTCTCGTAGCCGGCCCTCTGAAGAAACTGGGGAAAGAAGATCGTTCCCGGAGGCGCGAGATCATTATTGTCCACAACGTTATGATGGTGCATGAACAGGCCGGTGAGGATGGATGCCCTGCTCGGTGAGCAGAGAGATGTGGTCACAAAGGCGTTGGGGAAGTGGGCTCCGCCGGAAGCGAGCGAGTCGAGGTGGGGGGTCTTCAGAAACGGATGGTCAAGAAAGCCGATGGCGTCGTAGCGATGGTCATCGGCCAGAACGAAGATGATGTTCCGGGGACTCGCCCCCTCGATTTTCTCCAGCTCGAGGCCGCGCTGCTCCTCCTGGCAGAACGCCGCGGCCGGCAATAGAGCTGCCAGCACCCCCATCAAAATCAGATGCCGCCTTGTGAATTGGCTCAAGGAATCCTCCCGTTCATTGCGATGAAAAAATGTTGCTTCTCAGCCCGGATAACAGGCAACGCCCGGCGAGCAGCCCGGCCGGAGCTGTGCTGAATACTTTGAGTTGCGGCGACCGGCGCCGTCTCCGCCCGCGCAAGACCGCCAGGGTTTGGATTGCGGTCGGAACGGGCGCGATTCCCGACAGAGACTTCCAAGCGGACGCGATGACCCTTCTTAAACAGGTTGCTGGTGGCGCCAAGCTCGATCTCGGTTGACCCCGACACATCCGGCGGACCATCCCGCCGCAAGATGTGGCTGCGGATATTGTAGGGAGATCCAATCGGATAAACACCCACCGATTTGGCGATGACATCGGTAGCCGGGGTGGTCGTGATTACGTAGAGGGTCGCCTTCACATGGCCGGTCACCGCCGGGTCCCGCTCGAGCGCCTCGGTTGAATAAACCCGCACGTCCCTGTCCGCCACCACCGCGTTCTGGAAGGCGGCGGCGGAGCACTTGCCGGACATGAAGCCGGCGGCTCTTTTCCCGCCATTCTTCATGGTCCCCGCACGCGAAAATCAAACCCGGCGCTCGGCGCCGGACCAAGGGGCGGTAACGTTCTCCCTAGTCCTGTAATTCTCGAACATCCCCCTTGCCAGAAAACCTTAAACCTTTTCATCGAAGGGCCTTACGGCGGCCGTTGCCGGCCTCGTGCCTCATCCCGCTGTGCGTTGTATATTTCTTCGCCCAATTTGCGCGTCTGAAACGGATTGGGCGGTCTGAAACGAGGCGACGAGCAGAAAATGCCCTACGAAATCACCAGCTATGGCAATACGGCCCCGGCGCACCTTCCGAGCGCCGGCAAGGACAGCCCGTTTTCTGTCAGCCACCTGGCCCTCCAGGTGGTATTGACCTGCCTGGTCTTCTATCTCTGGTCATCTCCCCTCGTACAGCCGATCAAGCTCATGGTGGTCCTCTTCCATGAGCTCAGCCACGGCATAATGGCCCTCTTTACCGGTGGAAAGATCATCGAGATCCTGATCACCGCAGACGAAGGCGGCGCCTGCGAAACTGAGGGCGGTAACGCGGCCCTGATCGTTACCGCGGGCTACCTCGGCAGCATGTTCGTTGGAGGAATGATCCTCTACCTCTCGCGGGCGCGGCATTTCGTGCCCCTGGTCTTCGGGCTGCTGACCCTGATTCTCGTCGCCGCCATCACCACGGTTATCCGCGACTCCTATTCCAGGACCTTTGCCTCCGGACTCGCGGTCGCCTTTATCCTCTGCGGATTCCTGGCTCCATCGACCCTGGGTGTCCTCCTGCTGCGCGCGATAGGAACCTTTACCTGCCTCTATTCTATCTTCGACATCTACTGGGATATCCTTGCGGACCAGGGGGCGGCCTTCAACCAGAACGACGCCATGGCTTTCTCCCAACTGACCGGAACCGAGCCGCAGGTGGTCGGCGCCGCCTGGCTGGTAGTCTGTCTCGTCTTCTTCCTCGTGGTCCTGAAAAACGTTCTCCAGTCAGAAGACGAGCTCCCGGTGCCGGAAATGGCGCGCGAGGGCGAGGCCTTCAATCTCCCCGCGTCCTAATCCTGGGCCTCCCATTCTCCATCCGGACCCTGCTCAAGAGCGCCCCAGCCCTTCTGCTCGATGACGGAATGGAAAGCCGCCGGCAGCGGCGCCTCCAGGTCAAGAGGCCGGCCCATCACCTCCTCGGGGAGCCCCACCCGCCAGGAATGGAGCAGGAAATAGTCTATGCCGAAACGCTCCCGGAATTGCTGCGCAGGCTTCGGCTTTCCGTAGCGAAGATCTCCCGCGAGCGGACGACCCGCCCTGGCCATCAGGGCCCGGATCTGGTGGGTCCGGCCGCCCTCCGGCCGAACCTCGACCAGGCTCATCCTCTCATCTCCACGCAGGCGCCGGTAGCTCAGACTGGCCGGCAGGTAGCGATAGTTGCCGCGAAGCTTTGAGCGAATCTTCCCCTTCAGCTGGCCGATGGCATCCATCGGGCCGGCAACGAGCGCGAGATAGGTCTTTGAAACGGCGCGCGCCTCGAAGGCGCGCTTCGCGGCGCGCGCGGCGGAGGTCTTGACCGCAAGCAGCAGGACCCCCGAGGCCTCCAGGTCGAGACGGTGAATCGGATGGATCTTCTTCCCCGGACGCACATCGAGCAACCCGGGGTTGAGGCTGATCCATTCGCCGAGGAGGTCCGTCAGGCCCGTATCATGGCCGGTCCCACGGTGAACCGGAACCCCCACAGGCTTATCAACCGCGATGAGGCCGTGGCCGTGAAAGAGAATACTTTGTGGATCGAATTCCTGGTCCATGGTTCGCGAGAGCCTACTGGCCAAAATACAGCCCGCCATTCACATGAATGACATCGCCGCTGATGTAATCGGCATTCGGCGAGGCGAGGAACGCGACCGCGCCGGCCACATCTTCATTCGTTCCCGCGCGAGCGAGAGGCACGCCGGCCACCAGCTTCTCAAACATCTCCGGCGGGGTGTGGTCCTCGTGAAAGCGGTTGTCGATGATCCCGGGCGCAACGCTGTTGACCTGAATGTTGCGCCCCCCGAATTCCTTGGTGAGCGTCCGGGCAAAGTTCGAGACCGCTGCCTTCGCCGGACCGTAGTGAGGGGTTGTCGGCGCGCCTCCATTGTGGCCGGCGACCGAGGAGATGTTGATCACCTTTCCTCCGCCATGCTCGACCATGACAGGAACGATCGCCTGGCACAGCAGCACTACGCTGGTGAAATTGAGCCGCAACGTCTCGGCGAGCAGCTCGGGGTCGAGATCGGCCAGGAAGGCGCGGCGGATCATTCCGCCGGCGTTATTGACCAGGATGTCAACGCGCCCGTTCCCGAAATCGACCGCGGCCTCTTTGAGCGCAAGGATGTCATCGGGCTTCGTCACATCCGCCCTTACCGCTACGGCCCGGCGGCCGAGAGCCTCGATGTCGGCAACGGTCTCGAGGGCCGATTCAGCGCTGGAATGGTAATTGACCACGACATCTGCGCCGTTTGCCGCCAGCTCCAGGCAGCACCCCCGGCCGATGTCCCGGCCGCCACCGGTGACCAGGGCAACCTTGCCTTCGATTCTGAAACTCATCTCGCCTCCGGAAAAATAATGACAAGTTGATTTTTTTCATTCTGATGGAGGCAGGACCTGCCGGCCTCCGAGCGAACAGATCTTGGCGGCCCCAGTGACTACGGCAAGTAAAATCCGATTCTCCAGTCCCGGCAAGACCGCCGGCCCCGCCGCCTGCGGCCGGGGAGCTCCGTCCTGAACATGACCCCAGACCCCAGCTCAAGCTATTCGCGCTATACCCGCGTGGGCTCCCATCGCAGTGTCGACAGCTTTCGTGGGCATCTTCACGGACTCTGCCCGGATGTTCCAGTCGACAGCGAGATCCTCCGCGCCCCCGAGTCCCCCCTGGCGAAAGACCTGGAAATCTGCGGAAAAACCGCCTCGAACCGCTGGATGATACAGCCCATGGAGGGCTGGGATGGCACCGAGGACGGCAATCCTGGGGAGCTCACCCTGCGGCGCTGGCGGCGCTTCGGAATCAGCGGCGCCCAGCTGATCTGGGGCGGAGAGGCGGTCGCCGTGGAAGCGGAGGGGCGCGCGAACCCCAACCAGCTGGTCATCGCCGACCACACATTGGCGGGCATCGAGAGGCTCCGCGGCGTTCTCCTGGAGGCCCATCGCGATCGCTTCGGCTCGACCTCGGAGCCCATTGCCGGGCTCCAGCTCACCCACTCGGGACGATTCGCCCGGCCCGGAAAAGACGGAGGCGGCCGGCCAAGGATCGCCTTTCGTCACCCGCTGCTGGATGCCCGCGTCGGCGTGACAGACGATTCGGCGATCCTCGACGACTCCGAGGTCGAAGGCCTCATCGAGAGCTTCATCGCGGGCGCCGTCCGCGCCAGGGAGCTGGGCTTCGACTTTGTCGACATCAAGCACTGCCATGGGTATCTTCTGCACGAATTTCTCGGAGCCCATACGCGGCCCGGGCCCTACGGCGGTTCGCTTGAAAATCGCACCAGGATTCTGCGCGAGATCGTCAGCGGAATCCGGCGGGAGGCCCCGGGCCTTCATGTCGCGGTAAGGGTCAGCATTTTCGACAGCATACCCTTCCGCCAGGGCGACGCGGGCGAGGAGGGTGTCCCGGAACATTACCCCGAGGGGGAGCCCTATCACCTTGGATTCGGAGTCGACATGGCCAATCCCGTTGAGCAGGATCTCTCAGAAGGACACGCCTTCCTGGCGCTGCTCGAGGAGCTCGACATCCGGCTCGTCAACCTCTCCGGCGGAAGCCCGTATTACAACCCCCACCTGCAGAGACCGGCTCTCTACCCTCCATCGGACGGCTATCTGCCGCCGGAGGACCCTCTCCGAAGCGTCTCCCGGCATCTGCAGGCCACTCGCGCCCTCAAGCAGAAATTCCCCGGGATGGTGGTCGCCGGCTCGGCCCTCTCCTACCTGCAGGAGTACCTGCCTCATGTCGCCCAGGGTCTCGTTCGCGACGGCTGGATGGATCTCGTCGGCATCGGCCGCATGGCCCTGAGCTACCCCGACCTGCCAGCCGATACGCTAGAGCGCGGCGAGCTTGCGCGCAAGCGCATCTGCCGGACCTTCAGCGACTGTACCACCGCCCCGCGCGGCGGCCTGGTCAGCGGCTGCTTCCCTCTCGACGAAGCCTATGGCTCGCTCCCCGAGGCCGAAGCCCTGCGAGAACTGAAGAAAAAGCCCCGGGAATAAACCGTCGCTCAGCTCTCTTTCGAGGGCGGCTTGCGGAGCAGGCTGTAGTAGCCGCCATCGGCATCGACGCGATGCGGAAGAAAGAGCCGGGTTTCCAGCTCGACCAGGGATGGATGGCGGCGAAGCAGCGCTGCCACACGCTCCTCGTTCTCCTGCGGCTCGATCGAACAGGTTGAATAGACCAGGCGTCCGCCGGGGCCAAGATGTCGAACGGCGGCATCGAGCAGCCCATCCTGCAGGACGGACAGAGAATCGAGATCCTCACGCCGCACCCGCCAGCGCGCCTCCGGGCGCCGGCTAAGCACCCCGGTATTCGAACAGGGCGCATCAACGAGGATGTGGGTGAAGCTCTCTCCCAGATCGATCGCCTCCGGCTCCGCGGGCACGACAGCCGTCTTCCAGGCACCCTCGAAACGCGAGAGGTTGGCCACCACCAGCTCCAGCCGTGACTCGCTGCGGTCCGTCGCCAGCAGGGAGCCCCCATCTCCCAGGCCTTCGAGCAGCTGGGCCGACTTCCCCCCGGGCGCCGAACACAGGTCCAGCACCCTGGCGCCGGACGGCGGAGCCAGGGCAGCGCCGGCCTGGATGGCGGTCAGGTCCTGGAACCGGATCCAGCCCTTCTCCAGGGCCTCCGAGGGCCCGGGACCGCCGGCGGCGAAAAGAATCGTCCGCTCCTGCGGTCCTGCCTCGACCTCGAAACCTTCCTCTCCCAACGCCGCGATGACCTCGGCATCCGGCGGCGCGTGGATGGTAACCCTGGCGCACAGGCGCGGAGTACGATTCCCGGCAGCCAGCAGAGCCCTCGTCTCCTGGGCTCCAAAGCGGGAGATCCAGGTCTTCACCAGCCAGCGGGGATAGGAATACTTAACGCTCAGGTGGTCGACAAGATCGAGGCGGACCAGCGGCAGCACCGGGCGGCTGAAGTGGCAATAGCCTCCCCGCGAGGGCAGGATGTTGGGATCATCAGGCTCAGCCGGATCATCGGTGGTCTTCCTGGTGATGTCAGCGATGAGTCGATGGAGTACCGCGTTGACGAAGCCTACGTTCTTTTTTCCAGCCCCCTCAAGAGCCTTCATGCCCTCGAGGGTCTGGTTTACCGCGGCGTGCGCGGGAACGCGGTTGAGGTAGACCAGCTGGTAGGAGCCCAGCCGCAACGCCCAGCGCACCGCCGCGACCTGGCGATCCATAGGCAGCTTGACGTAGAGCTTCAGGATCCGGTCGAGCGTGTTCTGGTGACGCAGCGCCCCATAGGAGATCTCCTGCAGAAGATGCCGGTCACGGCGCTCGAAGCTACCGATGCGCTCCGACAACAGCTCATCGACAAACCGCCCGCCGCTCTCAGCTTCACACAGCAGCTCAAGAGCCGCCCTTCGCACCGCGGCGTATTCCTTAGCCGGAAGCTCCTGCCGGGACTCTTCGTTCATGGACTCTTCTCCAAAATTTCCTTAAAGCGGTCCCCCGCCTCAACCGGGTTGCCGCGCATATAAGCCGCCGTATCCATGACAGGCTTTCCTTCTCGCTGCAATTCAAGAATCCGGAGAGCGCCGCCTGAGCAGGAGACCGAGAAGCTCTCCGCATCAACTCCGCACACGACCCCCGGGTCCGAAGAAGACGCCTCCTTGTCACACGGCGCCGCGCGAAGAATGCTGACCCTCTTCGCCTTTCCCTGCAAGGGAACGAAGAATCCATGAGCCAGGGGCCACGGGTTCATCGCGCGGACCAGGTCATGTACACCGGCCGGCGACCGATTCCAATCGATGAGCCCATCGCTTTTTTTCAGCTTGGGCGCCAGGGTCGCCCGGGTCTCGTCCTGAACAGCCTCCACGGCCTCTCCTGCCGCTATCAGCGAAAGCTGCTCGAGCAGCAGCTCGGCAGAGAGTGTCGCGAGTCTCCCCTCGAGCTCGGCAGCCGTCTCCGCGGGGGCGATCGCCGTTCGCGAGCAGGCCAGCACCGGGCCGCTATCAAGCCCAAGCTCGATCCGGAACAGCGTCACCCCCGTTTCGGTGTCTCCGCCCAGCAGGGCGTGCACCACCGGCGCGGCGCCACGATAGGCCGGCAGGATTGAGGCGTGCAGGTTGAAGGAGCCCAGCGGCGGCAGGGAGAGGGCCTCCTCTCTAAGAATTTCACCGTAGTCGGCGACGATGAAGACATCCGGAGGCCGTATCCCCAGCTCCTTGCAAAACTCGGCGGTGTTCACCGAGGTCGGGGTGCGGCAATCAAGTCCCAGCTCGAGAGCCCGAGACTTTACGGGGTTCGAGCGCAGCTGGTGGCCTCGGCCCGCGGGCCTGTCAGGGCGGCTGATGACATCGCAGAGCTCGAAATCCGGCCCGCCGGCATGGAGGGCTTCCAGCGCGGGAATCGCAAAAGGCCCCGAGGCAAGGAGAGCGACCTTCATTCGGGCTCCCCGCCTTCATTCGCTTCGGCCGCCTCGGCCTCATCTCCGCTCGACCCGGCGCGGGCTTCCGCGAGAGCTTCCTCTCCTTCGCCCCGAAGCAGATGCTCCTCGGCCGGCTCCGCCCCGGCGGACTCGTTGTCCTCGGCCTGGAGGCGCTCGATTTCTTCATCGGTTCGACGCTGAACCCGAATTTCGGACCCGGGCTCGTCCTGGGTAATGGTGAGAAGGTGCTCCTTGGCCAGCTCGAGGACTGCGATGAAGTAGCCGACGGCCTCGCCTCTCGTCCGAGCCCCCTGGAACAGGTCCTCAAAAAGACAGCCCCCATCGGGAGCTGCATGGAGAAGCGCCTTCACCTCATCGATGAAATCCTCGATCGGGCGGTCCTCGAGCATCACCTCGTGGGGAACGCGCTGTGCGATCACGAGCTGGATCCGATGGAAGGCCGTGAGGAGATCCCAGACATCGGTGTTGCCAAGCGGCAGCGGCTCCGTCACATCTTCGGCATCGATATCCAGCTCCTGTCGAGGCCGCACATAGCGCCGCTTGTGCGAATCCATCTTCTTCTCGAGCAGCAGCGCGCGCTCCTTGAATTTCTTGTACTCCAGGAGCTGCTTTACCAGCTCCAGGCGGGGATCCTCGTATTCCTCGTCTTCGTCTTCGAGCACCTCGCGCGGCAGCAGCAGCTTGCTCTTGACCTCCATGAGGCGCGCAGCCATGACGAGAAACTCGCCGGAGACGTTGGGATCGATATCACGCAGGAAATCCAGGTGCTCGTGATATTGCTCGATCACCTGGGAAACGGGTATATCGAAAACATCGACCTCGTCCTTCCTGATGAGATAGAGCAGCAGGTCAAGTGGACCACTGTAGGTCTCTACCGTTGTGCGAAAGTCCGGATGGGGAGTGGCCATCGGTTCTTTTCCTGTCAAGACTCGGCCAGCCGACCAGCCACCACCTGCAGGGCCTCATCGATCTTGATACGCTCCTGCTCCGTGGTGTCGCGATCGCGAATGGTAACCGTTCCATCTTCGAGAGACTGGCCATCCACGGTCAGGCAATAGGGCGTACCCACCTCGTCGTGACGCGCGTAGCGCTTTCCTACCTGGTGCTGCTCATCGTATTTCGCATTGATCCCGGAGTTGAAAAACTGCTGCACGATCTCCCGGGCAAGCTCGGGCATTCCATCTCGCTTCACCAGCGGCAGGACGGCAACCTTGTAAGGCGCCAGGCGGGGATGCAGCTTGAGCACCCGGCGGGTCTTCGCATTGCCCTTGGCGTCGGGCCTTGGGCTGTCGTAGCAGAAGGCGTCGAGGAGATACATGAGCGTGGTCCTCGTGGCGCCGGCCGCCGGCTCCACCACGTAGGGGGTATAGTGGACGCCCTTCTTGCCCGTCTCCGGGTTCTCCTTCTCCTGGTCGAAATAGGTCAGCCGCACCCCGGAGCTCTCGGAGTGTTTCTTGAGATCGTAGTCGGTACGGCTCGCGATCCCTTCAAGCTCTCCCCAGCCCCAAGGATAGGCGTACTCGATGTCATAACAGTCATCGGCATAGTGGGCGAGCTCGTCCGGCTCATGCTGGCGAAGGCGGAACTTTGACGGATCGTTGGCGTAGCGCTGGTACCAGCCCAGACGCTTATCCTTCCAGAAATCCAGCGCCTCCTTCTGCGTACCCGGCTCGACGAAGTACTCCATCTCCATCTGCTCGAACTCGCAGGACCTGAAGATGAAATGCTCGACCGTGATCTCGTTACGGAAGGATTTCCCCATCTGGGCGATACCGAAGGGCACCTTGAGAGAAAGGGCCTGCTGGATATTGGCGAATTGAACGAACATCGCCTGGGCGGTTTCGGGCCTCAGGTAGACGGCGTTCTCGCCGATCTTCCGCTCGATGAGCTCCCGGGCCTCATCCTGGGAGAGCGTCTTGCCCTCGATGGCCTTCGCCAGCTGCTGGACCGGATCGACCGGTCCGAGACTGGTGCGGAACATGAGGTTGAACTGCCTCTCGTCGCTCAGGAAGGGACTGCCGATCTCCGGGCTCACATAGCCCCTGTAGGGGAAGCTCTCAACCGCCTCCCCGGAGTCGTCCGGGAAAAAACCGAAGGTCTCTTCATCGATCACCTGCAGCCCCTGCAGGGTTTTGCCGCCACGCTTCAGCTCGACACCGAAGCGCTCCTGGATGGCCTTCTGGTAGGCCTTCGCCTGGCCCTTGTCGGCGCAGGTCAGCGTCAGCTCATCCCCCGGCCCGGGCCGGGGAGCATTGTCCGCTCGAAACCGCTCCTTGCTGACCAGGCAATCGACCAGAGGATCGGCGAAGCCTGCCAGGTGCCCGGAGGCCTTCCAGACATCCGTGTGCATGATGATCGAGGCATCGAGGCCCACGACATCCTCTCGCTCGTGCACCATGGCCCTCCACCACTCATTCATGATGTTCCGCTTGAGCTCGACGCCCAGCGGGCCGTAATCGTAACAACTCTTGAGTCCCCCATAAATCTCACTGGACTGGAAAATGAAACCTCGCTGCTTGCACAGTGAGATAATCTCCTTCATGAGGTCCACTTCGTCTTCGGGGGCAGCCTGTGAATCGTTCATTCGATCCTCGAAATCCAATCTGAATAAAACCGGGAAAACGTTTTGAGCAAAAGAGTTGCGTCAGGAACGTGATTATTTATCTCAATCCCTCCAAGTCAACCTATATCAATCCCCGGATCAGGCCAGCCCGGCGATGCCAGGGCGAGGCTTGAACCCCCCATCGCGTGGAACCCCTAGGCGCCGAAAGCATGCGAATCCGCGGGTTTCTCGGCGGTAAGTGTCTGGAAATCACCTTCGGCATGGACTAATCTTGGAGGTTGCCGATGTGTTGATTCGGCCTGGGTCTTGCTGGCGTGGCTGAGCTTTTTGTTTTTTGCCGCCGCCCTCAGCGAGTTTGATGTGTTTGAACCATTTCAAAAGACACTCGCCGCCCTCTCTAGGGCAAGGGTCTGTGTGTATTTCCATATTCAATGGTTGGGAGGTTTCGATGTTCCATTGTCGGATGATATCTCTATGTCTCAAGACTCTCGTGGTCTTGTTGTCTGTCGTCTTCGTATCCCCTGCGGCACGAGCGCAGACCGACGACAACGGCTTCTTTACAGAATACCTGGTTGCCGCCGCCTATGCCGGGCCGGGCTGTAACCCGAACCAGCTGGTCACCGCCGACTTCCTCTGCGACGGCGACAGCAACGAGAACAACATCGTCCCCGAGGAAGGGCTCATCCTGATGGCCCCGGTCCTCGAAGCCGAAGATTGCGCGGGCGGCAGTCAGCCGGCCCTCTTCGGAACCTTTCACCTCAACACTCTGCTCGATCTTGACGGCAACCTCCCGATCGTCGTCCAGATGACCGAAGGCGACCTCCTGAACTTCGAGACGCTGGCCCCCGGCGCCGACAACGCGATGGGCTACGCCTGGGTCTACGTCGAGAACATAACGGGCTCTCCTCTCGACCTGAGAATGGGTATCGCCAGTGACGACACCATCCAGGTCAAGGTCAACCGAATCGAGGTCTTCAGCCTCGGGGTCTGCCGCGGATGGGGCGGGGCGGGAACCACCCAGAACGACTTCCCGGTAACCCTTCAGCCAGGCGGCAACCTCGTCCAGTTCAAGGTCTGGGACGGCGGAGGCGGCTGGGGAATGCGCGCCCGTTTCGTAGAGCCTGTCGGCTGCGAAAACGTTCGCAGCGGCGAGGGACAGATCGAGGTCGGCGTCGAACCGATCGAGCTCTGGCAATCGCCCGCCGAGCGCTCACTCGAGGCCGATGGAACCGCCCCGGGGGAGGTGACGATCAACGTGTCCGTCTCGATCGATGCCGATGGCGCCTACAACCTCGAGGAGAACTACGACCGGGCCTGGGCCGCCAGCGACATCGATCCCGAACCCACCGCCAACGAGCCCGGGCGGCTCTACTGGGAAGGCATCACCACCGCGACCGTAAGCTATACCCTGACCCGCTCAGGCGCCTGGACAATCAGCAATTTTTCAGGCACGGCGACGATCGACGACAACGAGATAACCGTAGGCGGAACCTCCGGCCTCTCCAGCGGTCTCGAAGGGTATGTTGGCGAAATTCTCGTGACCCCGGCCTATACGATGTCCGGCGGCGTCCAGGGCTGCACTATCACAGTCGACCAGATGGACGGCCCCTGGATTAACGATGCCGATGAAATTACCGATGAATGGATCATTCCCGAAGAGGGCCTGATCTTCGGCATTGATTACGAGGGCGAGAGCCAGATCTCCGGGGTCGGAATCATGAGCCCCGAGGCCGAGGCCCTCTTTGTCGACGCTCCTGGCGACCCTTTCAGTGAATCCATCCTCGTTCGCGCGACCTCCGCGGATGGCTTTTATGACTTCCAGCGCGCCGACATCTTCGGAATAGATGTCGAGCAGGTGATGTGCGCCGCGTTCTTCTACGCGGTCAACGCCGGCGACGAGCCCATCCAGGTAGGCATCGGCTTTGGCTCCGACGACGCTGGCACGGTGCGCGTCAACGGTCGCCCGGTGATCACCACCCCGCGTTGCGCGGGGCACCCCGGCTTCACCGACAAGGGCATCGCCCAGCTGGACCCCGGCAAGAACCTCATCTCGGTCTATACCTTCGAAAACAGCGGCGGCTACAATATGTGCATCCGCTTCGAAGATGAGAATTTCGAGCCTCTCCCCATCCCGACCACGATCGACCCCACCGGCTACGAGCCGGGCCCGGATGCCCACCCCGAGCCGGAACCCGTGGGCGGCGGCGACGGAGAGTTTGAGATTATCAACAGCCCGTTTATACGACAGGTCCTCATGACCCCGGCCTACACGCTGGCCACCTGGAACGGCTGCAACATACCTATCGACGTTATGGCCACGGAATGGGTCAGCGACGTCGATGGAGAGATCGCCGACGAGACCATCATCCCCGAAGACGGGCTGATCTTTACGCCGGACTATGGTGGCCTCGCCCCGGAAATTAGCGGGCTCACCAACCTTGGCGTGGCGGCAACGGAAAGATTCTGGGCCGGCGCCGACCCCTTCACCGCGGAGTCGGTGCTGGTGCCGGTCTCCTCGCCCAACGGCGTCTATGACCTGGAGGGCGGAAACGCCTTCCAGGCGAACGTCGAGCTGTGCATGTGCGTGGCCTATACCTATGTCATCAATGACTCCGATATCGGCCGCTGTATCCAGCTGGGAATCGGCTCGGATGATTCCATCTCGGTTAAGGTCAATGGCCGCCCCGCCGGCGCCTTCCAGCGCTGCGCCCCGCACAACCCGTTCTCCTTCAAGGTTCCTGTCTGGCTCGACCCGGGCAAGAACCTGGTCGCGATCGCCACCTACGAAAATGGCGGCGGCTACATCATGTGTGCCCGCTTTGAAGACGAAAATGGCACCCCCATAGACATGCCGCACACCATCGACCCGACGGGCTACGACCCTGGGGAGCATGAGGGCGCCGCTGACGGCTGCTCAAACGCCCCGGTCGATCCCGCGCCTTACCTGCGCGGCGGCCCCTCAAATGGCTTTATCACCGAGTGGCTCGTAAACGCCCAGCAATTTGAATCGGTGACCGGCGGAAACGCTCCCGCCCAGCCCTTTATCGAAGACTATGTCTCCCAGAACGGCGGACCGCCCGACATCGACAGCATCTACGAAGGCGCCATCATCGAATCGGGAATCTCCGGCCTCATCACCAGCGGCGTGCGCGACAGCGCCTGCGGTTTTACAACGCTGACCAGGGTCAGCGCCTACGACATCAATCCCGGCGACCCGGGCCTCTTCAACGGCGAGTCCTACTATGGCGGCGGCGACAACTACACCGCGGTCATGTTCGCCTTTGTCAACAACGTCAGCAATGACGACCTCCAGGCCTGGTTCGGGTTGGCGAGCGACGACGCGGCGACCCTCTACGTCAACGGAGAGGTGGCTGTGGAGTACCTGACGCCTCGCGGCTTCGGCGCCGCCAACGAAATCCAGACCAGGGCAACCTCGCCCGCACTTCTCGAGCCGGGCCTGAACCTGGTCATGCTGGGCTACAACGAAGCCGGCGGAGGATCTGGTGCTCGTATCGCTATGTTCAGCGACTCCTGCTTCAAGACCCCCTTCACCGAAGACGAGGTGTCGGTCAGCGCAGACAACCCCGAATTCGGCGGCGGCGAAACCATCGGCGCCAACCGCTCGATCGAGACGGCGAATTGCGATGGGATCTCTGTTATCACCATCACCTTCGAGATCCCCGGCGACCAGGCCGTGACCGTTACCGTAAATGAGAACCTGCCGGAAAACACCGTTGGCGAAAACGCCTCGGCCGGCGAGTTCAACGACGCCGGCTCGGCCCTCACCTTCACCGGCGTGGTAAGCGACGGCGACACGCTCACCTACGATGTAGCCGATGCCCTGGCAGGCTCGACCTTCTGCCTCGGAACGATCGATGACATGCCGATCCTGGGTGATTCCGTTCTCCGCGAGGGAGCCCCGCTTTGTGACTTCAGCGGAGAGCTCTACATCAACTGTGGAGGGCCCGAATTTGTCGACACGCTAGGCCGGACCTGGCTCGAGGACACCATCGAAAACCCGAGCCTCTACCTGGTGAGTCCCAACGTCCACACCGCCAACTTCGGCCTGGGCTTCACCGGCGTCGATGTCGAGGCCGATGAATACATCTTCGACAACGCCATCGAGCAGGACATCTTCCCCGCCGAGAGGTGGGATGACGGAGACGTCGTCTACGAGTTCACCGGGCTTCCCCCGGGAACCTACGAGGTTGTCCTCCTCTTCGCGGAGTTCTGCTGCAGCAATGGCTGTCAGGACATTGACGATCCGCAGCAGTCCGGCGGGGCCTGCCGTGTCTTTGATGCCTACATCAACGGAGAGCAGATCCTCGACCAGTTCGCGCAGGCCGTAGAGGCCGCCCGCCTCGTAGGAGTCGATCCCGCCGGAACGGCCGGCTATCGTATCGGCCTCTCCGTGGTCGAGCAGGTCACCACCGACGGGTCGATCGAGATCATGCTCGACGACCTCGGCGGAGGCAATCCGCCCGAGAACGCCGGCATCAAGGGCATCATGATTCTCGCCACCGACGGGCCAGCCCCGCTGCCGGACGAAGATTGCGTCAACGGGATCGATGATGACCGGGACGGCGACGTTGACTGCGACGATTCCGATTGCGCCAACCTCGCCGCCTGTCTCCCGGACGAGATCTGCGACAACGGCATCGATGACGACCGCGATGGAGCGGCCGACTGTGATGACACGGACTGTGTTGACGACGCGGGCTGTGCGGGCCCCGGAGAGACCACCTTCGTCCGCGGCGACTCGAACTCCGACGGCAGCGTCAACCTGACCGACGGCGTGATCCCGCTGCTGTTCCTGTTCTCCGGCGGCGCCGCTCCAGGCTGCCTGGATGCGACCGACACCAACGATACGGGCAGCGTCGAGATCACCGATGCTATCATCATCTTCAGCTGGCTGTTCTCCGGCGGGGCGCCCCCGGCGGCTCCTTCGCCGACCAGCCCGGGCTACTCCGCGGCCGACTGCGGCGTCGATGCGACCGACGACGGCATCGGCTGTGAGCGGCCTTCCCCGATCTGCGAGTAAGGCGGCCCTGGCGGGCTGAGGCCCGCAAGCTGAACCGGGCGGCGGCTCCCCGCGAGGGAGTCCCGCCCGGTTTTTTAATCCTGGCGGCTCAGCGAGATGACGCCTCCGGCCGGCCCGGACAGGCCGACGCCGTCAATCCGGGCTGGACTGAAGAACAAGAGCGGGTTAAATAGCGCCTATGCCTGAACATCACAATACCAACCGGCTGGCGGGCGCAGCCCTGGCGGCCCTGATCGTGGCTCTGCCGGGAAGCTTCGCCGCCGCCCAGAAGATCGCCTTCGAACGCTACACCCTCGACAACGGCCTGACGGTGATCCTCCATGAAGACCACCGGCTGCCCAGGGTGGCCGTCAATCTCTGGTACTACGTCGGCTCAAAGGACGAACCGAAGGGCCGCTCCGGCTTCGCCCATCTCTTTGAGCATCTCATGTTCATGGGAACGAAAAACGTCCCCATCGGTCAATTTGACAACATCATGGAGGGCGCAGGCGGCTCCAACAACGCCACGACCTCGAGCGACCGAACAAATTATTTCGAGAGTGGGCCCCGTGAGCTCCTCGAGCTCTTCCTCTTCCTCGAGGCAGACCGCATGACCGGGCTCTCCCGCGCCATGACCCTCGAGAAGCTCAACACCCAGCGCGGCGTCGTTCGCAACGAGCGGCGGCAAAGCTATGAGAATCGCCCCTACGGACAGCTGTGGCTCGAGGTCCCGGCCCTGATCTATCCAGCCGGGCACCCTTATCACCACCCGGTGATCGGCTCGCACACCGACCTCGAGAATGCCGCGGTCTCCGACGTCGTTGATTTCTTTGATGGCTTCTACTTTCCCGCGAACGCATCGCTCGCCATCGCCGGCGATTTTGCACCGGCGGAAGCCCGGGCACTCGTAAAAAAATACTTCGGCTCCATTCCCCGCCGAGCGAAAATCACCCGGACGAAGCCCCCGCCGCCAAGAATTGAGGGGGTGCTTCGCAAGACCCTGACCGACGCCGTCGAGCTGCCCCTGGCCTGCTTTGTCTGGCACTCCCCGGCCTTCTATTCAGAAGGCGATGCCGACATGGATATTGTCGCCAGCGCCCTCGCCAGAGGGAAATCGAGCCGCCTCTATCGACGCCTGGTCTATGACAAAAAGATGGCTCAGGACGTCTCGGCCTATCAAAGCTCGAGCCTGCTGGGCTCCGAGTTCATCATCCAGGTTTTCGCCCTGCCGGGAGCCGACACGAAAGAAAACCTGGAGCGCCTTGGCGCCATCGAGAGGGAGGTGGATGCCGTTATCGCCGAGCTCCAGGAAGGCGGCGTCACGGCGCGTGAAATCGGGCGTGCTCGGAATTCCACTGAATCCGCCTTCTGGTCGGATCTCGAGAGCCTCGAAGAAAAAGCCGATCTGCTCAACCGCTACCTGTTTCACTTCGGCAACCCGGGAGCTATTGAGCGTGATCTCGGGCGATATTCAAAGGTCACCGCCTACAGCACCTCTTCCTGGGCAAAGAAAGTCCTCCAACCGAACGGACGGCTGATCCTTCATGTCCTGCCCGAAGAAAAGAAGGGGGGAAAGCAATGACGGTTGCCGCGCGAAAGACCCTGGCCGGCGCTCCCCTGCTTGCCGTCGCCCTCCTTTTCGTCGGCTGCGCAGGCGGGGAAGGACGCGTAGCCATACCCATCCCGAAGACTTCAACCACGCCGGTCTCCCTTCCCGAGCCCGAAACCTTCAGGCTCAGCAGCGGCCTGGAGGTGTGGCTGCTTCACTCTGACCACGTGCCGGTGGTGGCCGCGTCCCTCATCGTGCGCTCCGGCTCATCCTTCGACCCGAAAGGAAAAGAAGGCCTCCTGTCGCTGGCCATGGACATGCTGGACGAAGGCGCCGGCCAGCGAAGCGCCTTGGGGCTCTCCGACGAGCTCCAGTTTCTCGGAGCCCGTCTCTCGATCTCAACCGGGAAGGACTACAGCTCGATCGATCTGCAGGTACTCCAGCGGAATTTCGCCCCGGCCTTCGACCTTTTTTCCGACGTCCTGCTGCGGCCATCCTTCGCAAGCAAGGAATGGGATCGGGTCAAGCGCCTGTCTCTGAACAGCCTCAAACAGCGCAGCGAACAGCCGACCCGCGTCGCACGGGTGGTGGGAGACCGGCTCTACTACGGCGATGAGCATCCGTATGCCCACCCCGGAGACGGCTACCTTTCAACCGTTGAGAACATCACGCTGGATGAGGTCAAAAAAGCTCGCTCGGCCACGCTGGTCCCGGGCAATTGCGTTCTTCTCATCACCGGAGACTTTGAGCCGGCCGCCCTTCGCGGCGAGCTGGAAGAACGCTTCGCGGGCTGGAAGGGCCCACCCGCCGCGCTCCCCGAAAAAGCCATCGACTCACCCCGCCCCCAGGAAGAAGGGCAGGAACCCTGGCGCCTGGCCGTTGTCGACAAGCCCGGGGCCGCGCAGACGGTCATCCGCATCTACCTGGAAGGGGAACCCTACGAAAGCTTGAGGGCTCCTGCCCTGACCCTTGCCAACACCATCTTCGGAGGAACCTTCACCAGCCGCCTGAATTCCAACCTGCGGGAGGAGAAGAAGATCACCTACGGCGCCCGCAGCGGGCTCGCGGCGCGACGCATCTGGGGACACCTGGTCGCCAGCTCCTCGGTGGAATCAGGCGCTACGGCCCTGGGAATATCCGAGTTCTTCAGGGAGCTCCAGGAGATGGGGCGGGGACGCCTGAAAAAAGGCGAGCTGCGCAAGGCCTCCTCTACCCAGCGCAGCCGGCTCATCTCAAACCTCCAGACACAGGTCGGCCTGCTCGGCATCTACTCAACCGCCGCCGCCCTGAACCTGGAGCCGACGGAGAGACGCGCCTTCTACGCCGCCATGGCGGCGGCCGGGAAGAAAGACCTGGAAGACATCTCGAAAAAGATCTACCACTGGGAAGATTCGCTGATGGTCCTGGTCGGAGACCGCGGCGTGATCGACCAGGCCCTCGCGGAGCTCAGAAAGAACGGGCGGGCGGAGGGAGGGGCGCCTCTCAAACATTTCCGTCTCCCCCCAACGAAATATTTCAGCCGTGAAGGCCTGCCCGCGACTCCCTCCACCGACCCTGAAAAATAGTCCGGAGGGGCGGCGAATGACGAAAAATCCTCTCGCGAACCCCGGGCAAGGCTCCAGCGCCCTTCGTTCCTTCGCCGAACACTTCCAGCTCGAGCGCGGGGGCCCGGAGGAGCTGCTCGTTGAAAGCGCCGCCACGGCGTTCGCCTCGCTTCCCTACGAAAACCTGACCAAGATCCTGAAGCACGACCGGGTGGGGGGCGCGGCCCGGAGGGGGCCGGAAGAGGTCATCGGCGACCACCTTCGCCTGGGAAGCGGCGGAACCTGCTTCTCCCTCACCGCGGCCCTTCTTCACATCCTGCGCGGACTGGGGCTGCATGCGGAGCCCATCCTCGCTGACCGCCACTACGGGGAAAACACCCATTGCGCGCTGCTGGTCTGGCTCGACGGGAACCCCCACCTGCTCGACCCGGGCTACCTTATCCTCAAGCCCCTGCCCCTGCCGGGAAACAAGGAGCTCGAGCAGGTGGTGCCCACGGTCTTCAACGAGGTCCTCCTGCGCCACCGGGATCAGGGGTCAAAAATCGAGCTGCACACCCGGCAGCAGGGAACGGTGAGCCATCGGCTGACCTTCAAGCCGGAGCCCGCGGAGGACCGTGACTTTCTCGATGCCTGGGACGCCTCCTTCGGCTGGGAAATGATGCGCTATCCTCTACTGACCCGGGTTTGCGACGGCGGCCAGCTCTACCTCCAGGGGGCCCGGTTCCAGCGCCGCTCCCGGAAAGAGGTGGAAAGGACAGAGCTCTCCGCGGCAAGGGACATCGCCCGCAACTTCGGCCTGGAAGAGGGCCTGGTGCGGCAGGCTCTTTCCGCCTTCTCGCGACGCGGAGAACATCATGACTGAAGATCATCCGGTCGAGCCCGTTAAGCTGCTGGTCGCGGCCCTCTGCTCGGCTCCCGAGGCTCTCGAAAGAAGCCTCGACGGCCTGCGCGCCCGCAGGGGCGACATCGACCACCGGGGTGCCGCGCGCCCCTTCAACCTGACCGATTACTACGAAGAAGAGCTGGGCGGCGGGCTCAAACGCACGATCCTCTCCTTCGACGCGCTCGCCTCCCCGGCCGAGCTGGTCAACCTCAAGCATGAGTGCATCGAGCTGGAACGAGCCCTCGCCGCAGGGCCGGGCCGGAGATCTGCCAACCTGGATGCGGGGTACCTCGACCACGGCAAGCTCGTGCTCGCCTCGCTCAAGCCGGCGGGCCAGAAGATCTACCTTGCCCGGGGCGTCTACGCCGACCTGGTCGCCCGCTACGGCGGCGGAAGGTACCAGCCTTTCGAGTGGACCTTCCCTGATTTTTCCGCCGGGGTCTACGATGAAGACCTCGCGGCGATCCGCCAGCGCTACCTCGAACAGCTTCGGCACTGAGCGAGCTTCTCGGGATTGCTGGATGGGCGCGGGGCCGAGCGAGTATCCTCATGGTTTCCGTTACACGAGAATAAAAGGTTCTTCCATGAAACCCATCCAGTCACTCTGTCTCATCCTGCTTGCCGCCCTCGCGGCACCCTCCGCAGATGCGGCCCTGCCCAACATTGTCTTCATCCTTGCCGATGACCTCGGAGCCGGAGATCTCGGCTGCTACAATAAAGACTCCAAGGTGCCGACGCCGAACATGGACAAGGTTGCCGCCGCGGGAATCCGCTTCAACGATGCCCACTCGCCCTCCTCGGTCTGCACCCCCACGCGCTACGGAGTCCTCACGGGCCGTTATTGCTGGCGCTCACGCCTCAAAAGCGGCGTCCTCTGGGGAGATGGAACGCTCCTGATCAACCCCGCGAGGCTGACGGTCGGCAAGCTCCTGCAGCAGGCCGGCTACGCCACGGGCGCCGTCGGGAAGTGGCACCTGGGCTTCGGCGCCGGGAAAAAAGCTGATTATTCGAAACCCCTTACGCCGGGAGCCAACGATGTGGGCTTCGACTATTTCTTCGGAATCCCCTCTTCTCTGGACATCCCTCCCTACCTGTACGTCCGCAACAATCTGCCGGTCAAGCCGCTGAGCACCAAGATCGCCGGGAGCGGCCATCGTCGGCAGAAGGGGGGCGGTTTCTGGAGAAACGGCCGGATCTCGGAAGATTTCAAGCACATCGAGGTGCTGCCCAGGCTGGCCCGGGAGGCGGTTGAGTTCATCGAGCGCTCCAGTCGCGAATCGGAGGGCAAGCCCTTCTTTCTCTACTTTCCCCTGACGGCTCCCCACACTCCGTGGCTTCCTGCGGATGAATTTCGCGGCAAGAGCACGGCCGGCTACTACGGCGACTTTGTCGTCCAGGTGGACCACGTGATCGGCCAGGTCACCGCCGCCCTCGAGAAGACCGGCCAGGCAGGCAACACCCTGCTGATCGTGACAAGCGACAACGGCTCTCACTGGCCGGTCGGCGACGTCAAGAAGTTCAAGCACGCCGCCAACGGCAACACCCGTGGGCAGAAGGCTGATATCTGGGATGGGGGCCACCGGGTGCCCTTCCTCGCAAGATGGCCCGGCAAGATCAAGTCTGGCGTCTCCAGCGACGAGACCATCTGCCTGACCGACTTCCTGGCGACGGCCGCCGCCGTCGTCGGCAAGAAGGTGCCGGCGAACGCCGGCGAGGACAGCTATAACATCCTGCCGGCACTGCTCGGCGAAACCCTTAAGAGCCCGATCCGCGAGGCGACAGTTCATCACTCCCTCTCAGGCATGTTCGCCCTGCGCCAGGGCAGCTGGAAGCTCATCGTCGGACGCGGCTCCGGCGGTTTCACCAACCCTCGCAGGATCAAGCCCAAGCCGGGCGAGGCGGCCGGCCAGCTCTACAACCTCGCCAGGGACCCGCGAGAAGAAAAGAATCTCTACCTCGAAAAGCCCGAGGTGGTCGCGCGGCTGAAAAAACTGCTGAACAAATACCGCAAGGATGGGCGCAGCGCCCCCTGAGAAGCCGGCAGAGGCGGCCCGGTCTCTTGGCGTGGCCCGCGGGCGGAGCGGCGGGTATGATATAAGGATCTGGGTTGTTTCCCGGGCCCTGGTCGGCCCGGCGGCTGAAGCTGTAGGTCTGTCTATGGAGATTCCCGTGTCCGGTGTTGAGGTCCTGAAAAGAGCGCTGCTGCTGTGCCTGCTGGCGGCCCCGTCATCACTGACCGCCCAGGAGATCACCTACCTGGATGCCGGCTCGAGCTGGCGCTGGCGCCCGGGACTCTCCGAGGCCTCCGAGCCTCGCGATGCCTGGAGGCTGAACGGCTTCAACGACGACGCCTGGTCGACGGGGCCGGCGCCCTTCGGTTATGGAGACCCCCCCTACGGAACAGACCTCGGCGAGGCCGACCCGCCGATGCGGAGCAACTACAGCTCGCTCTACCTGCGCCGCACCCTGGAGATACCGAACCCCGCGCTGGTGGTCGCGCTCGAGGCCTCCATCGATTTCGATGACGGCTTCATCCTGTGGATCAACGGCGTTGAGGTCGCCTCCGAAAATCCTCCCGGCGATCCAGCCTTTGATTCCCGGGCCGGGCGCAGCCACGAATCGGGGACCTACGACGTTTTCGACCTCCCCGCGCCTGCGGCTTTCATTGTCGCCGGAGAAAACACCATCGCTGTACAGCTGTTCAACTCCTCAGTCTCCTCAAGCGACGCGAAGTTCGACCTGGCCCTCATCGATCCCATCGGGGTGGACACGACCCCGCCCTCCATCGTCGGCCTGCTGCCCGGCTTCCATGCGCGAATGCGCGAGCTGCGCCGCATCGCGGTGACCTTCAGCGAGACGGTCTCGGGCGTCGATGCGGCGGACCTCCTCATCAACGGGGCCGCGGCCGACAGCGTCGACGGCGAGGCCGCGGGGCCCTATACCTTCCGCTTCGAGCAGCCGTCCGAAGGGGCGGTTACGGTCGGCTGGGCTCCGGACCACGGCATTCGCGACCTCTTCGTCCCTCCGAACGATTTCCCCGGCGAAGGCTGGGGCTACCTCATCGACCCGGACGCTCCCATCGGCCAGCTGGTCATCAACGAGCTCCTCGCCTCCAACCAGGGGGGGCTTCGAGACGAGGACGGCGACAGCCCGGACTGGGTCGAGCTGCGTAACCTGGGAGCTGAACCTGTCGAACTCGCCGGCTGGACGCTCACCGATGACCCGGCGGAGCCAGGCATGTGGAACCTTCCCCAGAGAGCTCTCCTGCCAGGTGAATACCTGCTGGTCTTCGCTTCCGGCAAGGACCGCTCGCCGGCGGAGGGCGAGCTCCACGCCGGCTTCAAGCTGGAGACCGAGGGTGAATATCTCGGCCTCTTCGACCCCAACTCCCCCGGGCAGGCCGTCTCCGAGCTGGCGCCGGCCTACCCGGCCCAGAGAACCAACCTGGCCTACGGCCGCACCGAGACCGGCCTCCCAGGCTATCTTGCCACCCCGACCCCGGGAGCCTCGAACGCCGCGTCGGAGGTGCTTGAGGGTGTCGTCGCTGAGCCGACAGCGAGCCATCCGAGAGGGTTTTATTCCGACGGGCTCTCGCTCGAGCTGAACTGCGCCACCGAGGAGGCGGGCATCTACTACACCCTGGATGGCAGCGAGCCGACCGAGAATGACGGCACCCGCTATTCCGGACCCATCGATATCTCCGGCACGCCCGCGGCGCCGGTGAAAACGGTCCGCGCGGCGGCCTTCCGGCGCGGGCTCCTGCCCTCGACGGCCACCACCTGGTCCTATATCTTTCCGGAGAGGGTGCTCTCGCAATCACGAACCCCGGGGGGCTTTCCCACGGCCTGGCCCGGGACCGCCGCCGACTACGAGATGGACCCCCAGGTCATCAACGCCGGCGACAACCGGGCGCTCGGCCTGCGGGCGCTGATGAGCCTGCCTGCCATCTCGGTCGTCGGAAGCATGGATGACCTCTTTGGCGCCGCCCGAGGAGTCATCGTGCATCCCTCCAGCTCCGGGCCATCCTGGGAACGCGAGGTCACGGCCGAGCTGATCCTCCCCGACGGAGATGAAGGCTTCCTCGCGCCCTGCGGCATCAGAGTCCAGGGAGGCAGCTCCACCGGCGGATGGAAATCGAAGAAGACCTCCTACCGGCTCGCCTTTCGCGGCGGCTATGGCCGGAGCAAGCTGAACTATGACTTCTTCCCCGGCTCTCCGGTCGACCGCTTTGACAACCTCGTCCTCGATGCTCACCTCAACCTGACCTTTACCCATCCAAGCCACGACCAGCGAGTCCGCAGCCAGTACGTCCGCGACATGTTTGTCAGCGATCTTCAGCTGGCCATGGGCTCGCTCGCTCCGCGCAGCCGACTCTGCAGCGTTTTTCTCAACGGGCTCTTCTGGGGCGTCTTCGACGTACACGAGCGCCCGGACAACGGCTACTGCGAGGAGCACCTCGGCGGAGACAAGGAAGAATGGGACATCTTCCGCCACACCGGCGGTACCGTAGTCGATGGCAATTCAGCGGCGTGGAACACCATGATGTCACGCGCGCGCGCCGGCCTGGGAACTCTCGCGAACTACAACGCCCTCCAGGAACAGCTCGATGTGCTCGACCTCGCCGACTACATGCTGGTGAACTTCTACACGGGCAACGATGACTGGCCTCATCACAACTGGTACGCGGGACGGCGCCGGGTGCCGGGAGGCGTCTTTCGCTTCTTCAGCTGGGATGCTGAGCACGTGCTCAAAGATGTCAACGTCAACCGTGTCGGAGTGAACAACAACAACACGCCGGCGGAAGCCTACAGCCGCCTGCGACAGAGCCCGGAATGGCGCCTTCTCTTCGCCGACCGGGTTCACCAGCACTTCTTCAACGGCGGGCCGCTCTACGTCAATCCCGAGGAGCGAAGCTGGAACCCTGAGCGGCCCGGCGAAAACCGGCCGGCCGCGCTCTACATGAAGCGCGCCGACCAGATCAACCTGCCGATGGTACTCGAGGCTGCGCGCTGGGGGGATGTGCGCAGGGAGCCCCCGTATACCCGGGAGGGCGAGTGGTCGGCCGAGCTGAACTGGCTGCTGCGCGCCTGGTTCCCCAACCGCTCGAGCCGTGTCCTGCAGCAATTGCGTTCGGCCCGGCTGTATCCAAACCTCGCCGCGCCGGTATTCAGCCGTCACGGCGGAGAAGTTCAACCCGGTTTCGAGCTGAGCATGGCGCTGCCGGCCGGAGAGCAGGGAAGCATCTACTACACCACCGACGGCAGCGATCCGAGAGTTTACGGGTCGGGGGCGCTCGCCCCCGGCGCGACACTCTACGAGGGACCCGTGCGCCTCACCGCCAACAGGGCCCTTCGGGCGAGGACCCGTTCAGGCAACACCTGGAGCGCCCTCAACCGGGCCGAGTTCTCCGTGCCGGCGACCTGGGCCGGTCTGGTTTTCACGGAAATCATGTACCACGCCCCCGGAGGCGGCGCCTACGACTTCCTGGAGCTTGCCAACCTCGGAGATTCGGACCTCGAGCTCGGCGGCCTCTTCTTCAGCGATGGGCTCTCCTTTGAATTTCCTCCCGAAACGACGCTGGCTAGCGGCGCGCGGCTGGTGCTCGCATCCAATGCCGCCTCCTTCGAAGACGCCTATCCCGCAGCCGACCTCTTCAGCGTCTACGAGGGCTCTCTCGCCAACGATGGCGAGACCATCACCCTGCGCGACTCTTTTGACAACATCGCCGCCGCCGTGAGCTACGATGACGAAGACGACTGGCCGATCGGGCCCGATGGTTTCGGCTACTCGCTCGTCCCGGGGCGGCCGGGAGGCGCCGGGTCGAGAGGCGGGGATTGGCGCGCCAGCGCCAGCGCTTTCGGTTCGCCTGCGGCCGCCGACCCGCCGCCGCCCGCTCACCGGGTGCTGATCAGCGAGGTGCTGAGCCGCACGGAGCCGCCGCTGGAAGACGCGATCGAGCTGTTCAACTCGACCTCCTCCGACATCGCGATCGGCGGATGGTATCTCAGCGACAGCCGGGACAGCCTCTCCTCGCTCAAAAAATACCGCCTTCCCGAAGGGCTTGTCATTCCCGCCCTGGGATACCGGGCCATCTACGAGAGCGCCTTCAACCCGGAGGGGGGCGCCGCGGGAAGCTTCGCCCTCGACGGCGCGGGCGACGAGGTGTTTCTCTCCTCTGCCGATGAAGCCACCGGCGAGCTCACCGGCTACATTGCGGGGCTTCGCTTCAACGCCCTGGCCCCCGGAGTCTCCTACGGCCTTGTGGCAACCAGCCTGGGCCCGGACCTCGCCCCCCTGAGCGGGCGGAGCCTTGGAGAAGAAAACCCGGGCCACCTGGCCGGCCCCGTGATTATCAGCGAGGTCCACTATCACCCCGCCCGGGGCGACAGCGAGTTCATCGAGCTCTACAATCGCGGCTCCGAACCTGTCGAGCTGCGCGACGGGGAGGGCGGACGAGGGTGGACCCTGCGCGGACTCTCCGGGCTCCATGGAGAAGAAGGCTACGAGCTGCCCGCCGGAGCCTCCATCGCGCCCCGCGGTTTCCTGCTGGTATCGAGTGTCGACCCCCGTCTCTTCCGCCAGCTCAACTCGGTTCCCGAGAACACCCCCATCTACGGCCCCTTCGGAGGCTCGCTGGACAATAGCGGGGAGTCCCTGCGGCTGCTGCGCCCCGGACCTCAAGAGCAGAAAGAGGATGGCGGGTGGATCCTGGTCGACCGGGTGCGCTACGATGACGGCCCGCCGTGGCCGGGGGAGGCCGATGGAGAGGGGCCCTCCCTCGAGCGGCGCGACCCCGACAGCTACGGCAACGATCCGGAAAGCTGGGGGGCCTCACGGCAAACGCGAGGCACCCCCGGAGAGACCAACTCTATTGGTCCGCCGCCGCCCAACATCGAGCCGCGCGCCCTGTTCAGCATGGACCCGGAAGCGGGCTTCGCGCCGCTGCGGATCGCGTTCGACGCCTCCGGCTCCGATGACCCCGATGGCCGGCTGGTCTCCTACACCTGGGACTTCGGGGATGGACGAGGCGGCTCCGGCATGCAAACGAGCCACACCTATGAGAACGCCGGCGCGTTCCGGGTCATCCTCGAGATAAGAGACGACCGGGGGGCGACGGCCCGCTCTGAGCGGAACGTCTCGGTTCGCGAGCTCGGCCCGAATGAGCGGCCGGTCGCTTCCTTCACCATCTCGCCAACCAGGGGAGCGGTTCCCCTCGAGGTGCGGGTCGATGCCTCCGCCTCATTCGATCCCGATGGAAAAATCGTGCGTTACGACTGGGATTTCGGAGATGGAGATGGCGGCCTGGGCGAGGCCATGACCCACACCTGGAATGAGCCCGGACAATACCTCGTCACACTCATCGTGTGGGATGACCGTGGCGGCTTCACCATGGCGTTTGAACCCGTTATTGTCGACCCCCCAGGCGGGGGACAGCAGCCCGGCGACTGCAACCAGGACGGCCGGCTGGACATTTCCGATGCGGTCTGCCTCCTGGGCCATCTCTTCCTCGGGGCGCCGCGCAGCCTTCCCTGCGGAGATGGAACGACGGCCGATGCGGCCAATCGGGCCCTGATGAACCTGAACGGCGACGCCTCCATCGACCTGACGGACGCGATCCACGTCCTGCAGTATCTCTTCCAGGGTGGGCCGCCGCCCGCCGATGGAGCTTCCTGCCGACCCATCCCCGGCTGCCCGGAGACCTGCGGAAACTGAGCTTCGGTCGCGAACGTCTCAGCAGACTCTTTTCACTTGATGAAATGAGGCGGAGAGGCCATCAAGAGGGGCTCGACTTGTACCAACGATGCCACCAGGAGACCCCGAAATGTACTTCATGAAGAAATGCGCCTGTCTTGCCATGCTTCTGTTCCTTGCCTGTTCCTGTGTCACAACGGCAACCTATAAGGCCGTCAAGATCGTGACGCCAGCGGATGCCGGGCTCAACACCCCCGAATGCGCTATCCACGACACCAAGGCTGACATTTATATTGTCTCCAACATCAACGGCAACCCTCTCGGCGCGGACAAGGCCGGCTTCATCTCCCGGGTAGCCCCTTCCGGAAAGATCCTCGAACTGAAGTGGATCGATGGCAGCGCCGAGGGCGTCACCCTGAACGCTCCAAAGGGCCTGGCCATCGTCGGCGACACCCTCTACGCCGCAGACGTCAATGCTGTGCGTAAGTTCCACCGGGTCACCGGCAAGCCCACGGGCGTCATCGACTTCAAGGGCTCCTCCTTCCTCAACGACCTCGCCTCAGGACCCGATGGCACGATTTACGTCAGCGACTCCGGCTTCGGCGGTGACAAGGACGCGCCGAGGACCGACGCGGTCTACGAAATCAGCCCGGACGACTCTGTGAAGGCGCTTTGCAGGGGGGAAGAAGTCCCCAACCCTAACGGCCTGCTCGTAACCGCCGGCGGGTTGCTGGTCTGCACCTGGAATTCGGGAGAGCTCCTCTGGGCCAGGGCCCGCGAGGGCCGTGAGCGCCTCGTAGCCAAGCTGCCGAAAAACCAGCTCGACGGGATCGTGGTCGACAAGGATGGAAGCCTGCTGATCACCAGCTGGGCCGGAGAATGCGTCTACCGTTTCAAGTTTCCAAAGGGCGCCACTGTCGCGATCGAGGGCCTCAAGGAGCCCGCCGATCCCGGCTGGGATGCCAAGCGCGGCAGGCTGCTGATCCCTCACTTCAAGGAACACAAGCTGACGATCATCACTCCCTGACCGGGATCCTGCTTTTCAGGCGGACCGCCGCTGTTCAAGAGCCTTCCGGACGCTCTCTGCGTGGCCCTTGGTCTTGACGCGCTTCCAGTGTTTCGCAACCTTGCCTTTTGGGTCGATCAGGACCGTTGAGCGAATGACGCCGACGGTGATCTTGCCGTACATGTTCTTCTCGCCCCAGGCGCCGTACTTCTCCATAACCTTGTGGGAAGGATCAGAGAGCAGCCTGATCTTGAGCTTGTACTTCTTGATGAACTTCTGGTGGCTCTCACCCGAATCCGGGCTGCAGCCATAGACCTTCGCGCCGAGCTTCTCGAAGGACTTCAACCCGGAGGTGAAATCGCAGGCCTCGACGGTACAGCCGGGGGTATCATCGCGTGGATAGAAATAGAGCACGACCCAATTCCCCGCCAGCTCACTGAGACGCACCTTGTCGCCGCTTTCGTCCGCGAGAGTAAATGCTGGAGCTTTTTTGCCTTCTTCGACAGCCATCTTACTATTCCCCGTTAAGATACGTTTTCTTCAACCAACTCGAAAACGAAGGTATACCACATGCGACTCCGTCTCTGTACCCTCTGCCTGGCTCTCTCCGCCCAGGCCTTTGCGGCCAACGAAGACGGCCGGCGCAAACCGAACTTCGTCATCATCATGGCCGATGACCTCGGCTACGGAGAGCTCAGCTGCTACGGCAACACCGCCTATAAAACACCCCACCTGGATGCTCTCGCCCGCGCAGGCATGCGCTTCACCGATTACCATTCAAACGGCGCGGTCTGCAGCCCGACCCGCGCGGCCCTCCTGACCGGGCGCTACCAGCAGAGAGCCGGGGTAGGAGGGGTCATCTATGCCGGCTTCAATCAGAACAGAAACCACGGGCTTCACCAGGGCGAGACGACCTTCGCCGAGCTTCTTGCCGGTGGCGGGTATCAGAACGGCTGCTTCGGAAAATGGCATCTCGGCTACGAGAAGAAGTTCAATCCTGTCCATCATGGATTCAACCGGTTCCGCGGCTATGTCAGCGGCAACATCGACTACCAGTCGCACTACGACCGGGTCGGGGTCTACGACTGGTGGGAGGGGCTCGAGCACATCCGGGAAAAGGGCTATTCAACCCACCTGATCACGCGCCACGCGGTGAAATTCATCGAAGAGCACAGAGACCGGCCTTTCTGCCTCTACGTCCCACACGAAGCCCCGCACACCCCCTTCCAGGGGCCGGGGGATCCGGCCTTCAGAATCAAAGGCAAGGTGGTGCCGGAGAAGCGAACCGCCGCATTCAGGAAACGCGCCTACCGCGAAATGGTACAGGAGATGGACAAGGGTGTCGGCGAGATCGTCGCCGCGCTCAAGCGACTCGGGATCGAGAAAAACACCCTGGTTTTATTTGTCTCCGACAACGGCGCCGCAAGCTTCGGAAACAACGGCTCCTTGAGAGGCGGCAAGGGCCAGCTCTGGGAGGGCGGCCATCGCGTTCCGGCAATCGCGAGCTGGCCCGGCAGGATTGAGGCCGGAAGCGCCTGCGATGACCTGTCGATCGGAATGGACATCTTCCCCACCCTGCTGGAGCTCGCCGGAGTGAGCGCTCCGGAAAAGCTTCGCCTCGACGGACGCAGCCTGGTCTTCAGCCTCCTTGGTAAACAACGGCTCACGGGCGGGCCACGCAGGCTCTTCTGGAGCGCCGGTCGGCAGCAGGCCATGCGCCAGGGCCCGTGGAAATATGTCCGGGAGCTCAAGGGCCAGAAGGCCGTGGCGCTCTACAACCTCTCCAGCGACCCGGGCGAGAGAAACAACCTCGCAAAGAAAAATCCAACCCTCCTCGCCTCCATGCAGAAAAACTACGCGGCCTGGGAAAAGGAAGTCGCCACCGGAGCCACCAGGCAGCCCGCCGTGCCCGCCAGCAGGAAAAAATAGCCCACCCGAAAACCCGAAATATTCCCGGAATCTGCCTGGAACGGCCGGATGAGCGGCTCTCGCCCCCAGGGGCCAGAAAGCCACATCAAAGCAAAGTTTCATCGGTTATGATGGGGGCCTGATGAAGACAGGGCCCGCCAAAGGCGGCACCTGCGCCATCCGGGACCTCTAAATCATTAAGGGCGTCGTCTCATGTCGAACAGGCTTTATCGCATCCTTGCCTGCAGCGTTTTTTTCGGGCTCCTCTCCCCCCCGGTCACCAGCGGGGCTCTCTTCGGCAATGACGTCGATACGCTGACGGCAAAATACCGGCAGGCCCGAAGCTCCGCCGGAAAACCCGGCACCGCCGCCTGGCCCGGAGCGGTCGAGAGAAAGGTCGCCCCGATCCTGCACCGAATCGGCAAGCTCAAAGACCCCGAGGCGCTCAAGATGCTCAAGCGCGAATACAGCGGCACGGATGCCTACCTGGTTGCCGCGGCGGGCAGCGCCATGATCGAAGGCGGCAGCGCGGAAGGCCTGGAGGCGGCGATCAAGGGCTTCGGCAAGGGAAGCGGCTGGAAAACCTACTCCAAGGTGCGCGTTCTCGATGCGATCGCGGCTACCGGGAAACCCGCGGCGCGGGATTTCGTGATCAAAGCGGCAACATCCGGAACATCGGAAATGCGGGTCATCGCGATCGGAAGCCTGTCAAGTTTCCCCCGTAACCAGGAGGCCTGCGAGGCTCTGCTCGATGGCCTCAAGAGCAGCCATTCCATGGTCCGCAACGCTTCGCTGCAGGCCCTGCACAAGTTCAAGGTCAAGAAGATGGTCCCCGCCCTCATCGCCCGCCTTGGCCGCGAAAAGGACAAGGGCCGACAAGGAGATGTCCTCAACCTGCTGGTAAGGCGAACCGGGGTCAACCTGGGCCTGGTCGCCAAGGACTGGAACAAGTGGTGGAAAGAAACCGCCGATCGTTTCGAATTCCCAACAGCCTCAGAGGTCGGCGCGCCCAAGGCCAACACCGTGGTCGTTCCGACCTACTTCGGAATCGAGGTCGCCTCGAAACGGGTCATCTTCCTCGTCGACGCCTCGATCAGCATGCTCCAGTCGGCAACCGGCCCCAAGAAGAAGGGCAGGAAGAAAAACCTCAAGGGCGCCCCCGGCACCAAGATGGCGGCGCTGAAAAAGGAGCTCGCCAGCATTCTCAAGAAGCTTCCCGACACGACGATGGTCAACATCATCTTCTTCAACGTCGGCCCGATCCCCTGGAAGTCTTCCCTCCAGCCCCTGCGCGGGCGCGGACGCCAGGAGGCTATCGCCTTCGTCAACAACCTCGACTGCAAGCTCAAGACAAACATCTACGACTCGCTCGTGCTCGCCCTCAAGGACCGCAGGGCTGACACCCTCTTCCTGCTCTCAGACGGCAAGCCCATAGGCGGCACCTTCACCAAGCCCGCCGACATCCTGCGCGAGATCGGCGCGAAAAACCGCGTCCGCGGCGCCAAGATCAACTGCATCAGCTTCGGCCAGGAAACCCCCTTCCTCAAACAGCTGGCCAAGCAGAACGGCGGCGTCTACCGTGCCACCAGTGGCGGGGGCGGCGGCAAAAAAGCCGGCAAGGGCAAGAACGCCAAGTAGCTCCGGGTCAAGCCCTGGGGTCTGATCTTGAATATGTCTGCCGTCTTGTCGAGGTTCTGGTTGAAAGCGGTGGCCCCATCTGCTGCCCTGCATCTCTCTCCATCAGAGAGCGGCGCCGACTGGTTTACCGCCGCAAAACCAACACTGAAATTGAGTTTCATTTGCCCTCGCCAACCGACAAACTGGGTTCTTGCACTCTGGACAAACCCTCCAAATCGACGGAAACACCCATGTATAAGACCCTCCTCCTGCTCCTGGCGCTCGGCCTTGGCAGCAACCTGCAAGCAGCCGGCAAACCCAACATCGTCTACATCATGTCCGACGAGCTGGCCTACTTCGAGCTCTCGCACATGGGTAATAAGTACCTCGAGACGCCGAATATCGACCGCATGGCGCGTGAGGGCATCCGCTTCACCCAGGCACTCGCCGGGGCGCCGGTCTGCGCCCCGACCCGCTGCACCCTGATGACCGGCAAGCACTCCGGGCACACCTCGGTGCGCGCCAACGGCGGCGGCACCCCGATGCGGGCCGGGGAGATCACCATCGCCTCGATGCTCAAGAAAATGGGCTACGCCACCGGCGGCTTCGGCAAATGGGGCTGTGGGGGACGAGGTTCAACCGGCGTTCCGGAAGAGCTCGGCTTCGATATCTTCGTCGGCTACTACGACCAGGTCCACGCGCACTCTTTCTACCCGCCCCATCTCGTGCGCAACAGCAAGGAGATCCCTCTCGAGGGCAACCGCGGCGGGCGGACCGGGAAAACCTACTCGCATTACCTGATCTTCGATGAGGCGAAAAAGTTCATCCGCGACAACGCGGAGAAACCCTTCTTCTGCTACCTGCCCATCACCCCGCCCCACGGCATGTATGACATCCCCGAGAGCGACCCCTCCTGGCAGCACTTCAAGGACAAGGACTGGCCCGGGGAAACCCGCAACTACGCCGCCATGGTCCACATGGTCGACCGGCAGGTGGGGGAGGTGCTGGCGCTGCTGAAGGAGCTCGACCTCGAGGACAACACCCTGGTGTTTTTCTGCGGCGACAACGGCGGCCACGACCGCTTCCGCAACAACGCGCACCCCAGGGGCTTCTTCGGCCCCAACCTGAACCCCAAGACCGGGGTCGGCTTCCGCGGCGGCAAAGGAAACCTCTACGAGGGCGGCCTGCGGATCCCGATGCTGGCGCGCTGGCCGGGAAAGATCAAGCCGGGGCGGGTCAGCGACCTACTGTGGTATTTCCCGGACGTATTTCCCACCGTCGCAGAGGTCACCGGGGGCGAGGCGCCGGCGGACATCGACGGCATCTCGGTCCTTCCGGAGTTGCTCGGGCAAGAGCAGAAGAAGAAGCATGAACTCCTCTACTGGGAATACGGCGGGCACACCGCCGTGCGGATGGGTAATTGGAAGGCCGTCCGAACCAACCAGCGCAAGATCTGGGAGCTCTACGACCTCTCCTCTGACCTCTCAGAGAGCAAGGATGTCGTGGCGAAACACCCGGCCATCATCGAAAAAATGGCCGCCTTCGCAAAAGCCTCCCACGTAAAAACGGTCCAGGGGAAATACTCGGACACTGAGGCGCATGAAAAAGACCGCTGGGCAAAATGGGGCGACGCCCGCCCCCAGCCCAAGCTCAGCGGAAAAACGAAACGGCTTCCGAAAAAAGGCCTGCTGGCGAGCTCCGGCTGGAAGCTCATGAACTTCAGCAGCGAGAGCACCACCAACGACCGCAAGGCCGCCTACGCCATCGACGGTAAGCCGCGAACCCACTGGCACACCCGGTGGACTTCGAAGCACCCCCACGAACTGGTTATCGACCTCGGCGCCCAGCGTACAATCCGGGGCCTGCGTTACCTCGCCCGCCAGGACGGCAGCTTCAACGGCGGCTTCAAGGATTTTGACTTCACCATCAGCGACACACCCGGGCAGTTCGGCGAGCCGACCCTGAAGGGAACCTTCAAAAAAACCAAGGAGCCCCAGGAGGCCACCTGCAAGGCCGCAAAAGGACGCTATGTCCGGATCCGGGTGCTCTCAGAGGTCGGCGGAGGACCTTGGGCTTCGGCTTCGGAAATTGGTATCATCGGCGACTAGGGTCGGCTTCGTTATCAGGTCACAGACAAAGGAGCTTCAGGCATCTCATGCGCGTTTTTTCGATGTCCATGACCGTCCTGCTGGCCCTGGCCGCCAACGGCCGGGCCGAAGAGCTCCCCCCTGTCGCTCCCGGCGACTGGTCAATGTACAACCTCAATGTGCTCGGCTGGCGCTACAACTCGGCCGAAAAGAAGCTGTCGCCCGAGAACGCCGGGAGTCTTGAAGAAAAGTGGCGCTTCCCGCGCAAGGGCTCAAAAGAATTCGTCGGTGCGATTCATGCCACGCCCATCGTCGTCAACGGGCACGTCTACTTCGGCACCATGGTCAAGCCCGCTTTCTACAAGCTCAAGCCCAATGGCGAGGTTGCCTGGAAATTCCGAATTCCAGCCTACTCCAACAAGGGGGCGCTCGGCGAAAAAGGCAAACGCGGCGTCAACCGCATCGGCTCCGGCCCCGGCATCCTGAGCACCGCCCTGGTAACTGACAGCAGGGTCTTCTTCGGCGATGCCGCGGGAGTGTTCTACGCCCTCGATCGCGCCAGCGGCAAGAAACTCTGGTCTCTCAATGCCAAGGTCGACGGCTTCCCCGGAGGCCACCACGCCAATGTCTTTATGTCATCCCCCATCCTCGCCGATGGAAAGATCATCGTCGGCGGCGGCAGCCATGAACACCCCTATCCACAGGACCCTCGCTATCCCTGCTGCACGGGACGCGGCTTCGTCATCGCCTTCGAGCCCGAAACCGGTAAAGTCGCATGGAAATACGATGTGGGCCCTCCGCCGAAGAAGTTCAAGAAGCCCATCGTCATCGAAGACGCCAACGGGAAGCACGTCTTCACCCACGGGCCGGCCACAAGCTCGGTCTGGTCCTCACCATCCTGGGATGCCCGCCTTGGCATGATCTTCTTTGGAACCGATGTGCAGAACTCACCGCGCGCCCCGACCCCGGACAACCCCCGACTCGACACAAAGTATTCAAGCGCCGTGATCGCCGTCGATGTCAAGACCGGCCGGGAGCGCTGGGTCACCCAGATCAACAAAGGCGACATCTTCAACCATTCGATGTCGGGCTACGATCCCAACACCGGCCTCTACAAGGATCTCTCCATCGGCGACACGCCGAAGCTCTACGATATCAAGGTCAAGGAACGGAAGACCCGGGTTGTCGGGGTCGGCTGTAAGGACGGCGGCTTCTATGTCTTCGCTGCCGCCGACGGGAAGCTGCTCAACTCAACGCCCCTCTACAAGGGAAAGCCGCGTTTCCCCCTCGACCCAAAGCCGGACAAGCGTCTGATTGCCCTGCCCAGCCCGATCGGCGGCATCCAGAGCGGCTGCGCTACCGATGGGAAACGTGTTTTCACCAACGCCATCGACTGGCTGCGGATCGGGCGGGCCCTCCCTGACGGAGGACGGGTGGTCTGCATCCATCCCGATGCGAAAAAAGAGTTCTGGAGGCACGAGCGCCCGGTGATCAAATCAAGGAGCCGGGGGAAGATCGGCGACCCCGTTGGCTCCGGCATTGCCCTTGGAGGCGGCATCGCCTGCTTTACCACCACGGTCAGCGAACAGTTGGTCGTCCTCGATGCCGCAAACGGAAAGGTGCTCAAATCAAAACACATCGGGACCGTGTGGAGCGGGCCCTCCATCTCCAGGGGGCGGATCTATGTCGGAACGGGAAGCATCCTCTTCCTCAAGAAACAGAAAAACGGCGTTCTCTACAGCTTCGGCCTGCCCGGCGAGGACGAGATCGACCGCCTGGGTAACGGCGATGAATAGGTCCGCTGCCGACTTTCTATAAAGGAGCTTAACCATGATGAAGCGTGTTGCTCTGCTCTTGCTGGCCTTACCCTCCCTGGGCGCAGCCCAGGGATTTTCCTCCCCAGAGGACATCTCCTTTCGCAAAGACAACATCATGAGCGAGGGCGTCCGCCTGGGCGCGGAAGTCTTTTCCCTGAAAGCCAACGCGGAGAAGACGGTGCCGACCATCGTCATGTGCCACGGGTGGGGGGGCACAGCAAGGTCGCTGCGCTCCGACGCGGTGGTGTTCGCCCGCGCGGGCTACCTTGTGGTCACCTTCGACTATCGCGGCTGGGGCGCCAGCGATGGCCGCATCATACGCATCGGCGAGACGAGCAAAGACGGCTCCGCCCCGGCGGTGAAAGAAATCCGGGAGGTTGTCGACCCCATCGAGCAGACCACCGACCTCCTCAACGCGATTCACTGGGTGCAGGAAGAAAAACAATGCGACCGCGAGCGCATCGGGTTGTGGGGGAGCAGCTTCTCCGGCGGTCACGTGGTCTACGCGGCGGCCCGCGATCCGCGCATCAAGGCCACGGTCAGCCAGGTGCCGGCCTTTGACGGGCGCTGGGCCATCAACTCTTCCCGTATGCGCAAAGCAACCTACGGCAGCGCCACGCAGCGAGCCCGCGGCAAGGCCGGCTACCCGGAGCCGGGGGAGGCCTCCATCGGCAAGCTGAAGGGAGCCCCCATCCTCGAGAAAATCGGCCGCTATGCCCCGGTGGAGGATGCCGCGCGGCTGAAGGGCTGCGCCGCGCTCTTCATCCTCGCTGAGAACGAAGAGCTCTTCGACAACAAGGAGCATGGAATCCTCGCCCACAGCCGGGCACCGGAACCCAAGAAGCTCGCCATCATCGCGGAAATCAAACACTACGGAATCTACCGCGAAGCGAAGAAGCAGGCCCAGGAGCTCGCCATCGCCTGGTACGACGAACATCTGAAGAAATGAGCCCGGAGGCCCTCCCTTGATGAAATTAAACCCCTACCTTCCCGCCCTGCTCCTGTTTGCCGCCCTCTGCGCCCCGGCAGCCGAAGCAAAAGATGCCCGCCCCAACTTCATTCTCTTCATCACCGACGACATCTCCGCCAGCGACCTCGGTTGCTACGGTAACGAAAAGATCAAGACCCCTCACCTTGACCGCATGGCGGCCGAGGGGCTTCGTTTTACCAACGCCTACCTGAGCATCTCGAGCTGTTCTCCCAGCCGCTGCAGCATCATCTCGGGCCGCTGGCCTCACAACACCGGCGCCTGCGAGCTGCACACCACCCTGCCGAAGGACCAGTACGCCTTCCCCGAGACACTGAAGAAGGCCGGCTACTACACCGTGCTCTCCGGCAAGCATCACATGGGGGGCGCGGTAGACCGCGGCTTTGACAAGGTCTCCAGGGGAAAGGGGACCGGCAAAGAAGGCGACTGGGTAAAAATTCTCAAGGAGCGCCCCAGGGACAAGCCCTTCTTCTTCTGGTTCGCCTCGAGTGATGCCCATCGAAACTGGGGCTTCAACGACGACGCGCCCACCTACGACCCGAAGGAGGTCATGGTGCCTCCCTACCTCGTCGATGGCCCCAAGACGCGTAAGGACCTCGCCGACTACTACCACGAGGTGAGCCGCACCGATCATTATGCCGGCCTCCTGCGTAAGGAGCTCAAGGAGCAGAAGATTGCCGGCGACACCTATTTCATCTACATGAGCGACAACGGGCGCCCCTTCCCGCGCTGCAAAACCCGTCTCTACGATGACGGCATCAAAACGCCTTTCATCATCGTCTGCCCCGGACGCATCAAGCCCGGGGTAACCGACTCCCTGGTGAGCTCCATCGACATCTCAGCGACGATCCTCGAGCTGGCCGGGACGAAAAAAGACCCGCGCGTACAAGGGGTCAGCTTCAGTGCTGTTCTTCGTGACCCCGGGGCTGTGACCCGCGACTTCGTCTACGCCGAGCACAACTGGCATGTGCACCAGGCACACGAACGGCTTGTGCGCTGGAAAAACTGGTCCTACATCCGCAACGCCTTTCCTGGGCGACAGCTCCTCTGTGTCGAGGCCGCCCCGAAGTTCCCCGCCGGCAAGGAGCTCTGGGATGAAGAGGCGGGGGGGCGGCTCAAGGCTCACCAGCGCGATATCTTCCTCAAGCCCCGCCCGGCCGAGGAGCTCTACGATCTCGCCGCCGATCCTCACCAGCTGAACAACCTGGCAACGGACCAGCGCCACGCCTTTGTCCTCTCAAAGCTGCGTAATTCCCTCGACCGCTGGACAAAAGACACCGCCGACAGCGTTCCGGAACATCCGACCAACGACCGCCAGGACGCCTACGGCAAAAAATACCGCAACCACAAGCGCGGCCCGATGCCCGGCGCCGAATTGAATTCAACCCGTAATAACCATCCAGGACCCCTCCGTGAATAAAACCCGCGCCCGAATCACCGCCCTGCTGTTTCTCTCCGCAGCCCTGCTGCCGGCAGCCCGAGGCGCGGCCCAGGCGCCCTATTCCGTTGCCCCTCCGGAAAAAAACAACACCCCGGCGGCGCAGCTGAAGTCTTTCACCATCGACAAGCGCTTCGAGGTCAACCTGTTCGCGGACGAAACGATGGGCATCGCCAACCCGGTCTGTTTTCGCTGGGATGCCGGGGGGCGCCTCTGGGTCCTCTGTACCTGGGCCTACCCGCAGCTCAAGCCCGGAGAGCCGGCGGACGACAAGCTGATGATCCTGGAAGATACCACTGGCGATGGAAGAGCCGACCGGGCCTCTGCCTTCGCCAATGGCCTGAATATGCCGACGGGCTTCGCGCTCGGCCACGGCGGCGCCTACATCGGCAACGGCCCCGACCTTCTTCATGTGCGCGATACCGACGGCGATGGCAAGGCCGACCACAGGGAGATCCTGTTCACCGGCTTCGGCACCGGCGATACCCACCAGAACATCAACTCCTTCGCCTGGACCCCCGGCGGCGAGCTGCTTTTCTGCCAGGGGCTGCATTGCTTCTCGCGTGTACAGACGCCCTGGGGCATTCGCCGACTGGACGAACACGGCTCGTGGCGACTGCGGCCCCTGCGGCGCCAGCTACACAGCTACCGGCGCTCCTCCGGCGGCGGCAACCCGTGGGGATACGCCTTCGGTGACTGGGGCGAGCCCTTTATCAAGAGCAACGGCGGGGGCATCAGTGAATTCCTGCCGAGCATGGTCCACACCGATCACATCACCGGTGGCTATTGGGGCGGCGCCATGCAGATCGGCGCCACGAAGATCAAGTCGATGGCAACCGAGATCGTCGACTCGCCGCACCTGCCCGATGACCTGCAGGGAGATTTTCTTATCGCAGGTTATTTCGCCCGCAACATCGCGCGCCTGCGCCCGTCGGTGGACGGCGCCGGTCACAAGCTGAAGACCCTGGCACCGCTGCTGACCTCCACCCACAGCGCCTTCCGCCCGGTGGATCTCAACGTCGGCCCCGATGGGGCCATCTACGTCGCCGACTGGTTCAATCCCATCATCGGACACTACCAGGCGTCTTTCCGGCATCCAGACCGCGACAAGAAACGCGGCCGCATCTGGCGGATCTCCGCCAGGGGCCGGCCCCTCGACAAACCACCAGCCCTGGCCGGCATGGGAGCCGCAGAGCTTTGTAAACAACTCGCTGCGCCGACGCGGTGGGTAAGCCAACAAGCCAAGCTGCGCCTGATGGACCTGCCGAAAGCAGAGGCGCTCGCCGCCACGCGAAACTGGGTGAAGAGCCTGGATGCCAGCGACCCTGAACTCGATCACAAGCTCTACGAGGCGCTCGGCGTCTTTGAATCACACGAGGAGGTGAATCGGCCGCTGCTGGAGCGCCTGCTGAACGCGAAGGACCATCGCGCCCGCGCCTACGCAACCCGCGTACTGGGGCGCTGGCATGACCGGCTGGAAAACCCTCTGGCCCTTTTGAAACAGCGTGCCGACGACGAGAGCCCTCGTGTACGCCTCGAAGCCCTCGTGGCCACAAGCGATGTCCGCACTGCTGGCTCCATCGTGGTCGTCGCCCGGGCCGCGGATGGGCCCGCCGACCGATTCATCAACTTTGCCTTCTCCCAGGCCGTCCACGCCCTCGCATCGAAGTGGAAACCTGAGCTCCTCGCCGGGCGCCTGGACTTCGGCCGTCCGGCTCACTTGTCCCGCGTGGTGGGCACCATCGGGGGAGAAGCCATGGCCGGCGTGGTGCGCCAAGAGCTCGCCAGTGAAGATCTTGCCCCCGGGCGCCAGGCCTCTATGCTCGAACTGCTGGCGGGGATTGGCTCCTCGGCTGACGCAGAGCTGGTGCTCAAGCTCGGCTCCGGCCACCCCGGAGCGCTGCGAGCTCTCGCCACATCTTTCCGCGAACGCGGGCTGAAAGCACCCGCATCCGCCACCGAGCGGCTTGGGCCGGCCCTGGCGAGCCCGGACAAGGACCTTCGCATCGAGGCGCTCACCCTCTGCGGCCTGTGGAAACTCAACGCACACACCCCTGCTATCCTGGGGATCGCGGTTAACCCCAAAGAGGCTGCTGCCGTGCGGACAGCAGCAGTCGAGGCGCTGGGAGCATTGACCGGCCCGTCCCTGGACCGGGAACTGGCAGGCCTGGCCACCCCGAACGAAACACCCTCCCTCCGCCACGCCGCGCTCGCCAGCCTGGCGCGTCACGACACGGCTGGCGCAGCGAAGCGGGCCTCCGCCCTGCTCACAGAGGCGAACCCGGCGGAGATCGGCCCACTGGTGGCGGCGCTGTTACAGCGAAGCGATGGCGCGAAGGCCCTCGCTGGAGCCCTCACCGAAGCGAAGATTTCCGCGGACACCGCCAAGCTGGCGCGGCGCTGGATCAATGCCGCCGGACGAAACGAGCCGGAGCTCGCGGTCGTTCTCAACAAGCTCATCGGAGTACAGGGCGCCACGGCGGCCTACAGCCCGGCCTACGTTGCCGCCCTCGAAAAAGAGGCCCTGGCCGGGGGGGATGCCGCCAGGGGGCGAAAACTCTTCGAGCTGCCGCTGCTCAGCTGCACCTCCTGCCACGCAGTGGATGGAGTAAAGGGCGCGTCCACCGCGACCAAGGGGCCCAACCTAAGCGCCCTGGCTGCGGGGCTTCCAACCAACATCGTCATCGAATCGGTACTCTGGCCCGACCGCCAGATCAAGGAAGGCTATCTCGCTACGACGGTGGTAACAAAAGAAGGGAGGGTGCTCAGCGGGTTGATCCACAGCGAAGACAAGAAGACCCTGCGCCTCCTGGACCTCGCCTCCGGAAAGATCACCACGGTACAGGCGGGTGCCATCCTGCGGCGCACTAAAGGCGGCACCGTGATGCCCCCCGGGCTCACCGCCAGCCTCACGCGAGCCGAGTTGCGCGATCTCATCAAATATCTCTCGACATTAAAAACCGGCAACCAGCCGAAGTGAGAAAACCATGAAGCACCGAAACCCTTTTATCCTCAGTTTTTTTGCCGCACTGCTGACACTCGGATCGGCGGTGGCGACCGAAGGCATCAAGCTCTCATATGACAACCTGAAGGTCGAGGTGATCGACAGCGACGCGAAGGAATTCTTCGTCAGCCACACCATGGACCTGAAGGGAAGACTGTTTGTCGGAACCCGGGAAGCCCTCTTCGTCTACGAGCGCAAAGCCGACGGGGGATTCGCCCCGCGCCAGGAGCTCTTTCGCTTCCCAGCGCACACCTGGCTTTACGACCTGGAGGTCGTTGCTGATGACCTGCTGATCCTGACCAACACGGCGCTCTACCGGCTCCCGGGGGCTGTCACAAAGCGGCAGGGGCTGGTACCTGAAAAACTGATCTGGGGCATGCCGCAGGGGCATTATCACCAGGGGCTGCACGCCATAGAGTTTGGCCCGAACGGGGATCTCTTCATCGCGATGGGTGATCCGCAGCCCCACCTCCATTGGGACCGCCAGCGTCCTGATCATCTCTGGCACTGGACCTTTTTCATCGGCCCTGAAAACAAGCCCTTCGCCTACACCGGCGTCGGCGCAGTTTTTCGGTACCGGTTAAAAGACCACAGCTTCAGCGTTTACGCCGGCGGGCTGCGCAATGCCTGCGGCATTTCCTTTGACGCCAATTGGAACCTGTTCGTAAACGACAACGACCAGGAAGGCAGCTTCCATTCGCCCGGGCGCCTGTGTTTTGTGCCGCCGCAGTCCTGGCATGGCTGGGTACGGGGGTGGGCTGCCCGACAGAACGTCAAACGCCGGGATATCCTGCCGGTTGTGGATCTGCAGCTCGACGTCCCCGTGGGCCAGTGCTGGTATGACGACAGCGTGCTGGGGCCGGCGCTCAAAAATTCTGTGCTGGTCGCTAACTGGGGCAATCGCACGGTCAGTCAGCATGTCACCAGGCCGCGCGGCGGTGGCTTCTACGGCGCCGCCCAGGCCTTCCTCGTGGGGGAGGGGGAGCGCCGGCCGGTGTCGGTAGGACCGACCAATGACGGGCGGCTCATCGTCGCGGTCTGTTACATGAAAGGGAACGAGGGCTCGCCGGTGCGAAAAACCGACCTGCTCCTGATCTCGCCCAAAAGCGGTAAGTTCCCCCTCGTTGACTTCAGCAGGCAAAACAGGCTCGACCTGCTGAAGAGACCCTGGCAGTTGCGCTATAAGGCCCACCAGGAAATTTTGCGCTCAGGCGGCGAGGCCCTGGCCTCGGCAGCGACACGTTTTCTCAAGGCCCGGCCCTCAGACACGGACTTCTCCAGCCTGATCTACCTGGCTGCGGCCCATGGAGACGCCCTCTCGACCAGGAAAATCACGGAGCTGGCCACCTCCACCGGCCCTGCACGGACCCTGGCGCTGCGTGTCATGGCTGACTATCCGGATCGGTTTGAGCCCCTGGACGCGGCGCCTGTGTTGAGAGATACAAAGGACCCGGCGGTCTTGCTGGCGCTGCTGGACTGTCTGCACACCACGCCGGCCACCATACCTGTCTCAGATGCCCTGGCAGAACTGGCTGCGCACGCGGACGCCTTCGTTCGACAGTCCGCCGCGCGGCTCCTGGCTCGCAGGGGAACAGACGACCAGCTGAAGAAATTGTCTGTCGGCAACGTTAACCAGCGACTGGCCGCGGTGATGGCAGCAGGCTGCCGCATATGGGAAGACATAGAGTCCTGCCGGCGATTACCCGGGGGAAGCGCGCCAGCCAGGGCCGGCATGCTGAAGTATCAACATCCTGACGGCCCGGTTGACGTCAAGGCACTGGGAAAGCCAACGGGCATCTTCATGAGCTCCCAGTGGTGGGCGGTGGCTGAGAATCGCAAACGCCATCAGCTCAACTTTCAGCTGCTGCAGACGGCGCTGAGTGACAAGAATGCCGGCGTGCATGTGCCGGCCGCAATCTCGCTGTTTTTCCTCGGCGATTCCCGCGTCGACCAGAAAGCGCAGGAAATCCTGAATCGCGAGGGCATCGAACTGGCCGCCAAGTCGAAGGCCACGACCAATGCCGCGGCCGAGAAACGGGCCCTGCGCGCCCTGAAGTTTGCCACCTTGCCCAAGAACGAGGCGGTACCGGAGCAGTTTCTCGGCATCGACTGGAAGAAAGAGTGGAAGAAAGGGGACCCCAAGGCCGGGAAAGCACTCTTCACCCAGCGCGGCTGTATCGCCTGTCATCGGTCTCCCGATGACGGCAAGGGCGGGAGCGTCGGCCCGACCCTGGTAGATGTCGGAAAACGATTTTCGCCCACCTACCTGGCTGAGTCTGTCCTGAGCCCCAACAAGTCAGCCTCGCCCAATTTTTACCCGACCACGCTCCTGATGCGGGACGGCAAGGTCCACACGGGTTTCGTCGAGGCCAATGGCGAGAAGGTCAAGGTGAGGGTGGTGACCGGGCGGCTCCTCGAACTGGACGCGAAGGCGATCAGGAAACGCGAAACCAGCCATCAATCCATGATGCCCGCCGGCCTGGTCAAGTCCCCCAGGGAGCTGAGAGACCTGATTTCCTTTCTGATGGAAAAGCCCCTGGGCGCATCGGTTGGGCCCCAAAAGGCCGGCCGCCCCAACGTCGTGGTTTTCTTTATCGACGACCTCGGCTGGACCGATCTCGGCTGCTATGGCTCGAAGTTTCACGAGACGCCTCACATTGACCGCCTGGCGAAGCAGGGCACAGTGTTCACCCGCGCGTACAGCTCATGCAACGTCTGCTCGCCGACTCGGGCTTCCTTGCTGACGGGCAAGTATCCCCAGCGCCTTGGCTTCACCAATTGGCTCAATCCGCGCAAGCCAGGCGGCGCCAACAGCGCCGCTACTTTTATTCCGGCAGCCGAGACGACGATCGGCGAAGCCTTTCAGCAAGCAGGCTATCGGACCGGGTATATTGGTAAATGGCACGTCGGCTCCGAAAAGATCGGCATGCCGAAACAACATGGGTTCGATTGGCAGATGGCAACGGCCAGGCATGGCTTGCCTGGATCTTATTTCCATCCATATAAGCGCAAAGGGCTGCCTTCTGCCGATGTGCCGGACCTCGAAGATGGCAAGCAGGGCGATTACCTGACCGACGTCCTGACCAGCAAGGGCATCGCCTTCATCAGGGAGACCGTCAAGGAGGGCAAGAAGCCCTTCTTTCTCATCCTAGGTCACTATGCGGTTCACACACCGGTCCAGGCCCCCAAAAATCTGGTTGAGAAGTACCAGGCGAAGAAGAAGCGCGTGTACGGCGCAACGCCAATGAAAATGATACCCGAACGATTCAATCGCAAGGTCCCGGCACGACAGCAGAATCCTGTTTATGCGGGCATGATGGAGAACCTGGACACGAATGTCGGCCGGGTAATCGCTGCCCTCGACGAGCTTGGGCTGACAAAAGACACCATCATCGTGTTCACCTCCGACAACGGCGGGTCCTGCATGCCGAGATCAAGGCCAACGAGCAATTACCCGCTCCGCGCCAGCAAGGGCTGGAACTACGAGGGCGGAATCCGGATACCAACCTTCATCACCTGGCCCGGCAGGATCCCCGCCATGAAAACGGCTGAGCCCGTGATCACCATGGACCTTTATCCCACGCTCCTGGAATTGACCGGGTGCAGACAGCTACCGCAGCAGACCGTCGACGGACGCTCTCTGGTTCCCCTGATCCACGGCAAGACCAAGACGCTGGCCCGGCCGTTCCTAGCCTGGTGGTATCCCCACGCCAACGGGCATGGAACACAGCCCTGCCAGGCGATCCTGAAGGATGGCTGGAAGCTCGTTCATTACATGAAGCAGAACGAGACGGAGCTCTATCGTCTGGATGCGGACGAGGGAGAGAGGAGCGACCTTGCGAAGAAGGAGCCCGGGAAAGCGCGCGAGTTGCTTGAAACACTCAACAAGTGGGTCAAGGAGACGGGTCCGGAACAAAAGGTAAACAAGTGATGAAAATACAAACCGCTTTTGCCTTTGGCTTGTTTGCCGCTCTGCTCAGCCTGGACGCTGCGGCCGAATTCAAGACGACTGTCCGGCCCGACATCATCGTAAAGCGAACCGACAGGCCAAATATACTCCTCATCCTCATTGATGACATGAGCTGGAGCGGCCCCAGTTGCTATGGGAATAAGCTCGTTGACACTCCGAATATCGACAGACTGGCGTCACGGGGGATGAAGTTTACCAGTGCTTATGTGACCCCAAGCTGTTCACCCACACGTACTGAGCTGCTCTCTGGAAGACATTCCGCCCGTATGCATATCACCAGGGCCCTGCCGGGGCGGCCTCAGGAACATCCGTGGGCGAGGCATAAAGGGCCTATCCTTTCCCGGGGCATTCCTTTCAGCGCCCGCACATTGGCCGAGGCGCTTAAGGATCAAGGCTACCGAACCGCCCACCTTGGGAAATGGCACGTTGGCATGAACTACACCGTGCGGGATCCCAAGCGGATGGCGAAAGTGCGTAGCGAATTCGGTTTTGATCATACCTTCCATGGTTTTTCCTCCTTCCAGGGAGACAAGTCCGTAACAGCGTTGACCGACGAGGCCATCCGCTTCCTTGGAAAGGATAAGGAGAAACCTTTCTTCGTGTATCTGGCCCATCAGACGGTGCATACCCATTGCGCCGCTCCCGACGACGTCGTGAAGCAGTACCTGACGGAGAAAAGGAAGCCATCCGGCAGATTCCCCCACGAAGGCATCAACAATGCCACTTACCTGGCCATGATCAAGCACCTGGACAATGAGACGGGTCGTTTACTGAAAGCGCTTGAGGATACGGGGTTGGACAAGAATACCATCGTCGTGTTTCTTTCTGACAACGGCGGCGCAACCCGGGTCACAACCAATGGTCCGCTCCGCAGGGGGAAATGCACTTCATACGAAGGCGGCATACGCGTGCCCATGCTCGTCTCCTGGCCTGGAGTCATCAGGGCCGGCAGCGTGTGCGATCAAGCGGTTCATGCATCCCTTGATCTCTACCCCACGCTCCTGGACGCGGCCGGCGGGCAAAAGAAGAAAGGCCCGGCGCTTGACGGGAAGAGCCTGATGCCGCTCCTGCAAGAAAACGGGGGCGTAGACCGAAAAGCCCTGTTCTGGCATGTGCCGCACTATCTTGCACAGCCAGGAAATCACTTCCGGATCACACCGCATTCGGCAGTACGCAAAGGCGACTTCAAACTTATCGAATTCTTTCACGACCACTTCGAATACGATGAGCCCGCGCGAACAGCCATCAAGAATGCCGCTGATGATTACGCCCCTTATCCTCTCGACTGCGCCAGCTATGTGCCAAAAGCAAGAATTGAGCTGTTCAACATCAAAAAAGACATCGGTGAGCAGAATGACTTGTCTTCAGAGCTGCCTGAGAAGGTTGCGGAACTGAAAGATCTTCTCGCTCATTGGCGGAAATCCGTCGGCGCCCAAATGCCCGTGAAGAACCCGAAATTTAATCCTGAACTCAAGAAACCCCGGAGGAAGTAAATGATGAACCGAACCGTAGCCTTTCTCACATATTGCATCCTGGCTGCGCTGAACCTGGTGTTGTTCCGCGACTCAGCAGAAGCAAGAGAACAGCCCGTTCGGCCAGCTCAGGGTCCGCCGAATATCGTGGTGATGATGGTGGATGACATGGGGTTTGCGGGTCCATCCATCGCCCCCTACAGCAACCCCCATTACAAGACGCCCGGCATGGACCGCCTGGCGCGGGAGGGAATGCTCTTCACGGACTTCCATTCCAGCGGCACGGTGTGTTCGCCCACGCGGGCCGGATTGCTCACGGGGCGTTACCAGCAGCGGGTGGGGGTTGAGGCCGTCATCCATCCGCGCTCCAGCCATCCGGAACATCGCAAGGGGCTGCATAAGTCCGAGGTGACCTTTGCCGAGCTGTTCAAGGAGGCCGGGTACGTTACCGGCGTAGTAGGAAAGTGGCATCTGGGCTATGCGGGCGAGAACCCGGAATACCATCCGCAGAACCACGGCTTTGACTACTTCAAGGGCTACCACAGCGGAAACATCGACTACATCAACCACTGGGGCGACCACATGAAGCACGACTGGTGGCATGGGCGCAAAGAGACGAAGGAGAAGGGCTACACCACGCACCTGATCAACAAATACGCCCTGGAATTCATCGAGCAGAACAAGGACAAGCCCTTCTGCCTCTACGTGGCACACGAGTCGCCTCACTCCCCTGTGCAGGGGCCCAACGACCCCATTCAGCGTGGGCCCGGCGCGAAGAAGCGGACCACCCCGCACGCCGAGGCCATGAAGCAGATGATCCTCGAGATGGACAAGGGCGTCGCCCAGGTGCGAAACAAGCTCGTGGAGCTGGGGCTCGAGAAGAACACGCTCTTCCTCTTCTTCTCCGACAACGGGGACGCCCCGGGCACCGCCACCGGCCACCCGGCTCATCGCGGCCACAAGGGCTCCGTCTACGAGGGCGGCACCCGCGTGCCGGCGATCGCGTGGTGGCCCGGAAAAATCAAACCCGGGACCCACACCGACGCCCTCAGTATCAGCCTCGATGTAATGCCGACCATTCTGTCGGTAGCCGGCATAGCGAAACCGAAGAATCGTTCGCTCGACGGGATCGATTTATCCCCCGTCATCTTCGAGCAAAAGAATCTGTCTCCCCGACCGCTTTACTGGGCTTCGCTTTCCAACGGTGGCGCCCGCAGCGAGGCCCTGCGCGACGGCCCCTGGAAGCTCGTGGTGCAACACCCCCGGGCCAGGCCCGGCACCTTCGCCAACGAACAAGTTGAATTGTTCCGGCTGGATAAAGATATCAACGAAAAGACCAACCTGGCCGCTGAAGAACCGAAGCGCGCCGCCGCCATGCTCGATCGCATCAAGACGTGGTACACCTCCACCCGGACGACCGCCACGCCGCAACCGGGAGGCTGGATTCGTGACCCGCGTGTGGACACCACCTTTTTCAACGGCAAGGACCTCGCCGGCTGGTCGACCTCACAGGCGAAGTACTGGTCGGTGCAGGAGGGCGCCATCGTCGGGCATTCAGATGCCAATGTGCCGAGGAACGAGTTCATCTGGTCGGAAGTTGAGGTGAAAGATTTTCTCCTGGTGGTCGACGTGAAGCTGACGCCGGACAATCGCAACGCCGGGATCCAGTTTCGTTCGAAAAAGGCGAATGCCGCCGGCCAGGCACATGGCTACCAAGCGGATGTGGGCGCAGGTGTGTGGGGCAAGCTCTACCACGAACACGGGCGCGGCAAGCTCGACTGGAACAACCGCGCCGCCAAAGCTGTGAAACGCGGCGAGTGGAACCACTACGAGATCCTCGCCGTCGGGCACCAGATCTGGACCTCCATCAACGGCACACTCTGTGTCGCGATGGAGGACCCCAAGGGTGAGCTGTCGGGGAAAATCGCCTTCCAGGTTCATTCCGGGCCGCCACAGAACGTGCGCTACCGCGTACGGAAGCTGGTCCATGACCCCGAGCTGAAGCTGGAGAAGCAAACGAAGAAGCAGCTCCTCGATGCCCTGCCGAAAAAGAAGAAGACGGCCGCGGACTCGCCACCGCCGAAGCCCGGCTGGACCCCGCAAGTAATCGCCTGGCGCGCAAAGCTCGATGCGAACGACCCCGGCATGAAGGGCAACTGGTTTTCGACGACCTTTGACGACACCCGGTGGAAAGCGATGAACCTGCCGCGCCACTATGAGACCGCCGGCCTCCCGAACCACGATGGCACGGTCTGGTTCCGGCGCGTGCTCGAACTTCCGGCCTCCCGCGCCGGCAAGCCCATCACGCTGGAACTGGGCCCGATTGACGACATGGACATGACCTGGTTTAACGGCAAGCAGGTCGGCGGCATCGAGCGCCCCGGCTTCTGGGCCACCCCCCGCCGCTACGCCATCAAGGGCGAGCTGGTGAAGGGTGGGCGCAACGTCATCGCCGTGCGTGTAATCGACCATGGCGCGCCGGGAGGCTTCGCCGGAAAGGCGGCACAGATGCGTATCAGTGGGCGGAGACTCAAGTCCCTGTCGATCGCGGGTGACTGGAAATTCCAGCCCGGTGTCACGCTCAAGTCCCTCGGGCTTGGCGGGCTGACCAATCCCACACCAGTGCCCCCGCCGCCTCCGCCGCCGGCTCTGGTACGCCCGCTTGACCGCCCGGCAGCCCCCCTGCCTCCCTTTGCCGATGGCTTTTCACTCAAGGGCGGTGAAGCGCTGGTCATTCTCGGAGGCTCCAACGCTGCAGAGCTCGCGCGCTTCGGGTATTTCGAAACCCTGCTGGCCGCCTCGTATCCAGGCAACCCTGTACACCTCAGAAACCTCGCCTGGCCCACCGATACCGTCTACCGCCAGCAGCGACCGCGGAACTTCTTTTCTTCGGCAAACCCAAACTATGGAGAGCGTGATGGGCGTGAACCGCTTGCGGTTGATATCGCCTTTCTCTGGCTGGGGCAGAGCGAGGTGGTGGATGGAGTCGAGAGCCTCGACGCTTTTGAGACAGCCTACCGCGAAAAGCTCGGCCTGCTGCAGGCCTACACCGGCCGTATCGTCCTCGTGACCCCGGTCCCCTGTGAAGACCCCCTCGGGCTTGGGCTCGACACCGAAAAACGTAATCGCACTCTCGCCTCTGTCGCCGCAACGATCCGGCAGCTAGGAAAAGAAAAAGAGCTCCCGGTGGTCGACCTCTTCAGCCGGATGAAAGGCCAGCAGGTCACCCGCGATGGGCTCCTGTTGAGCCGCCGAGGACACCTGCTCGCGGCACAGGAGATCGTCCGGACTCTCCGCCGCGACAAACCTGGTGGGGTCCTTGCCGGGGAGGCCCGGCCTGATGGAAAGCTGCAATCACAACCGACAGAGGACCTGAGGCAGGCCGTGCTCGAGAAAAACCGTCTCTGGCAACAGTACTGGAGACCCACAAACTGGGCCTTCCTCTACGGCAACCGCCAGACCCAGCCCAGCAGTCGGGACCACCGCAACCACAGGGTCCGCTGGTTCCCCGGCGAGCTCCAGGGCTTGCTGCCCCTGCTCGATGAGGCAGACCTTAAGATCCACGCCGCGGCAAAGGCCGCCTCTGCTCCCGCCGGGTCGTAAGCCCTGCATTCCGCTGTGCGAGCCAACAACAGGGAGGTAAACTGAACTCGGTGTGTTTTTCAACCACCGGCAGGGCATCATGACTCGACTCTTTTTCCTTTTTCCTCTCCTTGCAGCCCTCTTCGCCATCAAGGTGTCGGCGGCGGGAGGAGAACCCCAGGTTGCCTGGCATGGGACCCTCAAGGGCGGGCTCGCCGAGGCGGCACGAACCGGGCGCCCGATCCTGCTGGTGTCCGGGCTCGCCTGCCTTCACCAGGTTCCCGGAATCTGGTGAAAGGGTAAGCAGGGAATGGACGGGAGTTTCCTGTCCACCAGGGCCACCGTCGAGGCAGCGAGGCCGTTTGTCTGCATTCGCCTGGCCACCTATGAAAACCAGGACGAAGTTGATTTTATGAAGGCTCTCTACGTGAGCTACACCGGGGAAATTGCCAACACCATGTTTGCGCTGCTTTCCCCTGATGGAAAAACCCGGCTCTCCGAGGCGGATCGCTCACCGGCCCAGGTTTTCGGCGGTGTCAGCCAGCGACGCTCTGACCAGCCCGGGGCAACCGAACAGAACAAGGTTGCCGCCGCACGAAGGGTGGAGTCCATGGAGGTCATCTCCCTGGCCTGTCCCGGGAAAAAGGGCGCGGGAGGAGCCCCACAGGCGCTGCCCTTCCTGGGCGACCTGCGCATGGCGGTCAATGTCGCCGCCTGTGACAACCAGCCGCTGGTGGTGGTTTACGCTGAGAAACCCGACGAGCTGGCCCGCCTGGAAAAAGCGCTGCAGCCCATCGCCTGGAGCAAAGAGGTCATCGGACGCGCGCTCTATGTGGCGGTGAGCGACGCGGCCGAATATACCCGCTTCATCAAGGGGGAGAAGCCCGCAGTCGGGTATGCACTTGTTGCCCCCGAGCCCTATGGGCGCCACGCCGCGCCCCTGCTGGCCATCGACGCGGCAACAAAGCCGGACAGTGTCCGCAAGCAGCTCATCGCGGCCCTCGCTCTCTTCAATCCCCCGCCAAAGGATTTCGAAAAACACGAGGCCGAGGGGCTCAAGGCCGGCATCCAGTGGAAACCGAAAACCCCGATCACGGACAGATCACGCCGGCAACGGGGGAGAAGCCGCCGTCGGCCCTAGCCGGCCTTCTTGCCCTTGGCGGGCTTCGATTTGCCCGAAGCCGGCAGCGCTTTGCTCTTAGGCACCCAGCGAATTTTTTCCCCGCTCTTTGCCATCGTCCGGTCCAGCCAGCCGCGAACCGCGGCCGGCTGAATTCCCCGCCCGTAGCTCTTACCCCCGATCCGCACGCCGCCGCTGACGATGCCGAAGAGGACATCCCGGTCATTACCGGGGTGGTCGATGACATAGGCCCCGCCGCTGTCTCCGCCCTTGCCCGGCGTCCCGTCCTTGCCGGGATAATGGCGGAATTTAAGCCCCCGCCCAATGCCCCTGCGTCCGGGATGATGATGTCTTCCTCCCTGGTGGCCGGCCATGGTGAAGGTGATCGCCCCGTGCTTCTCCTCGAGCGCCTGGGAGAGCACGCCCACCGGCCGGATCCCCTTGAGGGCCCTCTTGAAGCGAACAAGGGCGATGTCTCCCTTTGGCGCGATAAAGGCCTGCTCCACCTGGACCTCGACCTTGCGGCCGAAGGCGACTTTGACGTTGCGTGTCTTCGGCGCCCGGGCCTTGACGCTCGCCACATGCGCGGCCGTGAGACCCCAGGAGGGGGCAACCATAACGATGGAGCCGTTGCCGATTTTTTTGCTGCCGACATGATGTCCCCGCCAGGAGCCGACATATCCGTAAGGAACAGCCGCGGCATAGGAGACCAGGAAATTCACAAGCCGCTGGGACTCGAAGAAACCGCGCCACATATTGTGCCCCTGCCCGGAGGCGACCTCGAGCTCCATCAGTCCCCCGGCGGTCTTGTAGCGCTCCGCGACCAGGCCGGAGTTGGCCGACAGGGGTACCACGTTGTCTTTGTCTCCATGGATATGGAAGATCGGAACGCCCGCGGCGGCAAGTGGCGCGAGGCGATCGACCGGGTTGTGTTTTACAAGCGCCTCCGCCAGCTGCCCCTGCGTCATTCCATAAGCCCCGCAAGCCCGCCCGAGCCCCGGGTAGCTGGCAAGGTTGCAGACCGGGTAGATCCCCGTGATACAGAGAATCTTTTCAGGGTTTTCAGCCGCCCAGCAATAGAGCATCAGGCCGCCCCGGCTGCGGGCCAGCAGGGAGACCTTCGTGTCGAAGCCCTCATCTTTCACCATCTTTTCATAGAGCGCGGTATAGGTCTTTCGCCCGGCAGGGCTCCCATACGACTCGCCGACGTTGACCCCGGCGATGGCGATCCCGGCATCCAGGAAACGCTCGAACATCCACGCCTCGGACTTACCGGGCAGGCTCGAGCCCAGGGTGGGGGCGTAGAGCACCCAGGGAATGGGCTCTATTTTTTTCTCCGGGGGGCGGATCACGAAGGCGGGGCGCCCAGCCACCGTAAACGGCTCCTTATGAATCCGCACCGGCGCCTTGTCTTGCTCCGCTCCATCGAGCCATCCGCCCAACAGAAGTAAAAGGCCCGGGATCAACGCCTTGGCGACCCGTGACTCGGTTGTTGGCACTGCTTCACCTGCCTTTCGCCACCAGGGGCTTATTTCTTTTTCCTCTTCTTTTTCTTCTCAGAGGATTGCTTGCCGCTGCCAAGGTCCTGGACGGTTTTGCCGAGAATTCGGGCGACATATTTATTGTACCTGCCATCGGGGGAAACCCCGCCGCTGGTGGGAAAACCGCGGATGGTCTCGAGCGCATAGCCTGCTTTGCTGTCGAGCTTGTCGATAGCATTGAGGGCCGCCATCGAGACAAAAACATCCGACCCCTGCTTCCAGGGAGCAACCGCCACGAGGGCATCGATGCCTTTTCTCTGCTGCGACTGCGCCCCATATTTACCGAAGGCGTAACCCGCCGCGATGCGCACATAGGAAGAATCGTCCTGCAGCGCCGCCAGGAGCTCCTTTTCAGAAGCCTTGACCGCGGCGGCGCCGCGGTTGAGTATGCCGACCGCCCCCCAGTAACGAACAGCGCTGTCGGAGTCCTTCAGCAGCTTCTTCACCGCGGGAAGCTGGTCAGCGCCGCGCATGGTGGCAAGGTCCGCCGCGGCGAAGATCTTGTCGTAGGGATACTTCCTGTCATCCTTGCCCATCTCGCGCGGGGTGGCGCCTCGGCTGCGGCTGTGGATCTCACCCTCGGGCAGGAAGCCAAGATCGCGAATGCGCCGGCACCAGTCCTGCTGTGCTTTGCGGAGCTCCTTGAGCTTGTCCTGGTGGGTGGGGGACTCCGCCAGGTTGTTCACCTCGTCGGGATCCGCCGAGAGATCGTAGAGTTCTTCAGGCGGCTTGAGTTTCCAGAAATGCGATTGCGCCTTGTTCAGCTTCCCCGCATCGAAGTCTCTCTTCCAGGCCGCCGTCGACTTTGTCACAAAGTTATACGAGACATACTGGCCGTAGATGAAATGTGGGTTGTAGTTGCGGATGTAGTGGTAGCGGCCGTCGGTAACCGTGCGGATAAAGTCATAGCGCTCATCCATGCGCCCCCGGAAGCCGAACATGTATTTCGGCTTTTCCTGCTGGTGCTTGCCTGCGAAGGCGTGACCCTGCATCCATGCCGGCGGCTTGACCCCGGCCAGGCTCAGGAGGGTCGGCGCGAGATCGACAAAATTCACCAGGCGGTCGCTCTTGCCGCCGGCCTGGTATTCCTTCGGTGCCAGGTGCTTCCATTTCGGCGGGAAGAACACGACCATCGGGACCGCAAGGCCGGAGTTGTAGGTCCAGCGCTTGCCCCTGGCCATGCCCGAGCCGTGATCGCCGTAGTAAAATACGATCGTTTCCCCGCTGAGCCCGGCCTTGTCGAGCTCTGCCAGGTGGTGCCCGGCGATCTCATCGGCCCGGGAGACAATATCGTAGTACTGGGCCCAGTCCTTGCGCGATTCTGCATTGTCCGGATGGTAGGCCGGGATCCTGACCTTCGCCGGGTCGAGAACCGGCTTATGGCCGCCTGCGCGAACCCGGCTCTCGTGGCTCACTGTGGAGTTGAAGATCGCAAAGAAGGGCTGACCTTTCTTGCGATTCTTGTAGTGCGCCCGCCGGGAAGACTCGTTCCAGCCGGTTCCGCCAGAACTGCTGACGTTGTAATCCGTTTTCGAATTGTTGGTGCAGTAATAGCCTTGTTCGCGCAGAAAGTTCGGGTAGAAACGCACATGAGCAGGCAACTTGACCATGCTTCTCATGTGCTGGCCGCCCACCGATGGCGGATACATGCCGGTGATGATCGTTGTACGGGCGGGGGCACAGACCGGAGCACAGGACCAGGCCAGCTTGAAGAGCATCCCCTTCTTTGCCAGGGCATCGACGTTCGCCGTGGCGGCGAGCTTGTCGCCGTAACAGCCCATCTCGGGTCCGTGGTCTTCGCTGGTAATCCAGAGAATGTTCGGATGTTCCGCGCCCTGGAAGGGACTCGCTATGGTAAACAGGAAAAACAGAAAGCTAGCGATGCGCATTCTCATTGCTCTTTAAATGAAGTTAAAAGACCCATATCGCTTATAGCATCGTCGCAGGGGCCGCCAGGCGGCAAGCGGAGTTTGCGGTTTTCTCGCGGTCCCCGACGGGGAGAGCCGGCCTATTCGTCCGCTTCGGCTTTGTCGGCCGCAGGCTTCTCAGCGGCTTCCGCCGCCGCGTCGGCCGCAGGCTTCTCAGCGGCTTCCGCCGCCGCGTCGGCCGCAGGCTTCTCAGCGGCTTCCGCCGCCGCGTCGGCCACAGGCTTCTCAGCGGCTTCCGCCGCCGCGTCGGCCACAGGCTTCTCAGCGGCTTCCGCCGCCGCGTCGGCCGCAGGCTTCTCAGCGGCTTCCGCCGCCGCGTCGGCCACAGGCTTCTCAGCGGCTTCCGCCGCCGCGTCGGCCGCAGGCTTCTCAGCGGCTTCCGCCGCCGCATCGGCCGCAGCCTTCTCAGCCGCTTCCGCCGCCGCGTCGGCCGCAGCCTTCTCAGCCGCCTTGAGCACGGCCTTTTTGGCCTTGGCCGCCGCTTTGAGCACATCGAGCTCTTCCTCGAAAAACTGCTGGGCGTTGTCGAAGAACTCTTCCGTAGAGATGTCTCCGTCATCGACCTTCTTGAGAAGCACGCGCTGCGCCTGGTAGTCAAGGTTGGCGATGCCGGCCTTGCTCTGCAAGAGTCGCCAGGCCTTACGGCGCTCGACACAATAGAGAACCATCTGGCGCGACAGGGTCATATAGCTGAAGCGGCCGCTATTGTCCTCGACCCCCATGTAGACACCGAAGTCGGGAACATAGGCGCGATGGCTGCGGGTAGCAAAGCGGCGAGAGACGATGTCATCCTGCGTTATCCGAAGGAGAATGTTGTCGAGATGAATCTTGCCGGCGGTGTCGCTCTCCTTGATCCGCTTCAGGTGGCTGCGGAAGCGCTTTTCGCTCGCGCACCAATGGGCCACCGTATAGTTGTAGGTCTCTTTGCTCTCGCTGAAGCGGGCCGACATCCAGTCCCGGTCAACGCTGCGGTTGCCCTGCAGGCTCAGACATTCGTCATAGAGCTCACCAGCGGTGGGGTTGAAGACGAACTCCGGGAGGCTGCGGCTATCCCTGACCCGGCGAGCCTGCTCGGAAGCCATGTCATCGGCGACGCCATGCTCCGGCTGGCAGGTCGTAAAGCACTTGTAGAACGCCGTTCCACGGTACGCGAGGCCCTCGAGAACCGTCCTGTAGAACTTCGCCTCGTCCGCCATCGACACCTGGGTGACATAGGGGGAGCCGTGTCCTCCCATGAAACATTCAGCCGGGTTCTTCAGCTCTACCAGCTTGCCCTGCGTCGCCGCGCCCATCTGGTTCATATCAAAGCCGCCCGTCATGGGCGAGAGGTCCGAGTTCTGGCCGCCGGTGTTGGAGTACACCTGCGTATCGAGCATCAGGATCATGACGTTGGGGCGGTTCTGGACCACAACCTTCGAGACGTTCTGGAAGCCGATATCTCCCATGCCGCCATCTCCGCCGATCGCCCAGACCTTGGGCAGCTCCTGCACCTCAAGGTCCGTCATGATCGTGTCGGTGAGGTGGCAATAATCGAAATAGTCGCCCTCTTCGAGCTTCTCGTCTCCGAGAAGACGGTCGGCAAGCCGCTCCGGAACGATCGAGTGCCTGGCGTTGTCGAGGATAAAGCTCTCGCTAAAGAGCCAGCTGATCGTCGTTCCATCCTGGAAGAGAGAGTTCATCCAGGGGTAAGGATGCGGGTTGTTTGGCGGGGTCGAACCATAGACCGTATTGCAGCCGGTGTGAGCGCCCATCGCCATGACCGACATGCCGTTGGCGAGGCGGCCGTCCACGGGCTGAAGCTCCCGATGGTTAAACGCCTCCTGGCGCAGCACCACGACCATCGCGTTGACAAGCTCCTGGTCGGTAATCTCTCCGTACTCTTCCAGGCGAGCCTTGGTGTCCGCGTCTGAATCTCCGCCCAGGCCCATAATGACATGGGAAACGCTGCGGCTGAATATTTCATGGGCTGCGGGGTCCTCCGACTTCCACTTCTCAAGCACAGCGACGCCACCCCCCTCAAGCTGGGCCGCCTTCTCGGTGAGGCGCTCGGCCTTGCGATGGTAAAGGGGGCGCATATAGGCCTCCGTCACCGAGGCCAGGCCGTGAAGGATGGACTTCTCTCCACAGCCCGCGCAGGCACCATCTCCTGAAGCCAGGGAGTCGTAGTTGCTCCTCTGCATCAGGTGGTTGCGCAACGTTGCCGGCTTGGAATCCAACGCGTTGTCGCTGTCGTAGTTGCCGAGATACTTCTGAGGGGTGTCGGGCAGGAGATCCAGAAACTTCGTCGTTGAGGTGATCTGGGCGTTCACCTCTTCGCCGTCCGCCACCATGCGAAGGGCATCGTGATCGCCGCATTCGGTCACGCACTCGCCACAGCCTTTGCAGAGATCGGAAACGAAGATGGAAAAGATTCCGCCAGCTCCGGCCTCTTTCTTTTCTTTGCTGCGGAAGATCGCGTTGACCTTGCTGTAGGCCAAGGGCAGCTTTTCGAGAATCGCGAGCATCTCATTGCGGGAGGTCTCCGGCACGGAGTCCAGGGCTTCCAGCTCGGCCTGCACGAGGTTCGCCACGCTGGGCGCCTCGGCCTTCTTGTCCTTCGCGGCCTCGAACATCTTTACCCGGATCGTCTCATCGATGCCGGCGAGGGCCTCGATGATGGCCTTGCGGCCCGCCTCGTCTGTGACGTAATTGTTCACCGCGGTTTCAAGAATCGTCGAAACATCATGGGCGGAATTCGGAAGCGCCGTATCCGGGCAGGCCGTGATGCAGGCCATGCACTGGGTGCAGTTCTCCGGGATGAAAACCGGGGTCTCTCGGCGCGCGCCGTACTTGGAGGCCGTCATGCCGGTGGCCGCCGCCATGATCCCTACCGCGGAATACGGGGAGGCCGGCTGGTCATAACCCAGCCCGGCACGGAACTCATCATCGAAGGTCTCGGTCTTGTACAGCGGCGTACGCTCTGCCTGCTCCGGAGCCGGCGCGCAGCCTTCCTTGCCGCAGCCTCCCGTGCCACAGGCCTCCGCGGCCGGAAGCAATGCTTCTCCTCTCATGCTCGAGAGGTCATCGGCTCCGACCTCGCCATAGGGCACCGGCCGGACCCGATCGCGGCCCTGGACCATGACCTTCATGTTCGCCTCGACGACATCGTCGCCGAAGCGCCCGAATTTTTTGACGTACTGGGCGCGGACAATCTTCTCGAAAAGCTCGCTGCCAATATCGTAGTCCTCGAGGAAGGAAGACACCCCGAAGAAGCCCCCGAGAAACGCGTTACCCTGCATCCTCAACTGGAGCTCCGGACGGTCGGTGGCCTCCTTGGCAATGTCGAAGCCCGGCAGAATAAAGATCTTCAACTCCCTGTCGACAATCTCCTGGCGATATTCCGGCGGGATTCGCAACCAGGCCTTCTCCGGCGTCTCGTCAGATTCCCAGATAAAGGCCCCGCCATCGGCAAGCCCCTCGAGAGGATTGAGATGCGTGAAGGCCTTGGGGTCGCAACAAAGTACGACATTCACATGCCGCAGATCGCAATTGACCCGGATTCTTTCGGGGGCGACCACCAGGAAGTAGGCCGTCGGGGCGCCCTTTTTCTCAGAGCCGTATTTGGGGTTGGCGCTAATGTGGATAACCTCGCCGCGGCGGCCACATTCGTCTTTTACATCTTCGCGTTCAGAGACGAAGGCGCCCATCTCTCCAATAACCTCGGCAAGGTTCTTGCCCGTTGTAATCATTCCCCAACCGCCGATGGAGTGCAGGCGCACGGCAATCGACTTGTCAGGCAGCAAGGATGGTGTCTCCTTGGAACGCACCTCGTAGGGATGGTCGATTCCGAGCGTGAAGAAGGACTCGCCGTCTTCGGCGCCCTTGCCATCCTGGCGCTTAATCGCTCCGGTGGCATATTCGTAGCAGCCGATGACGGCCTCGGGGCGGAAATCGCGCGATCCGAGGCCGTAGATTCCCGAGAAAACCCTCGGCATGTTTTCAGGCTCGATGGTGCTAATGTTGGCATGCGCATTGCCGTTGCTGTTCTCAAGCGCCTTGGCCAGGGCTGTTCGAATGTCGCGCGCGAGGGGATTGTCCCCAGCCATGGGCTCATCGGTGCGCTCGACAATGATCACGTTCTTCTTGCCGGCGAGGGCGCGAACGATCTCCGCCTCCGGGAAGGGCCGCAGAACATTGACATGGATCGAGCCAACGCCGGCGCCTCGGGTTGACCGCAGGTGGTCTACCGCCGCCTCAATATTCTCGGCCGCGGACCCAAGCGACACGAAGACCGTGTCGGCGTCTTCACACATGTATTCGGTCAGGAATCCGTAGTGACAGCCGGTGAGCTTCCCCCATTCATCGTAGGCTTCCCGGAGGAACTGGCTGATCGGCTCGACAAAGCAGTTTCGCCTTGCCGCCACGCCATTCATGTAATGTTCCTGGTTCTGGACCGGGCCAATGAGAGCCGGACTCTTGAGGTCGATGACCCTGGGAACGCGGCGTCGCGTCGGTCCGAAGAGAGTCTTCTGCGCTTCCGTCGGACACTCTATAATGTCATCGGAGCGGCCAAGAAACCCGCGCAGGAGGTCTGATTCGCGCCTGAGAAAGGTTCGCTCGAGATGGGATGTAAGAAAGCCATCCTGGATGTTCATTCCCGGCGTCAGCGCCAGCTCGGTGACGCGTCGCAAAATCACCGCCTGGTCAGCGGCCTGCTGGGCGTCGCGGGCGAAGAGCATGATCCAGCCGGTGTCGAGCGCCCCGTAAACATCATCATGTCCGCAGTGCACATTGAGGGCATGCTTGGTAAGGGCGCGCGCGGCGACCTCGAGAACCATGGTCGAAAGCTTTCCGGGGGCGTGATAGTACTGCTCAACGCCATAGACGATGCCCTGGCCGGAGGTGAAGTTCACAGCGCGGCGGCCGGTAACCGAATAGGCGATCGCTCCGCCCTGGGCGGCATGCTCCCCTTCACATTCGATGGCGATTTTCGATTCACCAAAGATGCTGAGCTGGCCCTCGGCGTAGGACTGCTGGTACATCTCTCCCATTTCGGTAGACGGGGTGATGGGGTAGAAGATCCCCCCATCTGTGATGCGCGCCTCGGTATAGTAGGCGACCAGCTGGTTACCGTTGGTGGTGATGCGCTCGCCGGGATACGGCGGTATGCCGGTCTTGGCCGAAGAGGCTTGTTCGTTTGGTACTATTGTCATTTTTGTTTCTGGGTGTTTCCGTCTGCGTTTGCTGCTCTTCAGCCTCGCCCCACTGGCCCCGAGCAGGCCTCCTCTGGCAAAAGCTGAACTTCTTTTCAAGTCTTTTCAAGGCGGAGGCGGGCGGTGACCATGAAGTCGCAAGACGCGACCCCGCGACCAGACAGTCTAACCGTAAAACCCTTTCAAATCAGCCCATTTCATGTCTGCAGATTAGTGAAGCTGGAGGTCAGATAATCTATGTCGAAAAAGGACCATAAAAAGCACATCCTGTTGCAAAATAAGCGTTTAGACCGATCTCGCGATCGCCTGAAAAGCGCCCCTTCCGCCATTGCCAGCCCTTGAAACGCGAGAGGCCCCATGAAAAATCAAGTCCATATAACAGCATTTGTCGGCTGAAACGGATAAGCGGCGACCTGGGCGGCTTAAAAAAAGGCGGCCTCCGCTCGATCGCGAAGGCCGTCTTTCATTGTATTGGAGCGGGTGAAGGGAGTTGAACCCTCGACATTCACGTTGGCAACGTGATGCTCTACCACTGAGCTACACCCGCTTGATATTCAGATCGTTACCGATGGAGCAGCACCCAAGATTATTCACCCCTGTCCGCCAAGCGTCAAGAGTCGCCGGAGCAGAATTCGCCCGATATTAAAGAAAGTCGCTTTTCCGGAACAGGGCGACGGTCTCCATTCCAACCTCGGCCAGGCGATCTTCGCCGCCCTCCTCGCGGTCAACTATGACGCAAGCGACGGTGGGCTCAACACCAAGCTCCTCCACCAGGGCATCCCTAGCCTGCAGAAGAGAGCCTCCTGTTGTCAAAACATCATCTACCAGGGCAACCTTCAATCCTTCCCGGGCGGGAAGAGAGGGGCCCTCGACCCTTTGCTGCATGCCATGTTCCTTGCGCTCTTTGCGTACAAAAAAGAGGTTCATCTCCAATCCCTTCTGCCAGGCCAGAACCCCGATCGAAGAGGTCAGAGGGTCGGCGCCCGAAGTCAGGCCGCCGACCGCGGCGATGTCGCGAGCCTCCAGCGCATCGAGCATCAGCTCGGCAATCAAGACCGACCCTTCAGGGTCAAGCGACACCAACCTTCCGTCAAAATAGAAATCGGTAACCTTGCCTGAGCTGAGGGTGATCTCGCCTGTACGGATGCAGCCGCTCAGTTTTTCCCGCAGCCTCTCGCGGGTTGAACCCTGCCGTGTAGACTCTTCTTCCCCTTGAACCGGGGGCGTTACGTTTTCTGCCATACTGTTTATCGCTTTACCGAAATGTTCTTCTCTAGTCTCAGGATATTGCCGAATCCGGCATAATGAAGGCGGTCGGCACACCGCGACATCAACAGGATTCCCAGTCCGCCTCGCATTCCTTCATCCACGATCCGTTTCTTTGCCTCCTCGAAAGCATCCTGGCGATCGAGCCTGGAAAGATAATACTCGAAATCGAAGCCTTTGCCCTGATCCTCTACGAGAACCGTCACCTTCTTGTGATCCACGAGAAAGTTTACCTCCACTCGCAGCTCGTGATCTTTCCCGCTTCCATGCAAGACGGCGTTGTCAATCCCCTCCTTGACGGCCGCGTAGAGGCTCGTTATCTCGTCTTCGTCCCCCATGGCCTGCCGAATCACCAGATCGCTCAGCTTATAGGCCTTTTCCACACACCCCGGGCGGGGCTGGAAGTCGAATCGCACCTGCTGGCTGAAAACCTTGCGGTCCTTGGGAACCCTGAGCAACTCGGCCTCCGTCAAGGCGAAGAATTCCTGCATTTCAAATGGATCCACAAGATAGTCGTTTTCCCAGATCTTAAATTCAGGCTCTCTGCTCATCGCCTTCTTGTCGGGATAGATCTTGATGACAGAGGTCAGGCTTCTCTTCTTCTGGGCCTTCACCTTGTTGACAAAATCGCCCGCGGGATCGCAACGCTCATCAAGGACCACAAGGTCAGGAGAGATTTCGTCGAAACGGGCGAGGGCCTCTGCGGCATTATCCAGAAGGTGATAGTCGCCCTGGAGCTTTCCGATGCGATGCCCGATTACCTGGGTAAACCGGGTCGTCGAGGGCGACAGCACCAGCACTCGCGCTTGAGCTCCGGAGCCCTGCGGCGATGGGTGCAGAACGGCCGTGGGGCGCGCCGCGGCATCGGTACCAGGCTCCGTCATAGGCAGCGCCGGCTTGTTTCCATCCAGGAATCCGGCGATATGCCGCCGGCCACTCTCCATGTCCAGGGTAAAGGGAATCAGGCTGGTAACTCCGAGGAGATGCATGGAGAGACCCACCGCACGCGAAACCCCGGCGAGGCAAAGCAGGCCCTCTCGAGACTTGCACTCCTCATTGAAACGGATCAGGGCGCTGATGCCGGTAGAGTTGATGTAGTTGACGCGAGAGAAGTCCACCAACAGGAAGCGCGGGCTGTCGGAATCCGCCGCCTCGAGGGCGCCCTCAAACTTCATGTAGTTTGCCGCATCGATAAAGCCCTTGAGGGCCAGCTCGCGGATCTCCTCGGGAGGGTTGCGCTCGATGATGTGCTTCTGGATCTTGAAGGTTAGCTTTGGCATGTCTGCTGCTGGATGGTGGACACAGGGAACGGGCCTTCAGGCGGGTACGCTTTGCCCGCCTTCCCTTGCGTTTTTTCTTCGCGCTTTTAGTGAGTACAAACCTCGCGAAGTCACAAAGGTGATTTTAAGGCCCCCGCCAGCCCTGTCAAGAAAGCCGAAAGCGGGAGAGGGCCCTTGAACTGTGAGCCATCAAAGAACAGAATCCCTTCTCCTGCCGAATATTCACCTAATCTTCCCGGACTATTACGAATGCCTCAGGATCTTCTCTTCGATCTCAGTTCCGTTGACCTTACCGATGCCCAGATCTCCATGGAGGAGATCCGAGCCCATAACCCCCAGCGTTTCGAATTCGAACAGCTCGATGGGATCGCCTATTTCAACCCCGAGGAAAAGATCGCGATCGCGACGCGCGCCCTGCGCGAAAACGAGTTCTGGACAAAAGGCCATATGCCCGGAAGGCCCATTTTCCCCGGGGTGCTCCTGCTGGAGGCCGCAGCGCAGCTCTGCTCTTTCTACACCTGCATGGCTGTAGAGACTGGAAACGTGTATGGCTTCGGAGGGGCCGACCGGGTTCGATTCAGGCGGGTACTTGAGGTGGGAGACACCTTTCACCTGCTCGCCAGCCCGGTCAACATTTCCGCCAGGCGGTCGTTGTTCAAAACGCAGGCCGTTGTCGACGGGCGGCTGGCCTTCGAAGCATCCATCTTCGGCATCGCTCTTCCGCCGATGGGCGGCGAGTAATAAAAATGGCGGAGAGGCGGGGATTTGAACCCCGGGTACAGAATATTTACCGTACAACGGATTAGCAATCCGCCGCTTTCGACCGCTCAGCCACCTCTCCGCTTGGATAAGAACTAGATCGAATGGGGTAGGATTTTAGCCTAAACTCATTTCGATGCAAATCGGAACCCCGGACCATCTCCTTTCCTGTTGACCGCCCATCTGGCAGTTGCTACTATTCGCCTGTTGGGCCGTTTCTGCTGTCTCTTCAGGAGCAGGTCTGCGGCTGTTCTTTTTCTCGGTGGTTTACTTTGGTGGTTGGTCATGTCTCTACGGGCTGGGTCTCCCGGAGGCTCCCTGGATCGCGCTGATTTCCTTGTAAACGCGCTTAAAGAGCGGGTTCGCGAGTGCGTGGGCGCCGAAGATTTCGAGTCGTGGTTTGCTGGCACGCCCTGTCGTTACGATCCATCTGGCGCCTTTATCTTTACCGCCCAGAGCCCCTTTCGAACAAAGTGGATCGAAACGAAATATGGCGCTCTCCTGCACGGAATCGCGCGTGAACTCTGCGAAAAAGATGTAAGTCTTTCTTTCGAAAGCGCGACGGAAAGCGCTCCGGAGAAGGCCGCCGCCGGGTCATCCACCTCGCGCCTCGGCCCGGCCTCTTTATCCCGGGAGGCCGGCGAAAGATTTTACCTCGATGACTTTGTGGTCGGCCCGGGATCCCGGGTCGCCTATGCCGCCGCCACGGCTGTCCTCGAGCACCCCGGGAAAACCTACAGCCCGCTGTGCATCCACGGGCCATCCGGGGTGGGGAAAACCCACCTGCTCCAGGGGGTCGCTCGCCACCTTCGGGAAACATCCAACCTCAAGGTCTGCTGTGATTCATCCGAATCCTTCACCAACAGGTACATCGAAGCGGCCGGCAAACGAGACCTGGGATCCTTCCACACCCGGTATCGCGAATGCGAGGTCTTCATCCTCGATGACATCCACTTCCTGGCAGGAAAGAAAAGAACTCTCGAGGAGTTCTTCTCCATCTTTGAAAACCATCTTAACAAGAACAACCAGGTGGTCCTCTCGAGCGCCATCGATCCGGCTAAACTGGCCGGGCTGCCAGGCCGGCTGCTCGCCCGCTTTCGTTCCGGGCTGATCACCCCGGTCGAGGTCCCTAATTTTGAGACCCGGGCCGAGGCGGTCTCGAGAATGGCGGAAAGAAAAGGCTATCGCCTCCCTCCTGTCACTTCCGAATACCTCGCCCAACACGTCACCGATAATCTCCGCGAATTAGAAGGCGCGCTGAACTGTCTGATCAATGTGTCGCGGCTACACCAGTCCCCCCTGACCCTGGAGATGGCGAAGGCGGCCCTGGATGAGTTTCTTGACCTCGGCGGGCAGCCTTCTTCTGGAGGGGTCGGGGCACGAAACATCATCGACATCCTCTTGACACATTATGGAGTAGAAGAACGAGATCTCCTCTCGGCCAAAAAGGTGAGAACGGTGGTTCGGGCGCGCCAGGTCGGCATGTACCTCGCGCGACAATTAACCCCGCTTTCGTTGACCCAGATAGGAACACTTTTTGGTGGGCGGGACCACACCACGGTTCTCTACGCTCTCAAGAGAATAGAAGAGAGCCTTGGCACAGACAGCTGTCTGCGCTCGGACATCGAAGCGATTCGTTCGCGGCTTTCCGTGGCCCACTTTCATTAGGCCTGCCGTCGGCAAGCAGCCCTTTCCGAAGCTGTGAAATACCTCCCTTCAGCCGTGTAAAACCATCCGCATCTTCATCTATAGATTATGGGATTTAGTTTTATCTCAACTCTGAATTTCACAATTTATCAACGCTGATTCATCAAATCCAACAATCTATACTCTTTTAATGAAACTGAATTAAACACCCTCTGTGGAATAAATAAATCCTTGTTCCATAAGGACTTATATTTTTTCTTAGCTTGTATTCCACAGCAAAAACATAGGTGATGAGTTCTGATTCTGATGATGTATATATAGAAACATCTTAAGGTCGGCTTTCCATACCAACCATTCAACTCACCTTTGCCGAAACCCAGCTTATTGGCCAGGAGCGAAGATCCCCCTGGGATGATCGATAAGTATTTTTATTTAAATGACTTACAGTAACTTAAAGGGGTATTTTTTATGTACTCCGGCGTAGTTTCCGTAAGTTGTTTATAACAAACAGTTTATATAGACAGAGAAAGTTTTTCGGAACACCGGAAGATTTATCTTAAGTCTTTTATTAGTAAAGACTTAAGAGTATATAATTTCATTGCCTTTGGCTGGGCCCGAACTATAATGAGCCTTTCCTCAATTTAGTGTTATAGAAGGTGGTTAATAGCGCTTCAGGCGGATTGTATGACCCTGAATTTGCGTTTTTCAATGGAAGTGAACTTTGCCCCATGGAATGGCTTGCTTTCGTCTGAGGCGAAAGGAGCGTGGTTTGCGGACGATGCCGCTTTGGGGCTTCAGCGTGGGGCCCCGCCAGAAGGAAGACACGATGAAAATTTGCTGTGAAAAGAACGAGCTGTTTGAGCGACTGCAAAGTATCGCGGCGATTACCGGGGGTGGGCCTACCACCAAGTCGATCCTGCGCAATTGTCTTTTTGTCGCGACGGGCAAGGAATTACAGATCAAGGCGACTGACCTGGATGTGTCAGCTTGTCTGCAGATTGAACGCCAGGAGATTGATGGTAAAGGCGAGCTCGCCCTGCCGGCCGCCAGGCTCCTCTCCCTCGTCAGAGAGGTTCCCGGTAACAGGATTATTATAGAGGCCACAAAGGATGGGAAGGGAGCGACGGTTTGCTCCGAGTCGGGCGAATATTCTTTCAAGCTGCTTGGAGAGAGCCCTGACGAATTTCCTGAGGTAAGGGGTTTTTCCGGAGAGGGCGCCTTGGAGTTGCCGCGCGCCAAATTTGCCGATATGTTGCGCCGTGTAGCCGTCGCCGCCTCAAGAGACTCTTCCCGCTATCAGCTGACCGGAGTCTTCTGCGAGATAGAAGGTGGCCTGCTCAAGATGACGGCAACCGATGGAAAGCGTCTGACCACAGACGAGATGGAGATAGACAGCCCCGCCTCAGCGGCGGTCTCCGGAATTATCCCTAACCGGGCCGTTGATGTGATGGTCAAGGTCTTGTCCCAGGGGGAGGACAGTGTGAAGCTTGCCCTTCAGGAAACGGAAGTCCAGATGTCCTTCGATGGAGGAGAGATGATGGCCAAGCTGGTAGAGGGAACCTTTCCCGAATACAAATCCGCGATTCCTTCTGATGTTAAGAGCAAGATAACGGCTGATCGAGGGCAACTGGTTGCCGCGGTCCGGAGCGCCTCCCTGGTTACCGACAAGGAGACGGAGGCCGTGATCTTTCGCTTCAAAGGTAAGGAGGTCGCGATCGAATCCAAAGGCAGCGACATTGGCGAGTCGATGATCCGGGTGGATGTGGAAAAAGAAGGTGAGGATGTTGAGATCCGATTTAACCCGAGCTACTTCGTGGATGCGCTCAGAACCATCGACACAGAGCAGGTCAGGATGGAATTTTTCGGTTCGGAGCGTCCGGGGGCGATCAAGGGCGAGCTAAGCTACCGCCATTACCTGATGCCCCTGGTGGTCAATTGAGACTTTGTCGGAAACCCGGCCGAAAAAAGAGAAGAAGAGTGACGGATCGAAAAACGCGGAGCCGTGGAAAGAGCCGCAATAATGAAGCCGGCGGCAAGGGCCCCGAGGTGCTCGAGGACATTCTCCGACGATGGTTAAAAGAGAACAGCCTCGATACGACCCTGGGTCGAGCCCAACTGGAAAAGTGCTGGAAAGATACGGTGGGAGGCGAAGTTGCCGACAGAACGCGAATTGTGGACCTCAGGGGAGGAACCCTTGTAGTCGAGGTGGATTCAGCTCCTTTGCTTGGTGAACTCTCCGCTTATTACCGGGAAGAAATCATGAGCTCTTTGCGCCAGAGCGAAGGCTTTCCCAACTTTCAGAATATCCGGTTTCGCGCCGGAAACTTCGAGACAAACACATGACGTCAACGGATGACGCCTCTGGGGCCACCAAGACCCCCGAGGCTGACAACCAGGATGATTACGGGGCCAGCAACATCAAGGTTCTCGAGGGCCTTGAGGCTGTGAGGATGCGCCCCGATATGTATATCGGCGGCACCGACATCAAGGGCCTCGAACATCTCGTGACCGAGGTGCTCGACAACAGCATCGATGAGGCTATGGCCGGGTATTGCGATACGGTGAAGCTTCATATCTACGAAGACGGAAGCGTCTCCGTTGAAGATAACGGACGGGGCATACCCGTTGGAGCCCACGAGTCGGGGAGCGATGCCCTGGACGTAGTCATGACGACCCTCCATGCCGGCGGGAAGTTTGACCATGACAGCTACAAGGTCTCCGGCGGCCTGCACGGAGTCGGTGTGTCGGTGGTGAACGCCCTGAGCGAATGGCTCACCGTGGATGTTTACCGGCAGGGCAAACACTACACCCAGCGCTACGAGCTCAAGGGCGAGGGCCAGGGCGAGGGCCAGGCCCCCGAACCGGTCGGCCCGGTCGAGGTCGCGGGTGAGGCGGAGGGCACCGGGACTAAGATTCGCTTCAAGCCGGATGCGACCATTATGGAAACGGTCGAGTTCCAGTACGCGACCCTGGCGAAGCGGTGTCGCGAGCTCGCGTTTTTGAACCGGGGGCTCAGGGTGTCGATCGCCGATGACCGTGAAGGAAAAGCCGAGGAGTTCTATTACGAAGAAGGCATCAAGGATTACGTCGAATATCTCAACCGAAAGAAAGAGACCGTTCACGACAACATCGTCTATTTCGACAAGGCGGACGAGGGCTCCGGAGTCAAGGTGGAGATCGCCTTTCAATATAACCGGGACTATACCGCCGACAGCATTTACACCTTCGCCAACAACATCAACACCGAGCACGGCGGGACCCATCTGAGCGGGTTCAAATCGGGGCTGACGCGGACCCTGAACAAATACGCTCGCGAGAGCAAGGTGGTGAAGGAAAAGGAGGCCGTTCCTGATGGCGCGGACTATCTCGAGGGGATGGTGGCGATCGTCAGTGTCAAGGTCCCTGACCCCAGGTTCGAGAGCCAGACCAAGGTCAAGCTCTCCAACACCGAGGTGGAGGGTGTTGTTCAGCAGGCCGTGAACGACCGCCTGGCGAGCTATCTGGCGGAGAACCCTTCGACGGCGAAGGCTATCTGCCGCAAGGGTGTCGACGCCCGCATTGCCCGTGAGGCCGCGCGCAAGGCGCGCGACATGGCTCGCCGAAAGACCGCTCTCTCCAGCGGCAGCCTGCCGGGCAAGCTGGCGGACTGCTCCAGCCGCGACCCTTTCCAGACGGAGGTCTTTATTGTCGAGGGAGATTCGGCCGGCGGCTCCGCGAAGCAGGGGCGCGTACGCGAATTCCAGGCGATCCTTCCGATCCGGGGAAAAATTATCAACGTTGAGAAGACGCGAATCGACAAGGTTCTCGGGCACCAGGAGATCCAGACTATTATTTCCGCTCTTGGGACGGGCATCGGAGATGATTTTGACATATCGAAGCTGCGCTATGGCAAAGTGATCATCATGACGGATGCCGATGTAGACGGCTCCCATATCCGCACCCTCCTGTTGACGTTCTTTTTCCGGCACATGAGAAGCCTGATCGATGCGGGCGCGATCTACATTGCCCAGCCGCCGCTCTATGAGCTCGCCCCCCGCAAGGGCTCGAAGAAGAAGTCCATGTACGTTCAGGATGAGAAAGAATACGAGTCGGAGATGCTCAGGGTCGGAGTGGAAAACGTTACCCTGCTGCTCGATGGGGGCCGGGTTGAGCTCCGCTCTGGAGCGTTCCGCGTGCTCTGCGAGGGCATCTCCCGCCTGAGGGGTCTCGAGCGAGCGCTTGACCGCAAGGGTCTCGCCCTGCACGCATACCTGGCCGCGGCCAATGACGAAGGCGTCCTGCCGGCCAGGATGCTCTCGGTGAAGGGGGCAGCCGGAGCGGAGCCCACCGGTGAGCTGTATCAAGATGACGCCGCGCGCGAGAAGCGTATCTCGGAGCTTGGCAGGGAGCTCGGGCGAGAGGTCGTGGTTTGCGAGGAGAGGGATGGTCTCGAACAGCGCGCGGCCGCCGATGCCGTCCTCTACACGATCTTTGAGAGCGGCCCCCTGACAGAGATCCTCGCCCTCCTCGACCAGCACGGGCTGGCCGCCGCCCCTCTCCGCCTGTTGATTGACGATGCTGACCTGGGCGTTGCGGAGCCGGAGCCGATCGGGGCGCTCTCCTTTGGCGAGGACGAAGAACAGAATGTTTATGACCTTCTCAACATACTCGATGGGGTCAACTCCGCGGCCGAGCGCAAGCTGGAGCCCAAGCGTTTTAAGGGCCTGGGTGAGATGAACCCTGACCAGCTTTACCTGACGACGATGGATCCCCAGCGCCGGACCGTGTTGAAGGTGACGGTCGCGGATGCGGAAACGGCCGACGAATATTTCACGATCCTGATGGGAACGAATGTTGAGGAGAGGCGCAAGTTCATCCAGGAGCATGCCCTGGATGTGAAGAACCTTGATGTCTGAGCGCGATATGGAAGAAAACGAAGAAACAGGTTTTGGTGCTGGCGAAAAGGTCCGTGAGCTGGATATCCAGGATGAGCTCAAGGAGTCCTATCTCACCTATTCGATGAGCGTCATCATTCAGCGGGCGCTTCCGGACATTCGCGATGGTCTGAAGCCGTCTCAGCGCCGAATCCTCGTGGCCATGCGGGATCTGAACCTTGGGCCCCGCGGGGGGCATCGCAAATGCGCGGCTATCGTGGGCCAGACCATGATGAGCTACCATCCGCATGGAGACGGCGCCATCTACCCCACGCTCGTGCGCATGGCCCAGGACTTCAACACCCGCTACCCGCTCGTTGACAGCCAGGGCAACTTTGGCTCGATCGACGGCGATCCTCCGGCGGCCATGCGATATACCGAGGCGCGGATGACCGAGGGGACCGTTCAGCTGATGGCCGACATCGACAAGGAGACGGTCGACCATCAAAAGACCTTCGACAACCGTCTTGACGAGCCCAGCGTGCTCCCGGCCGCTTTTCCGAACCTGCTTTGCAATGGCTCAACGGGCATCGCCGTTGGCATGGCGACGAGCATGCCTCCGCACAACCTCGGAGAGGTGTGCGCTGGCCTGCGCGCCCTTATCGCGAACCCCGGCATCACCCTAGAAGAGCTGATGGGGCACATCCCGGGTCCGGACTTCCCCACCGGGGCGGAGATCTGCGGGCGGGCCGGCATTCGCCAGGCCTACAAGACAGGGCGGGGGCTGATCAAGGTGCGCTCCAAGTACCATGTCGAGCCCGGCAAGAACAAGGATTCGATCATCTTTACCGAGATCCCCTACCAGGAGAACAAGGTCTCGATCATCGAGAAGATCTCCGAGTGCGTCAAGGATGGTCGCATCCAGGACATTGCGGATGTCAGGGACGAGAGCGATAAGAACATCCGGCTGGTTATCGAACTCAAGATGTCCGCTTCGCCCGAGGTGGTCGTTAACCAGCTCTATAAGTTTACCCAGCTCAGCGCCACCTTCAGCATCATCAACATCGCCCTTGTCCGTGGTCGTCCGGAGACCCTCGGCCTCAAGGAGCTGCTCAATGAATACAAGCGCCATCGGATAGAGATCATTCGCCGCCGGACCCGCTACCTCCTGCGCAAGGCGGAGGAGCGCGCCCATATTGTTGAGGGCCTGCTGAAGGCGCTCGACATCATTGATGAGGTGATCGCTCTGATCCGGTCTTCCAAAACGGATGAAGAGGCCCAGTCCCGCCTGATGGCCGAGCACCAATTCACCGAGATCCAGGCTCACCAGATCCTGATCATGCAGCTGCGGCGGCTGACCGGTCTGGAGCGCCAGAAGCTTCAGGATGAGCTGGGCCAGCTGCACGCCGACATCAAGAACTACCGGGAGATTCTCGCCAGCGAGCAGCTCGTTTTCGACCTGATTATCGAAGAGCTGGGAGAGGCGGAGAAGAAGCTTGGAGACGAGCGGCGCACCGAGATTGTTGAGGAGGCCGAGGATTACGCCGTCGAGGATCTCATTCCCGAGGAGCAGGTGGTGGTCACCTTTACCCGGGAAGGCTACGTCAAGCGCACCCCGCTGAGCACCTACCGCAGCCAGGGCCGCGGTGGACGCGGCATCGCCGGGGGCAATAAGAAAGAGGGAGATTTCGTCAAGACCCTCTTTGTCGCCTCGACCCATGACTACATCCTGCTCTATACGAACAGGGGGCGCGTATATTGGCTACGGGTGTACGAAATTCCAAATATGGGGCGCACCGCGAAGGGTCGCCCGATCATCAACTTCCTGAACCTGGGACAGGGCGAGACGGTCAGCCAGCAGCTGTGCGTAGATGAGTTCGATGCCGAGCGATTTGTTGTTTTCGCGACCCGGCAGGGTACGACTAAGAAGGTCAGCCTCGACCAATTCTCTCGGCCCAAGAAAACGGGAATCATTGCCATCAAGCTCAAGGAAGACGACGTCCTCATCGGGGCCTCCCTTTGCCGGGCCGGGCAGGAGGTGGTTCTGGGCACCCGGGCGGGCAAGGCCATTCGGTTTGATGAGGCCGACATTCGCCCCATGGGGCGCACCGCGGCCGGAGTGGGGGGCATCCATCTTTCGGCGGATGATGAGGTCGTTGATATGGCGATTCTTGATCCCGCGGAGGAGGGAGTCACCCTGTTGACGGCCTGCGCCAACGGTTTTGGCAAGAAGACGGCTGTAGAAAACTACAGGCGCCAGAAACGAAACGGCGCGGGAATCATCAGCATCAAGGCGACCTCCCGCAATGGGCCCGTGGTGGGCCTGAAAGCTGTCCGGGAAGATGATGACATTGTCCTGATGAGCCGCGAGGGTCTCTTGATCCGGACCCAGGCATCGGAGATCAGCGTAATGGGGCGTTCGACCCAGGGCGTAAACCTGATGCGCCTTCAGGATGGAGATACACTGGCGGCAATCGAGTGCGTTTCCCCGGCCGAGGCGGAAGAAAATGAGGCGGAAGCGGAGACGGCTGAGGAGACGGATGCGGATGCGGAGGAGGCCGGCTCCACGGAA
>Ga0310124_10000044_pt1 | contig 76236 bp, 53 predicted proteins | sample CB11b_AW_Bot5_MG_FD_203507 | JGI IMG/M metagenome (GOLD analysis project Ga0310124, IMG submission 203507) | Marine microbial communities from Western Arctic Ocean, Canada - CB11b_AW_Bot5 | ecosystem: Environmental > Aquatic > Marine > Oceanic | place: Canada: Western Arctic Ocean | collected... | reverse complement strand
TGCTCATGCGCTCGCCCTTGCCATCGAGAATCGTCGCGTGAATAAAGACGTCGGTGAAGGGAAGATCGCCGATATTGTAAAGTCCCATGAGCGCCATGCGGGCAACCCAGAGGGAGATGATGTCTCTGCCGGTAACGAGGCAGGAGCCGGGATAGTAATACGAAAGACAGTCTTCGTTTCCATCGATGGGACCCAGGGACGACTGTCCATCCCCGACCCGGGCCGTGGCGGGCTCAGGCCAGCCAAGCGTGCTGTGCGGCCAGATGCCGCTTGAGAACCATGTATCGAGAACATCGGGGTCACGTTCGAAACCGAGCTCCCCGAGCTCAGCCTGGAGTTCGGCGCCACCTTCATCTCCAAGCAGACAGGCCATGAGCTCCAGGGGCTCCTCATCGAACTCACCGGCGATGGCGTCCGTGTCAGCGCCAGCCGTCAGCAGCTGGCTCGATCCGCCAGCCGATCCTACTCTCACGCAGACATCATCCCTGCCAAGCAGGGCGCCAAGCTGGTCAACCCTGGCGGAGAAGTCCGCGGCCGCAACTTCAGCGCTCCAGATGGGAATCTGGTGGCCCCACCAAAGCTGGCGGCTGATACACCAGTCCCTCTTCTCTGCCAGCCAGTTCACGTAGGTATTGCCATAGCGTACCGCGTCGGGATGGAATACCAGCTTGCGTCCGCTGGCGGACTTCCAATCACCCTCGACGGCATCGATCGCCGCCTGTGCAAGCCCGGGGGTGCGGAATTCTCTATCGGTCCCCCTGCCGCAGACCACCCCATCGGGGGTGTCTCCCATCAGAACGAACCACTGCCGCGAGAGGAAAGGCTCAGCCGGTGTCTTTGACCGGTCAGAGTGCCCGACCTCGACCTCACGCTCTTCCACCGCATCGAGCAATCCAAGCTCATCGAGATCGGCCACCACCTTTTTCCGCGCCTCATAGCGATCGAGACCAGCGTAGGATCCAGCCGACTTCGCAAGCGACCCATCTGTTTCGAGGATATTGACAATGTCAATCTCATCCTTATGCCTCCCCCAGACCTCGTAATCATTCGGGTCATGGGCCGGGGTGATCTTCACGCAGCCGCTGCCGAGCTCCGGCTTGGCCCACTCATCGCAGACCAGGGGAATCGGTCTGTCGAGCAGGGGAAGCATCACCATCCTCCCGGCTGAGGCCATCTCGGTGAGCTTCTGCAACGTGGGCAGGTGACTCTCACGGCGGGCCTCGAGACCCGCGAGATGTTCCTCTATCCCCTCCCGGTCGCGATCAGCAGCTTCGGCAAGATTCTCACGAGTCCGTGCCAGCAACTCGGCAAGGCTGCCCCCGGGATCGGGATGGCAGGCCACCGCCGTATCCCCCAGCATGGTCTCCGGACGCGTGGTGGCGACCGTGACAAACTCCGGCTCACCCGGCTGCGGGTCGATCACCGGATAGCGAATGTGCCAGAAATGACCGGCAACCTTCTCGTGATAGATCTCATCATCGCTGACGGCCGTCTGCAGGTGGCAATCCCAGTTGACCAGCCTGTTGCCGCGATAGATCAGGCCGTCGCTGAACATATTGAAGAAGGTCCGCCGCACCGCTCGCTCGCAGACGGGATCCATGGTGAAACGCTGCCGGTCCCAGTCACAGGAGCAACCCATGCTCTGCTGCTGGGAGACGATGCGCTTCTGATACTGGTCCTTCCATTTCCAGATCCTCTCCACCAGCTTCTCACGGCCGATGTCGTGACGGGTCTTTCCCTCGAGCTCGAGCAGGCGCTTCTCAACCACGGCCTGGGTGGCGATTCCCGCGTGATCGGTCCCCGCCATCCAGAGGGTATTGTCTCCCCTCATTCTGTGCCAGCGGGTCAGGAGATCCTGCATCACGTTGTCCATGGCATGCCCCATGTGAAGGGCCCCGGTGACATTCGGCAGGGGCATCATGATGACATAGCGCTCCTCACGATCGTCAGGGGAAGCCGCGAAGGCCTTGCGTGAAATCCAACGCGAATAGATCTCCTCCTCGACGGAGGCCGGATCGTATTGCTTGGGAAGCTCTCTGCTCATCAGTAAAAACCCCGCACGGGACACAAAGTTCAATTTCTCAACAGGTTGCACAAGTTACCTGAGAGTGGCCGCTCCGTCCACCGCGACCTAAGGAGGCCGTCTACATAGAAAAATTAAAGCTCGCCCCCGCGGCGACCCGCAGATAGTCCGGGGTCTCGATAACCAGGGAATCCGTGAGCGAGCCTGCGTTGAAGGCGATCCGCTCATTTGCCCTGATCGACTCATCCACATAGAGATCAAAAGGAAGGATCGGCTGTCCAAACGGGGGGACGCTGCCGGGAACAAGGCCGGTCAATTCAAGCAGCTCTTCAGCGCTGGCGAAGCGCAGGGACTTCACCTCCAGGCGCCTCTTGACCGCCTGCGAATCGAGCTTCAGGGCGGCGCTCAGAACGAAGAGAGCGAAATATTCCCCCGCCTTGAGCAGAAGCGCCTTGCCCCCGGTCTCCAACGCCTCCCCCCTGGCCCTGGCCGAATCCTCCGAGGTGCGGGTCGGCTCATGGCTGATCTGACGATAGGAGACGCCTTCACGGTCAAGCAGCTCAAGGATCTGGAGGAGCTTCGGGTTCCCTGTACTCAAGACTCGGGCTCTCCGTCCCCCCCCGCCGCCGGATGGATCAGCACCTTGGAGAAAAACTCGCGGCGATCCTTCATGCCCTCGAGCACATCGATGGCGCCTCCAAGCGGGACCCGGTGGGTAATGAGCGGCTCGAGATTGAGCGTCCCCTCGGCCATGGCGCTGAGTACATCTCGCCAGTCATCGGTACCTCCGCTCGAACTGAAATGCGAGTTCCAGGTCCCGTGAAGGGTCGTCTCGCGGCGCATCAGCTGGGAGATCAGGGGCGCTGGAATGGTAACATCGCCTGACGGGTTGCCGAGCATGACCACCCGCCCACCCCGGCAGGCTGCCGCCATGGCCTGGAGCAGGGTCTGGGGGACGCCGGCGCCATCAAAGGTCAGCTCCGCCCCCTCGCCGGCGGTGGAGCCCTCGACCACCTCGACCGGATCAGCCTCCCTGGAGTCGAAGACCTCCTCGAAGCCCAGGCTCCTCGCCTGCTCGAGCTTGGCCGCCTCGATGTCGAAGAGCAGGATCCGCGAAGCGCCAAGCGCCTTGGCCCACTGGGCAACCATCAGGCCAATCGGCCCGATACCGAAGATGGCCACCGTCTCCCCCTCCGAGCAGCCGCCTCCCCGACGCACCGCATGCAGAGCGACCGCCGCCGGCTCCGTCATCGAGGCCTCCTCCAGCGACACGCCATCGGGAACTGGAACCAGGTTGACCACCGGCGCCACAACGTATTCAGCAAAGGCTCCATCACAGCGTGAGCCCAGGTAATCGTAGTCGACGCATTGAGCATATTTCTCTTCTTTGCAGGGGCCGCATTCACCGCACCAGAGGAGGGGAAAGACCGCGACCCTGTCGCCAGGGGAGAACTCCTCCACATCGGCTGACACAGCCTCGACGGTGCCGGCAAACTCATGCCCGCAGACGGTAGGAAAGCTGTAGGTCCCCTTGCTGAAAATCCGGGGGATATCCGAGCCGCAGACGCCGCAGAACCCGATCCTCACCAGGACGTTCCTTGAGCCATCGCCCGCGCCGGGTATGGGACGGGCGATGGCCTCCAGCCTCAGATCGCCTACCCCATGGAGAACCACCGCCTGCATCGACTCAGCGGAAGGGCTCATGAAGCCCCCGCCTGTTCAACGGAGCGACCCTCGGCGACAGCCTCCACGGTCTTGCGCCGGTTTTCATCCATGTCTCCACCTGAGTTGTACAGGCTGCTGGTACCTGCCACCAGGATGCCGGCGCCGGCCGCCACCATGCCGGGAATATTCTCAAAGCTCACATTCCCATCCACGCTGATGGGAATATCGGCCTCCCTGGCCGAAAGGTAGTCTCGGCAGGCCGCGATCTTCTCAAAGGCGGATGGAACCAGCTTCTGCCCGGCGAAGCCGGGGTTCACGGTCATCAGCAGGACAAAGTCAAGACGGCCGAGAACATGCTCCATGGCGTCGAGAGGAGTGGCCGGATTGAGGGCAACCCCGGCTTCCGACCCGGCCTCCCTGATGAGGCCGAGGGTCCGGTCCAGGTGGCGAGCCGACTCCGCGTGAACGGCAATCTGCTGCACCCCGATCTCGGCAAGCTGCGAGATAAACCAGTCGTTATCTTCGACCATCAGATGAACATCGAAAGGCAGCGAGGTGCGCCCACGCAGGTCGCTCAGGGCGCCAAGCCCCATGGGCAGGTTGGGCGCGAAGTGGGCGTCCATGATGTCCAGGTGGATCATGTCGGCGCCAACCGCTTCGAGCCTCTCGACCTCGGCGGCCAGGTTGGCCTGGTCAGCGCACATCAGGGAAGGCGAGATCTTGACGCCGGTCTCTTCGTAAAAGGAAGTTGTCATTTCGATGGCTCTCTGGATTTATCCGCTAGGGGCAAAGGCACTCGCTCTGTGCGGCACCCTTCAACTACAAGGATTTTACCAAGGATTGAACCAAAGAGGCACCTGGCAGAGGATTAATCAGGACACAAAAATCCGGGGTCCGGCCTGCAAGGCTGTCGCCTGCAGCCCAGGCAGGCCCGGGCGAAGGCGCTCAGGACTGCCGCTCCTTGCGATCCTTCGAGTTCCCCCTCTTGCTGTCGCGGGAGCCTGGTTTTTTTTCATCCCTGGATGACCGGCTCCTGGTCCTGCCGAAGTCGCGGATGACCTCATCGACCTTCAGAACCCCATCTCCATCCTGATCGTAGCTGTCAAACCTCTCTTTGACCGGCCCGCGAGCCTCCTCCCGGGTAATCCTGCCATCGCTGTTTTCATCGAGCCCCTTAATGTAGGAGGAGATGCGCTCCCTCGAGGCGCGGTCACGACTGGAGCGCTCACTTGGTTTCCTATCCGAAGACGACCTGTCGTTTGTAACCGCGGCGAGCTCCCGCTTCGAGAGTGATCCATCCCGGTCCCGGTCAAGACGCTCGATGATCGAGGCCGCCGCCTGCAGCTCCCGCTTGCTGAGCTTGCCATCCCTGTCCCGGTCGAGAATCGAGAACAGCAAGTCCTGGGAGTCACTGTCGGCGTCACGCATCCTGTCGGGGCTCCTTGACGGTCTCCGCGAAGGCCTGCGCGAATCCGAGCTGGCCCCGGACTTCAGCAGGGCGGCAACCTCCGCCTCGTTGAGGGCCCCATCCTCGTTCTTGTCGTATTCGGAGAATCTCTTGCCGATACGCAATCGGTAATTCTGCGGCAGCTCCTCCCTGGTCACCTTGCCGTCTCCATCCTTGTCGAACCGCCTGATAAAGTCCGCGGGGGATGGAGTGTCGCGGCTGCCGCGGGAAGAATCCGGACGGCGACGGCGTGAGTCGCGTTCGCGGTCGGAATCTCCACTGCCCGCAAAAGCCCTCGCAAACTCCGCGGCATCCAGGGCGCCATCTCCATCCGCATCTCCAGCCCTCAGGGCGCGATCGAAGAAGTCCCGCTTTTCGGCCGGGACCTCGTCAGCCGTAAGCTTGCCGTCCGCATTGGAATCGAGACGCTTGAATACTCCGCCAGAGTCAGGCTTTCCCTCCTGCGCCCGGAGACCACCTGTAAGAACAACCGCCGCCACGACGGCTGGGAGCATGATTTTCATCTTCATTTTGATTACCTTCCTGGTTGGTCCTGGAGCGCGGTCCGCGGAAGCGGGACAGCGATGTTCAACTGAACAATTCCAGCATGGTCTCGCCTCCGTCGACAATCTTGAGCGGACGCCCCAGCGGGCTGTTGTGCTCCTTGTCGGTGTCGACATCCAGGGCGTAGCAGACTGAAGAGAAGAGATCTTCAACCTTCACGGGCCGGTCCTTTACACTTGAGCCATCGTCGGTACTTGAACCAATGACCTGCCCGCCCTTCACACCGCCGCCGGAGATTGCGAGGTTGAAGACCCGGGGGTAGTGATCCCTTCCAGTCCTGCCGTTGATGCGGGGAGTTCGCCCAAACTCCCCCATCCAGAGCACCAGGGTCTGTTCGAGCATTCCCCTGTCGCGCAGGTCGGCAATCAGGGCCGCGTAGCCGCGGTCGACACCGCCGGCAAGGGTGCTGATTCGTTCGAAATTATCATTGTGAGTATCCCAGCCATTAGAACGCACCTCGATGTAGGTAACACCGGCCTCTACAAGGCGGCGAGCCAGCAGGCAGCCCTTACCGAAAGATCCATCGCCGTAGAGCTCACGGGTTTTTTCTGACTCCCCGGCAATATTAAAGGCCTCGAGCCTTTTGCTGGTGGCGAGCTTTCGGGCCTTAGCGTAAAGGGCGCGATGCTCCTTCACACGGTCTCCCGCTCCGGAACCGGCAAATTCTCCTTCCAGGTTGTTCAGCAATCCGATCGCCCTGTCCAGGCGAGCTTTGCCGGCAGAGACCTTTGTATTTTCCGGGGGACGGTCCGGGGATGAGACAGAGAACGGATCGTAGCCTACCCCAAGGAATCCACCGCTGATACCGCTGAGCCCCCGGGAGCTTCCGATGGCAACAAACTGGGGCAGGTCGTGGCTTGCATCTCCAACTTCCTTTGAAATCAGCGAACCAAGAGATGGGTGCTTTACGCTGCCGGTTGGAGCATAGCCCGTGTGCAGCTGGTAGGTGGCCCTCTGGTGGTTCCCCTCGCGGTTCGTCATTGAACGGACCAGGGCAATGTCCTTCATATGCTCAGCCACCAGCGGCCAATGCTCCGCGATCCGGATACCCGGTACGACTGTCTTGATCGCCTCGGTAGGGCCACCGTTGTCATGGCCAGGCTTGGGGTCAAAAGTTTCGAACTGGCTGGGACCACCCTGCATCCACAGGACAATTACTGACATGCCTTTTTTCTGAAGGTCTTCAGCCCGCAAAGCAACGAGGTCACGCAACCCGAGAGAACCGGCTGCGGCGGCACCAACACCCGTGGCGCCTACGCTGCCCAGGAATCCTCGGCGACTCAACCCCGCAAATACGCCGGCCTGTTCGTATGGCTCCTGTCCTGAGTTCATTTTCATCGACTCACCTCTCACTGATGAATTCTGTCGAGTTAACCAGGCTCCAGAGGAGGTCTTCGAAAACCTCCCCGCGATCCGGAACGGACTTGCGGTACTTGCTGAAAATCTCCCACTCCCCCGCGGTTGGACGCCTGCTGTGCGCCTTCAGGTACAATTCATCAAAGACCAGCCGGTCATCTTTATAGGAGCCGAGCAGGCGGGCCAGCATGGTGTCACCACTCGAACGTATCGCCTGCGTAATGATGGGGGAGTTCATCAGGAAGAGAGCCTGTGGAATCGTCCCGGCCACATCCTCCGTAGGAGTGGAAGGATCGAAACCGAAAATTCTCTCGAAGTTGCTTTCGAGAGAATTTCTCGGCCCGCGCCCGCGCGAGGACGAACCGGGAAACCTGTCCGGGCGTAACTCCAGGACCCGGACGATGGTCCTGTAGAGCTTACCTGCTGACATCCTCGAGCAGGTTACCGCGGCAAAGGAGGGGGCCTCGGGCGAGGGAGAAGGCTCACGGATCTTTCTCTGGTAAGTCTCTGTCAACGTGATGGCTGAAAGCAGCCACTTGAGGCTGTATCCGTTCTGGCGACAGCCCTCGGCAAGCAGGTCGAGCGCCTCGGGATAATCAGGGGATCGGTCGGGTCCCATGTCATCTATGGGCTCAACGAACCCCTTGCCCAGCAGCTCTTTCCAGACCCGGTTGACCAGGGCGCGGGCAAACCAGGGGTTATCCTTGCCGGTGAGAAACCCACCCAGGGCCTGACGACGGTCGGCATCATCGATGCGTTCACCGGGGCTCTTACGGGTAACGAAAAACTCCGGGTGAATCAGGGTCCCACGACTCTGGGGATTTTCGAGATTCGGCATATAGTGCTCACCACTACCCCGGTTTCGAGGGCGCGACATCGCCATGCTGGCGACCGCCTTGATTTCCCCCGCACTCAGATGCCTGTCCTTGTCCTTGTCCCCGGCCCGCAGAAAACGCCCGAAGAGGCCGGAGAGCGCCTTGGGCACCTCTCGCATGGAGACAGTTCCATCAGAGTTCCTGTCGTAGCGCTCGACCCATGTAGACGGATCCCCGTACCGTTTCGAGAAGTTTCCCTGGGCAGCCTGCTGGCGCTGGAAGCTCCGGGCAGAACTGTCCGTGGCGACAATCTCGAACTGCCGCTGGCCGCCCTCCGTACCTTCCTTGCGGCGAATCCTCAGGCGAGGGAAGAAAGCGGCGAGCTGGTGAAACTCTTCGCGCTTCCAGCGGTCATAGGGATGGTCATGGCACTGGGCACATTGCAGCTGGATACCCAGAAAGAGCCTTGAGGTCTCAGCAGCCAGCTCGTTGGCCTCTCCCATCTGGGCCAACACCAGGCCGGTCTGGCCATTGGTATTGATGTCGCCTGTGGCCGTCAGGAGATCGACCGCGATCTTATCCCAGCCGCGGTCCTCTCTGAGCTGGTCCCTGATCCACCTGCGCAGCTGCTCGCGAACAATACCGAAGCGCTGGTCCTGGGACCTGTAGGCGATGACATCCCGCCAGTAGCGCCCCCAGGTTTCAGGATAATCTTCACTGGCAAGCAGGGAGGATATCCTCGATGAGCGTTTCGAGGGACCAGGATCAAGCGTAAAGAGTGTCAACTCATCCGGAGAGGGGACCGTACCGGTAAGATCGAGACTGACCCGGCGAAGAAACTCTTCATCAGAAACAAGGGCTGTCGTCTCGACCTTTTCAGCCTTTAAAGCCTCCGAGATGATTCGATCGACCCCGTCCGCAACACTGCGAGGACTGTCGTCCTCGCCAAAAAGACGGTTGGTGAATGCAACAGCGGCAAAGACTGTAAGCAGACAGGCCAGAAAATGAAAGATTGCCCCCGGTCTCCGCATGGGTAATTAACCTTCGATAAAAGTTGACTCCGAACCGCATTGCTGGAGCCGTTTACTTAAACCCCCCAGCCCATCAATAGTTTCTCACATTAATCGACCGGACACCAAGGAGAGATTCCACCTGTAGTTGCAAAGAGGAGAGGCGTCCCCTAAGTACTTTAATCCCAGGTAGATCGGTATCAGGTGTCTGAATCGAGCTCACGGCGGAGCTTCTTGTAGTGGTTTACCAGGGCATTGGTTGAGCTGTCATGGGAGCTGACGGTCGACTCATCCCGGAGTTCCTCGAGCACCCTCGAAGCAAGCCTCTTCCCCAATTCGACCCCCCACTGGTCATAGGGATTGATTCCCCATATACAGCCCTGGACAAAGACCTTGTGCTCATACATTGCCAGCAAGGCGCCCAGCGTGCGGGGGTCAAGACGCCGGACAAAGATTGAATTGCTCGGCCTGTTGCCGGGAAACTCCTTGTGTCCGGCAAGGTCATCTACATCCTCAGCAGCCAGCCGGCCGTGCTCCACCTCAACCAGGAGCTCCTCGCGTGCCTCCTCCAGCGTCTTGCCGAGCATCAGAGCCTCCGTCTGGGAGAAGAAATTGGCCAGCAGCTTCAGATGGTGCTCGCCAAGGGGGTTCTGGCTCTCGGCCGCGGCGATGAAGTCGGCTGGAACGACCCGGGTACCCTGGTGAAGAAGCTGAAAATAGGCATGCTGCCCATCGGTTCCGGGCCCCCCCCAGATGATCATCCCGGTAGCCCCATCGACCGGTTCACCCGCGACGGTCACCGACTTGCCGCAGCTCTCCATGTCAAGCTGCTGCAGGTAGTCGGGCAGAAACCGCAGGTACTGGTCATATGGAAAAACCGCGTGGGTCTCCATCCCGAAGAAGTTGTTGTACCAGACCCCGATGAGCCCCAGCAGGAGCGGGATATTCTCCCCCGGCTCAGCCTGCTGGAAGTGAAGATCCATGTCGTGTGCTCCCGCCAGCAGGGACTCGAAGTTGTCCATGCCAACATACAGCGCAATCGGCAACCCTACCGCGCCCCAGATCGAATAGCGGCCTCCCACCCAGTCCCAGAACTCGAACATATTGCCGGCATCGATACCAAACTCAGTCACAGCCTCTTCGTTCACCGAGACCGCGACAAAATGCTTCTCAACAGCCTCCACATCTCCGACCCTCTCGAGAAACCAGGCTCGGGCGCTCAGGGCGTTGGCCAGCGTCTCCTCGGTCGTGAAGGTCTTCGAGACCACCACGAAGAGCGTCGATTCAGCATCGAGCTCCTTCAAGGTCTCAACGATATCCGTCGCATCTACATTCGACACGAAATGGACCCTCAGGCCCGCCCGCGCGTAGGGTTTCAAGGCCTCGGTCACCATCAGCGGCCCCAGAGCCGAGCCGCCAATCCCGATGCTGACGATGTCGGTAAATTCAGCGTCCGTATATCCCCTTCGCTCGCCGCTGTGAACGGCATCGCAGAACGTCCCCATCCGTGCAAGCACCCGGTCGACACCCTCCATGACATCGCCGGGCTGCCCTTCGACCTCGACAGGCAGTCCCGACCTGTTCCGGAGAGCCGTGTGCAGAACCGCTCGACCCTCGGTTGAGTTGATCCGCCGGCCGCTGAACATCTCGGCCCGTTTTTCATAAACACCGGACTCTTCAGCCAGTTCAAGCAGCACAGAGATGGTCTCGGAAGTCACCCTGTTCTTGGAGTAATCAAGAAGGATGTCACCGAGGCTGCAGGAGAACTCGGTGAACCTGTTCTCATCGTCTTCAAAAAGGTCACGCATATGAAGATCGGAGACCTTCTCGTAATGGGCCTGGAGCTTCTCAACAACATCAGCGTGCATAAGATATCACCCGTAGAAACCGGCTGGACAGACAGGGAACAAGCGAGCGCCCAGTATGCCCAGCAATCTGTCCTTCTTCAACCGAGGAAGGTACCTTCCTGCCCCCAGACTTCCAGCGCCTCCAGGTAGCTTACCGATTCCAGGTCCCCTGGAAGCCCGAGGCCGGCCATGATTTCCCGAACCCCGACCTCGGTCTCATGCTCGACCGACACGGATATGATCTTTTCAGGCGCGGAAATCTCCGCCAGCTCAACAATCCCATCCCCGTGCAAAGGAGCGCGATATTGCCAACGTTCCTTGGCTACCGGGATCACCCGTAAACCCGCTCCGCCGGCGTCGAGAAACTCCAGGAGCTCCTCCTCGGAAGCCACCGGTGCCTCGGCCGGCTCACAACCGATCCCCAGGGCCTCTGCAACCTCGTCAAAGACCGCCGCTTCCAGGGGAAAGCTGTAGTTTTCTTCCGGATCCTCCACCCACCTTGAAACTCCGCCCCCGACCGCCTCGATGCGGCGCTTGATCTTGAAGTCACCGAAGCGCAGCTTGAAATTAATCCCGCAGCCAGGAGACCAGAGGTAACGATCCGTCACGACCTGGGAATCCGGAAACAGGGCCGGAAGCGTCCTGAGCTCCTTATCAAGAGCTTCCGAGAGCGCCCCGAACCCCCTCCATTCCCAGTGAGTACCAAATGCCATTCTATATCTCAGGAAATAATTTGACTATTGGAAAATAGGCCGGATAATGCAACGGACTCCAACGAGGCCGTCGAAACCGCCGCCAGGCGGAGGGGACGCAGCCGTGAAATCAAGGCCACAAGATCAGGATCCAGCGACATTGCACTCCGCAAGCTCCGTCTTCTCAAAGCCTCCGGCACCACCGCCGAACCCGCCTCGGGAGGATATACTCCTGGAAGGATTCGAGCAAGCAGGCAAACAGGTTACCGAGCACGTGCTCGACTCCCTCATCGAGACAGCCGGCGCCGACGGGGCCCTCCTCATCTTGAGCCCCCCCGGCCTCCCAAGGGTCTGGGTTGCTCGCGGCAGGGGCCGAAAGGCCCTCCCCGAAACCGTGGCGAGGCCGCTACCAGACTGCCAAGGCGCCAGCCTGCCCCACACCGGCAATCAACGCTGGCCGATCGCTGCCTGCGTTGACCTCCGAGAGGCCGGGACCGGGGAGCTGTATTTCACTGCCCCCCGGGCACAGACCGCCAGCTGGACCCGGGAGCATCTGGACAGGATCTCCGTGCTGCTGTCCATCTCCGTCCTGCTCGATGATCCCGGCAACTTTCACCCTGCCCGGCAGCGAGGCCGCAGCCCATCCGAAGAGACCCCGGCTGGCGAGATCCAACGGCTCTTCCCGGAGATCATCGGTCAAAGCGCAGAGCTGGAGGCCGTCCTTCGCTCCATCCTGCAGGTCGCCGACTCTGACATCCCCGTGCTCATCCGGGGAGAAAGCGGCACTGGAAAAGAGCTCGTAGCCGCCGCGATCCATCGCCTGGGAAGCCGAAAAAAAATGCCGTTCGTATGTGAGAACTGCGGAGCCATCGCCGAGCAATTAGCCGAAGCCGAGCTCTTTGGCCACGAAAAGGGCGCCTTCACCGGAGCCTCCATGGCTCGCCCCGGCCTGGTTGAACGAGCCCATCGAGGAACACTCTTTCTCGACGAGGTAAGCGAGATGGTGCCTTCCCTGCAGAAAAAGCTCCTGCGGGTCCTGCAGGAAAAGGCTGTTCGGCGGGTTGGGGCTCTACAGACCCAGGTGGTGGATTTTCGCCTGGTCTCTGCGACCAATCGAGATCTCGAGAAGATGGTCATCGAACAGACCTTTCGCGAGGATCTCTACTACCGGCTCAACGTCACCTCCATTCGCCTGCCATCTCTGCGGCAGAGAAGAGAAGACATCCCCTTACTGGTAGATCACTTCGCCGGCCTTCACGGCCGTAAGGGGCGCCGTGAAGGGCCCCGCTTCAGCGCTGAGATACTCTCTCTCCTCAGCTCCTATGACTGGCCCGGAAACATCCGCGAGCTTGGAAACGAGATCTGGCGGCTTGTCGAGACGGTCGAGGGGGAGGTCCAACCCGGGCACCTGTCGAAGAAAATCACCGCGCACCGCGGCAGCTCGGGGCGAGCCGGGCCGGGCACTCTCGAGCAGATGGAAAAAGAGGTCCTCGGTGGAGCCATAGCCGATGCGCTCGAGAAAACACACGGCAACCGAGCCCAGGCCGCCAGGCTCCTCGGGATAGGGAGGGCTACCCTCTACCGCCGACTGGTGCGTTACGGAATCCACTGCGAGTGAGGCGGGACAGGCGTCCGGCAGCTCACTTCAGGTTCGATGCATTCTGACGATAAAACAGCTGCCACCACTGGACAATGAACTTGCGGTCATCAAGACCCGGGAAACGCGTTGACCGGAAACGGTTCAGAAGGCCTGCCCTGAGAACGACTCCGAGCGGAAACCCCTTGAAGTTTTTAAGCCGCACGCGCACCGCGCCCTTCGGGCGGGCCACCTTGTTCATGGCGATGTCATCGAGCTCGAAGCTGCCCATCCCCTTGATCAGGTAGAACCAGCGCTGGCTCTTTTCATCGTAGCGGGCGAAGTCATGCTGCAATACCAGCAGATCGATCTCGCGGATCTTTGTCGGGACATTGTCCCCAACGTGGGCCACCAGGGACGGAATCTGTTTTTTATCGATCCCCCATAAAACCTTGTAGGCTTTCCGCGCCTTGGGAACCGGACCCGTCAGGTATTCCAGCATCAGCCGAGTTTTCTCGGCCGATGACTTCTGGCCCTCCGGCGGCTTCACCTTGACCTTTCCCGCTCCCTCCGAAGAGGGCGCGGGGACCTCCGCGGGCCTGGCGACAGTAACCTCGGGAGTAACCTCGGGAGTAACCTCGGGAGTAACCTCGGGAGTAACCTCGGGAGTAACCTCGGGAGCAACCTCGGGAGCGGGTTCAGAAGCGGGCTCAGCCCGGGCGGAAACAGACGGCGCTGCGTCTTTCGTGCCGGCTGCAACTGGAACCTTCGGCTTCCGAGCGGTTTCCTTCCTGCCGATCGCGGCCTCGGCAATCGCCCTGCGCCTCTCTGCATCCCCTCCGCGCGAATAGCGCACCATTGGCTTCCCCGCGACCTCAGCGGGAGCGGTGGAACTCTTCTCCTCTCCTGCGCAGGCGCAGAGAGCCAGGAGAGCGAATGGAACTACCAGGCTTTTCATCAGCTGCATTTGAATTCCGCTTTTCGGTTATTATGTGAACGCCCGCCGAATACCAATGCCTGTATTTTATTTGCAGAGGCTCTCATTTGCCAGCCCCCCCTCTTCAGGGTTGGGACTGGGGCCTCAACACGCTACAATGCGCGAATTCCCAGCTTTTACCGGAACTACCCCCATGGCAAAGTGCGTTCATTGCGGCCAGAAAAAAGGAAAGCGCCATTGCCCCGCGCTCGAAGATGGCATCTGCGCTCAATGCTGCGCGACCCACAGGCTCGCGACAATACAGTGCCCAACCGACTGCGTACATCTCCAGTCAGAGTTCTACCAGCAGGGGAGGAGGAGCCAGAAGGCGCAATCAGCCGGGAAAAAGTTCCTCGATCGCACCAGCGCCAGCTTCCACTCAGAGCAAGCCCAGAGCTTCGCGTTCATGGTCCAGGCCGATCTCTACTGGTGGTGCTCCAGGCACGGCGGCCTGGCCAACCAGGAAATCGCCAGGATATTGAAAACGACCTCCGCCGGCCCGGACTGCTCGACGGAAGATGAGAAAGACCCTGCTGGTTTCATCAGAAAGATACTCAGCCGGAGCCAGAGATACTCCACACTCGAGAAAAACGGCTTTGAGCCGGAACAAAAAAAGAAGGTCCTGGAGACGCTGGTAAGCTGCGTCCAGAATCATGCGAGCGGCGACTCCGGCAAAGAAAGCCAGTCCTTCCTGCGAGAGCTCAGCGACTATTTCGACCAGCTTGATTTTGAAGCAGACCTGGACTATTCCCCACTCGAAGAGCTCGCGAAAGAAACTCCCCCCACCAGCGGTGAAGAAGATCAGCCGGCTGCGGAGAGCGACCTGACCCTTCCGGGGCAATAACCACTCCTGGTGAAACAAGATGCTACCGCAGACCATCCTGATCATCGCCGCGACCGAGGGCGAGCTGTCCCCTGCAAGAGAGCTCCTTGGTGGCTCCGCGGAAAACATCTCCTTCGCTGCGACCGGGGCGGGAAAGGTCAGCGCAGCCATCGCCACGCTCGAGCTGATAAGCCAGCTGCGCCCTGATTGGATCATCCAGCTCGGCTGTGCCGGAGCCTACCCGGGCTCCGGGCTTGGAATCGCGGACGTCGCCATAGCGAACCTGGAGATCTTCGCGGATGAAGGCGTCGAGACACCTGAAGGTTTCCTGTCGATGAGAGATCTCGAGCTGCCCCAGGCCTCGCGAGACGGAGAGCTGATCTTCAACGAGGTCCCTGTCGACTTCCCCACAGCCGAAACGATCCAGGAGATAAGGTCTTCTCTCGGCCAACAATCGCGTATCGAAGCGGGCCTCTTCTGCACGGTATCCCGCGGCAGCGGAACAGATGCCGCCTCTCGCAGGGTAGAGGAACGCTGGAACCCGCTCGTTGAAAGCATGGAGGGGGCCGCCGCAGCCCTTGTGGCCTGGAGACAGCGCGTACGCTTCAGCGAGATACGCGGCATCTCGAATATGACAGGCGATCGAAACCGGGAAAGCTGGCAGGTCGCCGAGGCCTGCGAAGCCGCAGCCGCGACCGCTGGCGTATGGATCGAGAGAGAGAAAACACAAGCATGAAGACCCTCAGAGTGGGCCTCTCCCCCTGCCCGAACGATACGTTTATCTTTCACGCCCTGCTTGAGGGATTCGTCGAGCTCGAAGGCTTCCGCCTGGAACCGGTCTTTGAAGATGTCGAGACCCTCAACGTTATGGCACAGGACGGAGAGCTGGAGATCACAAAAATCTCCTTTCACGCCTACGGTCATCTTCGGGACACCTACAAGCTCCTGCAGGCGGGAGCCGCCCTCGGCCGCGGCTGCGGCCCGCTCATCGTCGTTCGCGAAGGAGACGAAGAACGCGACCTCTCCACCGCGAAGATCGCCATCCCTGGAAAGCTAACCAGCGCGAACCTGCTGCTGCGCCTCTTCGCCCCCCGGGTTCCCGCTAGCTCCCTGGTAGAGATGAGCTTTGACCGGATCATGGACGCCGTCAAGACAGGGGAAGTTGACGCGGGCCTGATCATTCACGAGAGCCGCTTCACCTACGGTGAGCTGGGGCTGCGAAAGCTGGTAGACCTTGGTGACTGGTGGGAAGAGATCCACGGCTACCCGATCCCTCTCGGCGGAATCATCGCCCGCCTCGACATTGGCGGCGAGACCATAGAGGCCTTTGATGACGCCCTCGCGAGAAGCGTTCTCCATGCCAGGAACCACCCTGAAGATTCACGAGGCTATGTCCGACATTACGCGCAGGAAATGGACGACGCGGTAACGGCAGCGCATATCGGACTCTATGTAAACGATTTCACCGTCAACCTGGGAAGAGAAGGCCGGGAGGCTGTCGACCATCTGCTCGAGGTCGCCGAACGGGAGAACATCATCCCCTCAAGCGCCCAGCCCTGAACCGCCGTCCGATCTCCAGGCCAGCCCCCGTGAGCCGGAGGCAAAAAGAGGGAGGGCCCGCAGGAGCTTTCGCCCCTGGAGCTCTCCCGGAACCTTTCCCCGTTTTCACCCCAATCGGGGATCAAGGGACCTCTGATACAGCATCAGGCCCGCCGAACCTAGTCGGGCAACTGTCGGGAACGAACAGACCCTGGCTGTGGACAGCTGGCCCCTCCGAGCAGGTTCCTCCGAAGACCGTTTATTTCGAATTGAACCGATGCCTGTCCGCGCTGCAGAACGCGGAAAAAGACCCGGACAGCGCAAGAGGATGTGTCCCGGGTATTCCAGCCAGGCCGCGGTGGCGGCCGCTGAGCTGCCGGGAAGGTTGAATCTTAAGACCTGCCCCCAGGCAAAGATCATCACCACTGCCCCCTCTTTTTGAGTCTGAAAAAGACCGTCTGCCCGACGACTCAATCGTAGAGGTGCGATTCCAGAGATTCCATCAACTATCAAAAAAATACGCGGGCGGGAAACTGTCGCCAGGCATTGCAACAATTGACGGAAACCGGCAATCTGCGTAGAGTGTTGCGCTGGCAAATTCAGCCGCCGCCAGAAAACCACCAGGCAGGACCCAGCATGCAGAAACTCTTCGTTACCGACCTCGATGTGCGCGGCAAGCGCGTCCTCGTGCGAGCCGATTTCAATGTCCCTCTCCAGGATGGAGAGATCACCGACGATCGCCGCATCAGGGAGTGCCTCCCTACCATCCAATGGCTCATGGAGAACGGAGCACGCACCATTCTCATGTCCCACCTGGGCCGTCCGGGGGGAGAACGCGTGGACGAATACAGCCTGCAGCCGGTGGCCCAGCACCTCGGCCAGCTGCTTCGGCGCGATGTACCTCTCGCGAATGACTGTATTGGCCCGGAGGCGCAGGCGAAGCTCCCGGGCCTCGCGGACGGCGGGGTCCTGCTGCTGGAGAACCTGAGATTTCACGCCGGCGAGACAGCGAATAATCCTGACTTCGCGAATGCGCTGGCCAGTCTGGGAGAGATCTACGTCAACGATGCCTTCGGCACATCGCATCGCTCGCACGCCTCGATCACCGGCGTGGCCGAGCGGACCGGCCAATGCGCCATGGGCTACCTGCTCAGGAAAGAGCTCGACCTCCTGGCCGGCGCGCTCCAGGACCCCCGCCGTCCCTTCGTCGCGGTAATGGGAGGCTCCAAGGTCTCAGGTAAGATCAAGGTCATCGAAAATCTCCTCGACAAGGTGGACCAGCTGATCGTCGGAGGAGGAATGTCCTACACGATCTTCAAGGCCATGGGCCTGGAGATCGGAAAGTCGCTTCTCGAGGAAAATTCAATCGCGGACGCAGAGAGAATCCTCGCGGCAGCTGAAGCTCTCGGCCCCGGGCGCCTGGTTCTTCCGCTGGACATCCTTGCGGCGGACGCCTTCGACAACGATGCCGCCACAACGGTCTGCCCGGCCGGTGAGATCCCGGCAGAGCTCGAGGGCCTCGACATCGGGCCGCGAACCATCGAGCTCTACAGCGATATCGTCAAGGAGGCGGGAACAGTGCTCTGGAACGGCCCGATGGGAGTCTTCGAGATGCCGACCTTCGCGCGCGGCACCGACTCGGTCGCAACCGCCCTGGCCGAGGCGACCAGGCGCGGCGCGACGACCATTGTCGGCGGCGGCGACTCCGCCGCAGCGATCAAGGCCGCCGGCCTGAGCGATGACGTCTCCCACGTCTCTACTGGCGGAGGAGCCTCGCTTAAATTCCTCGAGGGAGGCGAACTGCCCGGGGTCACGGCGCTCTGCGACAAAACCTGAGCCGCATCTCAGGAGGCGAAGGGAGTGGGATCCCAATCCCCGAAATTGTCGAGATACACCCGCAGAGCCTCGATCTCGCCTGAGCGCTCGACAAGCCAGTCGCGCACCTCATCTACAAGAGCCTGTTCACGCTCCAGCGGCAGCTCCCCGGTAAGCACCCTGGAGCGCAGGAAGACGAAATAGGTGTCGAGCACATCGTGCATGCAGTAATCGTTGATCTCGCGGAGCTTTCCCTCCGCGTAAAGACTTGCAACCTGGCCGCCGCTGGTCCCCATCTTGCCGGGCTTGCCGAGCATCTTGGCAAGCAGGTTCAGACCTCCCCGAATACGCGCGGCTCCGTACTCGGTCAGCCAGTCCATGAGGTCGATGTGCTTGTCGGTATAGCGATACCTGTGACCGAATCGGTCGTCGGCAAAATAGGCCGGACAGGAGATTCCAAATCGAAAGGCGTTGAGCGTCATCAGCGGAATATCGAAACCCCTTCCGTTGAAGTCAACCAGTGCCGCGGCCCTGTAATGCTCCACACCTGCCCAGAAAAGCCTGGTCATCTCCATCGGATCGAAGCCGGGATCATCAAGGCAGGAGATATCCAACAATCGATAATCACTCGACACCCTGGCTACGGAGATGGCCACGGGAACCTGGAATGCCACGGGTATAAACGCGTCTGGGTCCCCCTGCTCCTCGAGATAGCGCTCGATCGCAACCTCGCCGGTGAGCCCCTCTTCCCGGTAGAGCACACGGCCCAGGAGTTCTCCATCGACCACGGATTCGGTATCATAGACTATGTAGCGGGTTTGCTCTTCCTGTTCCATTCGCTCTCTCTTTCGTCTAAACAGAGGTTCTAACCCACCTTTAGCGGAACATACAAGCCTCGACAAGAGGCGACAAAACCAGCCTCACCAATCGGGTAAACTGGCCCTATGCCTGTTCGCAATAAAATCAGGATCTACGAGACAGCCATCTGGGGCAGCATCATCGTCTGTCTCGGCCTCTGCTCGCTTGGAGGATACCTTACCTACAAGCAATACCGTGACATGGGGGTGCTCCTTTTTGTCTCCGAGAGAAGCTATTCATCCACCCTTGCGAGCCAGCTGCGCTCACATATCAGGAAGCGCGAGAAGGATGCGTTTCAATCGATCGAGGCCTTCGCCCTTGGAGATGCAAAAGATCCGCCGCCTTCTCCCAGTACTCCGGAAAGCTTCTTTGAGCTCCCCTTCCGTATCCGGACAAATGGAGAGATCGAGGGACTCGATCAGCCGACACGAACAACCCCGTTCCCGTCCAGGGAGACCGGGGTGCCGCCGGCGGAATATCGCCAGGCGGTCAGGCTCTCCCATTCCCAGGCTCCCCTCACACGCAAGGTCCGAGCCCTGGAAGCCGCCTCGAGCCGGCCCAGCCTTCCGGAGGCCTGGAGGATTCGGGCCCGTACCCAATTGGCGGCGCTCTATAACCGGCACGACCAGCCGGCGGCCGCCGAGTCCATCTACGCTGGTCTGCTGAAGAACGCCCCCGGCTCGCTTGCCTACATCGCCTGGCCCACCCCTGCCCAGCTCAGCCTGGCCATGGCCGAGACCCTGTCGATCCAGGGAAGAAAAAAAGCCGTACAGGAGGTCCTTACGCGCGGACTCTCTTTCATAGATTCCGGCCCGCAAAAGAATGGGTTTATCAGGAGAGAGTCCTACCTCCAGGGCTCCATCCAGCTCCTGCAGAACCTCGGCCTCTCCCCAACCAGGGAGCTCAATGAAGCCCTCCAGAAGCTTGAGGCCCGTAAGCCGATTCAGCTCGCAGTGAAGCATGTGAGAGATGTCTCGCTACCCCGGGAGATGGCGGCAAGAGGCGACCCTTCCACACCAAGGTGGTCCTGGAGCTGGATCAGAAGCAAGGTAGGCGTCGTCTGGAAGCCCACCCCAGCAGCCATCGACACAGCGGGGATCAAGGGCGCCGGAATGATTGTAGATGTTGAAAGGCTGCTCAGCGACCTGAACAGTGAGCTGCTCCGCCTTGGTGAATCCGGTTCTCGCCAGGTGGTCCTGCTGGACCCGGGCAGGAAGGGCTCCATGATCACCTACGCCAGCCTTGGCGGAAACTTCGGGTTGTTTTCTATCGGTCAGACAAAAGAGGAATGGGAAAAACGACTTGGCGCCGCTCGCCGGCCCTTCGCCATCGCAGGGCTTCTATCCGGTATCCTCGGCCTCACCCTGGCAGGCGGACTGCTGGTATTGCGCAAAGCCATGCGAAAAGAAATGAACCTGTCCAGGATGAAGACCGAGTTTGTCGCCAATGTATCCCACGAGCTCAAGACTCCGCTGTCCCTGATCAAGCTCTGCTCGGAAACCCTGCAGTTTGACCGCGTACAGGGCGAAGAAAAACGCCAGGAGTACTTCGAGGTCATCAACAGGGAGAGCGATCGCCTGGGCCATCTCATAGGAAACGTACTGAACTTCTCGAGAATAGACGCAGGCAAAAAAAACTACGACCTCAAAAAAACAGACCTGGCCCCGGTGCTGAACCAGACCCTCGATGCCTACTTCCTCCAGATCAAGGAGCAGGATTTCTCCTGCACGCGAAACATTCCCGCATCGCTGCCGGCTGTACTCGCTGATGAAGAGGCCGTTGCCCAGGCCTTCATCAACCTGCTCCAGAATGCGGTTCGTTATTCACCTGAGAAAGGAGACCTCACCGTGCGCGGGTGGAGCGATGGAAGGTTCCTGCTGGTCAGCATTGCCGACAATGGCATTGGCATAGCTGAAGAAGAGCAGAAGCGTATCTGGGACGACTACTATCGCACCGCGGAGGCCCGTGCCCTGGGAACGAGAGGAAGCGGCCTGGGGCTCTCCCTCGTCAGCCATATCATGAAAGCACACGGAGGCGAAACCCGCCTGACAAGCAAGCCTGCAGGGGGCAGCGAATTTACGCTGGCCTTCCCGCTGGAAACTGGAACGAAGATGGAGTCAGAAGATGACCGCTAAGATCCTGGTGATCGAAGATGAACCCGACCTGGCCATGGGCCTGAGGGACAACCTGGAATTTGAAGGCTACGAGGTGGCCATCGCCCACACTGGAGAAGATGGACTCGATCTCGCGGTGAAGGAACGACCCCACTGCATCCTGCTGGACATCATGCTGCCGGGCATGGATGGTTTCGAGACCTGCCACGCTATCAGGAAGAACAGCATCCGCGCCCCCATCCTCATGCTCACAGCGCTCAGCACCGAGGTCGACAAGGTCAAGGGGCTCGACCTGGGAGCGGACGACTACATCACCAAGCCCTTCGATCTCAAGGAGCTCATGGCAAGAATCAGGGCTGCCCTGAGACGATTCGAGCCCACAGTTCCGTCGAGGAAGAGAAAGAAGCTCACCATTGGAAAGGCGACGATCCTTCTCGACCGATCCCTCCTGCAGATCGACGGTAAAGATGTCCCCCTGGGACACTATGAAACACAGATCCTGGAAATACTCTCAGAGGAGCCTGGGTCGATCATCGACCGCCAGCTCCTGCTCAGTGAGATATGGGGGCTCGAAAACGAGCCCCTGAACCGCAGTGTCGACAATCACATCGTCAGTCTCCGGCGCAAGATCGAGGACGACCCCAAGACGCCGCGACACATCATCACTGTTCATGGCTTCGGCTACAAGCTGGTCAAATGAGACTCTCGCACCTCCCCATCACCCTCTTTCTCCTGCTGCTCACCGGCTCACTGCCGGCTCTTGATGACGCCCCCGAGGCCGAGGTGATCCTTGAAAAGGCGACCTACCTTGAATCGATCGGCGGGAACCCGCGCGAAGCCCTTCGACTCTATCGGGGCATCCGAAAAACCGGGCTGCCCGCGCAGACCATAGCCCGCGCCCTCCTCGGCGAGGCCACCTGCCTCGATGCCATGGGACAGGACGAGCCTGCCCGGCGAAAATTCCTCGAGCTTCTCGCCCGCTTCCCCGGCCAGTCGGAGATCGCAGGGGTGGCGCGAGAGTACCTCGCAAGCCGTCTCTGGGATACGCCTGCCAGCTACATGCCGGAGGAGATGCTCTTCTACGCGGAGATGGTAAAACCCGGAGACGAGATCATCCGCCTTGCCAGCTCGATCCGGGGGACGCCGTTTGAGAATCCTGTCGATTCAACAAGAACCCTGGCTGCCGACCCGGAAGCAACCGCGGCCCAGGTGTCCAGTCCGGGCTACAAGTGGATCTCAGCGTTTCTCAGCAAGGCGGTATTCAGAGAACTCTCAAAAATGGGAGGAGTCGCGCTTGGAGTGCCGGCGGAGGGCGATCCTGAAAAAGATTACCTCGCGGTGCTTTCAGCCGGAAAAAGCGACGCGCTCTCGGGCTACATTACCTCGCTCCTGTCCCTGGCAAAAAAAAAGACGCGGGTCGTCGGCTTCATACAGGACATGCCTCTCTACGAGGTTGAGGAGGTCAACAAGAACTACTTTCTCGCGGCCGGAGAAAAGGTGGTGGTCCTTGGACGACCCCGGCAGCTGGTTGAAGAGGCCGTCAAGCGCCGCTCGACCCATTCGACGTCGCTGGCCACCAATCCTGAGTTCGTAAACGCCTGGTCGAAAAAAAAAGACGCCCTGATGTTTTTCTTCCTCGACGGAGGCGAGACATTTTCAAGTGACCCCGGCTTCAAGAAAACGGCCGACGCCTTCAACCTCGCCGAGGGCGGCCCGGTCTCCATGGCTATCTCAACAGACCCGGACACTGATACGCTGTATGCGACCCTGTGGGCAAAGAAAAACAAACCGCAAGAGACCGGTCTCCTTGGCCGCCTGGCGACAGACGAAGTTGATCCGGACCTCATCAGATCGATGCCTCCGGAGTCCCTCGGCTTCTTCGCTTTAGCCTCAAAGGATCTGAGGAAAAAACTTTCGGACATCGCCTCTGGAATCGAGGCTCTCTCGAATTCGCAGCGCCCACCCCTGGCCAACAGCCTGCAGGCCTCCCTGCGATGGTTGCTCGAGAAAGAACCCTACAGCCAGCTGGTCGGCCAGACCCGATCTGTCGTCATCGGCTCCTATCCGAACGCCGCACTGCTCAAGATCTCCTCCTCGGTAAAGGATTTCGGAAATCTCTCTGCCCTGCAAATCTATCGACCGCTCTATTTTGTGGCTCTCCAATTCAATGAGCCGACCGCTGGCGAGAAGATCCTTCGCAAGGCCATCGTGAAATACGCAACCAGCCTGCCGGGAGCACCCGCGACTCTCGAATTCCGCCAGGAGCCCCTGGGGAAACAGCCGGGCAGCCCGATCCATCACTTCTTGCAGCCGCTTCCCGGAATACGCCCCGGCTACATCAGAATCAAGGAGCAGTTCATCGTCGCAATGTCCCCCGCCATCCTGAAGGCGGCCGTACGAAGCCGCGGCCTGGATGACAAGGACAGATTCCCTCTCCCCGCTGACGGGTCGTCAAAGATTCTCTACCTCCGGCCAAAGCCGATCTTCAGCGCCCTGGCCGCTCTCCATAAGGAAATCCCGGTTCTTGCCCTCAAGAATATGAAAGCTGCCGTACTCTCAACTCGGGAAGAAAAAGATGCTCTCACCATCGACCTCACGATCTCTAACCTGCTGCCCACATTAAACGGGTTCCTCAACAACCTGGCCGAGAGCATCAATAAATCGGAAATCATCCCATCCGAAAAATAAGAAGTCGGCCTGCGTGACGGCCAGGAAATGGGATGATCACAGCACTTTTTTCTCCCATCTCGCTCTCAATGAAACACCCTGGAACCAAAGAGCGGCTCGGGCATAAGTAGTTTAAAATTAAGTCACTTACAGCCTCCTTTTGATTTCCCGCCTCGAACAGACCCTTTTCGGGGCTCCTTTTCGGGAGCTTATTTGTATCCGCCCAGACCTACTTACTTCTTGCACAGGTTGCTCTAAATCCTTAACTTAGAGCCGAGTCAAACCATTAAAGTTGAGGAGGTTCTGTGGAAAATACAAAGAGGCAGGAAATGAAAAAGAAATTAGCGATTATCCCCGTTGCTTTGCTACTGATTTACGGTGGCGTGGCTACGGCTGAGAAAACCGCCAAATGCCCCATCAGCGGCAAGGCTGCCAACCCCAAGATCTCGATCGAAGTTAACGGCAATGCTGTCGGTTTCTGTTGCAATAATTGCAAGAAGAAGTACAGCGCGACGATTGCCGATGCGGGACCTGGAAAGTGCCAGTACAGCGGCAAGGCCTCGAAGAAGGGTACCCAGTTAATCCACGAGACCTCGCAGCTTGTCAGCTTCTGCTGTAAGAATTGCGCCGGAAAATACGCTAAGGCCAACAAGTTCAGCGCCAAGGCCGGTAAGGCGAAGCTCTGCCCCTTAACTGGAAAAGCCGCCAAGGCCGACCAGTTCGTGAACGTCAACGGCGCGAAGACCTTTTTCTGCTGTGGTAACTGCAAGAAAAAGCATTCCGCCAAGCTCGCCGCCAAGGCTGACACAGGCAAATGCCCGATCAGCGGAAAAGCGGCCAACGCTGCTACGCAGGTGGTTCACACCAAGCGCGAAGCGAAGTACTTCTGCTGCAACAACTGCAAAGCTAAATACGCCACGGCGAATAAATTTGCCAAGAAGTAAAACTGGTTGACAACTTGCCTCAACCAGGCAGCCACCCCGGTGGCAAGCGCCCTGCAACTTCGGTACATCCGGAATCGCAGGGCGTTTTTGTTTCCCTTCCCTATTTCCGAAGCTCGAATCGAGCAAGAACCTGAATCACGCCTCCGGATGACGAAGAAACGACTTGAGCAAGCGGGAGTCATCCCCTATCGGCGGGGGGAGGGCGGCTGGGAATTCCTGATCATCACCTCGAGAAAGGGAAACTGGATCTTCCCCAAGGGCGTCATCGCGGCAGATGAGGACCCGGAAGAAACCGCGATGAAAGAATGCGCCGAGGAGGCCGGAATCCAGGGGACCATCGTCGGCGAAGCTGTCGGCAGCTATCCGGACCGCAGACGCAAGCAACCCTGCACCGTGAAAATGTTTCTTCTGCGCTACGAAGCTGAAACGACCTGGAAGGAGAAAGGCACTCGCAAACGCAGCTGGTGCAGTTTCGCTGAGGCATCGCATCGGCTCCGCAAAGAGTCTGTTCGCGAACTACTCGCCAGAGCCCTCGACCTGCTAGAGCTTGACCGAGCTGACCCCTAGGAGGGCAGCCCCATCGCCGGCAGCATGCTGGTAAAGGAGATGAGTCCCTCTTTCACGGAGGCCTTACGGTAGGTGATGGTTCGCACCCCCATGGTCATGAAGAGCGCCTCGACGGAGAGGATCCCGGGAAGAAACAGCAGCCGGCGGTGGCGCGGCATATTGGTCCAGACATCTCCATGAATCTCTCGCTGGATGAGCTCCTGGAGATCCTCGATGGTGAAGGATTCCCTGCCGAGGCTCTTCACGATAGCCCTGACTGTTCCACCTGTGCCGAGCATCTCCGGATACCGGGGCATACTTCCGGCTATGTGCTCCCGCATCTCTCTCTCAACAATCACCCGTCCCTGCTCTACGTAATTGTAGAGCGTCCTCGCCCTTCGCAGCTGGCAGTGGAGCCTGATCGCCCCTACAGGGACACTTGTCTTTCGGGTAGAGGCCGGGTTGAGATATTCGATAATCTCGTTGCTGCCGCCGCCAAGATCGAAGAGAGCTGTTGGGAATTTTTCAACCATGCTCCTGAAGCCTGTCTCCAGCAGAAAAGCCTCGATACCACCCTCGATCACCTGGATCCGCAACCCGAGCTCGCTCTCGAGCAGGCGCCTGAAAATTTCGGCGTTCTGCGCCTCCCGCAGAGCTGCCGTACCAACCGCGGTGACATCTTCGAAAGATATTCCAGAGAACTCTTCGCGCAGCTCTTTCAGGGTAGAGACGCAATGCGCCATCGTCCGTGGGCTGATGCGACCATAGCTGAAGACATCGTAGCCGAGGCTCCAGGGCACCTTGCGCTCTCTCTCAACCCCATCTCCGTCTTCCGAGACAGACGGTACGATGTAGAGCTTGATCGAGGTCGAGCCGAACTCGAGATAGGCGTTTTTAGCAGACGTTCCGGTATAATTTTTCATGGACCCGATACGGCAGATTCTTACCGCATTTCCCGGTTCTACTTCAGATGGTTCCGTGTATTTCCGAATTCAACAATTGGGGGCAGGGATCTATCCAGTTAACTTATCGTGAAGATCCTGTGAAAGTGTGCAGGGTAACTTCATATTTGGCAAACCAAGGCGAAGATCTATGCGCTTATTGACTAATAATGCAGTCAGCCTGGCGTTGATGATCTGTCTTTGCACCATTACCGGATGCTACAAACCGCCCACAGATGACCGCCCCGCGCTCATTGAATCCATCTCGGGAAATCACCAATGTGCACTCCCGGGGGAGGTTCTCCCCAAACCCCTGGTCGTTCGTGTGCTTGGCCAGAGTAGCCGGGATTTCCTCGGTCGAAGGGGCCGAAGGCGGCCGCTGAAAAACCAAACGGTCACCTTCCGTTTTCGTCTCGAGAGCCTCGCCAAAGATTCCGATTCCGGGAAGGACCCATCAGAAGATTCACCATCTTTCATCCTGGATGGGGAAAAAGAGACGGCTGAACGCCTCGACAAGGTCGAAGTCAAGACCGATGCGTCCGGAACCGCCAGCGTGCGAATACGGCTCGGTAATAAGAACGGCGACTGGCGTATAGAAGCCTCCATCTCCAGGCAGGGCCGAAAGGACCTGGACGAACAGTTCCGGGTAGTCAGCGGCGTGGAGAAGCTGGCTGACGATATCGAGGCCGCTGTAGGCTCGGAAATCCCCATCTCCCTGCGCTTGCAGGCCCGCCAGGGCAACGGAGAGCTGGCGCCTCTCGAGGGACGCACTGTCCATATGAGAATCGCGGGAGAACCTCCGGCTCGCGGCGAGCCGGCGAGCCTGAACAACAGGCGCGCCAAGACCGGCAAAGACGGTGTTCGCAAAGGAACGGATCTTACACTCGGCGATCGCGCGGGAATCTATCGCGTACTCGCGGAGATTGAAGGAAACGAAGACGACCCCCCCATCAGGGGAATCATCTTCACCGTCATGGCGATCGACTGGCTGCGGATCGCTGTAGAGATCTCGGTTGGCCTGATCTTCTTCCTGCTCGGCGTAAGATTTCTTGCCAACGGTTTCCTGATTGTCCTCGGTCCTCACCTGCACCATGCCACGGGCCGCATGGCAAAGAACCGAATCCTTGGCTATCTCGGCGGAATTCTTGCCGGGATCACCTTCCAATCCCACTCGACCGTAACCTCCCACCTGATGAGCTTCGTAAACGGAGGCCTCCTGAAATCCAGGGGAGCCATGGGGCTCCTTCTTGGAGCCCTGCTGGGCGCGACAGCCCTTCCCCAGATACTCGCCTTGCGGATCGATTTCCTCATCGCGCCCCTGGCAGGCCTCGGCCTCCTGCTGGTCGTTCTGCCGCGCTCGTTCGGCCTGGCCCACTGGAGCAGGATCTTTCTCGGCGCCGGCCTGGCGCTGGCAAGCTGGAGCCTCCTCGGCTCGGGCATTGAGCAGCTCGAGATGAGCTCCAGGTTCAAATCAGATGTCCTCCCGGCCTCGCTGTCCTTTCAGCAACCATTGGCGGTAATGGCCGGAAGCTTCGCCTATCTTCTGTTGACTGGCGCCGGAATCGGCCTGGTTCTTCGCACCTCGAACCTGGTGGTCATCATCGCGATACTCCTGGCCTCGCAAGGAATCCTCGGCCCCCTCTCCATGGTGCCGCTGATCCTCGGAGCCAACCTGGGCTCGGGAGTGAGCAGCCTCTTTCGGTCTTTCTTCAAGAATCGCGACACCTGCCGCCTGGGCATCTGCCTCCTGGTGATTCACCTGCTGACAACGATCCTGTTTTCCGTCCTCTCATTGATGCCCCGGGAGGGCACATCCCTGCTGCTCTGGTTCATTGACCAGGTCACTCCCGGCAGCCTCTTCCACCCTCTGCGGGAAAACGTCGGGTTCCACATTGCCATGACCCACACCTTCTACAACCTCGTCGCCAGCCTCACCTTCCTGGCGCTGCCGGGAATAGCCACTGGCCTGGCCTCCCTGGTCCTGCCGGCAAAGAGAGGCTCCGATGACCTCAAGCCCTACCGCCTTGATGAGAACCTGATTCCTGTCCCCGGCCTGGCCCTGCGGCAGGTCCTCGAGGAGATCTGCTACCTTGCGGAGCTCTGCCAGAAAAACATAGCCGAGGCCTTTGATTCCTTCCGCTATAGCGACATGAACCTTGCCGGACAGGTTGCCCGGCGCGAAGAGATCATCGCCGGCATCCATCGCGAAGCGAGCCGCTACCTGGTGTTAGTACAGGAGAACCAGCTCTCGCGGCGGGAATCAACTGAGATCGAGAAGCTCCAGTCAAGCGTCGCCGGCCTCAGCAGGGTTGGCGAGGCCGCGGAGTTCCTCAGAGATCTCGCATCGAGGAGAATCGAAGACAAGATTCAACCCGCTGAAGAGATGGACCGGGACCTCGGAGAGATCTACGAGTTGATCATGAAACAGTTCTCGAACATCATGGTGCTCCTTCGCAGCCCCACGAATCGGCTCGAGGAATCCGCCGTCAAGACGGTGGAGCGCCTGGCCAAGTTCCGTTCCCGGCTCGAGGCCCAGTGGAAACAGCGAATCGAGCAGGCCAACGAAAATTCTGAAGACCAGGTTCTGCTTCATGTCCAGACCAGCGCCTACCAGCAGGCCTTCGATGCGCTCTTCCAGGTGGCCTCCCACCTCGGCCACATAGCCGAGAGAATGAGGCTCCTCTCACCCGAGCGCATCTGATCCGGCTGGCTGACGCCAGCTGGGCCGCGCCTCATTTCGATTCCGCTGGCGCCTTCTTCTTCGCCACAGCCTCATCGAGCTGCCGTTTCAGCGACGCGAGATTCCGGGCGGGAAGCTTGCAGACCCGGTTACGGCAGACGAAGGCGGTCGGCTTTCCTCCGATGGGGATCTTGGCCTCCGTGAGCGGAACCAGCGAGCTCAGCGCGGTCGCCGCCTCAGCAGTTGAAACGTGAACGACCACCTTGGCCGGAAGAAACCTGCCGCGAATCTCCTTCAGCATGGCGCGGGTCACGGGATCCTCCGCAGGGCCGCAAACCACGATCTCGAGAGGGTCGAAGAGGACATACTCGATCGCGCAGGAGAGCTGCGGGTGCATATGCGGGAACTTCTCGACAAGACCCGCAGCCAGCTTCTTGAAGACCTTGACCGGCTCTTCGAAGGCCTTGTCCCCGGTAAACTCCTGGAGCCTCAGCAGGTCGAGCAAGGCGACGGAATTGCCCGAAGGAAGGGCTCCATCGTAAAATTCCTTTCTCCTCAGGATCAGCTTCTCATGATGTTCAGCTGTAGAAAAGAAGGCCCCGTTTTTCTCATCCCAGAACGAGGCGACCATCTCCTTACCCAGCTTCAGGGCAAGGTCGAGCCATCTCCTGTCAAAATCGGACTCGTAGAGATCCAGCAGGCCATCGATGAGGAAGGCATAGTCCTCAAGAAAGGCACGGATTCCAACCTCTCCATCCTTGTACCTGCGGTAGAGCACTCCATCTCGGATCATCCTGGATGAGATGAAGCCGGCCGCTGCCTGCGCCGCCGCAAGGTATCTCCCCTCGGCGCTCACCTGGTAGGCCTGGGCCAGGGCGGAAATCATCAGGCCGTTCCACTCAACAAGCACCTTGGCATCGAGAAATGGCTGCGCTCGCTTGTCTCTCACCTCGAGCAGCCTGGCTCGCGCCGCGGAGATCTGCGAAGTGAGCGCCTCGCGGGTCAGCCCCCGCTTGCGCGCAAGGTCGGCGCCCCAGTCAGCGAACGGCAGGTGGAGAATATTAGCATGCTCAGGGCTCCCGGGAGCCGAACGCTCCTCCTTGAAATTCCCTTCCTCCTTGACTCCGTAGAAATCGCAGAAGAGCTCGCCTGTCTTCTCTCCCAGCAGCCCGAGGATCTCCTTGCGGGTCCAGACGTAGGTGAGTCCCTCGACCCCTTCGGTATCGGCATCCTCGGCCGAATAGAAGCCTCCATCCTTGTCCCTGAGCCTCGACAGAACATAGTCCAGGGTCTCGCGGGCAACCTCGAGGTACCTGGCGTTTCCCGAGCGCCTGTAGGCCCCGATGAGGGTCCGGGAGATGAGGGCGTTGTCATAGAGCATCTTCTCGAAATGCGGCAGGAGCCAGACCCTGTCGGTGGAATACCGATGGAACCCGCCGGCGAGATGATCCCGGATCCCCCCGGCGACCATCCTGTCGAGGGTCGTGTAAACCATCGTCTCCCCGCGCTTACTGCCTTTTCGGCTCGAGTACCGCAGCAGGAAATCAAGGTTGGAGGTCCTCGGGAACTTCGGAGCGAACCGGGGAGGCCCGCTGAAGCCTCCGTATTCATCATCGTGCGCCTGGTCAAGATAGCCGAAGACGCCCTCGCTGATCCCCGGCTGCACCGCCGCCATAGCCTGGAATTTACCCGCCTTGCTGGAGAGATGTTCGGTGAGCTTGCCGGCCTGCTGCTCCAGCAGCGGACGCTGCTTCTGCCAGACTTCGACGATCCTCGTGAGCAGCTTCTTGAAGTGTTCCGGCGGAAAATAGGTGCCTCCAAAGAACGGCTTTCCATCCGGCAAGAGCCAGGCTGAGAGCGGCCACCCGCCGCGCTGATTCATCGCCTGCACGGCATCCATATAGACCCCATCGACATCCGGCCGCTCCTCACGGTCGACCTTGATCGAGACAAAATGCTCGTTGAGATAGGCGGCGATCTCCTCGTTCTCAAAGGACTCCCGCTCCATAACGTGACACCAGTGGCAGGTTGAATAGCCGATGCTCAGGAAGATGGGGCGGCCGGTGGCACGGGCCCTCTCTAAAGCTTCCTTTCCCCAGGGGTACCAGTCCACAGGGTTGTAGGCATGCTGCTGGAGGTAGGGACTCTTCTCCTTTGCAAGGCGATTGGGCTTCCCCTTGTGCTTCTTCTGCGCCCCATCCTTCACGGCGCCCTTCTTCTCATCCGCCCCGGCCATACGGAAGCCCGAGCCGACAGGAAAAAAACAGGCAAGCACGCCCGCGAGGGCGTAGAGACAAAAGACATGGCGACGCGGGAGGATGCTATTCATACCTTGAAGTTACCCATTCTCTCGACCGCCTTGAACATGGCCTGCGTGCCGAGATCAGCCTCGCCGTGAGCCTCGTTAGAGCGGAAGAACTGGTTTGCCAGGGCTGTTCCGGGAACGGGAAGATCCAGCTCCCGCGCGGCGCTCATGCAGATATCCAGGTCCTTCTGGATGAGCTTGACCATGAAGCCCGGGTCGTAGTTTCCCTCGATGATGGACTTGCCGAGATGCTCGAGGGACCAGGAGGCCGCCGCCCCGCCGGTAACCACGCGATGCATCTTCTCCAGGTCGATCCCCGATCGCGCGGCGAGCGAGACAGCCTCGCAAACAGCCAGCAGGTTCACAGCGCAGAGGATCTGGTTGCAGGCCTTCGTGACCTGCCCGGCTCCGCTCTCGCCAACCAGGGTGATCCGGCTGCCCATCGCCTCGAAGACCGCCTCGGCGCTCTCAAAGGCTTCCTGGCAGCCACCCACCATGATGGTGAGGGTGCCATTCTGAGCCCCGATATCGCCCCCGGAGACCGGGGCATCGAGAAACTGGAACCCGCCCTCCTCGAGCCGCGCAGCGATGTCCCTGGTGACGTCCGGAGAGATCGTGGTCATGTCGATGAACAGGGTCCCCCCGTCCGCCCCGCTGACGGCGCCATCCTCGCCGAAGAGAACCTCCTCCACGTCGGGGGAATCAGTGACGATGGTGATGACGACATCTTTGCCGGCGGCGCACTCCGCAGGGGTAGAGGCCCTGGCGGCTCCCGCCTCGGCCACCTCATCGCACCTCGATTCGGTCCTGTTGTAAACGGTCACCTCATGGCCCGCGGCGAGCAGGTTCTTCGCCATCGGTCGGCCCATGATTCCCATGCCGATAAAGCCGATTTTCGTACTCATACCAGGTTCATCCGGCCAGGCCGGACTCCATTATTATTCCAGGATCAACAATACGGACAGTTCTTGAAGCGTCCGGCATGGTAAGGGATTTAGCTGGAACGGTAAACGACCGACTCAATCAAGGAAGCGAAACCAGCCGTGGTGATTCCAGGCCAGCCGCTCGAGAAAAGACAGGGCTGCCGAATCCGCCTTGCCTTCCTCCCGCAGCCCATAGGTGATGACCCGCGCGCCGCGCAGATAATTCCACCCCAGCAGGCTCGACTCGAGCTGCCAGTAATCACCGCGGTCAAAATCCGTTGTCAGGACGACCGTTTCGGCATCGGGCAGCCCCGAGATGACGGCCTTGAGACCGACTCCGTAGCGCGCCCTGGATTCATCGCGGGGGTTCTTCCCCGCGGACAGCTCGGAAGCGACGAAATCGAGAGTGTCCTTTCGCCAATTCGGAGCTGTACCGGGAGCCCAGCCGGAGCGGAGCAGGGCGGTCGAATGAAACAGGGCGAGGGCGAACCGCAGATCGACTGGAGGCTTCTCGAGCGCTTCACGAAGGGCCAGGTAGGCCAGGCGGGTTCGCTCGATAAGGGGGCGCCGGGTTCCACGCTTCCGTGTGAGGGAGTCGCGCTCGTAGGGCCGCGAAGCATCGAAGAGAAAGACAGCTCCCGGCCCGGCCTCGGTATAATAAAATCCCTTCGCCTTGTCCCCCGGCAGGATCATCGAAAAGGAGCGCCTGGCGGCCCGGCCCTCCCTGTCGGCTGCCAGGGCGCGGATCCTCGCCGCCGGAAGACCGGCGACAGGACTGCCTGTGAGCCGCTGGAGGTCGAGCTCGAGGTTCACCTTCCTGCCTGGAACCGCGCCCTCCCCGGCGGCGCCTCCCTCGCGGGCAAGAGCTTCGAGGAGCAGGTCCACCGTCCCCTTCCAGCGCCCCTGGGAAAGCAGCATCCCTCCCCACCTGGAGAACCTGTACTCCCGGCGAGAGAGAGCGACGCGAAAAAATTCCAGCCTCTCGGCATCGGTAAATCCGGCAAGAGGGCTGGCCACCGCGCGCAGCACGACCAGGTATTCCGGCAGGCTTCGTCCCCTCTGAATCACCCTCTCGGTAAAATCGACAAGCGGCCCGCGCTCAGCAGGAAGAGACCGCGCCAGGAGCTCGCAGAGGGTGAAATGGACAGCGGCTGCGAACGGCTTGCCCCCGTCGGATCCCCTCTCCTGGCGGGCATAGTCGGAGACAGCCTTGATCAGTTCATCCTGGCCCCGCCCAGCCTTCCCGGCAATGCGCAGGAGCTCCCTGTTTTGAGCGGATGTGAGAAAATCGACGGCGATCATCGGCTGCTCGAGTCTCGGGCTGAGCGATGTAAACTGCGCGCCTGGCGGAGCCTCCTCTCCGGAAGCTCCCAGATAAATTTCCAGGGCGTGGCGCTGACGATACCCCTGGGGGAAATCGACCACCCCCTTGAGCTCATCCTCATCCAGGTAATCTCCAGAGAGCCTGAGGAGCGTGCGACAGGGAGGACCGGGGTCTCCGCTTGCCCAGGCGTAGGTGCCGTAACCGGACGACCTCCTGTCGCCTCCCGAGGTCGGGAAATGGCTCCGCCTGAGCAGCACCTCCCGCCCTTTTCCTCCGGCGAAGGACCGGCTTGACCAGGGACAGATGGAGAAAGACAGGGTTCCGGATGGTTTCTCCGCTCTTGACGCTAGGCGGCGACTGAAGAACTCCACCTTCTCCGGGCCGCGCAGTGAGCTGTTCAGGATCGGCCAGAAAACGCTCCAATGTGCCAGCTGGAGACGATCCAGGAGAGCCGCCACAATCTGCTTCCTGAGACCTTCGGGCAATCGCCTGTTGGCCTGGCCCTTCTCAAAACGATTGACCAGGCGCTGCAGGCTCTTCCTGTCAGGCTGCACCCGGCACTCGCGCCGGCCGAAGCGAACCTGAAACACCAGGTCATCCAGGATCAGGCCATAGACCTCCTCCAGCTCGATAAAGCCCGCCAGCGCGTGCCTGTAGTGTCCGTCCAAGACCCGGCCCTCCAGCAGGATCTCGTCCTCCCTGACCTTGAGGACCTTCCAGGCAATCTCGGCTCCCAGCTCAAAACGCCTGGAGAAACGCGGCTCACGGCTCCAATGCCCGATGAATTCCTGGGATTCCTTCAGCCCGATGCGGCCGCTGAAGCCCTGGCCGACCGCCGGTATTTTCTGCAATTCAGCAGTCTGAAGCGGCACTCCCGACAGAAAGACCGAACAGAATAAAAGAACCCGCGTATTCGGTATGCGAAGCATGATACTCATCAGGCTACTTCCTGACCGTCCCGCAGTCAAATCGACAACCTCATGGCGTACTGGACACCTCCGCACATAGATGGAAGTATGTCTGCATGCCTAGATACAAATCAGTCCTCATGGTCATCGTGCTGACGCTGCTCAGCACCCTCGTCCTCGCTCTCCAGGTCAAGATCAAGAACAAGCAATACAAGCGAACTCACCAGGCCGCTCTCGCCCTGATCACGGAAAACAAGGCCGCCGCGGCCGTCAAATCGCTCCAGGCTCTTCTTGAAAAGACCCCGAAGGATGCCGAGACCCACTATATGCTCGCGGTGGCCCTGGCAAATCTCGGCCAGGAGAAAAAGGCCGAGCAGGCGCTCCAGGGCGCTCTCGACAGCGGACTTCCCCCGGGAAGAATCGTCGGAGGCACCCGCACAGGTCTTGACCGCCTGGCGAAAACAGACCTCTACAAAAAACTGCTCGCTGAAAACCTCGATTCCATAGTTCACGGCCCCATGCTCGGCTGCATCGGCCCTGACAGCGTCAGGGTCTGGGTTCGTACCGCCCGTGAAGCGAACATAGAGGTCATCGTCTCTGAAACGAGCGATCTCTCGGCGCCCGTAGCCAGCGCGAAGGCGCGATCAAAGAGCGGCGACGACTTCACCGCCGTCCTGCAGGTCTCCGGGCTGAAGAAAAATACGGCCTACCATTACGGGATAGGAATCAACGGAACAAAGCCTGCGAACGCGGGCGCCTTCCGAACAGTCGAAGCTCCCGGGAGCGGACTGTCGCTCCGGCTCGCCTTCGGCGGCGGCGCCGGCTACACCCCCCAGCATGAGCGCATGTGGAATACCATCAACGACTCTAAGCCCGACATCCTGCTGCTCCTGGGCGACAACATCTACAGTGACGCGCCCCAGAGTCCTGAGATGCAGCACTATTGCTACTACCGCCGGCAATCTCGCCCGGAGTTCAGAAAGCTGACCGCCTCGACACCGGTCTATACGATCTGGGACGATCATGATTTCGGCGTCAACGACTGCGCCTATGGACCGAAGATTCACATCCCCGCCTGGAAAAAGCCGGTCTGGAAGGTCTTCAGCAATAACTGGGTCAACCCGGGCTACGGCACCGCCAGGGTTCCCGGCTGCTACTACGATTTTCACCTCGGCGACATCCACTTCATCATGCTCGACGGCCGCTTCTACCGCGACAAGCAGGTGAAGAAGAAAAAGAAGGATCCTGCACCGAAGAAGGCCGCGCCCTCAATGCTCGGCAAGCAGCAGAAAAAGTGGCTGCTGAAGGCCTTGCGAGGCTCGAAGGCAACCTTCCGGGTACTCTGCTCCCCGGTGCCCTGGGTCTTCGCGGCCAAGGGAGACAGCCTTGATACCTGGAATGGGTTCAAGGAGGAGCGAAGCGAGATCTTCGCCTTCCTCTCGAAGGAAAAGATCGAGGGCGTGCTCCTGATGTCGGCCGACCGGCACCGCTCCGACCTGTGGAAGATTCAACGGGAGGGGGCCTATCCCCTGTGGGAGTTCAACAGCTCGCGCCTCACCAACATCCACGTCCACGCGACGATGAAGGCCGCCGAGTTCTCCTACAACGCCAAGCAGTCCTTCGGGATCGTCAGCTTTGATACGACCATCGACGACCCGACCGTCACCTACGCGATCCGAAACATCGACGGCAAAGAGGTCTTCTCAAGGACCCTGAAGCGAAGCACCCTGGCCCATAGATGATGCTATCCCTCAGCGCCCGGCTCATCTCCAACTCAACGCTCCTCGCCCAGGCTGGCGCTGAAAGCGCAGGGAAACCGTCCCCCCTCATCACCGAAGATGCAGTGATCCTTGGACTGCTGCTGGTGGTGCTGGCGCTGATCTTCAAGACGGCCTCGCTCAAACACCCCTTCTGGAAAAAGTTCTATACCTTCTGCCCGGTGCTGCTCTTGTGCTACTTCATCCCCGCGCTGCTTGGCAGCTTCGACATCGTCGCCACCGACAAGGATGGCTCGAAGCTCTACTTTGTCGCCAAAAACTACCTGCTGCCCACCAGCCTGGTGCTCCTGACCCTGAGCATCGATCTCAAGGGCATCCTTGGCCTGGGTCCCAAGGCGCTCATTCTCTTCCTGGTGGGCACCGCCGGCATCCTCTTCGGCGGACCGCTGGCAATCCTGATCGTCTCGACCTTCTCGCCTGAGATGGTTGCCGGTGACGGCCCCGAGTCGGTCTGGCGCGGAATGGCGACCTGCGCGGGAAGCTGGATCGGAGGCGGCGCGAACCAGGTCGCGATGAAAGAGGTCTTCGGTGTCGGCGACCGGATCTTCTCAGCCATGATCACGGTCGATGTCCTGGTGGCCAACGTCTGGATGGCCGGGCTCCTGGTCATAGCCGGAAAATCCCGCCAGATCGACAATTGGCTCAAGGCCGACACCAGCGCCATCGACACCCTCAAAGACCGCATCAGTGCCTACCAGGCCGAGACTCTCCGCATTCCCAAAACGGTGGACACTCTCATGGTGCTGGCAACAGGCTTCGCCGTGACCGCCGCGTCCCACTTCCTCTCAGGAAACATCGCCGCCGACTGCGAAGAGCTGGCTCTCACGAACCCCTGGATCAAAGACTTCAACCTCACCAGCGCCTTCTTCTGGCTCGTCGTTCTCGCCACGACCGGTGGGGTGCTGCTCTCCTTCACCCGGTTGAGGAACCTCGAAGGCGTCGGCGCCTCCCGCATCGCCACCGTCTTCCTCTACCTGCTGGTCGTCACCATCGGGCTCAAGATGGACGTCTTCTCCATCTTCAGAAATCCCGGCGTCTTCGTCATTGGAGGAATCTGGATGCTGATCCATATCCTGCTGCTGGTCGGAGTGACCATCCTGATCAGAGCCCCCGTCTTCTTCATGGCTGTCGCCAGCAAGGCCAATATCGGCGGCGCGGTCTCCGCGCCGATCGTGGCGGCGGCCTTCCACCCATCGCTGGCCCCGGTCGGAGTCCTGCTGGCTGTCCTGGGCTACGCCCTGGGGACCTACGCTGCCTGGCTCTGCGGTCTCATGATGCAGGCCGTCGCCCCGCCCGGTTAGCAGGGCGGGCCTTTCCGCGCCTATTCCTCAGTCACCGTACACTTTGTGATCGTCAGCTTTTCCGAGGTCTTGCCGCTGGCATCCGGACTGCCGGCCTTCTCGAGCGCCTTGACCACGTCAAGCCCCGCGACCACCTTGCCGTAGATCGTATAGTTACCGTCGAGACTGGGGGTGGGACCGAAGGTGATAAAGAACTGGCTGCCATCGGTTCCTGGTCCAGAGTTCGCGGTACTCAACACGCCAGCGCTGTCGTGCTTCAGGTCCTTCGAAAATTCTCCGCTGAACTGGTAGCCGGGGCCATCCCGTCCTGTACCGCTAGGACAGCCGCCCTGGGCCATGAACTTCTGGATGACCCGGTGGAAGGTCAGGCCATCATAATATCCGAGACGGGTGAGATAGATCGCGCTCGAGACGTGCATGGGCGCGACCTCGGGAATGAAACGAATACGGATCTTGCCCTTGTTCGTCTCCATGTCCCAGAACAGGCTCTTGCCCTTGGTAAAAACGTACTTCGGCGGCTGGCGAAGTTTCTTACGCCAGTTCAGGACGGACTTGTTGACCTTGCCATCGGCGATGAACTTGTCAATCGCCGCGAAGCTGAACTCTTCCCTGACCATGGTAGCCGTGGAGATGGTGCACTTCTTCATCATCATCGATTCCGAAGGTTTCCCCGTGCGCGAGCCCTTTGACTCGATATCCTTGAGTACCTTCATGCCCTCCACCACCTCGCCGAAGAGGGTGTGACGGTTATCGAGCCAGGGAGTCGCCTTGAAGGTAAGGAAAAACTGGCTGCCATCGGTACCCGGTCCCGCGTTCGCCATGCTGAGGAGTCCCGGGCGGTCATGCTTCACCGAGGACGAGAACTCGCCACTGTACTTGAACCCCGGGCTGCCGGTGCCGGTGCCGAGAGGACAGCCGCCCTGGGCCATGAACCCCGTGATGACACGGTGAAAAGGCAGGGTGTCGTAGAACCCCAGGCGGGTCAGGTAGATCGTGCTGGAGACGTGCATCGGAGCGACATCGGGCCACAGCTTCACCTTCATCGAGCCCTTGTTGGTTTCAATATTCCAGAAGTAATCCGTATCCCCTGTTCCAAAGTCGGCCTGGGGCGGCTTCGGCAATCCGAGTCGCCAGCGAGGCGATGACTTGTCGATCTTTTTCGAAGAGATGAACTTATCTATCTCTGCGATCGCAGCATCCGGGGCCTTTTTGTCCTGGGAATAAACGGTCGATACAAACGTCAGCGCCAGCACGAATAAAACGCAGCCGGCGGAAACAAGAGCTCGGAATTGTGTCACTTCTGTCACCTCATCAAGTCAATCGGTTGTAGTACGTGACCCGCAGAGCAGGCCGCCAAAAGAACGATCATTCTATTCTGGTTCCCTGAGTTCAAGAAGAATCACTAAAAGCTCACCTCACTGACATCTGCGCCAGGGCAGGAACCTTCAAATTACTGGAACATGGAAGTGAAGAATATTATGCTGAAAGCACTTATGATGGAAGTGAAGCTCGCGACACGACCTCTCCAGCTGATGATTCGAGCCCTGCTGCCGATTATTATCACCCTGCTTCTTCAAACACCCCTCACCAGGGCAGAAGACCAGGCGGCACAGCCCGACGGTCCATCCATAAAATTTTTCGAGCAACGGATCCGGCCGTTGCTCATCGAGCGCTGTCACAAATGCCATAGTGAAAAAAAGCAGCGCGGCGAGCTGCGCCTCGATTCGCTGCAGGCCCTGCTCAACGGCGGAGAATCCGGCGCCTCCATTGTCCCTGGAGCGCCGGAAAAGAGCCTGCTGATCCAGGCGGTCCAATACCGCGAAGAGCTCAAGATGCCTCCAAAGAAGCGGCTCTCCGACAGGGAGATCGCCGACCTGGCCGCCTGGGTCAAGATGGGCGCTCCCTGGCCCGGCGAGACTGCCGGTGAGGCTCCGGTCGCGAAAACGGGAAGCCCCTCCGCCTACGATGCCATCGTGCGCGAATCGGGGAGCTTCTGGGCCTTCCAGCAGCTGAGCCGCGAGCCTCCCCCGGCCGTAGAGAAAGAAGACTGGATTCGCTCCCCGATCGACCGCTTTATACTTGGCGCCCTCGAGAGCAGGAAGCTCGAACCCAGCCCGCCGGCGACTCCCGAGACACTTATCCGGAGGATCTACTTTGATCTGACCGGCCTGCCTCCCAGCCCGAAAGAAATCGGGGACTTCGCCGCCGACACCTCGCCGGACAACTACGAAAAAATCATCGATCGCCTGCTCGCCTCCCCCGGCTATGGAGAGCGCTGGGGACGTCACTGGCTCGATGTCGCCCGCTATGCCGACTCCAACGGATTAGACGAGAACATCGCCTACATCCAGGCCTGGCGCTACCGGGACTGGGTCATCGACAGCTTCAACCGGGACAAGCCCTACGATGAATTCCTCCGCGCCCAGCTCGCCGGCGACCTGCTCCAGAACTCCGACCCCCAGAGCGACTACGAGGACAAGGTCGCGACAGGTTTCCTCTCCATCGGCCCGAAGATGCTCGCCGAGGATGATGGCCGGAAGATGGAGCTCGATATTATCGACGAGCAGGTCGACACGGTCGGCCGGGTCTTCATGGGCATGACCCTGGGCTGCGCCCGCTGCCACGACCATAAATTTGACCCCATCTCCTCCAGGGACTACTACTCCATGGCATCGATCTTCAAGAGCACCAAGACCATGGAGAACTTCAAGGTCGTCGCCGCCTGGCACGAATACGAGCTTCCCACCGGGGAACAGGCTGAGCTGCAGAAGGTGGTCAATGCGAAACGGGTCGAGATCGACACGCGTCGCAAGGCAGCTGAAACGGAGGCGGAAAAGGCGCTGAGGAACACGCTGGCCCCCTACCTCAAGGGAGCCTGGGAGCTTCTTCGCTTCCCGGCCCTGGTTCCCGGGAAACCAGGCGAAGCTGTCGCCGCGAAGATACCGGCCGCCGAGCTCCAGGGACGGGGAATACTCGTCGAGATGGAAAAATTCCAGCGCAAGGAAAAAGACCTCGTCATCGACACCACCGGGTACGGAAAAGGCATCGGCGTCCTGCTCAGCAGGGCGAATGCCGCCGCCGAATTCGACCTCGATATCCCCCGGCAGGGAATCTACCAGCTCGACATCCGCCACGCGGCGGCCGAATCAAGGCCCATCATCATCACGGTCAACGGCGACCGGAAGATCCCCGGCGTAGCCGGCGAGATAACCGGAACCTGGTACCCCGACACCCAGAGATGGTTCCCCGCGGCAGCCATTCGCCTGTCGCGGGGCCGCAACGTTCTGCGCTTTGAACGTTCCGGCGGACCGATCCCCCATCTCGACAAGTTCTTCCTCAGCAGGATCGAACCTCCTTCCGGACCAAGCTCTCCGGCTCCGGAGAAAAACCGACCGGTGGTTATCGAGGTGGAGGATGCTCCACGGACAACGGGAGATCTCGTCATCCAACGAGATGGAAATGGAGAGGGCATCGGCATCCTGGCCAGCACAAAGAGAGCCTCCGCCGAGCTCGAGCTGGCTACCGCCGAGGGTGGCTACCGGCTCCTGAGGATCCGGCACGCCGCGAAGGAATCGAGACCCGTTCGCATCTTCCTCAATGGAAAGCTTGCCGGGGAGGCCTGCCAGCAGGTCACGGGCGGCTGGGAGCCGTCGAGCCAGCGCTGGTTCACCCAGGGTGTCCTCTACCTTCCAGCAGGGAAAAACAGGCTGCGCATCGAGAAGCTCGACGGCCCGCTGCCTCACCTGGACAAGGTCTCGCTCCAGCGCATCGAGCCTGGAAACCCCGCGGCCCGCAGCCGGGATTTCTACCGAAGCACCCCCGAGATCGCCCGATCTCTCGGACTCCAGGCCGAGCTTCTCAGCGCATGGAAGAGCATCATCTCCCGGAACCCCGCCCTCCTGCAAAAACTCGATGAGGCCGCCATGGCCGGTCTGTCTACCGGAGAGCTCGCCTCAGCTCTTGGCGAGAAGCTGCTCGCCGAGACCACGGCGAAGTCAGCCGAGGCGCTCGGCTTGGCCCTGCCCGGCAACAAACGCCAGGTTCTCTTCTCGATGAAAGCCCGGGAAGAAATCGCCGCGCTTGAGAAAGCCCACGCCGAGCTGAAGAAGAAAATGGCCGGCAAGCTCAAGGTCATGGGAGTCAGGGAGGGAAAGGCGGAGAACCTGAAGGTTCACCTTCGAGGCAGCTACCTCAACCTCGGCGAGCAGGTCAGCAAGGGCTTCCCGCGTTTCCTGGCCAGCTTCAGCAAGCCCGAGATCAAGACCACCAGCGGACGACTCGAGCTGGCCCGCTGGCTGAGCGAACCGCGGCATCCGCTCACGGGACGGGTCATGGCCAACAGGATCTGGCGCTGGCATTTCGGCCAGGGAATCGTCAGGAGCACCGACAACTTCGGGAGGCTGGGCTCGATCCCGAGCCACAAGGACCTGCTTGACTGGCTCGCTTCGATGCTGATCGACGAGGGCTGGTCGGTGAAGCGCCTCCACAAGGAGATCCTCGCCTCCAGCACCTACCGCATGGGAGGGGGCCTCAACCCCGCCGCAGCGGAGGTGGACCCGGGCAACGCGCTGCGCTGGAGATGGAGCAGAAGACGCCTCGAGGCGGAATCCATCCGTGACTCCCTCCTCGACCTGGGAGGACAGATCGACAGGAAGATGGGCGGCCAGCTGCTGAACGCGGGAGCCCGGGCCTATGTGACAGGTACGGCATCCAAGCAGAACACCTACGAGGCCCCCAGGCGCTCGGTTTATCTGCCTGTGCTGCGCAGCGCGGTCTACGATGTCCTGCAATCCTTCGACTTCCCAGACCCGAGCGTCGTCAATGGCGACCGATCCACGACGACCATCCCCTCACAGGCCCTCGTCATGATGAACTCAGCCCTGATGGACCAGGCCGCGAAAGGCCTTGCCGGCCGCCTGCTGGACTCAGGAACCGCGGATAACCTGGCCCTCGTTCGGCGAGCCTTCCTCGAGGTTCTCGGCCGCTCCCCCGGCGACAGCGAAGAGAACCGCTGGATCTCGATGCTCGTGAATCTCGAAGACCGCTACCGGGAAGCCGGGGAAAAGGAGGCCAAGAAGAGGGCCTGGCGCAGCTTTACGAGAGTACTGCTGTCCTCCAACGAGTTCATCTATGTAGAATGAATGAAGAGAAAACCACGCAATTCGGAAATCGAAAAGAATGAATCACCACTGGACCGGCTTGATCGGTAAAACAAAGACCCGGCGGCAGATGCTCAAGGAGAGCAGCGCGGGCTTTGGCGGCCTGGCGCTCAACTGGATGCTCGGACGGGAAGCCATTGCCGAGGAGGCCTCGAGCTCCAATCCGCTGGCGGCGCGCCGGGGGCACCACACGCCCCGGGCCAAGCGGGTCATCTTTCTCTTCATGCACGGCGGCCCATCCCAGGTGGACACCTTCGATTACAAGCCCCTGCTCGACCGCGACGACGGCAAGAAGCTGCCCTTCCCCAAGCCGCGAATCGTCTCCAGCGCCACCGGCAACCTGCTGCGTTCGCCTTGGAAATTCAGGCCCCGCGGCGAGAGCGGCGTTCCAGTCAGCGATCTCTTCCCGGAGGTAGGCAGCCGAGTCGACGACCTCTGCGTCATCAACAGCATCTACGGCTCCAACTCGCGCCATGGCGGCGCCCTGCTCGAGCTCCACACCGGCAGTGACACCTTTATCCGCCCCAGCATGGGGTCCTGGATCTGCTACGGCCTTGGCAGCGAAAACGACGACCTCCCCGGGTTCATCACCATCTGTCCGACCCTTGGACACGGCGGGGTCAACGCTTGGAGCTCATCCTTCCTTCCGGCCCACTACCAGGGTACCCCGGTGGGCTATACCAGCGTCCCGGCGGACAAGGCCAAGATCCCCTACATCTCCAACCAGCACACCCCCGCCAGCATCCAGCGCATCGAGCTGGACCTCCTGCGTGAGATGAACGAGGAGCAGCTGCGCCACCTCGGCAGGGACACCGACCTCGAGAGCCGGATCGGCTCCTTCGAGTTGGCCTACCGCATGCAGACAGCCGCGCCGGAGGTCCAGGATATCTCCGGAGAATCCGATGCCACTCGAAAGCTCTACGGGCTCGACAAGGGGAACACGAAGAACTTCGGACGCCAGTGCCTGATGGCGCGGCGTTTTGCCGAGGCGGGCGTCCGCTTCATCCAGTGCACCCACAGCTATAAATGGGATCAGCACGGCAACCTGAAAAAAGACCATGCCAAGAACGCCGCAGAGGTCGACAAACCCATAGCCGGGCTCCTCGAAGACCTCAAGCAGCGCGGATTGCTCCAGGACACCCTGGTGGTCTGGGGAGGAGAATTCGGCCGGACACCCACCTCGCAGGGAAAACGCGATGGCCGCGACCACAGCCCGCACGGCTTCAGCATGTGGATGGCCGGCGGCGGAGTCCGCGGAGGCCTCAGGTTCGGCAAGACCGACGACTACGGCTACTACGCCGTAGAGAACAAGGTTCATTTTCACGACCTGCACGCTACAATCCTTCACCTGATGGGCCTGGACCACAAGCGCCTGACCCATCGCTACGCCGGACGCGATTTCCGCCTGACGGACATTCACGGCCGGGTGGTAAACGAGATCATTTCCTGAACAACGAGGTCGTCCCGAAGCAGGGTCCTCGGAACGCACATTTACGCAAATCAAAGGAGAAGCTGATGACTCCCGGTAGACTCTTCGCGGCTGGCTCCCTCGCCGCTGTAATTCTTTTCGCCCTCTGCATGCAAAACGTGGCCTGGAACATCGAGGCCGTCAAGGCGCCCCGGATCATCGATCCCGGCTCGGCGACCAAGCCTCCCTCCGACGCGATCGTCCTCTTTGATGGCAAGAACCTCGATGAGTGGGTTGGAAGGAAAGGGGCCGCCAGCTGGACGGTCAAGGATGGGATCCTGACGATCGCCCCCGGGCAGGGCGACATGTACACCAAGAGAAAGTTCGGCGATATCCAGCTCCACATGGAATGGCGCACCCCGGTGGCCACCAAGCGCAAGGGCGAGAGCAAGGGCAACAGCGGCATCAAGTTCCACTCCGCCTACGAGATCCAGGTGCTCGACAACTACAAGAACCAGTCCAATCCCAAGGGGCAGGCCGGCTCGGTCTACAAGCAGCACGTTCCGCTGGTGAACGCCTGCCGCCCCCCGGGTGAATGGCAGACCTACGACATCGTCTTCCGCTCGCCCTACTTCGACAAGGACGGCAAGCGCGTCAAGATGGGAACCTTTACGGTCTTCCATAACGGAATCCTCGTGCAGGACAATGCCAACATCTTAGGCCGCACCAACTCGAACCAGCCGGTGTCGCCGGATTACAAGCAGGCCTTCTTCCTTCAGGACCACGGATCCCTGGTCAGCTACCGCAACATCTGGGTGCGCGAGCTCGAGCGGGTCCCCCTGGGCTGAGTAGCTTGCCTGAACAGATGGACACACCCGGGAGCGACTCCCTGAAGACTGAGCTGGAGTCGATGCTGACGAACGACCTGGTGGTCGGCATCGCCGGCCGCGAGGGCCTGGCTGACAGGCTCCTGCGCCACGCGGAGCTGACGCTTGCCGCCAACCAACGGCTCAACCTGACCTCGATCGTCGAGCCCCGCGACGTCGCCCTGAAGCATTTTCTCGACAGCCTGGCGCCGCACTCCCTGCTCGAACCCGGCGAGCGAGTTCTCGACCTCGGCAGCGGGGCCGGGTACCCGGGGATCCCCCTGGCCTGCGCCCTCGATCTCAAGCGAATGATCCTCGCTGAATCGACCCTCAAAAAAGCCCGCTTCCTGCAGGAGGTGGCCGATGACCTCGCGCTGCCCTCCATCGAGGTGCTCGGCGAGCGCGGGGAGGAAATCCTCAGGAGGGTCAAGGTAGATACCGTCCTCGCTCGCGCTGTAGGGCCGGCCGAGCGCCTGCTGAAGATGCTGGAAAGAGTCACCAGAAATTTCGGCAGGCTGCTGCTCTACAAGGGGCCTGACCCGACAGCGGAGCTCGCCAAGGCCAGGAACATTGCAAGCAACCTGAAGCTCAGGGATGAAATCATCCTTGCCTACGATCTACCAGGCGGGATCGGCAGCCGCTCCATCGTTGAATACCGCCACGCATAAGCCCAAGAACCTCCCGACGGCCCCTTTTCAGCCAGCCGGGAAAAGGTTAAGATTGTCGCCTTTCCCAGAATGCTGACAGGAGTTCCCATGGCGGAAAAGATCAAGGTAGCGGGCCCGGTCGTCGAGCTTGACGGCGATGAGATGACCCGGATTATCTGGGCAAAGATCAAGGACAAGCTGCTGCTTCCATACCTCGAGATGGATCTGCGCTATTTCGACCTCTCGATCCAGAGCAGGGACGCCACTGATGACCAGATCACCCTGGACGCGGCGGCGGCCATCGCCGAACACAAGGTGGGCATCAAGTGCGCCACCATCACCCCTGATGAAGACCGCGTAAAAGAATTCGATCTCAAGGAGATGTGGAAGAGCCCGAACGGCACCATCCGGAACTACCTCGGCGGCACGGTCTTCCGCGCTCCGATCGTCTGCGAAAACATACCGAAGCTGGTCAAAGCCTGGACGAAACCGATCGTCGTCGGCCGCCACGCCCACGCCGACCAGTACCGGGCCACGGATGTAATCGTCCCCGGAGCCGGAACCCTCAAGATGACCTTCGAGCCCTCCGATGGCGGCGAACCGCAGGAATGGACCATCAACGAGTTCGACTCGGCCGGGATCGGTATGGGAATGTACAACACCGACGAGTCCATCACCGGTTTCGCCCGATCCTGTCTGAGCTACGGCCTGCAGATGGGCTACCCGGTCTACCTCAGCACCAAGAACACTATCCTCAAGACCTACGATGGCCGCTTCCGCGACATCTTCGCCGAGGTCTTCGAGAACGAGTTCAAGGACCAGTTCGAAAGCGCCGGCCTCACCTACGAGCACCGGCTGATCGATGACATGGTCGCCCAGGTCCTCAAGTGGGACGGCGGCATCGTCTGGGCCTGCAAGAACTACGATGGAGATGTCCAGTCCGACACCGTCGCCCAGGGCTTCGGCTCGCTGGGTCTCATGACCTCCGTGCTGATGTGTCCCGATGGAGAAACGATCGAATCCGAGGCCGCCCACGGAACGGTCACGCGTCACTACAGGGAGCACCAGAAGGGCAACCCGACGAGCACGAACCCCGTAGCGAGCATCTTCGCCTGGACCAGGGGGCTCGCGCACCGGGCGCGCCTGGACAACACCCCGGAGGTAGCTGACTTCGCCGAGAGCCTAGAGAGAGCCTGCGTTGCCACCATCGAAGGCGGCACCTTCACCAAGGATCTCGCCGTGGCGATCCACGGCACCACCAGCCCTCCAGATGGCTCCTATGTCTATACCGACGACTTCCTCGACGCGATCGAGGCCAAGCAGAAGGAGTTGCTCGGCTGAGGAAGGCACCCGGCCCAAAAAAGAAAAAGCCTCCGCCCCCAGGATGAGGGCGAAGGCTTTTTTGTTTTTCTCAGTTAAAGGAAATATCTCAGAAGCTCTGCTCCTTTGATTTCTTTTCCTTCTTTTCCTTCGCCTTAGCCTTCGCCTTCACCCTCGAGATCGTGTGGGTGCTGGTCGAAGAATAGGAGAAGCTTTCCCGGGAAGAGGAGCGCTTGGAAACATACTGAAGACTATCGAGCAGCCCGTCCTTCTTGCTGAAGGAGACCTTGCCGAGAGATTCCGGCTTGGCATCTTCACCACGCCCCGTGCGCACGACCTCGAAGCCATGGCTGGCTGAATCCTTGGCGGCGCTGTACTTGAGGGAGGTGCTCCCACCAAAGCTGGAGCTCCTGCCGCGTGAGCGGCCGCCCTCATCCTGACCGCGCGCGCGGTCCTGACCCTCAGCGCCACCTTCACGACCACGACGCTCGGGACGTTCCTGGGGACGATCCTGGAGAAAGGAGACCTCGTGGGTCGAGATGCTCTCTTCACGCTGGCCTCGTCCACGCTCTGAACGTCCGCGGCTCGAGCCGGACCTCGAGTTGGTGCTCATCCGGTAGAGCTCGCCATCTTTGAGCTCCTTGCCCTGGACACCCGAGCCGAGAACGTAGCTGAGATCACGAACCAGGTCGGAGGCCCTCATGGGACCTCTGCTGCCGCGGAAGCTGCGACGGCCTTCTTCCTGGCCTTCGGCGCGGGGGCGCTCGTAGGTCGGGAAGCCCTTGATGCCGGCGATCTTGCCGTCCGGGGTCACCTCGACAGTGATGGTGCTGGCGACAACCTTGCGCAGATACGCGGCCTGGTCGCCTTCCTTTTCGGCCTTCTTACTCGAGTCGAACTCGAAGCCATCATCACGGTTGTTGCTCAGCTTGAGGGCGGTGTAGTTCACCTCGAGGGTGATCTTTCCGTCCTTGGCGACATCCTTGACGCTCAGGGTGAACTGAGCCGAGGTATCGCTCTTCATCTCGTTGGTCTCGCCATCGCGCTCAAACTTGACGTCCGAGGTTCTCTGGCTGCTGTAGCTGACGGCCTGGCCCTTCTTGACGCCGAGGGAGAGCTTGTCTTCGGCTCTCGCCCAGCCGCAAAGAGCGACGGAACATAAAACGACTGTAAGAATTCTGCTCATCAGACATCTCCCAAATTGAACCTGTTTCCCCGCACGCCTGGGACAAACCCTTATTCAGCCCACCGTGACGAGGCAAAACTAATAAACAACCTGTCAAACACCGCGGAGACCAGATGGTTGCCAATTTCTGTACTCGGCCTTCCGCTAAGCTTCTCAATTTCGCCCCGGGGAAGTAGAAATGCCATGAGAAACTTGTGTAAGCTTGTGTAAGTAAGCCGATAGTCCGGCACTTGAATAGAAAACGCCCAGCAGTCAGAATGCTGGCAGTCCACCCCGCGTACCTTATCACCATGAAAAAAAAATCCATCCCATCCAGGCGTAACTTCTTCCGTACCACCGGCATAGCGGCGATCTCGATCATCCTGCCCCGACGGGTCATAGCCTGCCTGGAGAGAATCAAAAAGCCCATCAAGCTCGGCATGATCGCCGACCTGCACCAGGACGTCATGCACGATGGCCCGGCGAGACTGAAAGTCTTCCTCGACGCCATGAAGGAAGAAAAGCCCGATGCCCTCCTGCAGCTCGGAGACTTCGCCTATCCGACGAAGAAAAACGAGGCGGTAACCAAGGCCTTTGAAAAGGCGCACCCCAGGACCCTGCACGTCCTCGGCAACCACGAGATCGATGGTGGGCACTCCTTCGACGCGGTCGCCAAGCTCTGGAGAATGAAGGGACGCTACTACACCGAAAACGTCAATGGCCTTGACCTCATCGTCCTCGACGCCAACGAGAAGCCCAAGAACCACAAGGGCGGCTATCCCGCCCACATCGGGGAGAAACAGCTCGAGTGGCTCGCCAAACAGCTGAAAACTCTCAAGGGTCCGATTCTCGTCATCAGCCACCAGCCCCTGGCGGGCCCATCGAGCATCGATAACGCGAAAGAGGTCCGGTCCCTGCTGAACTCAGCCGCCGACAAGATCCTGCTGGCTGTCAACGGACACACTCACATCGACCACGTGGCCCGCGCGGGCAAGCTCTCCTGCCTGCACGTCAACTCGGCATCCTACAAATGGGTCGGCGGCTCCCACCGCAACAAGAGCTACCCGGCCGAGGTCCACTCCAGCTTCCCCTGGGTCGAGTACACCTGTCCCTACCGCGACAGCCTCTTCACCACACTCACCATCGACCCTGAGAGCGGACGCATCGACGTCAAGGGCCGTGAGAGCCGGTGGGTCGGGAAATCCCCCTCGCAGCTCGGAATCGCGGCGAAACCCGACCTCACCGACGGCAAGGAGATCTGCCCGAAAATCCGCAGCCGACGGATCGGGCCAGCCGAGAAGTAACCGGAGATGAAAACATCATGAAAACACCTCTACTGATCCTCGCGGCCATTCTGCTCAGCGCGCCCCTTTACGCCAGGGCCCCGAACTACATCGTCATCTTCTGCGACGACCTCGGCTACGGCGATCTCGGATGCTACGGCTCGAAGAAGAACCGCACCCCGCGGATCGACCAGCTGGCCGCCGAGGGCATGCGCTTCACCGACTTCTACTCTTCGAGCCCGGTCTGCACGCCGTCGCGATCGAGCCTGATGACCGGCTGCTACGCCCGCCGGGTCGGCATGCACGAGGACTTCACCGGCCACTGGGTGCTCATTCCCCGCAGCCGTCGCGGTCTCAACCCGAAGGAACTGACCGTGGCCGAGGCGCTCAAGGCCAAGGGCTACGCCACGATCTGCATCGGCAAGTGGCATCTCGGCGACCAGCCGCAGCATCTCCCCACAGCGCACGGCTTCGATGAATACTACGGCATCCCTTATTCCAACGACATGCAGAGCGCCCGGCGCGGAGATCCACCCCTGCCGCTCGTCGATGAGAAGACAGTCATCGAGGCGCCCGCTGACCAGGCGACCCTCACCCAGCGCTATACAAAAAGAGCCGTCGAGTTCATCGAGAAGAACAAGGCGCGCCCCTTCTTCCTCTACCTGCCGCACACCTTCCCCCACCTGCCGCTCTTCGCATCGAAGGATTTCCACGGCAAGAGCGCCAACGGGCGCTACGGCGACTCGGTGGAAGAGATCGACTGGTCGACCGGCCAGATCCTCGACTGCCTCGACAGGCTGGAGCTCTCAAAGGACACCGTCGTGATCTTCACCTCCGACAACGGCTCCAACGGCCGAAACGGCGGCTCCAACGCCCCCCTCTCCGGCAATAAGGGTTCCACCATGGAGGGCGGCATGCGGGTGCCGATGATCGCCCGCTGGCCGGGTCGCATTGCAGCCGGCTCGACCTGTAAAGAGCTCTCCTCGACGATGGACTTCCTACCCACCTTCTCCGCCATCAGCGAGGCGAAGCTCTCGGGCGCGAAGATCGACGGTTTCGACATCTCCCCGCTGCTTCTCGGCAAGGAGAACGCGACCTCCCCCTACGAGGCGTTCTACTACTACCGCCGCCGGCAGCTGCAGGCGATTCGCTGGGGCGACTGGAAGTGGCACCTGCCGCTTGAAAAGACCCATCCCAACTGGACGACCCCGAAAGCTACCGGCAGGGGCCGGCCGGCAAAGCTCTACAACCTTGCAAAGGACGTCCGCGAAAAGAACAACGTGCTCAAAGACAAGCCTGATGTCATGAAGAAGATGCGGAAGCTTGCGAAGCAGGCCGTCTCCAGCATCGGCAACGACGCAGCCGTCGGCTCTGAGACCCGTCCAGCTCTGACACTCAACACCTCGGCGCCCCTCGTCCTGAAAAAGAAATAAAGGAAGCTACCTTGCCGCACTCCAGCAAATTGCCCCTGGCCGGTTTCATTTTCCTGGCCTGCTGCATAGGCCCCCTCTATTCCGATGAAAAGAAGACCCTGCGCGTCTGGCCCGGCAAGGCGCCCAGCGAGCCGCCCGGCATCGAGTCCCGCAAGGCCGAGACCGTAACCGGCGCAGACGGGGTCATCCGGATCCGCTACGTCGACACGCCCGAGCTGGCACATTTCCCCGCGCCGCGCGACAAGGCCACAGGCACCTGCATGATCATCTGTCCCGGCGGCGGCTACAACATCCTCGCCTGGAACAAAGAGGGCACCGAGATCGCCGAGTGGCTCAACTCCATCGGTGTCGAGGCTGTTGTCCTGAAATACCGGGTTCCCCGCCGCGATGGGAAGAAGCCGTATCTCCTGCCCCTGCAGGACCTCCATCGCTCGATTCGCATCGTGCGCTCGAAGGCGAAGGAATGGAAGATCGACCCGAAGCGCCTCGGCGTCATGGGCTTCAGCGCCGGCGGACACCTCAGCGCCATGTCGTCAGCCTTCTACGTCGGGCAGGGCTACAAGCCTGTCGATGCCATCGACAAGCTCGATCCGAGGCCGAGCTTCGTGGCGTTGATCTACCCCGCCTATCTCGGCAACGCCAAGACCGACCCCGAGAAGCTCGACCCGCTCGTCCAGGTAAGCCCTTCGACGCCGCCGACCTTTATCGCCATCACCCACGACGATGGCGACCGGGCGCTCTTCGCCGCGCTCTATTACGCCAGGCTCAGGCAGAACCGCGTCCCCGCCGAACTCCACATCTACTCCAAGGGAGGCCACGGCTACGGCCTTCGACCCAGCAAGAACCCGGTCTCCAGCTGGCCGGACCGCCTCGGCGACTGGCTGCGCTCCAGCGGCTGGCTCGGGAAAAAGTAACGAGGCACCGATGAAAAACCTCCATCCCTCGCTCCTCGCCCTGCTCATCCTTGCCTGCGCGCCCCTCTCAGCCGAAGAAGAAAAGGCCGGCTGGCGACACTCGGGGCCCCTTACGATCCTGACCACCCCCGAGGGCGCCGAGCTGCCGGCCGGGAAATCGATGAACGAATTCCCGCTCCTGGTAAGGCTCCACAGTGACTTTTTCAATTTCAGCCAGGCTCTTCCCGGTGGCGGGGATATCCGGTTCTCTGACAGCAAGGGTGCCGCCCTCGCCTACCAGATGGAAGAATGGGATGCCGAAGGTGGGAATGCGAGCATCTGGGTTCGGATACCCCGTATCGAAGGCAATTCCCGCCAGCAGCTGCGAATGCATTGGGGCAATGCGAAGGCGAAGAGTGAATCAGACGGGAAAGCTGTTTTCAACGAATCCAACGGCTATGTCAGCGTCTGGCATCTCGGTGACGTGGTCAAGGACGAGGTCGGCACCCTGGAATCGAAGGACCTCGGCACAACGCCGGCTCCCGGCATGATCGGCAAGGCCCGGCACTTCCCCGGAAAGAAGGGCGTCTTCTGCGGCGACAAGATCCCCGACTACCCATCGGGCGACCGATCCCACAGCACCCAGGCCTGGTTCCGGGCGACAAAACCCAACTCCACTGTCATCGGCTGGGGCAACGAGGGCGGCGGCCGCGGCTCCAAGGTGAGAATGCAATACCGCAGCCCGCCGCATATCCACATCGACAGCGACTTCTCGGACGTGAAGGGTGAAGGACTTCTCACCATGCGGGAGTGGGTACACGTCACCCACACCTATGACCACAAGGATGGCAGGATCTACATCAACGGTAAGCTCGATGGCGCCAACAACCCGCTCCTCAACATCAAGACTCCATCCCGGCTCTGGCTTGGAGGCTGGTACCACCACTACGACTACGTCGGCGACATCGACGAGGTGCGCATCTCGAGAGTGGCCCGCTCGGCGGACTGGATCCGGCTCGAGTACGAGAACCAGAAGCGGCTGCAGACGCTTGTTGGGCCGGTGGCGCAGGAAGGCAAAACGTTTTCCGTATCGAAGACTGACCTCACCGTGAATGAAGGAGAGAATGTCTCCATCACCGCGCAGGCGGGAGGAGCCCAGAAGATCTACTGGACGCTGATACGGGATGGAAGGGAACAGGTCGTCGCGACCGATCGCTTCGCATTCACCTTCGAGGCCGGGCGAGTCGCCGGGAATGAGAAGGCGACTCTCCAGTTCAAGGCGGTGTACCCCGGCACGGTAAAAAGCAGGAATGTGGCGATCACGATCCTGGAGCGCATCCCCGAGCCCGCCTTTACCCTGCGAGCGCCGAAAACATGGGATGGCCGCAAAGCGATCGAGGTCATCTCCAGCGTCACCAGCGGAGGCGAGAACCTCGACTATACCTGGGAGGTCGCCCCGATCGCCGTGATCAAGCGAACCGCTCCCGGCAGGCTGCTCCTGGACCGCGCCCTCAACAGCGGAAAGATGACGGTGACGGCGACCATCAGCAATGGAGGAAAACCAACCACCCGGTCGCTGGAGATCCAGGTCGAGGAACCCCGGAAGGATGCCTGGGTCCCCCGCAAGCCGGCGGCGGAAGAGCACCCCGTCGATAACCAGTTCTTCGCCCGGGATGATCGCAACCAGGGAACACTCTATTGCATCGGCAAGCTCAAGGGAGACGCCGAGAGAGTCTACGTGAAGCTCTACGCTGAGGACCGGCTGCTAAAGACCGAGAGCCAGGCCCCGGCCGCGGACAGATCGTATCACCTCTCGCTCAAGCTGAAGCCAGGCCTCACGATTTACCGGGCCGAGCTCGGAGTGAAAACCGCCGGGCGCGAGACAGTGCTGCGTTCAGCGAAAAACCTCGTCTGCGGCGACGCCTACCTCATCAACGGACAATCCAACGCGGTGGCGACCGACTGGGGCAAGGGGCAGCCGACCTTCCGCAGTGAATGGCTGCGCAGCTTCGGCTGCTCCTCGAGCAGCCCCCGTGGAATCGAGCTCTGGGGAGAGGCCACCCACCGCAGCCGCAACGAGAACCTCCAGGTCGGCTATTGGGCGATGGAACTCGGGCGGATGCTGATCGAAAAACACAAGGTGCCCATCTTCCTGGTGAACGGCGCCGTCGGCGGAACCCGCGTCGACCAGCATCAACGCAATCCCGAAAACCCCGAGGACACGACGACCATCTACGGCCGCCTGCTCTGGCGCCTGCGCCGGGCGAAGCTCACCCACGGAATCCGCGGAGTGATCTGGCACCAGGGTGAAAACGACCAGGGCGCCGCCGGCCCCACCGGCGGCTATGGATGGGAAACCTACCGGCGGTATTTCATCGAGCTGGCGGCGGCCTGGAAGCTCGACTATCCGAACATCAGGCACTACTACGCCTTCCAGATCTGGCCGAAATCCTGCGCCATGGGCACCAGGGGATCCGACAACCGGCTGCGCGAGGTCCAGCGCAACCTGCCAACGGCATTCTCCAACCTCGACGTCCTCTCAACACTCGGCATCACCCCACAGGGAACCTGCCACTACCCTGCGGCGGGCTATGCCGAGTTTGCCCGGCTCCTCTACCCGCTCATCGAACGCGACCACTACGGAGGGAAGCCAACCGGCTCCATCACCGCGCCGAATCTCAGAAGCGCATCGTTCTCCGATGGAGAAAGGAACTCGATCACCCTGGAATTCGACCAGCCTGTAAAATGGACCGTCACCCTCCTCGACCAGTTCTACCTCGACGGCGAAAGGGGCCGGGTCACCTCGGGAGCGGCGGATGGACGAACACTCGTCCTCGAGCTCGATGCCCCCTCCACCGCGAAACAGCTCACCTATCTCGACAGCAAATCCTGGCACCCGAAGAACCTGCTGCGCGGCGAAAACGGTATCGCCGCGCTGACCTTCTGCGAGGTTCCGATCCTGCCTGCCGGATCAACCGGTCGATAGACGGCTCTTACCAGCTGTCGGTACGGAACGGGCTCGCTGGGATACCTTCCTTATTATAGAGGTTGGCCCTCGCCGGGTTCATGGTGAAGCCGTAGCGAACAGCGACCGGCTTCGCGACATCGGCTGACTTGACGACAACGGTGTCACCGTCGATCGTCGCCTCGGCCCAGAACCACTTCTTGTCCTCACCGGCAATGGCGAAATGGGCCAGCTTGCCGCCCTTCACCTCGGCGGTGGGCTCGAGACCGGTTTTCTTACCGACCATCAACCCCTTGCCAACGTGGTCGAACGACAGGCGGATCGAGCCGCCCTCGATCTTCTGGCTCTTGTAGAGCGGGCCGGCGGGAACGAGATCCTTCTTGCCGTAGGTCTGGTGCAGGGCCCACTGGGCGAGCCTCGAGCCGACATCCTGCTTGTTCCTGGGGTGGATGTCGTTGGACGCGCCGATATCGGTGATCACCGCCATGCCGGTACCGGGGATATCGAGCGCCTTGGTCTGAGCCTCGCGGATCTTCGCCCAGCCGTCACCGCCTTCGGGCTTCTGGCTTTCCTTCTGGAAGTTGGCCAGCTGCACCCAGTAGAAGGCGAGCTTGTCATTCTGGAAGATCTTCCGCCAGCCGTTCACCAGGGCGTGCTTCTTATGGTAGTAGCTCATGTGCTCGCCACCGTTGGATTCGCCCTGGTACCAGATGCCTCCGCGCATCGCCAGGGGCGCGAGCGGGTGAACCATCGAATTGTAGATCGCCGCGGGAGATCCACCGCCCACCTTGGTGTCCGCCTTGTAGTTCTTCACCTGCTTGGCGATCTTTGAGAGCTCGGGAACCGACTCGAAACCGGCCAGTGTGGTCCAGGGCTCGATCCGGGTGCCGCCCCAATTGGAGCCGACCAGCCCGACCGGCACGCCAAGCTCTTTCTGCAGCCTGCGGCCAAAGAAATACCCCACCGCGCTGAATCCGGACGATGTTTTAGGAGAGCATACCTGCCAGCTACCCGCACGGGCGGCTTTTTCGTTGGGTACCGGACTGGTGGTATGACCGGGCACGTTGAAGAGCCGGATGTTCGGGTGGTTAGAGGCCGCAACCTCTTCCTTGGCGTTCATGCTGCTTCTGATAGCCCACTCCATGTTCGACTGGCCGGAGCAGATCCACACCTCTCCGACGAGGATGTTATCGAGAGCGATCTTGTTGTTGCCCTGGATCGTGAGGCTGGCTGCTTTTGCGCTGGCCTTGAGGGGATCGAGCTTCACCATCCACTTGCCATCGTCGCCCGCCTTGGCTGCCTTCGACTGCCCGGCGAATGAAACGGTGACTTTCTCACCCGCCTCGGCCCAGCCCCAGACGGGAACGGGCAGGTCGCGCTGCAGGACCATGTTGCTGCCAAGAACTTTCGGCAGGGTTACGTCGGCTGATACGGAAACGGAGACCGCCAGGATGATGAGGAAGGTCAGTGCATGAAGCTTCATCTGAGTTAAACCTATCGTTAAAACCATGGTGAGGGGAAAGCGTGAAGCCGCTCACGCTACAAGCCGGCATCATACCAAAATTAGCTCTCGGCCCAAAGGCATGCCTCAGCCTTCAAGCCACATTGATTTCGCATCCCATTCCTGCCCGAGAAAGAATAAACTGCTCTCTTGTGATGAAAGACTATTTCCCTGGAAGAAAAGCAAGGAGCCCCACGATGACCAGATTCACCAGCTTGTTCCTCGCCCTGCTGCTGGCGGCCGGCGGCGCTGCACGGGCGGAAGACGCGAAGCCCGCCCCCTTCAAGCCCGCCTTCTACGCCTTCCAGAACGGAGTCAACTTCGGCTCACTCGAGAACGAGGCCAAGACCCTCAAGGAGCTCGGCTACGACGGCATCAACCAGGTCAAGCACGGCGGAGCGAAGCTCGCCGCCCGCATCGCCGCCTACGACAAGGTCGGCCTCAAGGTGCTGAGTATCTATCTCCACGTCAGGGATAAGCCGATCGCCGCAGAGGTGGTCAAGCCCTTTGAAAACCGTGGCGCGATGATCGAGCTGACGGTCAACAGGATGACCCCGACAACCGTCGAGGCAGTTCGCCAGACAGCCGAGATGGCCGCGAAGCTGAAAATCCGCGTCGCCCTCTACCCCCACCACGGCAACGCGGTCGCCACGATGGCCCAGGCCATGGACCTCATCAAAAAGGTGGACCATCCCAACCTCGGGGTCATGTTCAACCTCTGCCACTTTCTAATGGACGAGAAGGCCGAGACCATGGAGGCCGTCCTCGAAAAGGCGGGCGACCGACTCTTCGCCGTCAGCACCGCCGGGGCCGATCTCGGGGGACGCAGCTGGCGCGCCCTGATCCAGCCTCTGCACAAGGGATCTTTCCCGCAGAAGCGCCTCTTCGCGGCCTTGAAGAAACTCAACTTCAAGGGCCCGGTAGGCCTTCAATGCTACGCCGTCCGGGGCGACAAGCGCACCAACCTGAAGAACTCAATGGCCGCCTGGAAGAAAACTCTCGATGAGCTGTAAGCCGGGGCCCTCACAGGAAGCTCCATTCACGATGGTTACGGTAACCCGGACAGGGATCGTTTTCCTCAGCCTGCTGTCCCTTCTCCTGGCAGCTTCCCCGGCAGACGCCGCCAGGCCGCCCAACGTCGTCTTCTTTCTCGCCGACGATCTCGGCTGGAGCGACACGACGCTCTATGGGAAAACCAGCTTCTACGAGACGCCGAACATCGAGCGCCTGGCGAAGGCGGGCGTTCGCTTCAGCCAGGCCTACGCCGCCTGCCACGTCTGCTCGCCCACCCGCGCCAGCATCCTGAGCGGCAAGTACCCGGCGCGCCTCCACCTGACCGACTGGCTGTCGGGACGGAGGAACTTCAGCTTCCAGAGGCTCCTGAACGCCCAGATCCACCAGCGTCTTCCGCTCAAGGAACACACCCTCGCCGAAGCTCTTAAAAAACATGGCTACGCCACCGGCCATTTCGGCAAGTGGCACCTCGGCGAAGACCCGGCGGGACCGCTGCAGCAGGGCTTCGATGTGCAGGTCCCGAGGTGGAACAAGGGCTGGCCGCGAGCCGGCTACCACGCACCCTTCCGCCTGACCGGTCTCAAGGACTCCAAGGGCGACTACCTCACAGACCGTCTGAACGAGGAGGCACTGGCTTTCATCGAGCGCAACAAGGACCGGCCCTTCTTCCTCTACCTCTCCCACTTTTCCGTCCACGACCCGATCCAGGGCCGCGCCGACCTCGTCGAGAAATACCGCAGGAAGCTGGCAGAGCGAAAGAAGCCTGAAGGACCGGCCTTCATCCTGGAAGAAAACCCTGACAGGCAGGAGTCCCTGTCCCGCGCCCAGCTGGCCACCCTGATGGAGCAACCCTCCCACAAGGACTACCGGGTCCTGCCCGGCCAGGCAGTCAAGATCAAGCAGCACCAGGACAACATCCAGTTCGCCGCCATGGTCGAAGCTCTTGACGAAAGTCTCGGCCGGGTTCTCGACAAGCTCGAATCGCTCGGCCTCGAGGAAAACACGATCGTGGTTTTCTTCTCGGACAACGGCGGCATGTCGGCCGCCAATTTCGGCAATCCCAAGCGGGTCGTGAACCCCAATCGTCTCGATTCCGCCTACTCCACCTCCAACCTCCCCCTGCGCGGAGCCAAGGGCTGGCTCTACGAGGGCGGCGTTCGCGTGCCCATGGTCATCAAGTGGCCGGGGAAGGGAAAACACGGTGCGGTTTGTGATCAGCCTGTCATCAGCACCGACTTCTACCCATCGATCCTCGAGATGGCCGGCCTGCCGGCCGAGCCGGACCAGCACCTCGATGGAACCAGCCTGGTACCGGCACTGAAGGGGCAAGCCCTCAGGCACAGCCCCATCTACTGGCACTTCCCCCACTACAGTAACCACGGCATGCAGAGCCCCGGCGGCGCCATTCGCTCCGGGGATTACAAGCTGCTGGAGTATTTCGAGAACAACACCGTTCAGCTGTTCAACCTCCAGAAAGATCCGGGTGAACAGAATGACCTGGCCCGGACTGAACCGAAGAAAGCGGCTGAGCTGCTCGCAGCGTTGCGCAGCTGGCGAAAAAATGTCTCGGCACGAATGATGCCGCCCAACAAGGACTGGAAACCCGGAAAATGAAGCACCTCCTCGCTATTGTGTTTTCTGTCCTGCTGGCCTCCGCGCTGCCGGCAGCCCAGCCCAACATCGTCTTCATCCTCGCTGACGACATGGGCTACGGCGACCTGGGCTGCTATGGACACCCCGAGGCGAAAACACCGGTGATCGACCAGTTGGCCAGCGATGGAGTACGCTTCACCCAGCACTACGCCAACGGGCCGGAATGCAGCCCGACACGTACGGCATTCCTGACCGGACGCTACCAGCAACGCGCCGGCGGACTGGAGTGCGCCATCGGCACCGGCAACGTCGGGCGCTACGACGATGCGATCCGCCTGGCGAAAGCGCGACAGCTGGGATTGCCCGCGAAGCAGACGCTCCTGCCCTCAGCGCTGAAGAAGCCCGGCTACTCTTCTGGCGTATTCGGAAAATGGCACCTCGGCTACGAGCCGCAGTTCAACCCGCTGGAGCACGGCTGGGATGAATTCTTCGGCTACATGGGCGGCAACGTTCACTACTTCAACCACCGCGAGCTGAGCAAGCTGCACGTGCTCTACCGTGGCAGGCTGCCGGTCTACGAGGAGGGCTACATGACCCACCTCATCACCGATTCGTCACTCGACTTTATCGAGCGCAACAAGGACAGGCCCTTCTTCCTCTTCGTCTCCCACGAGACCCCCCACTTTCCGTTCCAGGGTCCCGGCGATGCGAAGAAGCTGGTCGACAAATCAAACTGGACCGAACCGGATGCAAAGACCTACGTGGCAATGCTCGAAGATCTCGATGGTGAGGTCGGGCGGGTGCTGACAAGCTTGAAGAAGCACAAGCTCGAGAAAAACACCCTGGTGGTTTTCGTCTCCGACAACGGCGGCTTCGCCCGGGCCGCGAACATGGGCCCTCTGAGTGGAGCCAAGAGCACCACCCTGGAAGGCGGCATCCGCGTACCGCTCATCATGCGCTGGCCGGGCCGCATCCGGCCGGGAACCACCAGCACCCAGGTCTGCGCGACCTTCGATCTGACCCGATCGATCCTCAACCTCGCGGGCGCGGAGGCCCCGGCTGAGCAGCTCGATGGATTTGATCTCGTCAACCACATCACCGAAGGCAGGAAGGATTTCTCCCGCACGCTCTTCTGGCGTGGGAAACGAGGCGAACGCACCTGGTCGGCCGTACGCTCCGGCGATCTGAAATACGTTCGCAAAGTCGAAGGAGAAACCAGCGAGTGGCTCTTCGACCTTGCCAGCGACCTGGCAGAGAAAAACGACCTGAGCAGCTCACGGCCAGGAGAGGCCAGGCGTCTGAAAAAACTGCTGGCCGACTGGGAAAAGGATGTCGAGGCGTTACGCTAAGAGTGCGGGGGCAGAATCCTTCAGATCTTGAAAAACAGCCGGGCTCGAAGCCTAATGGCTGTTGCGGCCAAACAGGCCCCCTGATTCTGAAACCTGAATAAGGAAATGTCCATGCGTAGCAGATTTCGATCCCTGGCCGTTTGCCTGCTGGCCTGCAGTCTTTCCTCCTTTGCCGGCATTGCAACAGCCGCCGACTACACCCCCGGCAAGCTTCACAACTACTCTCACGAGGATGGCACCGTCGGGAAAAACAACTACCAGTATTCCATCTTCGTCCCGAAGGATTACAATCCGAAGACGCCCTCTCCCCTGGTGTTCTACCTGCATGGCGGCGGCGATGGACGCACCCATCCCAGCCAGGGGCACAGGAACATGCTCACGGCCAGGCTCAAGGACAACAAGCGCGCAACCGATGCGGGCTACAGCCGCAACCAGCCGGGCTCGAAGAGCTACATACTCGTCTCGCCGGTCAAGCCGATCGCCTACTGGAGAGCTAGCGTCTTCAAACGCCTCGTGGCGCACGTCAAGAGCAAGGTCAACATCGATGGAAACCGCATCTACGTCACCGGCTTCAGCATGGGCGGGCAGGGAACCTGGTTCGTCGCCTGCGGAACCGATGCCTCCTACCGGATCGCCGCGATGATGCCGCTGGGCGCCTGGGGCTGCCATTATGTCCGGCCCGGAAAAACCGTGAAGACCTGCAAGACTCTCAACACCCCGACCTGGGTCCTGCATTGCCCCCTCGATCATGTCTCCAAGATCTCCGAGCAGCTGCCGCTCTTTCAGAACCACGTCGATCTCGGCGGCTACGGCCGCTTCACCATGATCCCCGGCAGGGGGCACAAGAGCCGGCCGCCCAATGACAACGAGTTTCTCAGTCTGCGGATGAGCTGGATGCTCTCGCAGACCTACGGAACCCCCTTCAACTACATTCTCCAGGTCAATGACGGCCGGATCGCTAAGATCTCGAGCGGCAAGCGTCCCTTCACCGCCGACACGGGCCGACACGGCTTCTACGAGCCCGGTACGGTCGTGAACATCACCGCCCCGAAATCAAAGGACGGTAAGCCCTTCACCAGGTGGGCCGGCGCGACGGGGCAATTCGCCAAGGCGAAGTCGAGATCGACCTCTTATAAAACAGCCGGCGGAGATGTGGTTATCTCGGCGATCTACGCCAGCGGAGGTTACAAGCTGACCGTGGTCGGCGGCAAGGCGAAGCCCGCCTCCCCGAAACCAGGGCAGGTGGTCACCGTCATCCCCGACAGCGATAAGTTCTACTACTGGAAGACCAGCACTCATCTAGTTGACATCGCGATCCCCACCAATCGATCATTTCAATTCGCCATGCCCTCGGCTGATGTAACCCTGACAGCCCAGCCCAAGGACTGAAAATGGGACCCGCCAGAGAGCCCGACCAAGGCGATAACGGAGAGATAACGCCCCCGAGCGCGCAGCCACGACGATGGTCAAAGCTGAAAATCCTCCTGGTGATCATCATATCCCTGCCCGTCCTCTTCATCCTGGCCACAACGGTTGAAAACATCCGTGGGCAATGGGCCTGGAAAGCTTTTCAAGAGGAGTGGGAGGCCAAGGGAGAAAAGTTTGATTACCGCCAGTGGATCCCCGCCCCGATCCCTTCGGAAAAAAACTTCGCGCACACGCCGCTTTTGAAACCGCTGTTCGAGACTGAATATGATGAAGATTCCGGAACTTTCAAACCCACCGACCCCGAGAAACATGAACAGTCCAGGCGCCTGTTCGATGACCTGCGGGACCTTGAAGACACTCCCAACGAGAGCTGGGAGAGCGGCCAGCGCGTCGATCTCGCCGCCTTCCAGGAAAGTTTCCGCAAAGGAGCCTCCCCTCGAAAACCTGGCGAATTCGACAAGCGTTTAAAGGGGTTGCTGGAGGCCAACGGTGTATCCACTGACGACAAGGCCGAGCCCCCCCCCCGGGTCTGGCCGCGCCCTGCCAAACCTGGAAAACCTCCCGAGGATATCCTTCAGGCTCTCGGGGTATTCACTGAGGACATGACCGAGCTCACCCAGGCCGCGAAAGAGAGGCCCCTCTGCCGGTTCGACGTAAAATACGAAGCGCTCCTGTCAGCTGATATACCACATCTCATGGTTCTTCATAACGCCATCTACTGCTATACCCTCCGGGCGCTCGCTCATTTAGCCGCTGACGATGTCGAGGCCGCCTTTTCCGATGTCGAGATGGGCCTTTTTCTCACCGACTGCATGTCCATCGAACCCCTGCTGCACTCGCAGCTGGCGCAGGCCAGCTCCCTGGCTATAGTCTTGCAGGCAGTCTGGGAAGGACTCACCGATCAAAAGTGGAATGCCGACCAGTTGGCCACCCTCGAAAAGCGACTCTCCCGAATTGACCTGCTGGAGAACTATTACCAGACGCAGCTATGGGAACGGGATGTGGCCAATGGGGAACTCGAAAAAATCCGCGGGGCTGCCGGCGTCGCAAAATTCAACCGCGCCATTATGGATAAAAGCTGGTGGCAGTCTACGGGCTGGCTCGATCAGAACCAGCTCCGCTTTAACGATAACTTTATGCGCTTCACCTCCCAGATCATCGATATCGAGACGCGTACCATCAGGCTGGACGTTGTGGCTGAACAGGAAAAATCTTTTGCTGAAATGAGTCACCGCCACCCCTACAACTTCTTTACCCTCCTCGTCTCGCCAGCGACCGCATTAGCTACCAAGACATTCGGAGACGGCCAGACGAAGAACGATCTGGCCAGGATCGCCTGCATCCTCGAGCTCCACAAGCTGCGCAATGGAAAATATCCATCTGAAATAGCCAAGCTCCAGTCACCCCTGCCCCTGCCAACCGATCCCTACTCGGGCAAACCCTACCTCTACAGCACCGCCTCCGACCCCGAAGCTGGAGAACGCTACCAGCTGTATGGCGTCGGCTGGAACCAGGAGGATGACGGCGGCAGGATTTTCCTCGATGAAGATGGAAATATAGAACCTAAAAAGGGCGACCTCGTCTGGAGGTATTCACCTGTCCCCACGCTCCCTGAAATCGAGGAAGCCGAAGAAAAATAGGTGTTATCCAACCGATGAACCGTGCCTCATCCATCGTCAAACCCTTCATTTGAGCGAACGAGAATGCGAAAACTGACTACCACTCTTCTGCTGCTGGCGACCCTGACCGGCTTGTGCTTCCTCCTGGAGGGATGCGGTCCCCCGAAAAAGACCTGGGGCTCCTTTCGCAGGGAATGGGAAGCCAGGGGTGAAAAATTCGACTATCGCGAATTCGTTCCCGCACCGATTCCTTCGGAAAAAAACTTCGCCCACACGCCGCTTTTGAAGCCCCTGCTCGAGGAGAAATGGAACAGCGAGCTGACCGAGTCAAAACCCGCCGACCCGGAAAAACACAAACAGGCCAAGAGGCTGCTGAAAATCGATGAAGATCTTCCCGCCATCATACTCTGGCCCAGGGGCGAGCGAATCGACCTCGCGGCCTTCCAGGAGTTTTTCCGCAAAGAAGGATCCTGGCCGCATCCAGCCAAACCCGGAAAACCCGCCGAGGATGTCCTGAAGGCCCTCGAGGCATTCGCGGACGAGATGGCCGAGCTCACCCGGACGGCCAGGGAGAGGCCACTCTGCCGGTTTGACGTCAAATACGAGGCGCACTTTGCCGCCTCCATGCCCCATCTCATGGTACTCAGGAACCTCACTCGATGCTTCACCCTGCGCGCGGTAGCCCGCCTGGAAGCTGGCAAGCTGGAGGCCGCGTTCGCGGATGTCGAGATGGGTCTCTTTCTCACTGAATGCCTGGCGGCTGAACCGCTGGCGCTTTCCCAGCTGGTGCGGATCTCCAACCTCGAGATGCTCCTGCAGGCGGTCTGGGAAGGTTTCGCCGCGGAACAATGGACCGCCGGGCAGCTGGTAACGCTGGAGAAACGTCTCGCCAGGATCGACCTGATTGAAAGCTGCCGCCGCGCTCTGCGCTGCGAACGCGATATGGCCAACCAGTTCATCTGCCAGGTTAAAAAAGATGCCGACTACAAAAAGGCCCAGGGGATGGTTGACCTTGCCAGGCACTGGCCGAGCACCGACCCCATCGGATGGCTTGACCGAAACCAGCTTCGCTTCAACGAGCTCTACATGAAATTTAACCGGCGCATCATCAACACCCGGACACGCACCATCCAGCCGAGCGTCGCGGCTGAACAATTGAAATACATTGAAGAAAACAAGCGGAAGCCCGACCATGTGATCTCGAGCCTGATCGTGCTGTCCATCGGCCCGCTGGTTCGCCAGTTTGGAAACATCCAGACCGCCGTCGATCAAGCGCTCCTTGCCTGCAAACTCGAACGCCGCAAATTAAAAAAGGGCTCGTATCCCGCAAAATTGGACGAGCTTGAAGGAGACCTGCCCACCGACCCCTATTCTGGAAAAGCCTATCTCTACAGCGCGCACCCAGGAGGCGAAACCACCGGGCGCTACCAGCTCTATGGAATCGGCTGGAACCTGAAAGACGACAGCGGAAAGATCGTCATCAATGAATGGGGAGGAGCGCACAATGAAAAGGGAGACCTGGTGTGGAGCTATTCACACCCCCACGCTCTCTTTGACATACCGAAACCTGGAGAGAAATGAAGATGAAAATTTTCATGCCCGGCTTCCTGCTGGCCAGCTGCTGTCTCGCCGGCGGCTTGCACATCAAAGCCGAAGAACCACTGCTGAACATGCAGGAACTGCTCGACGCGAGCACCCTCCAGGCCAAGATGGTTCAGGACTGGCACCGGGTAAAAAGCTCGGTACCCACCCGCCAGAAGCTGATCACCATCCGGGTCGGTGAGCTGCTCCCTGGAAAAGAATACCGTGTGCCGGTCCGCATGATTGTTCCAATGGATCGCAAGGCAAAGGGCTTCCACCTCACCGGCGGACACCAGCAGTCGCGAATCGAGCGGGATGCGCACCCGAGGGGTGTCGAGAAGGATCTCCTCGAGGGCGGAGTGGGCCTCGTATACACCATGGTGCAGGTCCTCGGGCAATCGGGGCAAGGAGAGTTGGGCGACGCGGCGCGCAGGAAATTCGCCGAGACATTGAACCCGCGGTATTCGATCCAGTACTGGGGCTGGCCGGCCGCCCTGGTCCGCGCGACAACCGCGGCCTACGCTGAAAAAGACCACTTCGAGCCCGGCAAGACCGCCCTCTCGGGCTCTTCCAAGAACGGCGCCTCGCCCTCGATCGCGATCATCCACGACAAGCGCATGACCGCCGTACACGCGGGTGTCTCACCGATCTGGGCTTCCCCCCTGCGGCTCTGCGACCGCAAGACCTGGGATGAGCTGAGAAAGTACAACGAGAGCTACGTTGCAAAGCTCAAGAAGAAGGACCCCGGGCTGAGAACCAGCCGTCTTCTGCGGCACGCCTTCCTCGGCGGCACCTACGGCCCGGTCTACAACAACGAGGCACTCGCCGCGGGAAAGAAGTGGAAGGAGCTCGAGGCGCTCGCGGCCCGCATGGCCGACCAGGTTTTCATCTCGCGCAATCTCAAAGCGCTGAAGGCTCGCAAGGTCGACCTCTTCTTCCATCCCGGAACGCATGACTTCGTCGCCTTTGATATCGCCTGGGGAGGAAAGCATCATCCCGGCATCCCCCTCTACCTCAGGACCAACTCCGGCCACGGCATCCGGGAGAGACATCCCGCGCGGGAAAAAGACGAGGAAAACAAGACGGCCTTCCTGCTGAACCACTTCTTCGGCGGCAAGGACTCCTTCCTCGAACCGCCCGCTGTCAGTACCAGCATCGAGGGAAAGCGCCTCTCCGTCACGGTGACCTTCAAGCCGGACTCTCGCGCAGAGAGCGGCCGCATCTGGTGGATGTTCGACCGGGGCCCCGATGGGAGCGCGGCCTACATCACCGACACCTTCCCGGATGAGCAGTGGAAGGACATGAAGTTCGATTCCGACAAGAACGCCTGGACAGCGGAAATCGACCTGGCCCTGGGCGCCTCCCGGATCGACTTCTTCAGCAACCATCGAAAGACCATCCGGCATGGCTCGGAGAAACACTCGTCCTACCTGTCGAGTCCCTATACCCGGGTGTCGCTGAAAACCGAGTAGCTCAGCCGAGCAGCTGGGAGATCGGCCCTGAGCTGTCGGCGAAACGCGGCAGCTCCAGGCCCATGGCCCGCGCCTGGGTGAGCCAGAGATTGGCGAGCGGAGTTCCATCGGAGCAGTTGAGATGCTTCCCGCTCGGGCGGAGCCCGGCTCCGCGGCCGCCCGCGACCACGATCGGAAGCTTGGTGTACTGGTGCGTGGCTCCATCTCCGAGCCCCGAGCCGTAGGTCAGAATCGTATTGTCGAGCAAGGTGGTTCCATTTGATTCCCTGACCGCCGACATCTTCCTGATGAGATAGGCGAACTGCTCCATGTGGAAGTGGTCGACCTTCTCAAGGTCCTCAACGAACTTCGACTGGTTGTGGGACATCTGGTGATGGTTGCGGGGCTTGTCAAAGAGGCTCTCGTATTTATACGGCGTATCCCAGCGCTCGGGGCCGATCATCAGGGTGGCCACATGGGTCAGGCCCGTCTGTAACGCGGTGACCATGAGATCCCCCATCAGCCGGATGTACTCGCCCCTTGGAAGATAGGCCTCGGCCGGCTCGTCCAGCGGTGTCTTCTGCAGCTCGCCCCTCATCTTTTCGAGCTTGACCATCCTCTCCTCGATGGCGCGAATAGAGTCGAAGTACTCGGCGAACTTGTGTCGGTCGGAGCTGCTGAGCTCACGCTGGAAGCTGCGGGCATCGGAGAGCACGAGGTCGGTGATGTTTCGAAGCTGGCTGTTGCCGCTGGTCTGGAACATGCGTCGGTAGGCTGCACGCGGATTTCGCAACGAGGGAGCGACATGCCCGGTTCCGTACCAGGAGATGTTGTCGAAGTAGATGGACTCCTTGTTGTCCTTGTGGCTGTTGCAGCTGAACTCAAGCGTCCTGAAGGGTGTGTCTTTGCCCGCCTGGTCGGCCACGAGATGATCAAGCGTCCGGTCAAGCGGCCAGGCGGAGGTCTTGATCGTGAAGGGAGCCGCGCTGCTGATGAAACAAGAGGCGCATTGAGCGTGGACATCGGTACCGCTCTGGAAGGTACGATCGAGCCCTGTGATAAAGGTGATGTGCTCCTGGAGCTCCTTGAGGGGCCCCAGTGTCGGCGTCCACTCGATCGGGCTGAAACCGGACGGGTACTGGATGCCCTTGATCCGGTTCTTCTCATCGAAGCCCCTGAACTTCGGCAGGGTGGCTTCCTTTTCACCCGGAAAGAACGCCCGGCGAACAACGCCGATCGGGACATAGAATATCGCCATCTTCTTCGCGGGAGATTTCGCCAGTCGTCCCAGGGCCGCGGCCGGCGCCTCCAGCCAGGGAAGGGCCAGGGTAGCCCCGGTAGCCCCCCGCAGAAAAGATCGTCTCGAGATATCGGTCATATCAGTCAGCCGCTTTCTTCAGACTATTCTGCAGGAAAGGTTCGCTGAGGGCAATCTCGCGAACCAGGGCCTTCATCCGGTAGCCCTTTGCAATGCTTGCCGCCGCGATCCGGTCGAGAGCGGGCGCATCAGCGGCAACCAGGCCGCGGCCCAGAGCGAAGGAGAGCAGGTGTCCGGCAAAGGCCCGCGTAAAACGGTCCTTTTCAGCCAGGAGCGCATCCTTGAACTCGATGATGTTCTTGAACTCGTATTTTCGAAACAGGGTGCCCCCGGGCTCCACCTCCCGGCCGTTGGAATACTTGTCGCGCCAGAGCCCGGTGGGACCGTAATTCTCCAGGGCGAATCCGAGCGGGTCGATCTTGACGTGGCAGCCGGCACAGTCGGGGCGATCACGATGAGCCGCCAGGCGTTCGCGAATCGTCAGGTTTTCATCTTTCTTCACGGGCTTTTCCGGCAGCTCGGGAACATCCGCGGGAGGAGGCTCCGGAGGGTCGTTGAAGATGACGGTAGCGAGCCAGGCTCCGCGGGTGATCGGCTTGGTATGGGTCGAGCTGGAGGTCATGGTCATGACCGCGGCGTTGGTGATGACGCCGCCCTGGCGGCGGTCGGTCACCGGAACCCGCTTGAAGGGAATGGCAGTGGGCGGACCACCTGCCTTCCCCCCCTTGTACCAATTCTCCAGCAGGTCGCTGCGGTAGCTGAAATCTGAGTCGAGAAGCTCTGTGATGGGCCGGTCCTCTATCAGCACCGTCTCAAAGAGCAGCAGCGGCTCGAGCATCATGTGCATGCTGGCGCGGTAGGGTCCAAAGAAAAATTCCTGGTTGTCTGCTCGCTCGGGAATGACGGAAATGATCCTGTCGAGCTGCAACCACTGGGAGGGAAAGCTGTCGCAGAAACGCTTGAGCTTGCGGTCCTTGAGCAGGCGGTCAACCTGCCGAACCAGGGCCTCCGGCTCGCGCAGCTTTCCGGCGGCTGCCAGGTCGAGCAGGGGCTTATCGGGAATACTGCCCCAGAGAAAAAAGGAGAGCCTCGACGCGAGATCGTAATCATCCCCGCCCTTGTCTCCGCGCTCGCGGAGATAGAGAAATCGGGGCGAACAGATCACCCCGGCCGCCACGTCCCTCATAGCGGCGGTAAACTGCCTCCCCGCGTCCAGCTGCTTACCTGCGTAGGCGGTGTAGCGATCGAGGGTGGCTTCATCCACCTGCCGGCGGAAGGCCCTGCCCAGAAAGCCGCGGAGCCTGGCCTTCACGGCCGCGCGGACGGCCTTCTTCGGCTCAAGGAAAAAAGATTTCCAGATGCCGCAGCGCTTGGTGTTGAAGTCGGGGCTGTTGACGATCGACCGGCTGAGCTTGAGAAAGGACTCCATCAGCAGCGGGGAGAGCGAGAGGTGGTCGCCTCGGTTGTCGAAGCCGTGCTCGGCGCGGGGGTCCTGCGGAAAGGGCGCCACCCCGGCGAGCCGCGGCTCGATGAGCTGCGACTTGCCCAGCGGACGACTCCCCACCCTGACCTTCGGCTCCATCTTGCCCGTCTCCGGCTTGAAGTAGCCGTAGTCGCGCATCATTTTTTCCGGCAGGGGAAAGACCTCCACCTTGAGCTGAAAGAGATCCTTCACGGCGTTGTTGTACTGAAAGCGGTTCATGCGCCGAATGGGTGTCCGCACCACGGACTTTTGCGAACCAACAGCCTGGCGCAGGAGTTCCTTCAGCTCCGCTACGAGCCCCTTGCGGGTTCCGGCCGCCAGCGGCGGCTCCTTTTCAGGCGGCATCTCTGCGGAAGCGAGCGCCTCGATGAGCTTTTCCAGCAGCTCGGGATTCTTCGCAAGATCAGCCGCGCTCTTCAACGCGAACAGATTCACCTTCCCCTTCACCTTGGTTCCCTTGCCGTGACATTTCACGCAGCTTTTCGAGAAGGTCGGCCGGATGAGCTTCGCGAAGGCATCCCCTTGCGCCAGAGCGCCGGGAGCGAGTCCAAGGCAAAGCGCCAGGATTGAAAAAGATAAGAGTGCGGTCTTCTGCATATCCGGCTCGAAGCCTCCAGTGTCGCGGGAATAACTCTCACAGGAGTTTAACTTTCCCGGGCCCGTTTAGCACGGAATCCTGAAGGGCCCGGCGCAGTGAACCCGGGGGGAAAGTATGTCATTTTCTGTCGAATGGCCCAATAAGGATGTCCAAATTCGCGGCGGGTAGCGGACTATAAATGCTGGCGGAACAACCCATCTCCCATAAGAACCACACGGAGAAGACCCTGATGACGAAAACTGCACAAACGGCCCTGGCAGCCCTGACAATTTCCCTGGTCGCTCTAAGCGCCAATGCCGACACGATCAGCGGCAAGGTCGTGGATTCCGCCGGCAAGGCCATGGAAGGCGTGATGATCTCGGCCTTCACCGTGGAGTCCAAGAAACGAAAGAGCGTCTCGGTCTTCAGCCAGGCCGATGGCTCCTTCTCGATCGAGGGGCTGTTCTACGAGAAATACTACAAGGTACGCGCCCGCCTCATGGGGCAGCTCGACGCGGTGAAAAGAGATGTGAAGGTCGGCGAAAGCCAGCTCGCCTTCTCCATGAAGCCGGCAACGGGGGAAGACCTCGAGGACCAGCGCACCGCCGACAGCGGCTTCGACATGCTCAAGTGGACGAGCAAGAAGGACAAGGAAAACTACAAGATGATGTGTTCCTACTGCCACCAGACCGGCTCCAGGGGCTGGAGAAGCCCGGAACTGCCGGTCGACTGGGAAACCATGATCCGGCGCATGGATGGTTTCGGCGGCCTGTACCGGCACACCCAGAAGAATCTCGTCAAGCGCCTCGTCGAGACCTACTCCGAGACGGCCGTTGCCCAGTGGCCGGCCTTCGTTCCTCCACCCGCTCCAAGAGGACTCGAAACAAAAGCCCGGATCACCGAGTGGGACATGGGAAACAAGTACAAGGTCATGGTCCACGATCTCGAGCTCGGACCTGATGGCCTGGTCTACGCCGTCGACATGAACCGCAACGCGGTGGTAACGCTCGATCCGAAAAACGGCGATCGCAAAGAATACCGCTTCCCCGGAAAGTACAGGGGACCGCACTCGATCGAGCTGGCCAATGACGGCAGCATGTGGGTCACCCTGTGCAGCTCCGGCGAGATGGGCAGGTTTGATCTCAAGACGAAGGAATTCACCATCGTCTCGAGCGCCGAATCCCACCAGAAGAGAGGCTCCTACCCCCACACCCTGCGAATCAACCCGAAGGACCCCGAGGGCCTGATCTGGTATACGGACGCGGGCAGAAACTCCTGCTTCTCGATCCATCCCAAAACCCACAAGGTGAAAGAATACCACCTCCTGAAAAAGAACCAGGCTGTCGGCGCCGGCAAGGGCGAATCGCGCGGCATCACCCCCTACGGCATCGACTTCTCACCGGTTGACGGAACCATCTGGTACTCCAAGCTCAACGGCAACCGCATCGGCCGGATCGACCCGAGAACCCCGGATGGCGACATCAAGGAATGGAATCCTCCCCGCCGCGGCCCCCGCCGCCTGCATATCGACCAGGAAGGTATCGTTTGGGTGCCGTTCTTCGGCACGGGCGACTTTGGAAAATTCGACCCGAAGACCGAGAAGTGGAAATTCTACGCCCTCCCGAACGCCGAGAACCAGACGCCCTATGCGCTGAATATCGATCCGAAGGGTTACGTATGGATCTGCGGGACCAACAGCGACTCGCTCATCCGCTTCGACCCGAAGACCGAGAAGATGGCTCACTTCAGGATGCCCTCGCGAGTCACCTACACCCGCGAGATCGAGTTTGACGATGAGGGCAACATCTGGACCTGCAATTCGAACGGTCCTGCGCGCCACACCGAGCGCGGCTACGGCTCCATCATCAAGCTCGAGCTCAAAGACGGCGAGCTCAAGACAGCACGCAAGTAGAACCCGGGGAAGTCTCGAGATGACTCAGCGAATCCTGCTCGGCATCACCCTGCTGGCACTCTCGGCCTGTACGCCCGAGACGAAGCCGAAGGTCCATCGCCTGGTGAGCGCCAGGCGCGCCATCTACGATGCCTTTGTGTACGTCAACCGGATCCCCGAGAAGCCCGAGGAGGGCGAGACCCCGGAAGACATCGCCGGACGTATCTTCGGTCGCCTGGCCAACCAGGAAGGACGCGTCCTGTTGAAGCTGCCGGCAGGCATGGACAGAAATTCCTACCTTGCCTTCAAGACCTTCTTCCGTTACGAGGGCAAGAAGCAGGTCGGCAATTGCGCCGCCTGCCACAGCCCGGCTGAATTCGCCGATTCGAAGGCGCATGTGGTCACCAGGGGTGGAAAGGCCGTACCCACCCCCTCGCTGCGGAACCTCGACCTCAGCAGCGAAGAGCTGGAGAATGTGATCATCGCGAAGATCGGGGCCAGCAGTCTAAAACAGGCGGGCGAGGCTGATGAAATTGACGATGCCTACTCGGCCATTCGCCTGGACAAGAAAGATGTCCCGGGACTCGTAGCGTACCTGGACCTACTCAAGGATGTGCCGGACGAAAAATTTCGAGACCTGATCCTCGAGGCCACGGTGCTCGACACAACCGGGGATCTCGAAGATCAATAACCTGAACAGAAAGATTGAACAAATGAGCTCGAATCGAATCAACTGGACGGTGGTCGCCGCCTTGCTCCTGGCAGGCGGCCTGCTGGTGGCGAACGGCAACCGCCAGGTGCCCGGCGCCAAGGACAGCCCGACTGTCAGAGGTGTCGTTAAGTTCGATGGCCCTCAGCCGAAACCCCGCTCGATCCGGATGACGGAAAAAGGCGGCAAGCCGAGCGGTTGCAGGAAGCTCTACAAGGGAGCCCTGCTCGACCGCAACCGGGTCGTCAGCGAAAAGGGAGAGCTCGCCAACGTCTTCGTCTACGTCAGCGAAGGCCTCGAAGAGAAGAGCTATCCCCGACCAAAGAAGGCAGCCCTCATGGACCAGGACCGGTGCATGTTCGAGCCCCGGGTACAGGGCATCCAGGTCGGCCAGGACTTCCTGATGAAGAACAGCGACCCGCTGATCCACAACGTCCGTTCCTTCTCCATGCGCAACAGGCCCTTCAACGTCGCCCAGCCGCCGAAGGCCCCTGACCGCAAGAAGGTCTTCAAACGCAAGGAAAAGGAAATCATGATCCAGTGCGACTTCCACCCCTGGATGAAGGCCTACCTCTTCGTCATGGACCACCCCTACTTCGCGGTAACGAACGCAAAAGGCCAGTACCAGATCAAGGGTCTGCCGCCCGGCAAATACACCCTCACCGCCTGGCACGAAGAGCTTGGCGAACAGGAGGCCGAGATCACCGTCGACTCTACCGGCGCGGCCCGGGCAGGCTTCACCTTCAAGGCGAAGAAGTAAGGCTGCCCGCTGACCGGGTGAGCTTGACAGGGTCGAGAGGTAAATCTACACTCGACTGGATCATGAAACCCATCACCACGATCTGCGTTTTGCTGCTGTGCTGTTCCGCCCTGGGTGGAGAGAACGCCGCCCCCTCCTCGCACATGGTCTTTGACGACAACTTCGATGGCGACCTCCTCATCAACGAGGTGCGCGTCCCCAAGGGCGGCGAGGCGATGTACACCTACTACGAGACGCTCGGCTGGCGCGGCGGCGCGGCCGGCTACGGCGGAATCCAGGTGCACCCCAGGGCTCACCTCTACATCTTCTCGATCTGGGACCACAAGAAACACACCGCCCCCATCAAGGCCGTCCACAAGGGCCCCGACACCATCACGCAGAAGTTCGGCGGCGAGGGCACCGGTCTCAAGTCCTGGAACTTCAAGCTCGGCTGGAAGCAGGACACCTGGTACACGCTAATATCGAGGTGCTGGCCGGTGGGCGACCATACCTTCTACGGTCTCTGGACTCGCTCAGGTGAAACGAAGCAGTGGACCCACCTCGTGACCATGGATGTCGCGGCGAAAGACGCCTGGTTCAAGGGCGGCACCGACGCCTTCCTGGAGGACTGGTCTGAAACAGGAGTCAAGCGCCGGGAAAGCCACCTGCGTGGCGGGTGGAAGCGGAAGCTCTCGGGTGAATGGCATCCCTTCGGCAAGGGACGCTACTCGGTAAATTACTGGGATCTCGACCCCGGCAAGCGCTCCTTCAACTTCCGCACCAACTGGAACGGAGGCGTCGCGAAGGACCGGACCGGCGAATACTACTTCATGATCGCCGGTGGGAAAAAAACACAGCCCACCACGAAGAACCCATCCAGCCATAACATCAAACGTGTCGACAAAATACCGGGCTACCTACCGATCCAGATCAAATCCGCCAGGGCAGACCGTACCCCCGATGGCAAGCTGACCGCCACCTGGGAAAACGACCCGAGCACCCTGCCCCAGTTTGCCTACACCCTCAGTGTTCACGCCGATCGAGCTGCAAAGGGAAAGCCGCTGGCCCAGGCTCAAAGCGCGACTCCTCATGCCCGCAGTGCAGAGCTGAAGCTACCGCCGGATGCCCCAAAAGGCGCTCTCTACCTGCGCCTTGAATGCGACGACATCCTCGGTAATACGTCGAAGCCGAAAACTGTCACCGTGCGGAGATAGACAGCGACTACTTACCCATCGGGTTGCGGGCGGGGTCGTAGGGCATCCGGGTCCAGTCCGAACAGAAGGGAGATGCCGGAAGGCCTTCTGTATTGTAGAGATTTCCCGATCGACCCGCGGGAGCGGCGGCATAGCATGCGTAGCGTACCGCGACAGGTGAAGGAACCTGCTTGCTGGTGACCACCACCGTTTCCCCATCGATCTTCGCCTCCGCAGCGTGCCAGGCGCCATCTTTACCGACCAGCTCAAAGGCGTGCAGGACGCCATCCTCCACTTTCTCCAGCTTCATGACACCAGCGAGCTTCCCCGCCAGCAGCCCCCCGTCCGCATGGAGAAAACTGACAAGGGCCGTCCCGGCTCGAAGCTCTACACCCCGGAAAAGGGGCCCGCTGACGGGTAGCTTGCGGGAATAGACCTTCGCCAGCGGCCAGCGGGCAAGTCTCTCACCCACGTCAATCTTGTTGGGCGGGTGAATGTCATTGGCGTAATCAAGATCTATGGTGACGGCCATGCCCGTCCCGTGAACATCGAGCGCCCGGCGCTGCTCTTCGCGCATCCAGGTCCAGGCGTAGCTGGGCCACTGCGGCAGCTGGACAAAGTAGACCGGCAGGTCCTTCCTGCCCCACACCCCGCGCCAGCCCCGGATGAGGGCCCGCATCTTGTGGGCGTAATCACGTGGATCCTCTCCCCGGCCGCAATTGGACTCGGCCTGATACCAGATGGCGCCACGGATCGCGTAGGGAGCCACCGGCGCGATGCGGCCATTGTAGATCGCCCCGGCCAGCCAGGCGGCGCTCCTGGCATAGGTGCCACCGGCGAGTGCCCGGACGCCGGCGATGTCGCCGGCCTTGCCAAGCTCGCCAAGACGCTCCAGGGTCGGATGCCCCTTGAATGCCTCGATGGGTATGTAGGGCTCGATCGGGGTGCCGCCCCAGGAGCAATCCATCACCCCGACGGGAACTCCGAGCTCCCGGTGAAGACGCCGCGCGAAGACATAGGCCACGGCAGAAAAACCGGGAACGCTGCCCGGGCGGCAGACGACCCAGCCCCCGCCTCTCTTGAGATCTTCCTGGGGGGTCGGCGAGTTGCTCTCGTTGATCTTACGGAACCGGATGGAGGGAAGCTCGGCAGCCTTGACCAGCGCTCTTCCCTCGGCCAGACGGCGAGCCATAGCCCCAACCTTATAGTCCATGTTGGACTGCCCGCCGGCGAACCAGACCTCTCCCACCAGCACGTCCTCGATGACCACTCGGTCATCTCCAGACCGGATCACCAGCTCCCGGCCGGTCGCGCTCGTCTTCAAGGGCTTGAGTGTAAGCTTCCAGCGTCCCTTGCCATCAGCCATGGTCCTGGCCTGCTGCCCGGAGAACTCAACAACAATGACCGCCCCCGCCTCCGATCGGCCCCAGATGGGAACCCGCAGATCACTCTGCAGCACCATGTGGCTGGAGAAGATCTTCGCCGGCCGGAGGCCGGCTGCAGAAGAAGGCAGAGCCAGCAGGGAGATGAAGGCAAAGGCTGCACAGATCCCTTTTAACTGTCCCGGTCTCATTTTTTCTTCTCCATCAGCCAGGCGAGGTTGAAGCGGGCCAGCCAGTCCTTGTTGGCCAGCAGGTAGATCCACCCCTCGCTGGGAGTACCATCGCGCCCGACCGCCAGCCAGGTGTAATTGCCGGGGCCCTTTCGAACGAGCTTCCTGTTCGGCCAGGTCTCCCCGCCGTCAAAGCTGATCCAGACGGTGATGTCCTCGCGCTTGCTTCCCTCCCCGGGAGAGCTGAACAGGAGCACATCCCGGTCATCGTAACGCAGGCGCGCCAGCCCCCCCTTGCAGCCGTAGACATCGGGCGGCCCATCCCAGAGCTCATCATCCTCGTGCTCATCGACCCAGGTCTCCCCTCCATCACGGCTCCAGGCGATCCTGCGGTTGCCGGGCCGGAAATGGGTTCTCGAGTTGAAATAGATGCTGCCATCCTTCAACTCCACCAGGGAGGACTCCCCTGTGCCGCCGAGGGGGAAGGGCCTGCTTGGAGTCCAGGTGCGGCCGCCATCATCGCTGTAGATCGCGTTGCTGTAATGGTCGCCGAAGTGCTTGCCTCCCTTGCCCTTGTTCAGGTAGCCGACGAACACACGGGTCGGAACCAGGAGGCGACCCTTTTTTTCTCCGTAACGAAGCGTAACGCCCGGGTCCGAAGA
>Ga0310124_10000042_pt1 | contig 77069 bp, 67 predicted proteins | sample CB11b_AW_Bot5_MG_FD_203507 | JGI IMG/M metagenome (GOLD analysis project Ga0310124, IMG submission 203507) | Marine microbial communities from Western Arctic Ocean, Canada - CB11b_AW_Bot5 | ecosystem: Environmental > Aquatic > Marine > Oceanic | place: Canada: Western Arctic Ocean | collected... | reverse complement strand
TTCCCGGCGACGCGGCATGAGCGGGCGCCAACCCACTCGGGGACGAATCCTCGCCCGTCTCGCCGTGACGCTGGCTCTCTTGGCGAGTCTTGCGTGGTGGCTTGATCTGACGCAAGTGGCGATGCGGTTGGGTCAGATACGTCTCTCGTGGGTGCTCGCCGCGCTGGCGCTATCTGTGCTCCAGGTCGCGGGCGCGGCCTGGCGCTGGTCCTATACTGCCGGTCGCCTGGGTCTGGTCCTTCCGTTCCGTCACGCGTTGCGCGAATACTATCTCGCCACGTTTCTCAACCAAGTCTTACCCGGTGGCTTGGCGGGCGACGTCTCGCGTGCATGGCGCCATGCCCAGACGGTTGCGACCGGTCCCGCCGTGCGAGCCGTTGTGCTGGAAAGGGCGGTTGGTCAGGTGGTGATGGTGGGGTTGACCGTGGCGTCCGGCATCCTCCTGTTGATGAGGTCCGGGCACGCGGATCGACCGTCGGCCACGCTGGTGGTCGCGATCGCGGTGACCGCCGGCGTCGCGGTGATGCTCTGGGTGAGAGCGGGTGGTCGCGGCGGAGCCTGGTCAAGGTCCTGGCCGTGGCCCCTTCCTGGCTGGAGGTGGCTGTCGTGGGTGCGCGCCCTCGGACGCGATGCCCGGGTGGCCGTATTTTCTTCTGAGACGTTTGTCCCTCAGATCGTCAGCTCGCTCGGTATCGCCTTGAGCTTTCTCATCACCTATGTGTTTGCGGCTCGGGCAGTCGGTATCGAGACCTCTCTCGTCGTCTTGCTACCGCTCGTCCCGCCGGTGCTGATGTCGATGGTCATCCCGTTCACAGTGGCGGGGTGGGGAGTTCGCGAGGGGACCGCCGGGCTGCTCTGGAGCGCGGCAGGGCTTTCGGCCTCGGATGGGGTGGCGCTCTCGGTTACCTATGGCGTCCTCGTCTTTCTGTCAACGCTTCCGGGCGCGGTGATCCTCGCGCGCCTCGCTGGACAGGTCAAAGTCAAACAAGATGTCGTCACCGAGCCGAAAATGGCGGCAGGGTGGCCGCAGGGCGTCGTGGAGCGACGCGACCGGGTCGAGTGAGAATGCGGGGCGGCCAGACCCAATGAGCAGCGGCGCGACGGTGACGTGCAACCGGTCCAACGCACCGGTCTGGAGGAACCTCGACACGGTCCGACCTCCGCCCTCGACAAGAACGCGTCGCAACCCACGCTCGTGAAGCGCGGAGAGAATTGTATGGGGGTCAAATGCAGCGCCGGTCTCGTCGACAGGGAGGTGGACGAGACCGGGCTCAGGTTCGTCGTCGACGTGCGACAGCGTCTCGCGACGCATCGCGAGTGTTTTGGCCTGGCCGTCGGTGAAGACATGCGCGGTCGACTCGAGCCGGCCCCGAGGGTCGAGGATGACTCGGACGGGGTTGTCGCCGGTCACCCTGCGCACCGTCAGATGCGGGTTGTCGGCGGCCACCGTGCTGGCGCCCACCACCACGGCGTCGACGAGCGCCCGGACCCGGTGCAGACGAAGAATATCCGCCGCTCCGGTGACAAAGTGTGAATGGCCACTCTCCGTCGCGATACGGCCGTCGATACTCTGCCCAGCTTGAGCAATCGCGAAGATCGGCGACACCTGCAGGGGAAAATAGAGATCGAAGAGGTCACGCGCGGCTTGGGTACACTCAGACGCCGTCCAGGCGCCCGCCCTGTCGACTTGCACCCAAGCATCGGGCCTGGGATGATGGTGCACGCGGATGTGCGCCTGTCCGGCGAGACCGGGTGGGACTAATCGCACAAGCTCCCAGGCCGTCTGCTCGTTGATGAGGCAGTCGGTCACTGGGCTGGTAGCGTACGACCGGAGCGACAAACTGGCAAGAGCAGAGGCAATGTACAAGGCGGAACGAGTGTTATTCGATCTTCTACGGGGCCGAGCGGTGTGGATTATGACACCCGGGGCCGACGCAGCCACTCCGGGAACCGTGGGCGAGGGGTCGGTCCTCGTGGCGGCCGTTGAAGGGCTTAGCGATGGCAGACTGCGCGAACTACGCGGATTGTCCGGATCTCTGCGGCTTGCGTTGACAAGTCACCGGGCACGCGCTATGGGGCTTCCTCTGACGGGCGATGAGGCAACCGGCATGAGTTTCCTCATCAATGCCGATGCCACCGAGGCGGATATTTTTCGGCTCTCCACTGCCGCTGGCGACTACGCTGCCGTGACGCTCGGTTTGGAAGTCGCCACGCCGTGCGAGGCAGGCGGGCTGTCGCTCGCGCGGGCCGGGCGAGTGCTGCCAGCGATCATGAGCGTCACGCTCCACGGGGACGACGTCGAGACGGTGGGCCGATGGGCGAACGACGGCACCGTGTTGTCGGTCACGACCGACGAGATTGAAGGGATGACAAGCCGCGAGCGTCTCGAAGTGACACACGTGAGCGACGGCCCGGTGCCTCTAGTCGACGCCGAGGACGCTCGATTCATGTCGTTTCGCGGGGCCAACGGCATCCTCGAGCACGTGGCCGTTCTTGTCGGTCCCCGCGAGGAATGGCCCGACCCGCTCCCGGTTCGGATTCACTCGGCGTGCTTGACGGGCGATCTGTTTGGCAGCCTCCGCTGTGATTGTGGTGAACAGCTCCGGGGGGCGCTCCGGGTATTCCAGGCGCGCGGCGGCGGCGTGCTCCTCTATCTCGACCAGGAGGGGCGAGGTATCGGTTTTGGAAACAAGCTTCGCGCCTATACATTGCAAGACGAAGGACTCGACACCATGGACGCCGACTGCACGCTTGGCTTTGGTGCGGACGAACGGCGTTACGACTCGGCGGTCGCGATGCTGCACCACCTCGAGATCGATCGGATCCAACTTCTGACCAATAATCCCGAAAAGATCCGCGCAGTCAGGACCGGGGGCATCCAAGTGGTCGATCGCCAGCCGCTCTATGGCACGCTCAACCGGCACAACCGACGCTATGTCCGCGCCAAGGTTCAGCGCGCTGGACACTGGCTTGGCGATATGCTTTCGGGCGCCGTCTCAGGCAAATAACGGTCCAGAGGCCCTGGCCCTCTCTCACACGGCGGTGCTCGCGGAGGCCTCGGGTCCGTTGCCCTAGTTGAGCCGTTCCAGCGGGAAGTCCTTGGCGTCTCGTATGACCTCCGACAACAGCTCTCCGTAGTGCTCAACCAACCGTTGACCAAGCTGCGGATCTGCAAGACCCGCATTCCCGGTCACGCCGGTCGGATTGAGGTCATCGGCGAGCCATGCGAACGACGCCGCGTCGCGCGCCGGGCCGACCTGACGAAGACTGGCTTCGAGCTCTTCGCCCAGTGACGGGGACCGTGTGGTCTCGCTTTGTCGCACGGCGTCCGGTCGCAGATACAACATCATCGCGGTTTCGACGGTGCCACCGTGCAGACCGTGCCGGACCTCGTCGTCCGGTAGCGTATCCGGCGGCGGCGGAAACAAGAAGTAGTGGCTCTTGACGACCAAGAGCCCGTGCGTGGCACGTATCCGAAGGGCGGCCGTTTCGAGGACGTGCCGGTTGCCTCCGTGGCTATTACTCAGCACGAGTCGTCGAGCGCCAATCCGCGCGATGGCGGCCGCGTGCGCATCGACCAGCCCCGTGAGCAGTTCTGGATCGACCGTCACCGTTCCGGGAAAGCGCTCGTGCTCGAGGCTGGCGCCGACCGTGATCGGGGGTAGTACCCAGGCGGGGAAGTCGGCGGGAAGTCGTCCGAAGGCGTCGCCGAGTATGCCAAGACCTATATCGAGGTCCGTCGAGAGTGGAAGATGCGGGCCGTGCTGCTCGATGGCGGCCACCGGTAGCACCACGACCGGATCGAGGTCCGCCATGGTCTCGATCTCGGAGGTCGTCAATGCGTGCCAGTAGCGGATGGGGTCGTCGCTCATAAGGATAGGGACCATAGCAGCTTTCTGGGGCCTCGGGGTTACAACCCAGGTACAATGCCCGGCATGTCGGCTACGCGTTGGAAGGGTGAGCGGTCGTGAGTGGCGCGCCGGCGGTCGGTGTACGTGTGTTGTCGATCGCGTTCGGCGTGTTCTTGGTGAGTATGGGGCTTGGCAAAACGGGCTGGATGCTAGACAGTTCGATCCTCATGGGCCAGCTTCAAGAATGGCTGGAATTCGCCCACCCGCTCAGTCGCTGGCATCTTGAGAACGTTGCCATTCCCGGCGCGCCGATCTTTGCGCGGCTTGTGTTGCTGGGTGAGCTGGCGTCAGGAGTGGCGCTCCTCATCGGATACCGGATCCGGCTTGCGGGCGTCTTCGCCCTGTTGATGATTCTCAACTTTCACGTCGCCATGGGGATCATCTTTCGACTCGAGTATCTGACCAACGGCTATGGGCTCCCGGTAGTGGGTGGCCTGCTGACGCTGGCCATTGGTGCCACCCGGCTACCTTTGAGTGTGTCAAACGTGGAATGACCCCTGTGTCGCTCCGGATGACGGTCTTTCGCTGGTTCGCGCTTGTGCTCGCCGTGCTCGCGCTGAACGTCTCACTCTCCTTCACGAATATTTGGCCCACCCTCGGTATACGAGCGAGTTCCGCCGTGTCGCTCGAGCTGGCGGCGGTGGTGCTTGGCCTCCTTATCGCACGGCGCGTGGGAAGGATCGGTTCGTCCGGGCTTCGGTGGTTGTCCATCGCGTGGGTGGTCTTGGTGCTCGGGCGGTATATCGACGTCACGAGTCGTTCGCTCTTTGGGCGCGACGTTAATCTCTATTGGGACCTTCGCCACTTGCGCAACGTAGGGGCGATGTTTGCAGTGGTGGCCGATACGTGGCTGTCGGTGGCGTTTCTCGGCGGCGTGCTGCTGCTTCCGGTGGGCCTGTATCTTGTCGCGCGCTGGGCGTTTGGCCGTATCAGCGAAGCGACGAACGACCCGTGGGCCCAACGCCTTCTGGGCGTGGCGGCCGTCGGTGTGCTGGTGTTGGCTGGGGCGCGTGGGATAAGCGGCGGGGCAGAGCCGCTGGCGGCCCTGACGTTTGCTGATCCGGTCACCCCGGTATACGCCCGCGAGCTGGGAGAGCTGGCCTACGAGATGAGCGGCGCCGGTCTTCGCACTCTCGACCCGCCGCCGCCAATCCAGTCGGATTTCAGTCGGGTGGCCGGCGCGGACGTGCTCCTCATTTTTTTGGAGTCCTACGGCGCGGTGAGTTGGGATAACCCAGAATTCGCCGCGGAGCTCGCCGCCAGCCGCCAGCTCTTTGACGACGCCATCCGCGACACTGACCGGTCAGTGCGGACAGCGTTTGTCGAAGCCACGACCTTTGGCGGCGAATCCTGGCTCTCGCACATTACGCTGCTCTCCGGTACCGAAGTCAGAGACCAAGGAACGAATGTCAGGTTGATGGCCCAAGAACGTGACACCTTGGTCAAGGCATTTGGACGGTCGGGATACCGAACCGTCGGCATCATGCCCGGCATGCAGGTGGCGTGGCCTGAGGGTGCGTTCTACGGGTTCGACACCATCTACGATTTGGCCCGACTTGATTACAACGGACCTCCGTTTGGATGGTGGAGCATCACTGACCAGTTCACGCTGGCCCGTATGGACGAGCAAGAAGTGGCCCCCCACGACCGACGTCCTGTATTCGTCGTGTTTCCAACGATCACGACTCACGCGCCCTTTTCTCCGATCCCGCCCTATCAGCCAGACTGGGCGCGAGTGCTGACTCCAGACCCGTTCGACCGCGACGAGCTCGACCGTGCATGGAACGACTATCCCAATTGGATGAATCTTGGTCCGAGTTATGTGAAAGGGCTGAAGTATGCCTACGAAACCATCAGCGGCTACCTCCGGTTCCGGGCGGACCGCGACCTCGTATTGATACTGCTCGGGGACCATCAACCCCCCTCCCTCGTCAGCGGCGAAGGGGCTGGTTGGGAGGTGCCGGTGCATGTGGTCGCAAGTCGTCCGTCTCTGCTCGAGCGCCTGGGTCGACATGGCTTTAGACGCGGGCTTACCCCAAGTCATCCAAGCGTGGCGCGTATGGATGGCCTCCTTCCGATCTTGCTCGACGCATTTGGTGAGACTGGTGAGGCGGCCGTTATAGGTGGCGCTGGCGCGGCTCGGAGGGAATAGCGTGTCCGTGCACCTGTCCGCCATTTTGGCCGTCGGCGGAATCCTGTGCGTCCCACTGTCGGTCCCGGGAGCGCACGCGCAGACCACGATTCCTCTCGATGTCATGACGTTCAACATCCGTACGGCCAACGGCCGGGATGGAGCAAACGCGTGGCCGTATCGCAAGTCGCTTGTCGCCGACACCATTCAGCGGTTCGAGCCACATGTCCTCGGGCTGCAAGAAGTCGTGGACGAGCAAATCCAGTATTTCGAAGAGGTGTTACCCGGCTATCGATGGGTAGGGATTGACCGCGGGCTCAATGGCGGCAAGGGGCTGAGCGAGTTCACGCCCATCTTCTACAGATATGACGTGCTGACTCCCATCGAGTCGGGAAACTTCTGGCTGACCTCGACACCGGAGACACCGCCGGCCCTGGCGGAATGGCGCGGCCGACGCCGACGAATGGGTCGCATCGTGACGTGGGCTCGTTTCTATCATCTGCCCAGCGGGCGTGACGTCTTTGTCTACAACACCCACTTCACCCTCAGGCAGGGCGAACGCCAGCTCTTGTCCGCAAATCTGGTGGCGTCTCGCATCGCGGAACATCCGCCCGACAGCGTCGTAGTACTACTTGGTGACTTTAATGCGCCGGCGGAACGCAGTGAGACGTGGCGGGTGGTGCTCGGCGACACGTTGCGCGACGCATGGGTCGAAGCCGATGAGCAACACGGACCGGCCTTCACCCTCAGCGAGTTTGGTCCGCCCACAGATTGGGATCTCGGTCGGATCGACTGGGTGGTGGTGGGTGGTCCCGTCGGCGTGCGGTCGGTAGAAACCGTGATCCACAACGACGAGGGCCGTTACCCGTCAGATCACTATCCGGTAGCCGCGCGTCTGGAGGTCTACACGAAGTAAAGGTCACACGTTCATCTAAACCAACAAGCCGAGCCACGCCACGCCAAGGCGGTCACTCTCCGCCATCCTTATCCGATGAACTTTGTGCTCAACGTTGTCTGGATCATTTCCGGCGGTCTCGAGATGGCCGTTGGCTGGTTGGTGGCGTCGTTCTTCTTTGCCATTTCGATCGTCGGGCTCCCCTGGGCGCGTGGCGCCTTCAACCTGCGATTTTTCATTTGTGGCCGTTTGGTCGGGAAATCGTCGACCGCGACAATATGACGGGTCGCGAAGACGTGGGCACGGGTATGTGCTTTTTGCCGGTCTCCTGCTGTTGACCATCATCGGCATTCCGTTCGCATGGCAGCATCTGAAGCTTGCCCGTATGGCGCTGGCGCCCATTGGAAAGATGGTGGTTGACAAGGTCTGACTGACGTCATGGACGCCACCGATTCCGACGCCATCGCCAATCTCGAACAGCGTCTCCTGGGTGGGCTTACCTCGGCCGTGGTGTCGGGGGGCGTCCTGCTGACGTGGCGGCACTTTCCTTCCGCGAGTCTCAGGGAGATGGTCGGGCGCGGGTGTGTCCTTTCGATCGTGGCGGCCGTGGCGCTTACGTGAGATGAGGGTCGTCGAGGCGGTGGTGTTCCTCACCCTGACGCTCTACCTGTCGGGGACCATCTACGTTATTGGCGCATCGGACCTCGACGCGCTGGTCGCCGGATGGACGAGCAGGCTGCTTGGCATCGGGCTGCTTGATTGCCTACGGCGTATTCGTCCTCAACACCTTGCGGAGGTCCGCAATCGGTGTCGTGTCGATCGGACTGGCCTCCTTGGCGGCGGCGCTTCTCCTTCGCGCCCGCGACCCAACGATGCATGACGCGTTTGACGCGGCGGTCGGTGGCCGAGTATTCGAGACCGGGATTGTCCTCAGCTCGAGCGGCCTGGTCGCGCTCGTTGCGTCGTTTGTCATCTTCACGTTGTTCAAGTGCGCGTTCGACCAGCGCAAGCGCACGTTCTACGATCTGGAGGAGCGCATCGGCCAAGGCGGGATGGGCGAGGTCTGGCGCGGTCGGCACCAGACCTTGGCCCGGCCGACAGCAATCAAGCTCATCCGCGAGGACAGAATCGCTGGCGTCGACACAGAGACCGCCCGCCGCGTATTGCGACGTTTCGAGCGGGAGGCAAAAGCCACGTCTGCCTTGCGTTCTCCCCACACCATCGAAGTCTACGACTTTGGCGTGACGGGGGACGGGCATTTCTACTACGCCATGGAGTTTCTCGTAGGACTCGATCTGCAGGCGCTCGTCGACCGGTTCGGGCCGCTTCCCGCCGAACGCGTCGTCCATTCGCTGCTCTAGGCTTGCGATTCGTTGGCGGACGCCCACGCTCACGGATTGACCCACCGTGACATCAAACCGGCCAACCTGTTCCTCTGCCGCCTGGGACCAAGCGCCGACCACCTCAAGCTGCTCGATTTTGGCCTGGTGCAAGAGGCTCAGGCCCCATCTGCCACCCTAACTGCCGAAGGGACGATGGCCGGCACGCCGGCATATATGGCGCCAGAAATGGTGCTCGAACGAGGTGCAGTGGATGGCCGTTCGGACATCTATGCACTTGGGTGTGTCGCCTATTGGCTCTGCACGGGGACCCTCGTGTTCGAGACCGAGAGTGCCCGCGAGCAGATCGTCGAACATATCAAGACCGTTCCCGCGCCGCCCTCCACCCGCACCGAGCTCGCGATTGCTCCCGCACTCGAGGCGATTGTCATGAAATGCCTAGAGAAAGACCCGCGAGACCGCTTTGACAGCGCCGCGGCGTTGGCAGCCGCCTTACGCGAGGTGCCGCTGCCGGTATCCTGGGACACTGGCCGGGCCACGGCTTGGTGGGACTCCTGGACGCCTCCAGACGTGGCAGCCGACGTGAGTCCCGAGATGGCGAGAACAACGATGGAACATGTCGTACCACCGGCGGCGCAGACCGTCTGATTCGAAACCGGGGTGCTGACCTCTTCCCGCCGGTGGGTTCTCGCTATGCGCCTTTGGCGCTGGCCACATCACGGATATGAGCGGCCGGCGCGAGGGTGAGCCAATCTGGCGCCCGAACGCACGTGAGTCGGTACGGGCGCTCGCCGAACTCGCGACCAAACAGTTGCGTCGCAACTACCATCGGAGCGTCGCGGCTCTCAAGCCCACCATTCGCGAGTTTCTCGATGTCGAGACCGACGTCTCCCCTGGTTCGCCCTCCTTGGAATTCTCGGAACAGAGAACGGCGAAAAGTTCATCGTCGGCGACGAATACGTCATGGCAGAGCCGCTGGACCGTGATACGCGACTGTATCTGTTCGTCAACGACGTCACCTGTTATCTGTGCCCGCAGGGGCGCTGGTTCTTCTACGAAAACAATCACGGGACCGCTACAATCACGATTCTGAGGGTGACAGACTGAGACCTTGTGCCGTGCAAGACCGCGCGGCGACCAACCCCGCCGACCGGATAGTGCCCCGTTACACGTTCGACCGGCTGAGGGTGGCCCAATCGGTTACGATCCCGGTTCGAACACGGGCTCGGCGTCGATCGCTACGATCGCCGGAACCTGCCCGAGAGAGGACGAGATGACCGTGACGAGGCAAACGCAGGTCTGGTTCGCGACGTGGCTCGGGGTGGTATTGCTCCTCGGTCTTGTACCGCTTGAGGCACAACGAGCTGTGACGGACGACTTCGTTCCCGTGACCGACGAAATGCTGCGTGACCCTGACCCTGGGGATTGGCTTATGGTTCATCGGACCTACGACCATCACGCCTACAGCCCGCTCGACGAGATCAACCGGGACAACGTCGGCGAGCTGCGCCTGGCCTGGATGCGGGCGATGGACAACGAGGGGCCACAGCAGCTCAGACCGCTCGTCTACGACGGTGTCATGTATATCGCGCACCCGGGAAGCGATCATCTGCAAGCACTGGATGCCACGACGGGAGATCTAATCTGGGACTACACGAGGGATCTGCCCACCGATCTGCGAGAGTACGCCCAGATCGGAAACCGCACGCGCAACCTGGCCATCTACGGGAACAACATCCTCCACTTGACGGCGGATGCCTACCTGGTGGCGATCGACGCTCGGACTGGCGAACTCAGCTGGGAGAGTCGGTTGGCGGACTACCGGGACGGCATCACTCACTCCTCCGGGGCCATGGTCATCGATGGGCGGATCCTGAGCGGACGCACGTGTAGCCCGAGTACCAACTTGGCTGCGCGCTGCTTCATCGCCGCCCACGATGCCGACACCGGGGCAGAAGCCTGGCGCTTTTACACCGCGGCTGGGTCCGATGATCCTGGCGGGCAGACGTGGGGTGAGCTGCCGACTGCTCAACGGGGGCACGTTTCTCCCTGGGGGATGCCGGGGAGCTACGACCCCGAGCTGGGGCTCGTCTACTGGGGGATTGCCGTGCCGCTGCCCTACACCCGACTCATGCGTCGCGGCACGTGGGATGTCGGCGACAGCACGCCCTGCGAGTTGTACTCCAACTCAACCGTGGCGCTGGCCGTGGAAACGGGAGCGATGGAGTGGTACTACCAACACCTGCCCTGCGACGACTGGGACCAGGACTTCGTCCAGGAGCGGACGTTGATCGATACGGTCGTGAATCCCGACCCTGACGCGGTCATGTGGATCAACCCGGCGGTGGCGGGTCGCGCCGAGGAACGCAAGGTGGCGGTGACCCTGGGTGAGCCAGGAGGACTGTTTGTACTCGACCGGGAAACGGGAGAGTTCCTGTGGGCGACGCCGTTGCCCTATACGTCCACGGAGCGATTCGTGATCCGGGACATCGACGTCGAGACCGGTCAGGTGTTCATCAACATGGATCTGGTCGCGAAGGAGGTCGGTGAGCAGCACATCATCTGCGGTCACAACGTGAAGGGCTGGTGGTCGTGGTCCTATAGCCCGCAGACCGGACTGCTCTATATCCCGATCAACCGGTCGTGTCTCAACCAGACGGCCAACGACCGGACGGCTACCGGCGCCGGCCCACGATTCACGGTCCCCGAGCCTGGCCTGGAGGAAGACGGTGACCTCACCGAGCTCCGCGCGCTCGACATCTCGACGGGGCGTGAAGTGTGGCGCTACAGTCAACGGGCCCCCAACGCGGGTTCGGTGCTGGCGACCGGCGGCAACGTCGTTTTTCACGGCGATCTCGTCCGCCGTCTCCGGGCGTTCGATGCCGAGTCGGGTGATGTGCTTTGGGAGACCATCCTCGGGAGTCAGATCACGGGATATCCCGTCACGTATATGGCCGGTGGGCGTCAATACGTCACCGTCCCGGTCGGGGGCGCGGCAATCTTTCGACTCAGCAACTACGCGCCCGAGCTCGAAGCGCCGCTCGGAAGCAACATGCTCGTGACGTTCGCGCTGCCTGACTGACGCCCGCCGCGGAGAAGCGGGTCACCGGTCCACCGTCGTACTCGGTGTGCCGGTTGTGCAACGGGGGCATGCCGCGCGCACGGAGGAGTCGCTGAGCTCGCCCCTGTCCCGGTCGCGTACGGCGACGGTCGGGGATGTCACTAACGGTATCTACGTGGCGCATCCAGGATGACCTGCCGGCGGCGAAGTGCCTGATAGTCGTCACCGACCAGCTCCGCACTCACCGTGTCGCCGCTGGTGAGATCGGCGTCGATCGTGAGGGTGTCCGGAAGATAGCGGCGACATTCGGCAAACTCCTCCGCATACTCCGGCGTCGGGAAGGTCAAGGTCAAACGGGTTTGCCGACCGTGCCGCGTGACTCGATAGAGGGGATTGATGATCAGGCTGTCACGCACAGGCGGATCCGACGGCAACTGGTAACGCGTGAAGAGGTCGGTCTGATGGCTCGCCACAAGCGTCATCGATGGTTCTGCCCCCAGGTCTTCAGGGACGGCCGCCGGGCGGCTCAGGTCGACAACTTGCTCGTCGACCAGCCGCGAGAACAGTTCGGAATCGGCATAGAGCCGCGGTTGTTGGTCGGCAAACAGGGAGTGATAGGCGCGCGGCGACAGTGTGTCGCCCGCCGAGAAGTTGTCTCCATGGGCACTGTGCAGATGGGGCATCACAATCGTGCCAGTGGCGCCGACCAGCCTCATCATTTCGTCCGCCAGGAGCCGCTTGTGCCATATGTAAGGAAACGCATCGGCGAGCACAACTGTTGAGAACGTGTTCCGGGGAAATGGCAACGGATGATTCGCGTCACAACACACCGCCGGGCATCCCGGGGAGACAAAGCGTGTGGCGAGCCACAATTTCCAGAAGAAGAGATCGGCGGTGACGGTGACGGTGCCGGTTCGGTCGCCGTCGGGTGGGGATGCCGGTGCTACCGCGTCGGGGGCATGAGTCGCCCTGCCGACCGCTCGTGTAAGGTGTCCCGCCCCGCCGCAGAGGTCGAGCACAAGACCGTCCAGCGGCCAGCCTGCTTGTCCACACGCGGATAGCAGCGCTTCGGCCACGCGATAGCTCGGGTCGGAGAACCGATGCATCAGGTAGTCCACCTCCGCGTCGCCGTCGGGACAGAGCAGACGCAGCGTGTCGCGATACGTAGTGGAGTCGGGCCGGGAGAGGAGGTCGCGAAAGCGAATAGCGCGGTCGCTCGGGGGTGCGCTTTCCGTCTCGGGAGTGATGCTGCTATCCAAGCCGAGTAGCAATAACAGTGCCTGGTCGCCCTGTCCAGCGTCTCGTTCCAGCGCATGGATTGCAGCATGTGCCACATCATTCGCGATAAGGACCGGGATGCCGGAGACGACCGGGAACGCACAGCACTCACAGCCGAGGACGCCAGATTCGATACGGGTCGTGTCCCGGACGAGGGCGGAGTTTTCGACGAGCGTGAGTGTCGTTCCGCAGTAAGGGCAGCGAAGCAGGTCAAGGAGCCAAGTTTCCATCGAGGTGGTTCCCTACGCGCGCTCGACGCGGGTGACTGCGTCAGAGGGGCGTCGAAGGTGTTCGATAAAGGGCAGTGCCGGACCCCCGATCGGAGCGCGCCGGTAGTGTTCGAGACCGAGAAAACGCGGCGCGTCTTGCTCGCTCAGCGCCTCGAGGGCGCAGCCGCGCATCTGACTGCGATGACAGTGTAGTGCGCGAAGCTTCTGCACTGCATACTGACCGGTGTCGACAATCAGTGTGGGCGAAGGCGCCTCGGCCCCAAAGGCATCGGGGTCTCGGACGCCGAGGATGTGCGGGGTGGTATCGGGGCCAGCCGGTCCGTGTGACGCGTAATCCACGACGTCGCGCATCGCAGCCGGCGGCATCGTGACGTAATACAACGCAGGGTCGGCGCTTTCGGCGATGTCGTGAGGCGTATCGGGTTCATATCCACGTGACTCCGATCCGACTCTGGAGATCGTCCTGAGGGCCGACGTGGTCCGCTCGTGGATCGCGATGTGGTCAGGATGCCAGTAGAGACCGTCGGTATCGAAGGTCACAACGACATCTGCCCGACGCCCACGGATAGTCGCCACAATCTCCGCTTCAAGTGCGCTGGGGTCAACCCAGGGAAGCATCCCGTCTTCATGTCGTAACAGCAGGACGTCGTGAGCACCTAAGGCGCGCGCGGCCGCGTGTAGCTCGTGTTCGCGACGAACGCCCAGGGTGTCCCGTGCCTCTCGTGTCTCCGGTCCCTCTGGTCCATCCGCTCCTTCAGCTCGTTGACTGTGGCGTCCGCCGTTTTCTCCCCGGGTTGCACACAGGAGCGTGACGCGAGCGCCGAGCGCCGCGCACCAGGACAGGAGTCCACCCGCGGCGAGTGACTCGTCATCGGGGTGCGCGAATACGGCGACCAGCTGCTTCCCACGGAATGCTGCCGCTTCGTCCATCCCGGTCATCGCGCGGCATCCAGACTTGCTTCGTGTCGCGTCTTCACCAGCTCTGAGTAGACCGCGACATGTCGCTCGACGCAGCGTGCCGGACCGAATCGTTCGACGGCCCGGGCCCGCACCTTGGCTCGGTCCAAGGCCATCACCCGCGGAAGGTCGGCCGTCATCGCGTCGAGCGACGCGTACATCCCGCCCGTCACGCCGTCGTCGACTATTTCCTCCACGGCGCCGCGGCGCAGCGCGGTCACTGGTGTACCACAGGCCATCGCTTCTATGAGGACCAGACCAAAAGGCTCGCTGTGCTGGACGGGGTAGACCAGCGCGCGCGCATTGCGGAGGAGCTCGACCTTCTTTCTGCCGACGACCTCACCCGCATAGGTCACGGTGCGACCGTCGACCCGCGACGCCACGACATCTCGGTAGTAGTCGTTCGCCGCGGCTGCCAGCACCAGCGGCGTCTGTGCACGATGGGCGATGTCGATGGCTTCCAGGACCCCCTTGCCCTCGGTAAAGCGTCCGAGGAAGACAAGATAGTCGCCCGGGCGTGATTGAAACGCATACATCGTCGGGTCGATCGCGTGATGAATCGTCGCCACCACGTTGAGGCCGTTCAGTAGGCGGGCTTGGGTCTCTGATATCGCGATGAACGGCGCCTCCGGGTAACGCGACCAGATGCCGACTTCGGTTGGGTCGGGCGCGTGATGCACGGTATGCACGAGCGGGGTGGGGCACACCTTGTCGTAGCCGAGAGATAGTGGTGAGTATTCGGCTTGATAGTGGATGACATCGAAGCGGTCGGCGTGTTCGATGGCCGCAGCGAGATTGAAGAGTTCACACAGCTCCCACGGCCACATCGAGTCATCGATGTTGTATCCCTGCTGATAGACCGAGTGAAGCTTGGCGCGGGTCGTCGAGTCGGCAGTGGCGAACACGGTCACGTCGTGGCCCTGCTCGACCAGGCCGTCGGCCAGCAGGGCCGTGACGGACTCTACCGAGCCAGAACGGGCTGGGGGTATCGATTGGGCGACAGGCGCGACCTGGGCAATTCTGAGCGGTCGGGGGAAGGGCCCTCCGCGGACGGTCATGCGCAGGCGGTCTCCAGGAACGCGGTCAGGACACGGCGTGCCTCAAACGTGTCGTCGGCAATCTCGCGAGCCGCGCGGGCGTGCTTCGGGTAGTCGCGGGAGAGAGACGCAAGTCCCTCGACGGCTTCATCGACGGTCGAAAACCCCATGAGTCCCACGCCGTGGGGTATGTGTTTCGTCCACCCTGTGTCCTGGACGAGCGCTGGTCGGCCCGCGGCGAGATAGCACTCCGTGCGATCGCTAAACCAGCCGGAGCGATGATGCACGTAGGCGTGCTTGGCCACGCCAAACTCGGCCTTTGAGTGTTGGACAAACTGACGATAGTCCCAGAGCGAACGTGACACCGACATGGCATTGACGGGTGACCATCCGTGCGTCCGCAAGAGGTCGGTGGGTCCGTTCACGGCCAGCTGGAAACGCGCCGAGGTGCGACGCGGAACGTCGATAAACTTGACGAACTCGCGGTCTTTATTGCCGTCCACATCCGAGAAGCTTTCGGTCTTCCACGTCATCACCGTGGTCCAGTGTTCGGATGGCGGTTGTTCGGTTCGCCACAGGTCGGTGACGATGGGTTGCCAGGTCTTGTGCCAGATAAATTCGCCGGTTGGCGTGTCGGACGCGGGTGTCCCGATGTTGGCGCCAAACGTAAACAAGGCGGAAAACTCTCGAAAGAAATCCACATACCACGGCTCGCCCTTGGCAATCGCGAGCTGGGTGAACACCGGGTCGGAGTCGATAAAGACACGCTTTGGGATCCGCCGGTACTCGTCACGCCAGAACCAGGCGCCACCCGAGAGATTGATAAAGAGCTCGGCATCCGCACAATACGCCCGCACCGATTCGTGAGACAGGCCGTGGTGGGTCCCGTCATAGTTGACAAAGCACCATCGGTCGCCCAAGTCAAACGGGGCTAGCGCCTCATGAATGTAACGGGTGCCATACGACGGGTCTGGTGACGAGGTGTTCTGCTCCGGGTCGTAAATACACTCGCCCGTGTCTTCGATATACAGCACCTCGTGGCCTAGCTCCTGAAGACCCACTAGATACATAAGCGAGCACCAGGTGACGCCCCCAAAAGGATAGCGAGCGATGATACCGGCGACGAGAATCTTCACGGCGCCGTGACCATATCGTCCACGCTGTCATCCATGGTGTCTTGGGCGCTGTCATCCGCGGTCTCGGGCTCATCGAGGGACTGTCCAACCGAGAGTCGCGCGCACATCTGCCGATAGAGCGCGCTCGTCTGCATGAGCTCGTCGTGGGCGCCCTGGGCCACGAGGTGTCCATGATCGAGGACGAGGATGCGGGTCGCGTCTCGAATCGTCGAGAGTCGATGGGCGATGACCAGGGTCGTGCGACCGACGCGTAGACGACGGAGTGCGTCGAACACTGCGGTTTCGGAGAGCGAGTCGAGCGCCGAGGTCGGTTCGTCGAGAATCAGAATTGGCGCGTCCTTGACCAGGGCGCGAGCAATCCCCAGCCGCTGACGCTCACCACCCGACAGAGTCGCCCCGGCCTCGGCTACCTGGGTGTCGTAGCCCTGACGCAGGCGCTCGATGAAGTCATGCACGTGGGCATCGCGGGCCGCCGTCATCACGTCGGCGTCCGTGGCGTCGAGACGTCCATAGCGAATGTTCTGGGCGATGGTGTCGGCAAACAGCACCGGTTGTTGAGGCACGAGCGCGATTTGTTCTCGGAGCGCTTTCAGCGGATAGCGGGACAGCTCGTGCCCGTCGATGAGAATACGGCCGCTGGTCGGCTCGAACAGCCTGGGGATGAGGTTGGCAATTGTCGTCTTGCCGGCGCCAGTCAGACCGACGAGGGCCACCATCTCGCCGGGATGGGCTTCGAAGCTGACCCCGTCGAGCACCGGGCGTTCGACGTGATAGAAAAAGCCAACGTTGTCAAAACGGATCGCGCCGCGAATGGTCGACGGCAGGCTCGTTGCGCGATCACTGGTTTTCGAGCCCGCGGTCGGTGGGTCGATCGGCTCCGGGGTCAACGCAAAGATCTCCCGCACTCGGCGAGCGCTGACCGCGGCCTGTTGCAGCGAGCCTGCGGTCCGCGCGATCTCTGACACGGGGTCATACACAGCGGCGAGATACGCCGCCACGACCAGGAGCCCGCCAATCGTGAGCGTGCCCTCCAGGACGTGGAGCCCTCCGACCACGAGCACCAGCGAAGTCCCCGCCAGCGTGATGGCGGTGACGGTCACCGAGAACAGCGACTCCTGCCAGGTCAAGGCCAGCCGCGCGCGCATCGTCTGGTCGCCCACGTGCCGAAACCGCGCGACCTCGTGGTGTTCCCGCGCAAAGCTCTTCACGGCGGCGATGGTGCTCAAGACTTCGAATGCGCGCTCGATGACCGTCGATTCGAGGGCCTTGACACGTTCGGCGCGGTCCGCCACGGCGTGCGAATACCGACGCAACGAGAGATACAGAAACGGTGCGACCGCGACCGAGAGCATCGCCAAGACCGGGTCCAGATAGACGAGGATCGCGAACATGACCGTGAGATTGAGAGCGGCGAGGGTGAGTGGGAAGAATCCGCCGATCACCAGATCGTCGACGCAATGCGCATCGGCGTCCAGGCGATAGACCCCATCCGCGGTCTTTGTGGCGATGTGGTGCCCGAGCGGCAGGGCCTGGAGATGTGTGAGCAGGTCCGCGCGAAGCTTGTAGACGATGCGTTGCGCCGTATCGACTTGCAGCTGGGTGTGGATCATCCGCACGACTTCGTTACCCAGCTGTATGAGAAAACCCACACCCACGATGACGACGAGCAGCGCGATGCCACTGCTGACTACCCACGACGGCAGGAGTGGGGTCAGCGCTACGGGGAAGCTCACCGTGCCAAGCACGCTATCCACGATGAGTTTGAGAGGCCAGGGCGCGAGGGCGGCGAGTCCGATCTCCAGAAGCGTCAGACCGACGACAGCGACGACACGTTCCCGGTAGGGTCGGAGAAACGAGAGGGTCCACGTGAGGGTTGTCACCGGGTGCTCGCGTCGCTCGTCGCCAGCGGTGTCTCCGTGGCGGCGTCCGCCACCGGGGTGACGACCGAGTCCCCAACGGGCGCCACGACCGCAGCATCGGCGGGTACCATGTGGTCGACGTCCGGGTGGTCATGACTGGCCGGGACATCGAGCGTGCGCAGGCCAAGCGTCCTGGTCGCACGGCTAGTCGCGACCTCGAGGAGCTTTGACGCGCGCGCGACCTGCCAGGCCGCCCGGGCGCCGATCGCGGCCATCGAGGCGGTCAAGACGACGACACTGACGGATGGGGTGTAGAGCGCCAGGGAGGCCGCCGTGCCGACGGCGGCGACAAGCGCTGCGGCCACGCTTCGGAGCGTGCCGCCAAAACTCAACCGAAGCCGAGCCCGCACCCGTAGGAGACAGCGTCCGCGTTCGTGCTCTTCGACCAGCGTGCGGACATGTAGCCACCCCCAGCGACCGACCGCCAGACTTACATCCCGGTCGGGACGCCAGCCCTCATCGACATCTACCAGTTGCGCCGGACGGGCCGCCCGCAGTATCCCGACCAGCTCGGTAAGAAACGCCGTGTGAGAGACCCACGATTCGCTCCAGAATGTCGAGACGCGTTCGTCTGCGACCAGACGCCCCAACGACCAGACCTTGCGCGGCGTTGGCACGGGTGACGGTGTCGGCGTCCTCCACGGAAATCGTGTCACGTGCTGAGGGGTCACTTCGGCCGGTCGCGAGAGACCGCGAATGCGTCCACGAAGTCGCGCCAGTGGTTGTAGTAGGTGGAGCCAGGTGATGACCACGCGATACAGCCAGCGGCTTTGACGAGGTGACCAGCGGCCGATTGACGGCAACCCTGTGAGGGGGGTACGCCAGGCATAAACGGCGCACCGAGCCAGAGTGATCACCACTCCTGCGGCACCGGCGACGAGAGGGAGCCAGGCCGCGTCCATCCCGGCCAGTGGACCGAACACCCCGACAAAGAGAAAAGCCAGCGACGCTACGAGCCACGCGGGTTGGTGGGGCAGGTATCGCCAATGGTGGGTATGGGTCGCATAGACCGACGGGAAGGAAGCGGTGCCCCACACGCCGGTATTGACCCGTTGGTCGGCGGTCACATGAAGAAACGGCAGCGAGCCATAGATCCGGCCGCCCCAGGTCGCCTGCCCGGCCAGAAACTTCTCGGGATGATGCGCGTCGAGCCACGCCTCGCCCTCGCCATACCCGACCTGCTGCCGCCAGTAGGCCTTGATACTGGCCCGATGGTGATGCCAGACCAGCGCGGCCGGCGCAAAACCGATCTCGTGGTGCTGCGCCTGCAGACGCCAGCAAATATCGACATCGTCGCCGGCCCGGAGATAGACCGGATTGAAGCCGTCGATTGAGAGCAGTGCCTCACGAGAGAACGCCATGTTGCAGCCGGGTATGTGCTCGGCGATTCGGTCGTCGAGCATCACCTGCGTCGGTCCCCCGGGCGCGCGGGCCACGCTTTGTGCCATCCAGGGGTCGTCGGGGGGGACGACATTGGGTCCGCCGACTCCGACCAGGTCCGAATGGAGAAACGGTTGCACGAGATAGGTGAGCCAGTCGGGGTCCACCCGACAGTCGGCATCGGTATACGCCACGATGTCACCGGTGGCTTCAGCCAAGCCTGTGTTTCGCGCCACACAGAGACCGCTGGACGAGATATTGATAACCCGTACGCGCGGGTAACGACTCGCGATGTCCGCTGTCGCGTCCGTCGAGCCGTCGTTGACGACGAGGATTTCCACGTTGGGGTACGTCAGCCCGTCCAGCGCCGTCAAACAGTCGTCAATGGTGTCGGCCGCGTTATACGCGCACACCACGACCGTGACGTGTGGCCATGTCTCTTGGGCCTCGGCCGGGAACGGAACACTCGAAAAGACATCGGTGACCGCCGACAGCGCAGGTTTTGGGTCTCGTTCTGTGTCGACGAGCCCGAATGCCCAGTCCTCAACCGTCTGACCCCCGCGCCACCATTCGTCCGTCCACGAATACGCGACCGCTCCGCAGGCTCCTTCTGTGAATGCGGCCTGGAGCTGCATCGCGGTAAGCTCGGCCTGGCGGCGCTGGCCTTGGCGAATGCTGTCGCTCCCCGCTTCGGCCAGCAGGAGCGGCTTGGGTCCGGCAAGGTGCTGGAGCCGCGCGAGATACGCCGTGAGGTCGGTTTCGGCGTGCAGATACACGTTGAAAGACGCGACATCAAAGGCGTCGAGCTCCAGGAATTCTGTCGGTGGAAAGTTGACATAAGTGAGGAGCGTATCGGGCGCGACAGACCGGATATCGTGCGCGAGCTCGCGGAGAAAGCGCTCGACCCGTCGCGGTCCATGCCAACGCACGATGGCCGCGGGTATTTCGTTCCCGACCGCGAGCATCAAGAGGGCCGGATGCGTGGCAAGTCGACGGGCGGCGGCGACTGCGTCCCGACGAATCTGCCGAGCCACGCGCCGGTCGTCGAGAAACGGCAGGTGCTGTGACCACGCCAAGCCGGCCATCACTCGGAGATCATGGCGACTCGCGGTATCAAGGAGGGCGTCGGTGGGCGCGGTGTATGTGCGCACCGTGTTGATCCCGACACCCCCCATTTGGCCGAAGTCGGCATCCAACCGGGGGAGGGGCGGAAATTGGTGGCCATCGGCGTCCGGCGCAAAAGTGCCGTAGGCGACTCCTTTGACGAGAAACCGCTGGCCGAGCACGTCGAGGAACTTTCCGTCGACGCGGGCGGTTGCCGACACCAAATTGTCGTCTGAACGAAGCCCGGTCGCGGTCATTGCCAGAATTCTATATGCAAGGGTCCGTCCGCCTGTTGAACGCCTGTCGTCCGAAGGGTAGGATCGACGAGCCAGGCATGCTGGCCACTTCCGCGGGTATGCCTTTCAGCGAGCGTCACACCAGGACCTCGTCCCGGGATAACGATCGACGACGTAAGTCATTTCAGTCGGCAGATCATCTGGCGACGGATCGATAGATCACAGGTAGGGGAGAACAGATTTCATGGTCATACATTTTTCTCGAACCGTGGGCGTGGCGCTGGTCGCCACCGTGGTTCTGGCTGCCAGCGAGACCGAAGGGGAGACGCACTGGCCTCAATTTCGCGGCGATGCCGCCGGGGTGATTGCGGACGACCCGACACTCCCGGATTCGTGGAGCGTGGAAGAAAACATCGAGTGGGTGACAGACCTTCCGGGTCGGTCATGGAGCTCACCGATCGTCTGGGGCGACCATGTCTTTGTATTGGCCGTGACAAACCTCACTGCGGGCGACGCCCCTGTTCAGGCGGTCGAAAACTATCGCGCCCGGTCTCTTGGTGGCTCGATGACGGCGGCGTATACCGAGATCAGTGATGAGCCGCTCACCTGGGTGCTCTACGATTTTGACTTCCAAAGCGGGGAGCTCCGGTGGGAAAAGGCACTGCATACCGGTGTGCCCGCCCTGAGCACACATTTGAAAAGCTCGTACGCGTCAGAGACGCCGGTAACCGATGGCGAGCTCGTCTACATCGCCATGACCGACATCGGAGTGTTTGCCGTCGATTTCGAAGGAGAGGTTGCGTGGTCCACCCCGCTCCAGTGGCTACCCCGTCGTGGATGGGGGGCGGCCGCGTCGCCGGTGGTCTACGAGGGACGGTTGTATCTGGTGAACGACAACGACGAGCAGTCGTTCGTGGCGGCATACGACGCGGCGTCGGGGGAAGAAATCTGGCGGACAAACCGAGACGAAGGGTCAAACTGGGCGACCCCCTTTGTCTGGGAAAACGATGTCAGAACTGAGCTCGTTACCACCGCGACTGGCGGCGTCCGCTCGTATACCCTCGACGGAGAGCTGCTGTGGTCGCTGACCGGGATGTCGTCGCTCGTCATCCCGACGCCCTTTGCAAAAGAGGGGTTGTTGTATATCAACTCGGGCTACGTCGCCGACGCAACCCGGCCGGTCTATGCCATCCGACCTGGCGCGGCGGGAGACATCACGCTCGGCGAGGGTAGCACCAATAATGACTACATCGTGTGGTCACACCCTCAACTCGGGTCGTATAACCCGTCGTCGCTGGTGTATGACGGCTATCACTACACCTTGCTGGATCGCGGCATTCTCTTGTGCAACGACGCCCGAACCGGGCGCGAAGTCTATCCCCGCCAGCGGATTGCCGCCGGCACACTGTTTACCGCCTCACCGTGGGCCTACAACGGAAAGATCTTTGCGCTCAGCGAAGACGGTGACACCTTTGTCATCAAAGCCGGACCCGAGTTCGAGCTCTTGGGTCGAAACTCTCTCGATGAGATGTCGCTCGCCACCCCTGCGGTAGCGCATGGCAGCGTGCTCATTCGGACCGCGTCAAAGCTGTATCGGATTGCCAATCAGTAGTCTGCGGAACCCGGGGTGCGAGCGTGGGTGTGCCAGCAAGCAGCCTGGTCCATTGCTCGCTGACGCAAGTGCTGAACAGGCGGCGCGTTTCGTGACCGCGATGAACGTTGGGCCGATGCAAAAGGAGCGACCTATGAGGTATGGATGGCGGGCTCGTAGCAGGGTGATGGCATTGGTAGCGACATGGCTCACGACAATGAGCGTGAGTCTGTCGCCGGTCGTTGGCTGGGCGCAGTCAAACGAATCAGCTACGTCCGTGTCGCGGACGCCGTGGGGCGACCCAGACATCGGTGGGGTATGGAATAGCTCGACCGTGACGCCGCTGCAACGTCCGGCCGCTCAAGCCGACAAGGAGTTTCTGACCGAGGAAGAGGCCGCGACCATTGAAAGACTCGTCGTGGACGGAAACGCGCGTGCGAACGCTCCCAGCACTGTCCGGACCGAGCCGTTGCCGGCCGGCGGGAACGTTGGCGCCTACAACAGCTTTTGGCTTGACCGCGGAACCACTGTCGTCCGCACCCGCCGGACGTCTCTCGTCGTGGACCCGCCGAACGGCCGACTGCCCGATCTGACGCCGGCCGCGGCACGCCGTATTTCCTCTCCGGAACGTCTACACCTCAAAGACGTCCGGGAAGGGCTGGCGCCGGCCGATTCCGTCGAGCAGTTCGACTTGGGCGACCGGTGTATTTGGTATCGTGGTGTTCCGTCACTACCGACCGCGTATAACAACAACTACCAGGTGTTCCAAACCCCCGAGCACGTGGCGATTCTCCAGGAACACATCCATGATGTGCGCTTCATTTACCTGGATGCCGAGCCCCAGACCGACGGCCAGGTTCGGCAGCTGGGAGGGCGATCGCGCGGTCATTGGGAGGGCGATACGCTTGTCGTCGAGACCGAAGGATTCAGCAATCAGGCCTATCTATTCACGTCTGGGCCCGGACCGCAAGGCGGGACGAACTGGCACCTCACCCAGGACCTTCGCGTGGTCGAGCGATTCACTCGGGTAGGACCCGACGCGCTCGATTATGAGTTCACGGTCGCGGATCCGAACATCTGGACGCGTCCCTGGAGCGGCGCTTCGCCGTGGACGAAGAGCGACGACCCGCTGTATGAGTATGCGTGCCACGAGGGCAACTATGGGATGATGAACATCCTTGCCGGTTCCCGAGCCGCCGAGCTGGCCGACTCGTCAGATTCGTCCCGATGAAACTGCTCGCTCGGGGCAACGTGCTCCTCTGCGAGCCACCCCCCGAGCGATGGTTGACCTCGCCTCGAAGGACCTCCTTGGGCACTGCCGTCGGAGGCCGGTCGCCGCAATTCGCTGTCACAGCCGCGAGGCCGCACCGAAACCGACGAGTAAGAAGCGGCAGAGGTGCGCGCCGTCGACGTCCCCGTGATGCACGCCGAGCCGACAGCGTCTGAAAGGAAGCCGTAGCGGATCCGACGCGCAGTACCGATGTCAGTGGCGGATCGCGTAGAGGCTTGACGCCGTACGTACAAGCAACGTCCGGCCTGCGATGGCGGGCGAGGCGAGCGCCATGTCGCCAAGGGGGTTGGCGCCGAGCAGCTCGTAATCCGGGCCTGCTCGGAGCACATAGGTCGTGCCCTCTTCGCTCAGCGCGAAGATCTTGCCGTTATACGCCCAGGGTGACGCGCTGAACGTGGCGCCGGTCTCGATCCGTACGCGGTCGTAGACGGTTCGCCCCGTCCGAGCGTCATGCGCCGTGAAGAAGCCCCCGTCGTGCAGCGTGTAGTAGATACCACGATAGAGGAGTGGCGACGGATTGTACGACCCGACGCGCGGTTGATACCAACGAATGTACTCGTTGGCCTTCTGCGTGCCGCGCAGGCTGATGTCCCCCTCGGCGCCGGGTAGGACGGCGTAGACCGGGCGATGATTGTTACCGACGTAGCCCGAGCTGACGTACACGATGCCGTCACCGAGAACCGGTGTCGGAACAGTGACATCGGTCATCCGGCCGGAGAAGTACCAGAGAAGTCTGCCCGCGGGGTCATATGATCGGACTTTGTGCTTGCCGACCGTAACGATTTCGGTGCGTAGGTCGTTCCTCCAGACGACCGGGGTGGACCACGCGCTTACCTCGTCGCGGTCCACGCGCCAGTTGTCCGCCCCGGTTACCGTGTCGAACGACGCGAGATACGAGGCCACTTCGTTGTCGTGCATGACAAGCAGTTGATCGTCGAGCAATGTCGGCGACGATCCGGGCCCCCATCCCCAGCGGTCTGTCCGGGGCTCGACCTCTCGCGACCAGAGAAGGTAACCGTCGAAATCGTAGGCGAACAACCCAAGGTTGCCAAAGAGCGCGTAGATCCGCTCCCCGTCCGTCACTGGCGTCGCGGAGGCGAAAGAGTTCTTGGGATGAATGGTCGACCCGACCTGCCCCTCGTGAGCCGCCTGTTGCCACAACAGCTGGCCGCCATGGAGGTCGAGGCAGTACACCATCCAGTGGTGTGTCCCCGGCGGTGGGTCGGGCGGGGTGTCGGCGCCGGTGGCCGGTAGATACAGACCCGGGCTCGGGCCCTCATAGTCTTCATCCGCGACGACCGACGTCACAAAGACCCTATCGCCCCACACGATCGGACTCGACCAGCCGAGCCCCGGTATCGGTGTCCGCCAGGCCACGTTGTCGGTCGCGTTCCAGGTCTCGGGGAGCTGGGGATCGTCCGCCACGACTGCCGTCATGTCCGGGCCTCGGAACTGTGGCCAGTTCTGGGCAGAAGCCACCGGCGCGGGCGCCAGTGCCAGGAGAGGCACCGCCCAAAGCGCTAACCTTGCGTGCAGTCTCATCATTCTTGTCCCCTGTCTTGTCACTGCCCGTGCGGTGCTTGCGCCGTTCGCGGTTGACCAAGCATCCGCTCTTTGTTCGTACGGCCGCGAGTGCGCGGGGAACTCGGCGACCCCAGTGTCCAAGAGCTGGACGAGTGCTGTCAAGTTACCCACGTCTGCGGACACCTCGACTCAAGCAATCCTCGGGCTGCTGCGCGAGTTTGGCGTCTCTATTCCGGTTGGGTTGGGGCCAGCCATGTCACGCCAGCCGAAAATTGTGCGGCGCTCGCCAACTTGACAGCAGCTTATCGTTTTCTCGGTGAGGCGACGAACGGAGTGGGAATATCCGCGATTTTGCGAATCTTAATGCGCCGGCCACCGGCGGTTGAGGACGGAACGACCCCTGGAGCACGTACCATAGTAGGAACGCAATGTTTGACTCCAGATGTCCATGACACTTCTACGGCGCCAAAAACTCCCGCTGCGTGCTCTCGGCGTCCACCGCCGCCACATCCTTTGGCTCCTCTTGCTGGTGCTTGCGTCGACCGTCGGGGCGTCGCGCCTAGCGGCGCAGGGACCGTCGGGGTCGGCGCCGGTGCTGGCCGCGGCCACCGGGGGGACCGCGAAGGTGGTCAACGGAAATCCGGTCGAGCAGAGGCCACTTCTCGACGGGAACGTGCTCGACGACCCAGCCTGGGCTTCGGCGATACCCGTGAGCGGTTTCTTTCAGAGCACGCCGAACGAGGGCGCGCCGGCCACCGAGCGGACGGAGGTGCGAGTTGTCTTTACGGTCGACACGGTCTATTTCGGTATCGTCTGCTACGACCGGGACCCGGCATCGATCATTGTGAGTGACAGTCGGCGGGATTCGTCGATGAACGACGCCGACAGCTTTCAGATGGTGCTCGACACCTTCAGCGACCGCCAGAACGGATTCGTGTTTGGGACCACCCCCGCCGGCCAGGAATACGATGGGCAGGTGGTCAACGAAGGTGGAGGTCGGGGCGGGTTTCGCGGCGGAGGCGGCGGTGGTTTCTCCCGCGGTAGCGCAGGCGGCTTCAACTTGAACTGGGATGGCGCCTGGCAGGTGCAGACCGAGATTTCGGACGTCGGTTGGAGCGCCGAGTTTGCCATTCCGTTTCGAACGATTCGGTATGCGGCGCGTGAAGAACAGACCTGGGGTGTGAACTTCCAGCGGACCATTCGGCGACGCAACGAGACCGCATTCTGGGCTCCGCTCCCGCGGCAATACAATCTCTACCGCGTGTCGATGGCGGGCCAGTTGACCGGTGTCCTCGCCCCGGTTGGCCTGACAAAGAACCTCCAGGTGACTCCGTATGTCGTCGGTGAGGCCGTGAAGCTGGACGCGCCCGGGGCCGGTGCGGTCACACTGGGTGATTGGGGTGCCGATATCAAATACAGCGTCACCTCGGGTCTCACGCTCGACGGCACATTCAACACCGACTTTGCTCAGGTCGAGGTCGATGATCAGCAGATCAATCTCGACCGCTTCAACCTGTTCTTTCCCGAGAAGCGCCCATTCTTTCTGGAGAACGCCGGGCTGTTCACGGTCAACAATGCCGGCTCGGCCGGACGGAATCTCGGACAAACCGAGCTCTTCTTCAGCCGGCGCATCGGGATAAGCGACACCGGCGACCAGATCCCAATTTTGGCCGGAGCCCGGTTGTCTGGCAAAGTCACCAACAACACAACGATCGGGTTCCTCAGTATGCAGACCGAGGCCCGTGACGGCGTCTCGAGCGCTAACAACTACACAGTGGCTCGCATACGGCGGGAGCTGCCGAATCGGTCGAGCGTCGGTGGGATGTTTGTCAGTCGTCAGGCGACGGGTGCGCAGGCTCTTCCCGACGACTACAACCGCGCCTATGCCGTAGACGGACGATGGGGTATCGGGCAGAACGGCACGGTGCAAGGATTTGTGGGGCAAACCAAGACGCCCGGATTCACCGGCCGCGACCACGCGCTGAGCGTGTCGGGCACCTATGACTCGGAGAGATGGCGTCTCATCACCGGGTACCAGGAGAACGGCGAAGATTTCAACCCGGAAGTCGGGTTCATCCGCCGCCGCAACGGCTTTCGCAAATACGACTTCGGGATCAATAACACGTCGCGGCCGAATGGATTCCTCAAGTTCCAAGAGCTACGTCCGCATATGAACGTGACCCGGTTCTGGAACTTCGATGGTGTGATGGAGACGACCTTCATGCACAATCATTTCCAGGGGGAGTTTGTGGATAGCTCCTCGGCGGGGGTCGCCTTTGACATTCGACAAGAGCAGGTGTTCGATACCTTCGAGGTCTCAGGGATTTCGGTCTTGCCCGGTCGCTACGACTTCAGCGAAACGAACTACCGATTCAACTACAATCGCTCGGCCCCGGTGAGCTTCGGGATGGCCGTGACGCATGGCGGATTCTTCGGCGGCACCCTCGTGACCGTCGAGCCAAGTGTCACGGGTCGTTACGGCGAGACGTTCAACATGTCGCTCAGTTACAGCCGGAACGACATCGATCTTCCTCTCGGTAGCACGATCACGAATCTGACCAGCGTTCGCGCCGCGTATAACTTCTCGCCGCGTCTCTTCGTCCAGGCGCTGTTGCAACACAATGACAGCGCCGAACTCTGGGCAGTCAACTTCCGTTTTGGCTGGTTGCAGGATGCAAACACGGGCCTCTTTCTGGTCTACAACGAGACCGAGGGTATCCGCGAGGTCATGCCCGCCGGCGCCGGACGCAGCGTGATACTCAAATACAGCTACCTCTTTGATGTTCTGGACTAGTGCACCGCCGTCGCCACGCGCGACGCGATCCAAGGAATCGCGAGATGGTGAGCATGCTGCTTCCGGTCACCGACCCGGAGAACCGACTGTGAGAATCAGAGCACAGGGGGGTCCGCCTCTGGGTGGCGGCCCTGCTGAAGGTCACGCATCGCACCGAAGCCGTCGCTGCGCTGGCCAGACAGGGCGAGAAGAGGAAAAGCTCGTGGAGCCTGTGACCCACGACCAAGGCCGGTCGGACGGATTCAGCATCGGTCGACTCCCTCGGGTCTTGTCCTACTGGCTGTCAGCCCTCTTTTTGATTTTCTCGCTTTCTTCAGACGCGCGGGCCCAGCGGGCGGTCGTCGAGACCGTTCGCTTCGAGGCCGACTCGGTTGGTCGGCAGATGACCTACAACATCATTCTGCCTTCCGGATACGAGAATGCTGCCAACCGAGACCGCCAGTACCCGACGCTGTATCTCCTCCATGGCTACGGCAATAGCTACGAAGGGTGGAGCCGTTTCATGGGTGTGCCGTCATACGCGCTGCAATACGAGCTGATCATTGTGATGCCGGATGCCGGCAACTCCTTCTACGTCAACTGGGCAGAGAGCAGCGGCGGGGTGGCAAACGCGTGGGAGGACTACATCACCCAGGATGTCATCGGTCACGTGGAGGCCAACTATCCGGCGCTGCCTCAGGGGGAGGCGCGAGCGATAGCGGGGTTCTCCATGGGTGGTTACGGCGCCTTGACGATCGGGCTCCGCAACCCTGATCTCTTTGCCTCGATCGGTAGTCAGTCCGGCGCGTTCGAATACGGACGACGCGCAGCGGAGCGGTTGCGTCAGGGCGAGACGGCGACGCCCCCGAGACGATATTCGCAGGCGCGCCAATCCCAGCTGGACCGCCCGAACCCGACAATCGACATCGCGGGGTTCAGTAGTGTCAATGACCGGACACCATCCGGTCAGCCGTTTGTGACCGCTGCTCAAGCAGAGGCGCACGACCCGTTCTCGCTCGTAAGTCAGGTCCCACGCGAGCGACTGCCCCTCATTCAGATCGATTGCGGCACAGCGGACGGTCTCATCACGACCAATCGGGAATTTGCGAGTCTGCTCATGCGTCTCGATATCCCATTTGACTTCTTGCAGCTGTCCGGGGGGCACGATCCGATCTACTGGATCGAGGCCTACGGATACGCGATCGGGTGGCACTACGAGGCCATGCAGCGCGCTCTTGGGAAACGTCCGGTCGTTCGCCGCAACCGCTAGCAGCCCGTGGTGAAAGTCCCGCTGCATGCGACCGTCGCTGAATCCGTCCGACCCGCGTTGTTCATCGGTCAAATACTGCCCGTATTTTCCCTCTTCTCGCCTTGTCCGGCCGGCCCAGCGCCGGTCTCGGTGCCAAGCGGGACTTTCACCACGGACTGCTGGTGGACTGTCGCAGAGAAACGTTGAGCATGGTTCGAGCCGCGACGCACGGGGCGGCCAGGCGCGATGAGGGCGCATGTTGGAGATATGTAACAGAAGAGCAATGTCGCCACCGCCAATACTGATGAGGACATCGCTTGCACCGGGCGTCTGGAACACGCGGGAATGATTACAACGCAGCCACCAGTGCCGAACAGGGGTCGACTGTCGAGGAGGCGGTGCGGTGTTTGGCTAGTCGCGGCGACCCTTTGCGCCTGGCCTACGGCCGCATCCGCGCAGGAACCTGCCGGCTGGCGTACCGAACTCATTGCGGATCTACGGGCCACCGAACAGAAGTTCGTGGGGCTGGCGGACGCATTGAGTTGGGAGCAGTATGGCTGGCGACCGATGGCGAGAGTGCGCTCGGTGGGCGAGGTCTTTATGCACGTCGCGGCCGGCAACGTCCAGTTTCCCCAGCTGATGGGGCACGCCCCGATAGACCGCCTGCCGGAGGACCTTCGTCGTCTGCCGCTGTGGACGGACCCGCTTGTGCCCGTCACAAAGACGCGGGTCATCGAGATTCTACGTGCGAGCTTTGAGAACGCCCGAGCCGCCGTGCGTGCGGTGGCTGACGAGGACCTGGAGACGACCGTCGTCTTTTCGGCAGAGCTCATCACATACCGCAAAGTGATGTCACTGCTGTCCGCTCACGTCCACGAGCATTTGGGACAACAGATCGGGTATGCGCGTATGAATGGCGTCGTTCCTCCCTGGAGCCAGGGCCGACCGTAACGACGCGACCGTCACGGTCGCTGGTTTGTTTTCGTCCACCGTCAAACCATTCTCCGTTCTGTGCGTCTCTATATAGAGAGAACGCGATGGCAACCTGGAGAACGGATGATGACGGTGCACGAATTCCTCGACGTAGTCGCCGCAAGCTCAACAAACGAGCTGAGACAGGCGATGACGCGGGCCTTGCGGGGCGGCGGGCCCCGCTCACGCGTCGAATATGCTGAGTTCTATCGCCGAGTCGTAGCCGATCTCCGCGTTCAGAGCCGTGACGCCCGTCTGTCCGCGGTCGCGTAGCAGCCCGTGGTGAAAGTCCCACGTCGCCGACTGCAGCGGGACTTTCACCACGGGCTGGTAGGGGCGCCCGAGGCGCCAGTCTCATCGCAGATCTCGCTCTGGCGCGGAATTGGCCCGGACGCCCGATGACGGGTGAGAACAGCGATTGTCGTTGAGAGGATTGCGACAGTCCACGAGTGTTCACGGCGTCAAAGGCACCAGCCAAACCGCCCTTGTTGTCGCCCCTCCTGCAGTCGACCGGGCGGGTCGCCGTTTGCGAGTGGGTCCCAGGGACACTAGGATGCCTCATGCAGATTTTGCGCGTCCTGAGTGTGATCGGTGTGTCCGCGGCCGCGCTGGCGTGTGGCCCGTCGGACGGTTCTCTCGCGGTGCCGGCGGACGACTTGGCGCTGGCGGAAGTCGCTGAAACGCCGCCTGGCAGCGAGATCGCCCAGACTCAGATCTCCGTTGGCGACTTGACCTTCGACGTGCGGACCGCGGGCCCGGCCGACGGGGAGGTGGTCATCCTGCTCCACGGCTTTCCACAAACCTCGTATGAATGGCGGGAGCAGCTTGGCGCCTTGGCCGCGGCGGGGTTTCGCGCCGTGGCGCCGGACCAGCGCGGGTACTCTCCGGGAGCGAGACCAGCCGACATCGAGAGCTACGCCGTCCCGCTCTTGGTTGGTGACATCCTTGGCATCGCGGATGCGATCGGGGCGGATCGGTTCCATATCGTCGGCCACGACTGGGGCGCCATCATCGCGTGGGCGGTGGCGGCGGCGGCGCCCGAGCGGGTCATTACCGCGAACCCGGTGTCGGTGCCCCACCCGGATGCCTTTGCGCGTGTTCTGAACGACCCGACCTCGTGTCAGCCCGCCGCCTCGGCCTATTTCGATGTCTTTGTCCAACCCGATTCGGAAGACGGCTTTCTTGCCGACGGCCACGCGCAGCTCAGAGCCATCTTCGCCGGCATCGACGAGGCAGCCGTCGATGAGTACGTGCGGGTGCTGGGCAGCAAAGAGGCGTTGGGGGCGGCGCTCAACTGGTATCGCGCGAATATCGCCAGTCGGGCTATCCGGGCGGAACCTATCGGCGCGGTCACCGTACCTACCATGTTCACGTGGAGCGACGGTGATACCGCCCTTTGCATCGATGGCGCCGAACTCACGGCCGAGTATGTCGACGGGCCCTATCGGTTCGAGGTTGTGGAGGGTGTGAGCCACTGGATTCCAGATCTCGCTGCCGACCGGATGTCGGCGCTCCTGGTCGAGCACGTCAGCGCATATACCGAGCGCTGACCATGTAGGGCCCGAGGGCCAACGGGACTCACGAGCTATCGTTCGGTGAGGCTCGTCTGAGTCGGGATCGCGACGTACCTCAGACCATCAGCTGCTCTGGCATCCTTTTAGCGCAGCCTACAAGATGCTCGGCTTGCAGTAGTTGGTTTCACCACGGGCTGCTAGCCTAGGATGCGGATAGCATCTACGACTTTCTAAGTGTTGCGCCGGACGAGACCGGACGAGCAGGAGGACGGTGAGTGTATTGCTGGAGGAAATTGAGAGACAGACGAGCGAGCAGCCGTCTGCTCGTGGCCACGTGTGCGCTCGTGGCCGGACTGCTGACGTTGGAGGGGGTCGGGGTTGCGCAGCGCGCGTCTGAGCGCAGAGTCGCCAATCCGGGTGAGACGCAGTCTGATATACAGGTCTTGAGACCGGCAGGCGGTCCCGTCATTCCCATCTTTGAAGGGTGGTATGAGAATCCGGACGGGACCTACGAGCTCTCGTTTGGTTACTTCAACGTGAACACGGAGGAGGTGCTCGAGATACCGCTCGGGCGTGAGAACTTCATCGAGCCGGTTGAGTTCGATGGACGCCAACCTACTCGGTTCCACCCGGTCCCCGAAGGCGGTCGCCGACATTGGGGGGTCTTCACGGTGACAGTGCCGCCAGACTTCGGGGATAGAGATGTGATCTGGACCATCGAAAGCAACGGCCAGACACTCTCGGTTCCTGGTCGGTTGACACGCGCCCCGTATCAGCTCGCGGGGTGGGAGTTTCCGGGGCGGACGAGCGTGGCGCCACTCCTGCGTTGGGAACACGACGGTCCGGTGGGTCGGGGCGCGGCCGGCGTCACAGGTCCGCCTCTTGACGCGACGGTCGGTGTTCCGCAGGCCATCAGCGTCTGGACCACCAGAGACCCGTCGGCCCCGGACGACGAGCGTTCCATCAATCTGAGATGGTTCACGCATCAGGGCGCCGGCGCGGTAACCTTTGGTGAACAGACGCATGAGGTCGACGCTGAGGCGTGGGCCGAGCCACGACAGTGGACTGAGGTCATGAGTGAGGTCACATTCTCGGAACCGGGCGACTACTTACTGCGAGTGCTGGCGTTCAACGTCGTGCGCGAGTTCGAGTTTCAGTGTTGCTGGACGAACGGATTCGTATCCGTGACGGTGGCTCCGTGAAAGCCTGCAGGCTGAGGGGACAGGGAACAATGACGGAATCAATGTGTGCCAGATGGCCGCGGAGCTGGGTGTTAGTTGTACTGGTGGGGATGATCGGAGTACTCGGCGCGAGCGGCCCGACCGGTGCCAGCGCCCGTCCTGCGGTGACGTCGCGGGCGGTAGAGACGACGCCGACCTTCAGTCAGGACATCGCACCCATTCTGCAGCGTTCCTGTCAACATTGCCATCAACCGACGGGCATCGGACCGATGTCGTTGCTCAGCTATCAAGACGTTCGACCGTGGGCTCGCAGCATCAAAGATCGGGTGGAGCGGCGGCTCATGCCTCCCTGGCATCTGGACACCACCGTGGGCATTCAGGACTACAAGAACGATATCTCGCTGACGTTGGCGGAGATCGAGACGTTCAGCCGCTGGGTGGACGCCGGTGCGCCGGAAGGAGACCGGGCGGATCTTCCTGCGCCACTCGAGTGGCCGCCGGCCGACGCATGGGAGTTGGAAGCGAGGCTGGGTCGGCCACCCGATTTCGTCGTGCGCTCCACACCGTACGACGTGGCGGCAAACGGTCAGGACCAATGGTGGGACCCACGGGTCGAGTTCGAGGGGTTCGACGAGCCTCGCTGGATCCGCGCCGCCGAGTTCAAGCCCTCCTATCCGCTTGGGATCAAGGTGGCCCACCACGGTCACGCCTCCCTACGTTGGACGGGCGACCCGACGGACGGTGACGATGACGATCACCAGGCCAACCCCGCGGAGACTCGTCGGTCGGTGCGGCTGGTGGGTATGGGGATTGGAAAGCGGTGGGATCTGCTGCCCGAGGGTGTCGGCAAGCTACTCCCAGCCGGTCCCGCGGAGTTACGGTTCAGCCTGCACTACTTCCCCGTGGGCGAGGAAGTGACGGATGTTGTCGAGGTTGGTGTGTGGTTGTATCCCGAAGGGGAGGAACCGGAAAAAGTGACCGCCGGTGAGCAACAGTTCTACGTTGATCGCACGCACCGCACTCGACCGAGAGCCAGCGATATTATCATTCCCCCGCATGGATATCTGATCCTCGAGGACCAGTATGTGATGGAGTCGCCAGCGCTCATCCAGAGCTTCCGCCCACACATGCACATGCGAGGCACGGCGATGTCGATGGAAGCGCTCTACCCCGACGGTCGCCGCGAGCTCTTGAGTAGCGTCAATCGCTACGACCACAACTGGCAGATCGCCTACGTGTATGACGACGATGCACAGCCGTTGCTGCCTCGCGGAACCGTGCTGCTCCTACGGTCGAAGTTCGATAATACCGCGGCGAACCGGATCAATCCCGACCCCGACCAGTGGGTGGTGTTTGGTGCCAGGGGAGTCGACGAGATGTCCCACGCGTGGATCGGAGTCACGTATCTTGACGACTCCGATTACGACGAGCTCGCGGCGGATCGAGCCGAGGTGCTGACGACCGAGGAGACCGATACGCCGTAGGCACGGACAGGAGTGTGCTCAGTCAAAAGCCGCCCCACGGTGGGACCGTCCTTTAGGTGCGGCCCTACCGGGGTCGCGTTGCTCTTGGCCGAGTGTCGGCGCGGTACGTCGAGTCCAAGCGCCGTGCTCTTCTGGGCGATCAAGTCGCCTATGTTTGTGGAGCGAAACAGGGCCCATTGAGCCGAACGGTTGACCCGCGCGCTGTCGGTGAACCGCCGCCGCCACCACGGAGGCGACGATTCAATGCCGCTTCGCTCCCTACGAACAGCTGGACCCCGTTCGTTCGCCGCGGACCCAGCCTGCGAGCATCTGCCATTCTGGATCATCTCGGCTTTGCCAGCGTCGCGGTCCGTTGTGGGAGTAGGCTCCGCCGCCATCCGGATGGAGGGGCTTTAGGAGAAAACGGCTCTGCTCAGGGTTGCCGGGAGTAATCACCCGGGAGAGCAACCGATATGCCCGCTGAGCTTCTTCATCACTCCACTCATCGCCGCGCTGAGCGGCGGGTGCGAAGCCAATGAGGCCGCTTGAATGACAGTTGGCGCAACGAAGCTGGCCTTCGCGCGGATTGGCGAAGACGGGCTGCACGCAGGCGCGGAAGAACTCGAAGTTCAACTCCGGCTCAGGCTCCGGGACGTATCGGTCCGCCGGCAAGCTCTGAATCCAGTCCAGGAGCGCCACGTATTGCGGATCATCCTTTGACGTCCAGTATGTCCCTCCGGTGTGAGTGAGCCCACCGGCGTCGGGGGCGAGGGGTTTCAGCAAGAGACGGCTGCTTTCCGGGTCGGCGGTGTTCACCAGCTGCGAAACCACATCGAAGTTACGCATCGATTGCTCGCTACTCCACCCGGCGTTGGAGTTCGGCGTCTCAAGGCTGAATCGGACGCTCGTCTGCCACGTGTGACACATCACACACGACGCGTACCCCCTGGTGGTGCCGCCGCGATCTTCCATAAAGACGCCTTCGACTGTGTCTCGGTATGTCTCCAGCTCAGCGGTGCCGGGGAATGAGCCAGTCTGGGCGGCGGCCGTCGCTCCGAGGAACTGCGGACTCATGACCGTCGCTCCCGCCACACAAAGGGCCAGCCCGAGGCTGGCGGCCGTCATGGTGAAAGGCGCGCAGCGACGATCCGACGTGCAGGGTCGTCTCGTGAACATTTTCATTCCTCCCCGGACCGCATGCCTGTCCCTTTGGGATTCGCACGGTCGAGCGGCAGGATCACGGTGCTAACCCGCGCCGGCCGCGCTCCCGTCTTGATTGTGGCCACGATCTCGAGGGACTGCAGGTCCACGGCCAAGGTGTGGTCCGCGCCCGAGACCGCAACGTACATGTAGCGGCTGTCTGGCGTCGACGTCATCCAGTTTGCGCTTGGGCCGACCTTGACACCGCCGATGAACTCCAGGTCGGGTAGGGTCCAGCCATAGATCCGGCTGTCGAGTCGGCTCGAGGCCCACACCGCCGACCGATCCGGAAGTATCTCGAGGCCGTGCATGTCACCCGACTGAATCCCGTCGGCGTTCTTTTCCCACAGAGGCAGCTCCGGCGGCCACAGCATGTCGACGACCTCACGGGTTTCCCAGTCGAGGACCCAGACCGCGTTGATCCCGGTGGCCTGCGCGAAGACCCGCTTGGTGGAGCCGTCGTCGCCAGCCTCGAACGCCATCGGTCGCACCTCGTGGTGCGTCCGGCCGTACTGTTCATACCCAGTCAGCTCCAGACCCCAGAGCACCGTGTCGGTTTCCGGGTCGATTATTTGCGCAGTCGGCTCGCCCGCTTCGACCTCACCTCTCAAGCCGGCCACCACGTAGCGCTCATCGGGAGTCATGAAGACGTTGTGGACCGGAAGATGGACCTCGATGCTCTTGATCACCTTGTGGGTGTCGACGTCGATCACGTCCACGAGTGCGGGCAGCGCCTGGTCGTCGGCGACGTCGACGCCTGGCCCCAGCGGGTTGGCCGACCGGCGGGAGATTCCCGCGTAGATCTTCCGATACTTCTTGTTGACCGCAACTTTATTCGGTCGCTGCGACAACTGGATCTGCTCGACAAGCTCGAGCGTCCTCGTATCGAACACGTCGACAGTGTGCTCCTGCTCGTTCGCACAGTAGTAATACAGCGCGTCGGGGTGCATCGTCAGATTGTGTGGGTGCGGACAACCCCTGATGACGCCCACGACCTCGTTGATGGTCGGATCGATGACGTGCTGGATGGTTCCGGCATTGTTGCTTTGCAGGATCCGCACCGCGACACCGTCATAGGAGTCGAGCTTTGGTACGCCCTGCGCCGTAGCCGCTGCGGCGATGAGAAGGCTGCCGACCGCGATCGACAACATACGACCAATGAGTGGACCCGCCATCTGGACCTCCAGTGTTGACACGATAACGCGCGAAGTTGTTCCGGTGCACGTGGCTCTCATCGCGCACGACGGCTTATTGTAAACGGAGAAGGGTACTGCTGAACTCTTCCCTGCGACAGTCCACTAGACATTTGGATGTCGCGTGTGCCAAACCGTCACCCGTTCGTAGGCGTCGGCGATTCGACACAGCGTGGCTTCGCTGAGGTGTCGCCCGACGAGCTGCACGCTCAGCGGCGCACCCTCGGACGAGAAGCCGCACGGCATCGAGACCGTTGGCGTGCCGGCAAAGTCGGCCGGCGCGGTGAAGAGCTGAATGCTCCCCAGCGGCGGATCGAACCGCTCGGCGATCGACGTCATCGCCTGACCGAACGCCTGGATGGTGTCGTAGCCCATCCCGTCGATGACCGGGACCGCCGTGACGTTTGACGGACAGACGAGCGCGTCGACCGTCTCCAGCATCGCGTGATACTGGCCGCTGAACGCGTTTCGGCGCGTACTTGCCTCGGCGTACTGGTCGTCGGTCACCGCCGCCCCGTTTTGCAAAAACTGACCAAAGTACGCGCCATACTCATCGGCCCGGCTCGGATACGTATCGGCGTGGGCGCGCGCGGCCTCGTAGGAGCAGATCGTCCCCCAGTCTGCAAACGGGGCGACCGGCACCTCGACCTCGACCAGCTCCGCGCCGAGGCTCACCAGGGTCGCGATCGCTTCATCCACCGCGGCGGTGACCACCGGATCGACGCCCCGTGTTACATAGTCGCGGTCGAATCCAAGACGCAGCCCGGTCACATTTCCGCTCAATCCGGCGAGTGCCGGTTCTACCGGCTCTGGCCGCGTCGTCGGGTCGTTCCGATCCGCACCGGCGATGGCGTCGAACATGATGGCCGCATCGGCGACGGTTCGAGTCATCGGTCCGATGTGGTCGAGCGACCCGGCGAGTTCCAGCACGCCGTATCGACTCACGCGTCCCCACGTTGGTTTGAGACCAACCAGGCCGCACTGTGCCGAGGGAAAGCGGATTGACCCGCCGGTGTCCGACCCGAGCGAGCCAAAACACAGTCCGGCTGCCGTCGCGACCCCCGAGCCGCTTGACGACACTCCGGTCCACAAACCGTCGTCCCAGGGGTTCACCGGAATGTCGAAGTCCGGATGGTAGGCGGCCATGGCGCCCTCGGTCAGATTGAGCTTGCCCAGGATGATCGCGCCCGCCTCCTGGAGTCTTGTCACGACGGTTGCGTCGATATCCGGCACAAAGTCGCGAAACACAGCAAGACCGCCCATCGTGCGCACACCGCGAGTGGAGCAGAGGTCCTTCACGGCGATCGGTACACCGTGCAGTGGTCCGCGGTAGCGCGCCGCTCGGATCTCGGCCTCGGCCGACCGCGCCGCCTGCATCGCCTGCTCTTGCATCAAGGTGGCGTAGCTCTTGAGACGCCCGTCCACCGCGGCAATCCGCGCAAACATGTGCTCCGTCAGCTCTACCGGAGAAAGCTCGCCATTCCGGATTAGACGAGCCACGCGTTGCAGGCTCTGATAGTGGAGCGGCGTCTCGGTGGAACTATCGATAGTCGTCGCCGGGTCGGGTGGTGCTGTCCCGCCGACCCTGCCCGACTCGGGCGGCGCGCACGCCGACCACCAAGGTGCCACCGTGCTGACCCCCAGCAATGCCAACGCCTGTCGTCTGCTCAATGGCTGCGTCATTGAGTAAGCATAGAGAAACGGTCATCCGCACGTCGGGAGCCCGCCGCCTCGCCCCCTTCGCGCCGCGAGGGGCCAAATGCCAGTGACTGCGTGGGGCCGCGCGACGTTGAATGGTCGCGCCGATCGACGGCGTCGGTCCGGCCAGACGGATCACCACGGTAAGATGCCCGGCTCGACGCCGCACCTTGCGTGGGCCCCGCAATGCGCGCCGTCGACGCTGCTGGTCCCCATCGATGACGATACGCTCTGGTATGCCTCTTCAGAATCGCGTGACGCCACTTGGTGACATCATTGCCGTGCCCGCCCGCGGTATGTGTATGGGGAACCGCGGCATCATCCATGACCCGGCGCGTAAGGTGCTACTGTCTCGGCGTTGGCAACACCACGCGTGGGTGTGCTGCCGGTTGGAGTTCAAAGAACATCAGCACCCCATCATGGGAGCTGGCACTTACACAGAGCTGTTTTTCTTGGATGAAGTGACCGCCTTGGCGGCTGGACACCGGCCCTGCGCCTATTGCCGTCGTTCGGCGTTCAACGATTTTGTGGCGGCGTGGAGCGCGAGCGAAGAAAGCTCCGGAGTGGATCGGGTCTTACGCGCCCCAGACGTCGACCAGACGTTGCACCGCGCACGGGTGACCAGGCGCCGGGAACAGATACGCTTTGACGCGCAGATCGACGATCTGCCCGATGGTGTGTTTGTTCAGCGCGAGACATCCGCGGAGCTTGTCTGGCGCGACAAGCTGTATCCGTGGCGACCGGATGGTTATCTCGAACCGCTAGCTCGACCGGTCGCTGGTGAGGTCACGGTGCTGACCCCACGCCCGACGGTGTCAGCCTTGAGGGCCGGCTATCGGCCCAACATACCCGCGGGCATCGCTGCGGCCGGTTGAGACCGTCAACTCTTCTGAGGCCCGGCTGACTACGCGCGCATGTCGTAGCAAAGTAGTCGCGGTCCGGTCCCGGTCAACAGATCGCGTGCGTTCTGGACCACATACAACAGGCCCCGCGACAGTACTGGGAGCGCCCAGGACTCGCGAGCGGCGAACATCCACGTCCGCGAGATTTCCGTATAGCCGTCCGGCGCGAGGTCCATCCATAACAGATGGCCGAGCTCTCCAAGACACAGAAAATGGCCGTCGGCCGCCAGCAGCGAACCCCGCGCCGTGCCCAAGTTCTGGCGCTGCGCTCGTCCGCCTTGTTCGTAGTTCTCTGTCCACTGCGGCGCTTCGCGCCAGACGACGTCCCCCGTGCGGGCATCTACGCACGCCAGCGAGGCGTCACCCATATTCCGTCCATCGAATCCATACAGATATCCATCGCGATGAATGGCCGTGTTGTAGTGCAGCGCGAAATCCGGGGTGGTCCATCGGACCTCCGGCGTGAAATCGGGCTGTATGTCGAGACAGACGCCACCGGCGCGATAGCTGGCCGAGATAAAAACGGAGTTGCCAAAGACGACCGGACACGAGGCGTTGACCGACTCGTAGGTCCGGCTTCGAAACGGGTGCTGAAAGTCAATCCTACCGGTCGTCGGGTCGAGGACCAGGAGGCCGCCCGCCGGCGGCCGCGACTCTCCACCGGCAAAGACACAGACCCGGCGCTCGCCGTGGAAGGTTGCCGGTGTCGGTGACGCGTAGCTCGGACCCCATTCCCCCGCTCGCCAGATTTCCTCGCCGGTCTCCAGGTCCAGTGCAACGACGCAGGCACCACGCGGAGCCCCAATATTGACAATGAGTCGACTAGCCGGTGGGTCTACCGTCGTCGCACTGTCAACATCAACCAGCGGTGTCGAGGATCTGCCAAAGAAGTCTTGGGAGACGCCAAAATCCTGTCTCAGATCCCGCATCCATCGTCGTCGCCCGGTCGGGAGGTCGAGGCAGTGGAGCTTGCCCTCCGCCCCCATCGTGTACACCTTCTGATCGTGGATGACGGGACTCGACCGCGGCCCATCGTTGTATCCATACCGGTCGCGGTAGGCGGTATCGTAACGAAAACGCCAGTGAGTCGACCCACTCTCCGGGTCGAGACACTCGACCACTTCCTCGTCGGCCAGCCGATGGATGAAGACCAGTCGATTGTCGGCGATCGCTGGTGAGGCGTAGCCCGTCCCTTTTGCAAACTCCCAGAGAAGCGGTGGTGGGAGGTCCCGGCGTAACTGAGTCTCGCGTGAGACGGCGTTGTGCGTGGGGCCCAGAAAGGACGGCCACTCGTCGGTGACCGCGTCTACCGACAACGGCCCAGCCTGTCGGTGAACCTGGGTCTGAGCAGCGGTCTGACGTGGTACTAGCGCTTGCGCGAGCAGTAGCTTGAGTGCTGTACGTCGCGTGGGCAGGGATGGGGGCACTACCCGGAGTGCCGGGCGTGGGAATCAGACCCAAGGAACGTCGAAACTGCCCAGAGCGCGCCAAGTAGGACCGCGATGATGGGGACCGTGACGAGATGGGTGCGGCCTGCGTTCCAATACCACCACCCCATGAGAACACCGGGGAGGAGCGCGATCGAGAGATACAACAGGCCCCCGACCAGCCAAAACGCGATTCGCCCAACGATGTCAGGTTGTTGGTTAGGATCGGCCACTCACATACTCCTCAGAAGCTTTGACGCACGTATGTCGCAAAGAGACGGAGTAGCATGTAACGGACGCGCTCTGGTGTCAACTCGGCGCCATCTGTAGGCTGCCACGTGATGACGGACCCTGAAGCCGTAATCCCGGTCCCACTGTTGAATGACGTGCGCCGCGCGTCGGTATCCGAGCTCGGCTTTGTATACGATCCTCTTCTTGTCACCCGGATGCAGGAAATCATTGTGGCGAGGATTCGCCGCGGTGACGTAGGGGAGGGCATCACCTACGCCCAGCTCGTCCGTTACGCGCAGGCGCCTTCCTGGGTCGCGCACCGCGGCTTGCTCGGACACATACTCGCTTTGGTATCGGTGAAGAGCTACGAGGAGGACGGGGTATTACTCGGGGCGCTCGTGCGGGTCCGGGAGGCCGATACCCCACCGACCACCGACTTTTGCCAGCTCTTGGAACAGCTTGGTGTCGTGCGGTCACGACATCATCGTGAGGACTGCCTAGAGCTGTGGGACCATCACTGGAAATTGGCCGTGAGCCAGTTGGACCGAGCGGTTTCCTGACCTCGGCCACCTACGCGCCCCAGGACTTGCCCCGGGCGATCAACGAGACCAATTCCCACCGGTTCCCTCCAATCCCAGCATCAGCGGATTGTGTCTGCCGCTCACCGCATCTCTGACAGGACAGTGGTTGTCGCATGCGAGCGATCAGCCCGTCCGTGCCGCCATGCGCAGCCGATGGGTCATCATGCCTTCGACGGTCAGCACCACCAGCGCAATCCAGACCAGACTGTAGCCAATGAGCTGCTGGCTCGTGAACGGTTCGTGATAGATGGCGACGCCGACGACGAACTGAAGCGTCGGCGCGATGTATTGGACCAAACCCATGAGCGAGAGGCGTATGCGCTGGACCGCCCATCCAAAAAGCAGCAGCGGGACCACGGTTACTGGACCCGTGCTCAGCAGAAGCACATCCGTCAGCGTGCCGCTATGCGCAAATGACCCGTCTCCGGTGGACTCCGCCCAGACGAGGTAGACCGTCGCGGGGACAAACATCGCGGCCGTTTCAGCGGTGAGGCTGTGCGTGGCTCCAAGGAGGGCGGTTTTTTTGAGCAGGCCATACACGCCAAACGAAAATGCCAAGGTCAACGCGATGATGGGGATGGCGCCATAGACGATCGTCAAGTAAATCACCCCTGCCAGCGCCAGCCCCACCGCGAGCCATTGGGCCGGGCGGAGGGTTTCTCGGAGCACGACGACGCCCAACCCCACGTTGACCAGCGGCGTGATGAAGTAGCCGAGACTGGCCTCGACGATCACGTCTGACTCGACGGCCCAAATGAACGTGTACCAGTTGAGTCCGATCAAGAACCCGGTGATCGGGAAGACCGCCGACCGCCAGGAACCGGTGAGGGCGTCCCGGAACTCTCGGGCTCGGCCACTGACCAGGACGATCACGACCATCAACAGAAATGACCAGACAAACCGGTGCCCGATCACTTGCAGGCTCGTGACGTGGACCAGCTGCTTCCAATAGACCGGGAAGACACCCCAGACGACACACGCGCCGATGGCGCAGCCTACGCCTCGGCTACCGACGCTCATGAACCCTCGATCCCCCGCGCGGGAAGATTGGAGCGGGTCCTAACCGGTCACCACGCCGGGAGAGCCCTGCCCGAAGCACGCTTACCCGACACCCGCGTCCTTCAGGGCTGCTGTCAGCTCCAGCACGGCCTGCTTTCCGTCTCCAAACAACATCAGGGCGTTGTCCGCGGCAAACAGCGGGTTGGGGATACCGGCAAAGCCTGGGGACAGACTGCGCTTGATAATCACGACGCTGGTGGATTTGTCGACGTCCAGAATGGGCATGCCCGCGATCGGGCTCGACGGGTCTGTTCGTGCGGAAGGATTGACGATATCGTTGGCGCCAATCACGATTGTCACATCCGTCTGTCCAAAGGTTGGGTTGACGGTGTCCATCTCTTTGAGCTTGTCGTATTCGACATCGGCCTCGGCCAGCAGCACGTTCATATGACCCGGCATCCTGCCGGCCACCGGATGAATGGCGTATTCCACTTCCACGCCGCGGCCCTCGAGCACCGTGGCCAGCTCGCGCACCTGGTGCTGCGCTTGGGAGACCGCCAAACCGTAGCCCGGCACGATCACGACGCGACGCGCGGTCTCGAGGAGCATCGCCACCTCTTCGGCTGACGTCCGCTTGACTCGACCCGCGTAGACCGCATCAGCATCGATTTTCTTTGTGTCGCCGGCGGCGATGGCGCCCACGAGGACATTGACCAGCGAGCGATTCATGGCGCGACACATGATTTGCGTCAGGATGATGCCAGACGCACCCACCAGCGAGCCGGTAATCACGAGGAGATCATTGTTGAGCACAAAACCGGTCGACGCGGCGGCGAGTCCGGAGTACGCGTTTAGCAACGCAATCGCGACCGGCATGTCGGCGCCGCCGATGGGTATTGTCAGGAGGATGCCAAGAACCGAGCCGACGACTACGACTGCGAAATAGGCCTCGGTCATTTCGGGATAGCTCACGAGGACGGCCCCGCACCCGATCGCAATGAGGCCCAGAACCACATTGATCGCCTGTTGACCGGCGAACGTGACCGGGGCGTCAGGCAAGAACATCCCCCGCAGTTTGTCAAAGGCCACCAGGCTGCCCCAAAAAGTGACCGACCCAATGATGCCCGAGACGACGGTTGCCACGAGCACATGCGTCTGGAGTGCCGCCGGGCCCGCGCCGCTGACCAGCCCCGTGCCGCCCAAATCGGTCAGCACCGCTCCCGCGACAAACGCCGACGCCGCCCCGCCAAAGGCGTTGAGGAACGCGACCATTTCTGGCATCGCGGTCATCTTGATTCTGAGCGCGAGCGTCCCACCGATGGCGGAGCCCAGGGCGAGCCCCGCGAGGATCACCCCCAGACCGGCGACGCCCGCCCCAAACACTTCCGCGTCGAGGAGCGTCGCTACGACGGCGACCAGCATGCCGGTCGCGCCAAGCAGGTTGCCTCGGACAGCGGTCCGAGGATGCGTGAGTCCGCGGACCCCGAGGATAAACAGGATCGAGGCGCCAAGATAGGCGAGGTTGATGATGGTCGGGCTCACTGCGGGTCGTCCCTCTTCTTCTTGAACATACTCAGCATGCGGTTGGTCACCATAAAGCCCCCGACCACGTTGATGGTGGCCAGGACGAGCGCGACAAACGCGAACGTCATGGCGACGCGGTTCGAGGTTGTCAGCGACAGCATGGCGCCGACGATGGTGATACCGGAGATGGCGTTACTCCCCGACATGAGTGGGGTATGTAGCAGCGGCGGCACTTTTGTGATGACCTCATACCCGACAAACACCGCCAGCATGAAGATGGTGAGAAGAGGGAGAAAACCGTCCATAGTCTTGTTAGGGTTGCGGAGTGAGGGCTTCGAGGACGCGGGGATGAACGACCGCGCCGTCCCGTGATACAAGCGTGCCGGCGGTAATTTCATCGTCCAGGTCCAGTGCAAGCGAGCCGTCGCGGACCAGATGAAGTACCAGAGTCGCAATATTCTTCGCATACATCTGGCTCGCATGGGACGGAACGGTGGACGGGAGGTTTGTCGGCCCCATGATCGTGATCCCGTTCCGCTCGATGGTTTTGTCGGCCTCGGTCGGCTCGCAGTTGCCGCCCCGTTCGGCGGCAAGGTCGACCACGACACTGCCTGGCGCCATCCCGTCGATCATCTCGGTCGTGACCAGCAACGGCGCGGCTTTTCCAGGAATGAGCGCGGTCGTGATGACGACATCGCTGGCGGCGATCACCGTGGTCATCATTTCGCGCTGTCGCTGGTAGAACGACTCGTCTTGGGCGGCCGCGTATCCACCGGCATCCTCCGCATCGCCCGTGTCCAGCGGCAGTTCGACAAACTTGGCGCCGAGACTTTCGACCTGCTCCTTGACCGCCGGGCGAACATCATACGCTTCGACGCTGGCGCCGAGGCGCCTGGCCGTCGCGATCGCTTGAAGACCCGCAACCCCGGCCCCGATCACAAGAACGCGCGAGGGCGTCAGTGTGCCTGCGGCCGTCATCATCATCGGGAAGAGACGTGGCAACTGACCAGCTGCCAAGAGCACTGCTTTGTATCCAGCCACGGTGGCCATGGACGACAGGGCATCCATACTCTGCGCCCGCGTGATGCGGGGAATCAGCTCCATCGAGAAGGCCGTGACTCCGCGGCGGGCCATTTCGTCGGCTCGAGCCGCTTCGATCAACGGTTCCGAAAATCCGATGACGGTGTGCTCGGCATGCACCCGGTCGAGGTCATCACGCCCGCTCTCGCCGGCAGCCCCGGCGCTTCGCACTTGGAGGATGAGGCGCGCCTCTTTGAACAGCTCATCCCGGGTCGAGGCGATCTGCGCGCCTCTTTCTGTGTAGGCAATGTCCGGGAAACCTGCGGACGCACCAGCGCCTAACTCGATCCGTATCTCGAGCCCGGCTTTGGTCAGCTCCGCGACACTGGACGGCACCAACGCGACGCGGCGTTCGGCAGGAAACGTCTCTCGGGGAACGCCGACAATCATAGGGAGTCCCCGGCTAATTTGATGCTCCGCGAATGGTTGCGCGCATGCGCAATCCTCGCAATAACATCCTGTTCTGACCGACGGCTGTCTCGATGGTGAAGCGGGTGGTCTAGCGGACCGTGGTGAAAGTCCCGCTGGATTCGACCGTTGCTGAATCCAGTCGACGACCGTTGTTCAGCGGTCAGACGCTGCCTGCATTTTCTCGTGTCTCGCCTTGTTCGGCCGACCCGGCGATGGTCTCGGTGCCAGGCGGGACGTGCACAACGAGCTGCTAAGGGTGTGGGCGTCCGGCCGGCCACACGAGACGCGATGAGGTCAACGAGACGTTCGCGACAGACCACTAATGTTTGTTTCGGAAGGCCAAGACGAACAGGACATGGAGCACAAAGGCGACCACGCCGGTGACGACCACTGAAAGCCAAGGATTCACGTGTTCTCCTCCGGGGTTGCGGTCTATTGTAGCAGCGGGGCGGCGGGCGGCGCTATTTCGGCTCGGACGTGCGGAACACGACGTCGAGGCCTTCGACGACCGGCGCCAGTCGGTAACGACGCACCGCAATCCCGGCCTCAATGGTTAGCCATACGGCGAGCGTAAACACGACCCCGCCGGTGCCCAGCAGTGAGAGCTGTCTGGTGTCATAGAACTCGACAAGATTGATTCCCATCGCCGAGAGGGTTGTCGCCAGCATGAAGACCATGGGCACCAGGGTGTAGGCAAGCGGTTTGCCGCGTCGCAACAGATAGACGGTGATCGCTAGGAGGGCCAGACCGGCGAGGAGCTGGTTGGTCGTCCCAAACAGCTGCCAGAGGACGAGACCGGCAAACTCTCCACGGACCTCAAAAAACGCAAAAAACCAAATGGCGGCGATCGCGACGGTGGACGCCACAAAGCGGTTGTCCAACAGCGGCCAGCGGAGCGTTTCACCCATTTCGGACACGTTGTAGCGAAGAATACGAGTCGCCGAATCCAGTGACGTCAAAGCAAATGACACGACGAGCATGGCGACAAACGCGGTTCCCACCTGTTCGGGGATGCCAAGCGCAGCGAGGAAGTGCGCGGTCCCACCTACAAACGCGGCGATGTTGTTCCCAAGACCGTCCGCCGATTGCCAGCTCACGTAGCGTTCGAGCCACGCCTCACGGGAGACAAAGCCAGCCGTGCAGGCGAACACCGCCATCAGACCCAGTGCTGATTCGCCGAGCATGGCCCCATACCCGACAAACCGGGCATCGCCCTCTCGATCGAGCTGTTTGGCGGACGTTCCGGAGGACACCAGGGCATGGAATCCGCTGGCCGCGCTACAGGCGATCACTATAAACACGAATGGGAGCATCGACGGGGCGCCGGCGGGTGCGACATCGATCGCCGGCGCGACAAACGAAGGATTCGAGACGACGAATCCAAGATACATCGCGCCGACTCCGAGGTAGAGCAACAGGCTGTTGATGTAGTCCCGAGGCTGAAGCAGCAGCCACACCGGCAGGACGCTCGCAAGAAACGCATACGCCAGCAGTAGCCATTTCCACTCGGCGAGCGACGGTCCAGTCACCGGAAAACGAATTCCGGCCCACACCAGTCCGCCCATGGCGACCAGACCCACGACTGTCAGTGGGGTCAGGCTTCCCCCACGACGATGAACAATGAAACCGATTGCCATGGCCAGCCCCACGAGGAGTCCGGTGGGCAAGACCGATTCTGGGTAGAACGTGGGCGAGAAAAGGGTCGCGACGATATGGACAAAGACGCCCATCGCCAATGCGACCAAGAAGAAGATGATCAAATGAAAGAGCGTCTTGGCTCGGGCGCCGACGAGACTCTCCGTGATCTTGCCGACCGAGACACCGCGCGCTCGAATCGACATTGCCAACGAGCCGAAATCGTGCACAGCGCCGACAAAGATGGCGCCGAAGACGACCCACAGCGTTGCTGGGAGCCATCCCCAAATCACGGCGATCGCCGGCCCGAGCATCGGTGACAGTCCGGTGATCGAGGCGTAGTGATGGCCAAAAAGGACGTAACGGTTGGTCGGGACGTAGTCGAGGTCGTCACTGAGCGTATGGGCGGGTGTCGGTCGACATCCGTCAAGCTCGAACAGTCGGGTGGCCAGGTGTTTGGCGTAGACCCGATACGCGAGGACATAGGCGACGACCGCGCAAGCGGCGACAAATAGTGGGGATATCGTCATCAATTCGACCATTCTCGGTCGAGGACCTCTCCCACTTGTTGCAGTGCTGTTGTCCCATAAACGTCTCGACTGAGCAATGGCACTACCACGCGCGGCATGGACCGAAACGTCTCCTTAATCTCGGCGAGATACGACTGCTCCTGTACGCGTCGTTCGGTCCAGAAATCGGCGCTCGCGTCGGGTGCGGTCTCCCGCGTGGCGGCGTCAGGTAAAACGCGGTTCACGACCAGACCCGAGACCTCCAGCTTGAACCGACGAAGGAGATCGACGACTTTTCTACTTTCCAGAATCGACAGTTTGTCGGGGTTGAGCACCAAGAGAAACGCGGTGGCGCTGCTGTCCACAAGTTGGTCGCGAGCCACCAGGAACCGGCGCCGGCGGGTTTGGAGCACCTCATTGATCTGACCGGCCATGCTGTCGATCGGGTGGTCCTCGGCAGCGTCGATCATCGAGAGGTCGTCACCCTTTGACCGCCCGCCGCCGAGTGTCTTGAGCGCGGACGCGAATCGGCCGGAGCGTTCCTGGTGACGCAAGAGACCATCGGTCCACGCGCCCATCACTTCCGGGAGGGAGAGGAGTCGCACCGTGTGACCGCTGGGCGCGGTGTCAAAAATCACGAGGTCCATGTGGGTGCCAGCATCGCCCATGAGGGCAGCGACCCGTTCCAGTAGAGCAGCCTCGGATGCGCCCGGCGCGTATCGCGCGAGCTCGAGTTGGCGGTCGATCTCGTCGTAGAGCCTGGGGTGGACGAGCTGTTTCATCTGCTGCTTTACTGCGTCGATGTGGCGCTCGGCTTCGGCGTCCGGGTCGATTTCGAGACCCCAGAGATGCTCGGCCAAGGATGTTTCCTGGTTGCCAATCCGCCGCTCAAAAATGTCTCCAAGGGAGTGAGCGGGGTCTGTCGACACCAGAAGCGTCGTTCGCCCCTGCGCCGCCGCCGCCAGACCGAGCGACGCTGCCGTCGTCGTCTTGCCGACGCCGCCTTTCCCGCCGACAAAGATGAGGTGATGCTCGAAGAGCGTGCGGAGATTCAACCGTGACCCTGTTCGACGGCGTCGCCAATCTCGAAAGCGCTTGCCTACTGTCGCGTCCAGCCCCGTAGCGAACACACCATCAGCAGCACCGGAAGTGATCCAACGGCGAGTGCTCGAGCCCCATTCGCGTGTGCCAGTCGTGAAAACGCTCCAGAAGAATCGGCTGGAGCTCGAGCGTGTAGTAGCTGGCCGGGTTTGGTACTCCCATCAGCTCGCTGTACACGAACAACATGAAGAGGTCATCTTCATCGCGTCGAGCCCGGGCAACCGCACCCCGATATGGGGCAACATAAAACTCTTCCAGCAGCGCCTGGAAACGGGCAAAGCGGCCTGGGGTACGCGCCATAGCGTACCTCTAGAGCTCTAAGTCCCGCCGGATGTCGTCCGACCCTTCGCTACGCATTGGCCCTGGCCTCGAAGGCTCGTTTCTCGCGCATAAATGCGGAGCCTGCCTCCAGCATGACGAAGATCGCGATGATGACGATGGCCACGTCAATCCAGAGGAGCGGATAGAGAAGGCCTCCCTCGCGATACAACGACAGCAGCTGGTAGAGCGCCGCGGCAAGCGCCATCACCGTAATGAAGATCATCGGGATTAGGGTGTATTTTGCTGGTCGACCCAGCTTGACGAGCATCACACTGATGATCATGAGGGTCAGACCGGCGAGGAGCTGATTGGTCGTCCCAAACAGCGGCCAGATCAACATGCCACCTTCTCCGCTCGCTCCCCCTGCGCCAAAGGCCAGCAGGAGACACGCCGCGACGGCGACACCGGTCGCCACGTAGCCGTTTTGTAGGACTGGGATTCCGTAAATCGAACCCCACTCCTGCACGATGTAGCGCTGAAGTCGCACGCCGGCATCCATCGTCGTGCCCGCAAAGAGGACCGCCATAACCGTGAGCAGGGTTGCCGCAAACTGGTTCGAGATGCCCACGCCAGCGGCGACAATCGACGCCCCGCCCGTAACAAACGCTACCATGCCGCCGTCCCCGAAATTCGTATACATCTCCGCCCACTCGTCGCGTGACGCGAAGCCCGCGGTGGCGGCGATGATCGCGACCAGCGCCAGTGCGCCCTCACCGGATGACCCCAAATACCCCACAAACCGAGCGTCAGTTTCCTTGTCGAGCTGCTTTGATGTCGTGCCCGACCCGACCAAGCCGTGGAATCCCGAGATGGCACCGCAGGCAATCGTCACGAACAAGAGGGGAAACATCGGCGGCGCCGCCGCCGGCAGGTTCGCGTTGATGGCGGGCGCGACGATGGTGGGGTTGGCGATCAGGACGGCGCCGTAGAGCAGCCCCAGTCCCACAAAGAGCTGGATGCCGTTTATGTAGTCCCGTGGCTGCAAGAGCAGCCAGACCGGGAGCAACGAGGCGATACCGGCGTAGAGGAATAGGATCAGAATCCACTGGGCACCGACCGGAAGGCCAAACATGCCCGCCGTCAACGAGAGCGGAACCGCTTCCCCGAGATAGATGACTGCGTACAATATGACTGTCCCGACCACAGTTGGCCACAGGAGTGGCACGTGCATTCGGTAGATCAAAATGCCGATCACCACCGCGACGAAGACCGCGGTCCAGGCCGGGATCACGCTGCTGGGTGTCGCCTGGAACGCGTCGGAGATCGCAACCCCAAAGACCGCGTTGACCATCATCAGCAGAACGAAGACCACGACCATGAACAGCGTTCGCGCCCGGGGCGTGACGACATCGCCAGCCAAAAAGCCGACCGACTTTGCCTTGCTGCGCACACTGGCCCAGACGGCGCCAAAGTCGTGGACTCCGGCAAAGAACATCGTGCCGACGATCACCCAGATGAAAGCGGGCAGCCAGCCCCAAATGACCGCGATACCCGGTCCGATGATCGGGGCCGCCCCCGCCACGGCGGTGAAATGATGCCCCCACAGGACGAATCGATTCGTCGGGATGTAGTCGATGTCGTCCCGCATGGTGTGGGCGGGCGTCTTGAAATCTGGGTCCAGTTGATAGATTTTTTCGGCGATGAATTTCGAGTAGAACCGATAGCCGAGGAAAATGAACGAGAGACCGATGATGGCAAGGATTGTGGCGTTCAGCGTACACCCCCATGCATGTCCCGGACCGATGGGTAACCGGGAAGACTCGTTGCGGTGCGGACACCCCGGAGAATGGCCGCTACTGTCGCGTCGGCAGCTCGCGCGCCAATTTTGAGCACGCCGACCTCGTTCGGGAGGTCGCCCGTGGACACCGCAAAAATCGTATCGCCGTCAGACGGCGTGTGAGAAGGACGGATCGCCCGTGCAAACCCGTCGTGGGCCATTCTCGCGACGACCGCGAGCTCAGCCTTGCTCAATCGGACATTCGTCGCGACCACGCCTATGGTTGTGTTTTCTCCCGCCGGTGGGTCCGGTGGCGCATCTTCGTAGAGGACGCGGCGCGCGTCGGCCAGCCCGCGTCCGTCGACGGTACGCACACCCGCAACCAAGGTCCCATCTTCAGGGTCGACGATGTCGCCTACGGCGTTGACCGCCATGAGGGCAGCGACCAGTACCCCGCCCGGAAGCTCGAACGCCGCCGTCCCGATACCGCCCTTCATTGCCCGTGCGGAACCCCCGACCTTGCCTACGGTTGCCCCCGTGCCGGCGCCAACGCTGCCTTCTGCGATAGGAGCCTCGGAGGCCACGGTTGCGGCGCGGTAGCCGCAGTCTGCCGTGGGATAAATCGTGGGGTCGCTTCCGATCCCTAGGTCATAAAGTATTGCCGCCGGTACGATTGGCACGCGGGCGGCGCTGGTGCGAAAGCCGACGTTGCGTTCGGCTAGATAGCGCATGACCCCATCGGCGGCAGCCAGCCCAAAGGCGCTGCCCCCGGCAAACACCAAGCCGTGGATTTCCTGAACCGTATTGCGAGGGTCGAGAAGCGCGGTCTCGCGAGTACCCGGGGCCCCGCCCCGGACGTCGACGGCAGCCACCGCACCGGACTCTATGACGACGACCGTGCATCCCGTGGGCCGGTCGGTTAGGGTGTGATGACCAACTCGAATCCCAGAGAGCGCCGTGAGCCCGCTGTGCTCTGCAGGCTGCTGCGCGTGCGCCAGCACGCCAAACGCTCCGCCACCGATAACCGTGCCACAGGCCACAGCGGCAAAAAGACGCGTTACGTTTCTCCGGTGTCCCACGGTCTGGTGTGCTCTCAGATTTCGACGGATAGTAGCGGAAAAACCGTCTAGGACCTAGCCGCTGGTCAGCCGAGAGCTGGGAGGTCAGCGATATGTCATAACCCTTCCTCCCGCTCGTCGTGCGTATCAGCCTGGATGATGGGAACCATTCAATCAGCGAAAACGCCGTCTGAGTCTTACAATGCACCGTGCGTTGAGTGGTCTGGGTGACGAGTCTTGGTGGCCTGAGGACCGCTGAACGGAAAGACGCAGTATTCCGCCTACAAAGGTGCTGAAAACGGTGGGTTGGGCGGCAAAATGCCACCGGCAGGGCTCTTCTGCCGGCGACCACGGCGTGTCGATCATGCCATCGGCCTATGGCCTTGATTACACTGATGACGGACACAGCACATAGGCGCGCCGCACTACGGCCACATGAAGCCGGAAGACAAGAAATATGCAGCCGGCGTCGGAAATACGGTCGTCAACATCGGCACATCGGCACATCGTCACATCGGCACACTGCTCGCGGCCGACGATACGTGGAAGAGCTATAACGCCTTGTAGCACGTAGGGAGCAATGACCGCTGTCTCAAGCACCGAGGACTCCGTGACATCGCGTCGGTGGGCACGCCGTCTGTCGATTGTCGCGATACTCGTCTTGTGTGGCCTGTTGTTGTGGATTCGCTTCAGCCACATAGGGGGGACACTCCCGTATCCCTATCACGTCGACGAAGGTGCGGTGATTGGTCCGGCCCAGTCCATGCTCTCCACAGGAAATCTGCATCCTGGCACCTTCAACTACCCGTCATTCCCCAAGTATCTTGCCTCGCTTGGTCTCGCCGGTGGCTTCCTTCGATCCGCACGCGACGGAGAGACACGTGATGTGACGCGGCTCGGGAGTGTTGGCTACCCGTACTACACCACGCCGGGGGCCGTCGCTGGTGCCAAGCAGTTGTTTGCGTTGTTGTCAGTAATCGCTCTGGGCGTGACTGGGGCGATGGCGTGGTCTCTCGCGCCGAATGCGGCGACTGTCTGGGTCGCTCCGCTCGTCCTGATGGGCTCGAGTCTCTTTTTCCGGCATTCATGGGTGTATCTGAACGTGGATATCGTCGGAACCTGTTTCGCCGTGCTTGCCGTCGCGAGTGCGCTTTCGGCCACGGCCAATCCGTCAGGCGCCCGGTCTGCCGTGATACCGGGCATCTGCGCGGGGCTGGCCGCTGCCAGCAAGTACACGCTCGGGTTGGTCCTGATACCCGTGGTCCTGGGAATTTGGCTACATCAGCGTTCCGACCGACGACTCATGTCGTCGGTCGTGGCGGTCGGCACCTCGTTGTTGGCCTTTGTCGCCGTGGTGCCCTACAGCGTGATCGATTACCCGGCCTTCCTCAACGGTCTAGCTTTCGAAGCGCAGCACTATCGCAGCGGTCACCTTGGTTTCAACGCCGCACCAGGGCTGGCGCAGCTCGCATACTACGGCCGTCACTTCCTACATGAGTTTGGAACCGTCGGCGGCGTCCTCGCCGTCCTGGGTCTCTCGTCCATCCTCCATCGCGACTGGCGCAAAGCGCTCATGCTAGCGGCGTTTCCCGTGGCACTGCTTGCGCTCCTTGCAGCCCAGCGTGTGCATTTTCCGAGAAATGTCCTCGCGATTCATCCTTTCTACGCCCTGTTGATCGGATTCGGCCTGGTCGGGCTCTGCCGGGCGGGCGCCCAGTACGTGGAACGTCAAAAGGCGTGGCGCGTGGGCTACCGGCGAGTGGCGACCGCCGCGCTGTGCGGCGCGCTCGTCTTGGGGACCCTCCCTGCGCAGCGGTATCTTGCGCAGGCTCGAGTCCCGGTCGATTCGCGGAATCTGGCAGAGAGATGGATCGCCGACGAGGTTCCGGAGGACTGGACGGTGCTCATGCCCATCGCTCTTGGTTTCGATACGTGCGCACTGAAGGACCGTGGCGTCCAGGTGCTGGAAGTAGAAGTCACGTCGCCGCAACAACAACTCGACATGCTGTCGCACTTGCGGGGAGAAGCGGTCGCCTTGCTCCCGAGCTGGGGTCTCGATGGGCGCTTCGAGTCCAGCGTCGATCTCGACGCGATGAACCGAGCTGGTTCCACGCTGAGAGTGATACGGGAGTTTGGCGACACTCCGGTGTTGCTCAACTACTTACAACCGACCGCGTGGGGCAACCCCCGCTTCCAGGTTGTCACCCGCTGACTGCGGCATCGCTGGCCGTGTGGCAAGGATCAGGGCCAGCGGCGGCATGGCACCGACCGTCGCGCTGGACGTGGACGCACGCGGAGGCAGTGCGACCGGCGTTCCTGGGCTAGCGCGAGCCGAAGGCCGTCGTTTCGGCTTCTTGAGCGCGATGACCGGCGAGTATCCCTTCCATGCCGATATTGCCTTCGTGACAGGCGTACTCGTAGATGGGCTCGTCGGTTTGCCGCAGCGGAACCATTGCCGTCCACGACGATTCCCAGAGTCCCTGGTTTGTCACGGTCATCTCATACTGGAGCACGTCTGGACCAACCCGCGTGAAGCGCTCGATAAGATGGAGCGGCTCGCTGACACCGCGAACTGACTTTAGAGTCAACGCGCCCGGGACATCGCTCTTGGCTGCAAAGTTGCGCGTTTCGATGACCAGAGTGTCACCGTCCCACCGCCCGCGTGCATCACCGTACCATTGCCGTATGCCATCGTCGATGTGCGGTCTGTCATCGAGAGGGATGATACGAATGTCGTGAATCAGCTCCTGCAGAATCGCCACGTGATGCTCGGTTTGAACGATCTGGTAGTAGCTGTTGTAGCCGGCGAACAAGTTTGGGAGACCGAACGTTACGCAGCGCTCACTGAGGAGTCGATCCTCCCACGAATCGGCTGGATGCTCTGCCAAGTAGGCATATCGGGCGACCATTTGCTCCTGGGCAGTGGGCGTCAGGCTTGGGAGCCGCCCCGTCGGGGGATCCACGACGAGCGAGGTGCGGTTGTCCAGGTCGCGTGCGACCATCCATGCCTGACCGTAGTTACCCGTTCCGGCGTCGAAGCTGAGCCACGGACTGTCTTCATCGAGCGCTGCGGCGACCAACCCGTCGCCGAAAAAGGCATCGCCGCCGCTCAGCAGTCCGGCAACTTGCTGCTCGAGCTCGGCCAGTTCCTCGTCTGTGAGTTCCGACTTGTTTTCGAAGCTCGTGGGACGCTCTAGGGGAGTCGCGCTATTGTTGGCCCAAATGCCCTGGAAATCCGGATGCCCAGCGGCGGTTCTGGGAAGTGTCCAGCCGTTGTCTCCTAGGCCCGTTTGACCGGCCGCACCAGCGGCGTGTAAGAGGACCGTGATCGCCGTCACCGCGCCCGGCGCTATCCACCTCTGCCGCCTCATAGCTCCCCCTTTGAATCACATCTCTCTTCACAAGAGACGAAACGCTGGATCCAGTCTAGTCCCCTGTAACCGCATTGTCTTGCCGACGTCCCGGTACGGTCCGTCCTTTTCATAAGAGAATTCGTTGATGCAGGACTTTGTCTTCGACCAGCCCGAGCGGCGAGTGGTGTTTGGCGCGGGCTCGAGTGCGCATCTGAAAGCCGAGGTGGACAGACTTGGCGTCACGCGTGCCGTGCGCCAGGCGGCCCTGCGAACCCGAGGCTTTGACCCCATCGGCGGTGCGCTAGACACGCCGCTCCGCGCACAGACGCGAGCGACAGAGCGTCTCGCAGGTCACTCAAAATATCTGCCGGTGGTCTGTAGGATAATTAGTGGCTCATGTCTCAGATACAGTCACTCCGCCTCCGGTTGTCGCTGTGGGCGGTGGTGTGGCTGCTGGTTGTCGCCGCTGCTGGCTGCCGTGGTGGGCCGCCGTCGTTTGAGACACGTATCGACAGCGCCGATGATGGCGTCGCTGGGGCTTTGGCTGGCGCTGTCGCTTCGAAGGACGGCGGGCTCGGTGAAGACCACACCGACACAGCCGCCATGCCCCGCGTCGACACGCCGCTCCTGGTCGCGCTTGGCGATTCGTTGACCGCGGGGCTGGGTGTGACCCCGGATGAGGCGTATCCGGCCCGGCTCCAGGCGAGGTTGGATGCCGCCGGTTATCACGTGCGAGTGGTCAATGCCGGCGTCTCTGGCGACACGAGCGCGGGAGGACTCAGGCGCTTGGAGTGGGCACTGGACGACCGTCAAGGTCGGGTCGAGGCCCTGCTCGTTGCACTGGGCGGCAACGACGGCCTGCGGGGACTCGCGGCGGAACAGCTCAAGCAGAATCTGTCGGCCATTGTTGCCACCGCGTTGGGCCGAGGCGTCGCCGTTCTGCTGGCCGGCATGGAGGCGCCGCCGAATTTCGGAGTGGCGTATACGGACGCGTTTCGCCAGGTGTATGCGGAGCTGGCAGACGAGCACGACGTGGTGTTTATTCCGTTTCTTCTCGAAGGCGTGGCCGGCGAGGCCGGTCTGAACCAATCCGATGGGATTCACCCAAACGCCGATGGGGCAGAGCAGGTCGCGATGCATCTGTGGCCGGCGGTCGAGTCGTGGGCGCGTCAGCTGACGGCGGCTCCGTAACGGCGTGGGAAACGGCGGGGGCCTGGCATGATCGAGCTATCGCAGGTCTCTAAGACCGTGGAGAGCGGCGGGCAGCCACTCACCATTTTGCACCCCCTTGACCTGTCGGTGCCGTCGGGTCAGTTTCTGTCCATCATTGGGCCGTCGGGCAGCGGGAAGACGACGCTCCTCGGACTTATGGCTGGACTCGATACGCCGACAACGGGTCGTATCGTTATCGATGGCGTCGACATCACACGTCTGGACGAAGATAGGTTGGCCGAGCTGCGAAGCACGACCATTGGATTCGTTTTTCAGTTTTTTCATTTGATCCCGTCGTTGAGCGCGTTCGAGAACGTGTTGGTGCCGCTCGAAATCGCCGGGATGAAGAACGCGGTCGCCAAGGCGCGTGGTCTCCTGAAAGAGGTCGGATTGAGTGACCGAGGTCATCACTACCCGTCTCAACTTTCGGGAGGGGAGCAGCAGCGGGTGGCCATCGCCCGAGCCCTCGCCAATGACCCCCCGATCTTGCTGGCCGACGAGCCCACGGGGAATCTCGACTCACAGACTGGTCGGCTGGTCATTGACTTGCTCCAATCGGTCCACGCCACACGGGAGACCACGGTCGTGATGGTGACGCACGACGTGGAAGTAGCCAACCGGAGCGAGGTGGTGGTCTCGATGCGCGATGGTCGCGCGGAATATTCAGCTCGGTCGGGCCAGTCATGATGTTTGTCGCACGGATGGCGTGGAGGGAATTGCGAGCGTCGTGGCGCCGTCTGATCTTTTTCTTTCTGTGTGTGGCGGTCGGCGTGGGTGGGATCGTCGCGCTTCGCTCGGTGATCCAGAATGTCCGCGTCGCGTTGGCGGCGGAGGCGAAGACCCTCACTGCCGCTGATGTTTCGCTGCGCACCGACCAAGAGTGGACACCGGATGTGCGCGGCGCTGTCGACGATCACCTGGCTCAGATACCCGGTGCGGCTCTGACAGAGACCGTAGACGTGACCACCATGGTGCGCGTGCCCGACGAAGACAGCGTGCGCACAAAGGTGGTCGAGCTGCGAGGCGTGCGGAGAGAATTTCCATTTTATGGCCGGTTCGAACTTGCCGACGGACAGACCTATTCCTACGCGCTGCTCGAAGACCGCGGAAGTTTGGTCGGACGAGAGCTATTGGCCCAACTCGACATCGAGGTGGGGGACTCGATCGCCGTTGGGGACGTCAACTTCACGGTGCGCGGCGTGATCCACACGGAGCCGGGTCGCCAGCTTGGTGGGTTCAGTTTTGGTCCACGGGTGCTGGTGGCGTACGACGCCGTCGAGGAGACCGGCCTTTTGACCTTTGCTAGCCGGGCGACTCGTCAATTCCTCGTGCGAGTCCCGGACGAGGCTGTCGTCGATCCGCTCGTTGATTCCTTACGCGAGGACCTGCGAGACGCGTTCGTGCGTGTCAGCTCGTATCGGCGGACCGAGAACCGAATAGAACGTAATCTGGGCCGAACCGAGAATTATCTGAGCCTGATCGGATTTGTCATCGTGATTCTGGGCGGGATTGGGGTCTGGAGTGTAACCCGGGTCTTTGTGCAGCAGCGTCTTCGGAGTGTGGCAATTCTGCGATGTATCGGCGCTACCATGCCTCGCGTGCTGGCCGTTTATGTCTTGCAGGTTGTGGCGCTCGGGCTGGCCGGGAGCACATTGGGGATTGGTCTCGCGTGGGCGGCCTTGGCCGCCGTTCCCGACATGTTGACGGCGCAGGCGGCGACCGCCGTCGGCATCAGGGGAGTATCGACGGCGTTGACCCCGTCGGCCATGCTGCAAGGACTGGCAGTCGGTGTGCTCGTGTCTTTCCTTTTCGCGCTGGTGCCGCTGCTGGAGGTGCGCGGGGCCAAGCCAATTCTGTTGCTCCGGCAAGGGACGCTGCCGGGCGCGGTCGGCGTGGACTGGCTGAGGATTGGTGCCATCGCCGCCGTTGGGAGCGCGCTTGTTGCTGTGGCAAGCTGGCAAGCGGCGTCGCTGGAGATCGGCCTGTATGTGGTTGGTGGGTTTACTGGCGTTGCATTGGCCCTGCACTTTCTCGGGCAGCTCTTGATCGCCGTTATTTACCCGTTGCAGTCGACGCGCTGGTTTCCGCTCCGTCATGCTGCCGTCAATCTCAGTCGCCCCGGAAACCAGACGCGGGGGATTCTGTTGGCCGTGGGGCTCGGGAGCTTTTTTGTCATCGGCATGCAGACGTTGCAGACAAATTTGCTCATGAATTTTGCGCTCGAGCTGCGGGAGGATTCGCCCGACATGTTTCTAATCGACATACAAGAGGACCAGGCCGCCGGTGTCACGGCCACCATAGCCGGGAGTGTGGAGAATGTCCCTGAGCTGGTGCCTGTGTTGCGGGCCCGGGTGACCGGCGTGGACGGTCGCCGGTTGCAGGTCACTGGTCACGGAGAGGCCCGACGCGCGGGTCTTGGGCGTGAATACACCGTGACCTATCGGTCGCATCTCGAGGAGAACGAGCGGGTGGTGGCGGGAGAGTTTTGGTCGCCAGAGCCAGCCACCGAGCCCGAAGTGTCCATTGAGCAGAACCTCGACCGTGAACGACATCTTTCGGTGGGTGACCTCGTGACCTTTGACGTGCTGGGACGGACGGTGGATGCGCGGGTGACGAGCGTGCGGGCGGTCGATTGGGACGACTCGCGCAGCGGTGGATTTATGTTTCTCTTTCGACCGGGTTCGCTCGACGGGGCACCACATTCGTATGTGGCGTTTCTCAAAGGGCCGGCGGATCGAGACACGCGCGCGCGTCTCCAGCGAGACATCGTGGCTCAGTATGCGAATGTGTCGGTGATTGACGGTCTCGAGGTGATTCGTACGATCAGACGCGTGTTGGACTACGTCACGACGGCGATCACAGCGGTGGGGGGGGTCGCCGTGCTGAGCGGTGTCTTGATTCTGATTGGGTCGGTCGCGATGACCAAGTTTCAGCGGGGATACGAGGTCGCCATTTTCAAGACGCTCGGCGCCAACACACGCCTACTGACCACAATGCTCGTCCTCGAGTACGGGGTGCTCGGGCTCCTCGCCGGCACGGTCGGTTCTCTTGGTGCGTTGATTCTGACCTGGGTCCTGACGCGCCAGGTTTTCGAGGTCGCGTGGTTTGCGTCGCCGCTCACGAACGCCACGGGCGTGCTCTTGACGACACTGGCAGTCGGAGTGGTCGGAGTGGTGTCGAGTATTGATGTTTTGCGTCGCAAACCACTACTGACGCTGCGCGCGGAGTGAAACGAGGTCCGGACAGCACGGGCCACGGGGTGAGCGTGATGGTTCGCTCAGGCCGCGTGCTATCATCAGATTTTGGCCATGAACCGCTTTGTCCACGTAGAAAGCAGGGGCGATTCGGATGCACCAAACGGCGTACAAGAAGGCACTCGTCAGCAAGCGTGACGAGATTCTCTCTGAGGGTGGGGGCAAGCATCTCGAGACATCCCAAGAGAACAACACCCGTCAAGGCGACGTCGCCGACCAGGCGACCGGGACCAATGAAGTCCATATTCAACTAAAGGTCAAGCAAACCGATGCGAAGATCCTCAAGGCTATTGAGGAGGCGCTCCGAAGAATCGATGAGAAGACCTACGGTATCTGTCGGGACTGCGGTGAGCCGATCGCGCCCGCGCGTTTGGACGCGATTCCCTGGACCCATGCCTGCATTACCTGCAAGGAGCAGCAGGGATCCTGACTGCCCCATCATCGGGCTCCGATCACTCGGCACCGTCGACACGCTTTGTCGTTGTCGCGCTCGGCAGCAATCTCGAACCGCGCGAAACTCATTTCAGCTATGCGCTGCAACGGTTGGGGGACGCGCTCGGTGACCTGCGAGCTTCACGCTTTCATGACACCGCGCCCGTGGATGTTCGTCCGCAGCCGCGGTTTCTGAACGCCGTCGCGGTGGGTCGGCTGGCGCCAGAGGTGAGTCCGATGCATCTCCTGCAGACACTGCTCGCCATCGAGCAAGAGCGAGGGCGGACGCGTCCGTTTGCCGGTGCTCCGCGGACACTGGATCTCGATCTCATCCTGATCGACGATCTGGTGCTGGACACCCCATCACTCTGTTTGCCGCATCCTCACTTCAGAGCCCGCCGATTCGTACTCGAACCGCTGGTCGAGGTGGCTCCTGATGTCGTCGACCCGGTCACGGGGTTGACCGCGCGCCAACTCCTTGACGCGTTGACGTAGTGTCTCGGGTCAGTGATTCGTTACATGTCGCCACTCGTACCTGAGCGGCGTGCGACCCGCTTCTACTACTCGAAGCGGAGCGATTCGATTGGATCGAGGCGGGCCGCTTTTCGGGCAGGATAGAAACCAAAGAAAATCCCCGTCGCGGCCGCAAAGCCGACAGCTACTGCCACCGCGTTCGGTGGCACCGATGTGGGCCATTGAAGCATCTGGGTCAATCCCTCTGACAGCCCGAATCCCAGACCGACCCCGACGAGACCGCCGACGACACTGAGCACGACCGCTTCCACCAAGAACTGCATGAGTACGTCGCGCCCTTTGGCGCCCACGGCCATCCTCAGGCCGATCTCACGCGTCCGTTCGGTCACCGACACGAGCATGATATTCATGATTCCGATGCCACCCACGACCAGAGAGACCCCCGCGATACTCGCCAGGAGACCCGTCATCGTCTCGGTCATACCGGCGCGCATGCTCGCGATGTCCTCCTGAGTGCGAATCATAAAATCATTGTCGTCGCCAGGAATGAGACGATGCTCGGCGCGGAGCACGTCCGTTATCTGGGCGGTGATCTCCTCGAGCTGGTCCGGAGACGCCGCTGAGATCGAGATCCCAGAGATGTTTGTCCCGTCGCGGCCCCGTAGCTTCTTCTGAACCGTGGTGTACGGGACCATGATGGTGTCGTCCTGATCTTGTCCAAACTGCCCGGAGCCCTTGGGTTCCAAGACCCCGATGACCTGAAAAGACTGGTTCCGAATGCGCACCCGCTGTCCGACGGGGTTCGCACCTTCGCCAAACAGGTTGTCTCGAACGATCGAACCCAGGACCGCCACCTTGGCGGCGCTTCGGACGTGCGTCTCGGTAAAAAAGCTACCGTATTGGAGTCCCCAGAATCGGATAAAGGGATACTCCACGTCGGTTCCCTCGATCTGAGCCGACCAATTCTGACCGCCCGCAACAACTTGGTCGCGTGTATTCACACTCGCCGCGAGGTAGACCGCACCAGGTACTTGCTGCCGAATCTTCTCGACGTCCTGTGCCTTGAGGGTCGGGGCGCCTCCCATGCCGAGGCTGATGCCCCCCCGACGGTAGTTGCCAGCGCGCACCGAGATGAGGTTTGTTCCGGCTGACCGTACTTGCTCTTCGATTTGCTGTTGGGCGCCCTGTCCGAGAGCAACCATGGTAATCACAGCGGCGACACCAATGACCATGCCCAGCATGGTGAGCGCGGTGCGCATCTTGTTGCGGGCCAGAGCTTTGAGCGCTACCCGGAAGATGATCAGGACGTTCATACGGTCCCCATTTCTTGACGAGCCTGGGTCATAGTCTGAGCGGCATCCGAGATGACGACGCCGTCTCGGAAACGGATGACTCGCTCGCTAAACTCAGAGATCTCCGGTTCATGTGTTATCAGGATAACCGTGATCCCGTTTTCTCGATTCAGACGCTGGAAAATTTCCATGACCTCGATACTCGTTCGCGTATCGAGGTTGCCGGTCGGCTCGTCAGCGAGCAAAATGGCCGGATCATTGACTAGCGAACGAGCGATGGCGACTCGTTGCTGCTGTCCGCCTGACAGCTGGTTTGGATGATGGTCCATTCGGTCGCCAAGTCCGACGTCGGCGAGCATCTGAGTGGAACGGTTCCGTCGTTCAGACGCCCGGACATGGGCGCTGTAGAGCAGCGGAAGCTCCACGTTGTCGAGCGCGGACGTCCGAGCCAGAAGATTGAAGCCCTGAAAGACAAATCCGATCTTCTTGTTTCGGACTGTCGCGAGTTCATCTCGTGACAAACGAGAAACATCTCGACCGTCGAGCCGATAGCTTCCGTTCGTCGGTCGGTCGAGACACCCCAGGATGTGCATGAAGGTCGACTTGCCTGACCCGGACGGCCCGATCACCGAGACAAACTCGCCGGGCTCGATCGAAAGCGTGACGCCGTTGAGCGCGTTCACCTCGACGTCGCCCATGCGGTAGACCTTGGTCAGGTCCTGGACGTCAATGACCGACACGCGTGGAATCCTTGGGACGGTACACTAGCGCCGCCGCCGCCCGAATTGCGGAATAAGTGGCGACCCACCGGCGGCACCGGCCTGCGGACCGGCGCTGCCTTGCGGGGTGGTGATGTTGGTGACGAGTTGGGTGCCGCTCGCCAGACCGTCGGGCCGGTCGTCCCCCGACACGCGTCCGACCCCAAGGAGCTCTGTCGCCGTTCCGTCCGTGACTCCGAGTCGGACCCGCACCTCTTGCAGTTGGTCCCCGTCGAGAACCCAGACCTGCCCCCTCGACTCACTGACGGGCAGCGGGCCAAAAAGCGCGTCGATTGTCGTCGCCCCGCGCTCCACGGCCGGGATACTTGGCGTATCGGAAACGTTTGATGGACGTCGACGGCCTTCTCCACGTGGGGCGCGCCCACCGCCTCGAGCCGCCCGTCGTTGCGTAAAAAATGCCTCGCGTTCTTCCGGAGACATCTGCGCCATTCGCTCGCGCATCTGCTGCCTTCGCTCGGGGTCGGGCGCGCCGCCGCCGCCATCGCCGAAGCCGCCGCCACCCCCACCGAATCCCTCACCCGACCCTGGACTCCGGCCATCGGACCCGGCGCCCGCCTCGCCGCCGGGTCCCGTCACCTGGCGCGAGGAGGGGACTGGTTGATCGATAGCCGCGAACATCTGCGCGGTTGGTTGAAACCGCAACGCCTGATTCGGGATACGCAGGACGTTTTCACGCCGTGCAATTTCGAGTGTCACTGTCGCGGTCATTCCTGGCTTGAGCCGCAGATTAGGGTTCGGGGCATCGATGACGGTGGCATACGTGACCACGTTTTGCGTCACGACCGGCTCCAGCCGTATCTGCGAGACGTGTCCTTCAAACTCATCTTCGGGAAACGCGTCTACCGTAAACGTTACCCGTTGCTTCGGACGGATTCGCCCGACATCCGACTCGTCGATGTTGGCTATGACACGCATCTTTGTCAGGTCGGCCGCGATCACAAATAGCTCCGGCGCTTGCAAGCTAGCGGCGACGGTTTGGCCGACATCGACGAGTCGAGAGATCACGATCCCGTCGATCGGAGCCCGGATCACAGTGTGCTCGAGGTTTACCTCGGTTTGATTGAGCGACGCTTGCGCTTGAATGACGGCGGCCTCCGACGACTTGAGTTGGGCCGCCGCGAAACGAACCGCGACCTGCGCCGCTTCGAACTCGGTCTGTGATACCAGTTCTCGGTCGGCCAAGTCCGCGATCCGGCTGAGCTGCATCTGGGCATCTTCCAGCCCTACCTGCAACCCCTCGACGTCGGCCTCGGCTCTCACGAGATTCGCCCGGGCCTGCTCGATTTGAGTTTCGAAGAGTGACGGGTCAAGACGCATGATGACCTCGCTCCGTCGGACGATCGAGTTGTAGTCGACCAGGAGGTCTTGAATGATGCCAGAGACTTGGCTGCCAACATTGACGGTCGTGACCGCCTCGAGCGTCCCCGTAGCGCCTACGGTGTCGACGATGTCCCCTTCCACCACATCGACCGTGCGTATCTCCGGAACAAATTCTGTCGTGTTGAATCGGTAGTATCCGTAGACGGTCGCAGACAGCGCCACCAGGACAACAATAACTAAGCCTCGCTTCATCAGGTTTGCCTCACTTCGGGTGTGCCGGCATCGTCTCGCGACCTCTTACTATCAACGGAACTACGGCTGGTAATGGCGTAGCGTTTACTTCTAGCGGCTGGGCGGCAACCTCACAGGTCACTGAGTGGAAAACGTTATGGCGCCCATCGCGACCGAGCCGCCTAGGCAAGGGAACGAGCGTCCCGCGCGGGGCATCCCGTCTGGCGGCGTTGCTCCTCAGTCGAATATTTCCAAATTCTCCCTCGACGCGCCTCGCCCGCCGGGCGCCGTGCTGGGACTTATGCAAGAGATGACGGTTACAGGGGACTAGCCGCCCACGATCGAAATACCCGCCGTGGTCAGCGATGTTCGCTGCACGCGCTCGAATTCGATGATCGCTTTCTGATAGTCGAGAATCGCCCGAAGTTCGGTGTCGCGGGCCGCCGCCAGGTCGCGTTGGGCCTGGACGACAAAGAAATTCGTCGACATACCAACTTCGAACTTGCTTTCTTCGGCCGCAAGCTGCTGTTCGCCCAGTTGCCGGGCGGCGACGGCGGCGTCGATCCGCTCTTGGATACTAGTGATCTGCAGGGCCGCGTTGGTGACCTCGGTCGCGATATTGAGCTCGATTTGGCGCAGCTGCGCCTCGGTTTGTCTCACTTGGAGCCGGGCCCGTTCCAGGGCCGCCTCGTCAGCACTTCGACCGATCGGGTAGCTCAGCTGGACGCCAACGCTCCAGATCGGAAAATTTGCCGTGAAGATCTGCTCGAGCACGTCACTGTAGCCGCCGGGTATGACTTGCGTGACGTCGCCACCCAGAAACCCCTCCCTGATCAGCTGGTTACCGCTCTGACCTTGCGTTTGGTACGCGCCGACCAGGTCGAGGGCCGGCAGCGTGCTGTCTCGCAAGTTGGAGACCGTCAGCTCGTTGATCTGCTGCTGATGCTCGACTCGCTCGAGATCGGTGCGTTGAGCCAGGGCCATGCGGACCGACGCTTCGATGTCGATCGCCAGTCGATTCAGGTCGGGTTGGTCCGAGGGATTAATGACCGCGGTCCATAGCTCGTCGTGAGTGCCCTCGACAATCAGACGTTTGAGTGTCAGCTCGGCGGTCCGCAAGATTTGCTGGGCCTGGGCGAGGGTTTGCCGCCGGCTTGCAGCTTCGGATTGCGCCTGGACAACATCAATCGGGGCAAGGGTTCCGATCTCAACGCGGGCGCGATTGTCCCGGACCAGCTGCTCAGCGAGCTCTAGCGCTTGTTGCTGGACGGCGACGGCGGCGACCGAATAGAGCAGCTCCCAATACGCGTTACGGACATCAGCGACGGTATTCGTAACCCGCTGACGGAGGTCGACGTCCGAGATGTCCCGGTTGATACGGGCCACGCGAATCTGCTGGCGGACCGGGTCGATTTTGAACCCTCGGAGTAGCGGCTGGGTATATTGGGCGCGGAAGAGACTTCGGACACTCGGGTTGAAACTCGAGAAAAAATTGTTTGTTTCGCGGCGATTGTTGTCAAACCCGACGTTGAGGTTGCCGCCACCCCATTTGACTGGTTGGTCGAAGACTAAGTCGAAGTTTCTGGTGTCGGTCTCCGTGATCGTGCCGCCGTCTAGCTGGGTCGCGGACGGATTTGTCGTGGACGCAGTATCGAAGTTGAAAGAGACTGTCGGTCGAAAGAACGCCTCGCGCTCGGCCAAGCTGAGGGCGAATACCTGCGGGTTGATCCGTTCGACAGCGATGTCGAGGTTGCGCTCGAGCGCGCGCTGGATCGCGTCGTCGAGGGTCAAGTCGAAGCGGCGTTGCGCGTCCGGCGGTCCGACCTCAGACGCACGAGGCAAGACGAGGCGCCCGGTCGGTAGCGCCCGTTCAAGGACCTGGGCTGTTGCACTGCCGGCGAACGCCCACACCATCACACACCCGGTTACGATCCGTCGTCCAGCCACAGCTATCCCCTTCGTATCGATCCCGGAAAATCGCGCGCCCGCATCATGATACTGAAGACCCCGACGGTGTTTCATATATTCCTCACCCACACTCGTGGACTGTCGCAGACAAGAGTCACCGAGGCTTTGGCTCGCACGTCCGCGTCGGCGGCGTTGGTCTTATAGGCATATGCCAAAATTCGCTCGCTCATCGCGTCTAGGTCGGCCCGTCGCCTCGTCCGGAGCATGCCGGACCATTGGATGACCCTTCTCCGCGGCGCTCCCGCAGGTAAAGCATGTCGGCGACTCACCAATAGCAGACGACGGAACGGTTCAAACAGTTCGGAGGTCATCGAGATCGCGACCGTCAAACCGGTCCGGGGGCCGCGGAACGCTCCGGCTCGCGGCTCGGAAGCCGGGGCAGCGGCTACTCCGGCTCGCGCCTCGGAAGCCCGTGGCACCGGCTACTCCGGCTCGCGCCTCGGAGGACTGATGGCGGTGTCCTGACGGAGGACAGCCGGCGTCGCTGCGTAAACGGAAGTTCAAGTTTCGCCATCTGTGGCGCAGAGCAGGGCCGCTGAGCCATGGGCCGCGGTCACAGGCTGGTCAGCATTGCTCTGCGACCGCCGACTAGCGGCAAGGGGACGCGCCGTTGTTCTTTTGATCGCGCTCTTGTTGGTCCCGTTCTTCCCGCCGACGTTTTTCGATAACTCTTAGCTCAGACAGTTGCTGTGGGGTCAGCTCTTTCCGCATGTGATAGAGCATCAGAATGCGTTTCTTGCTCAACGCGCTTCGGGCTGCTTCGACCTTGTCGATCTGGAGCGTCAACTCCCATTCGGCGACGTTCATGTCGGCGATATGCTGGGACAATTCGTGCTCCTCGAGTTCCAGCGTGTTCGCAAGGCCTCGCAATGCCGGAATGGTCGAGGCAAAGATGTCTTCGATCGCAGTCGACTGCTTGTCTGTGATCTGAAGCGCGGCCTTGATCTCGCCAGATTGCCACCAGCGGTGTGGATGTCGCTGGCCACCCTCCGCTTGTGGCGGCGCGACCCAGAATACGGCCAGCGTCAGACTGATCACGAGCACCCGCGTGATTAACGTTGCTGGGCTGCACAGTCTCACCAAAGATTTGCTCCTCTCATCCGACATACGGCGCCTAGCCTGGCATCGTTTACATCCGACCATACGGCACCTCGCCTGGCATCGTTTACATCCGACCATACGGCACCTCGCCTGGCACCGTTTACATCCGACGTTCGACGCTCGATCGAGGCGTCATCCTGTCTCATGGACAGCCGCTTGGCAAGGGGAGCAGACCGGAGCGGCCGATCAGCCCTGCGCGATGACGCCGAGGCGGTCGATGACATCGCCCACGATGCTGTCAGGCGTTGATGCGCCGGCGGTCACCGCGACGGTGACCTTATCGCGAACCGGAAACCAGTCGTGGGCAATTTCTTGACCTTGGGCGGGCGCGCTCGGCGAGGCCGTGGTGGGACGATACAGAATCTCTGCTGACGATCTCAGGCAGTTGGCGTCGGCGATGTGAAACGACGGCACAGCATCGGCGCAGATACGCGCAAGGTTGCGAGTGTTGCTGCTGTTGTAACCGCCGATGACGACGGCGAGATCGAATATACGCTTTGCGAGGAGCGCGTGTACGGCATCCTGCCGGTCCTGCGTCGCGCTACAGATGGTTTCGAACGCTCGATAGTTGCCAGCCAGAGCGTCGCTACCATATCGATCGGACAGGGCGCCGCGGATCATATCTCCGATTTCCAGGGATTCCGACATGAGCATGGTGGTCTGGTTCGCCAGGCCGATTCGTTGGAGGTCGCGGTCAGGTTCAAATCCAGGCGAGTGGGCGTTTTTGAACCGATTGAGAAGCTCCTTCGCGCTTACCAGACCGCGAATGAAGCCACACAGAACGTTGGCTTCATCCCGGTCGAGAATTACCAGATACTGTCCCGAGAGCGCCTGCGACGCTGTCGCCTGCGTCTCCTCATGACGGACCTTGCCGTGGATGACCGCCGTGAGTCCGGCCTTCGTATATTGGCGAACGTTTTTCCACACGTTGAGTACCGACCCACAGGTCGTGTCGACAAGCGTGCATCCTTGGCGTTCCAGCTGCGACAGCTGGTCGATCGTGACACCAAATGCGGGCAGGATGACCACGTCGTGTTGTCGGACCTGCCCGATCGACTCTCCGGGATCACTCAGGAAACGAATTCCGGATTCGCGTAGGCGTGTATTCACCTGGGGGTTGTGGATGATCTCGCCTGTCAAATACACGTTTTGATCAGGGAATCTTTTCCGCGCTTGATAGGCATAATCGACGGCTCGGTCGACGCCGTAGCAGAAACCAAATTCTTTTGCGAGATGAACGTGCAGTCGACCGCGCCGCCAGCCCTCACCCGTCCGTCGAATTTCTGCAACGAGCTGGCTGTGATAGTCCCGCGCGAGCGAACCGGCTACCGCATCTTTGAGGTCGAGCCCCTTCCGAAAGATCGTGACCGGCGCGGCTGTCACTCCGGCGTCGACGTCAACGCGTGGCACGGCTTCGTCCAGGGTCTTACCAGGGGTTGATCGCGATTTCACGAATACGGGGTGTGAACTCGTCGAGCGAGGTCAACGCGGGGATCTGGGGTGTGGTCAGGACCAGGTCGAGCCGATCCAGTAACGATGCGGTCGGGGTGCGGGCGGGCGCCACCGTCACCGTGGTCCCTTGACGTCCCTCCTCCTCCACACTCTCGACCGACGCGTCACGCGCGGAACCGAGGGTTGGCCACTCTGGGTGGAGGTGAACAAACTGCCCGATCGTGATCCCCACCAGAAGACCGGCCGCGGCAGCCGCGCTCATCCATCGCGTCACCAGGCGCACCTTGCTGAGGGCTGGACGCGTCGCCGCGGGGAATCTCAGCACGTGCGCGGATTCGGGTGGCGCATACAGCCGTTCGATTCGACCCATCACCCGTCGACGTTGCGTGTCGAGATGGTGGGGCGACACGAGCTCGTCAAACGAAGACGGTCCGGCGTCAGCCAAGCCATCAAGCATCTGGCGCCATCGAGCAGCACGTGCTTGACACGTCTCGCAGGCACGGATATGCGCTGAGGTCGATGTTTCCCGAGTGGTCGCGTTGGAGTTTGGTACCACCATTTCGAGGAGCGCTGCATCGTCTGCGTGACGTCGCCACATCATCACTAGCTCGCCTCCTGGGGACGGGGTGCCGCGGACTCGTGCGGCAGGAGCCACGGGGCGTCGCTCAACTTCTTGCGAAGCGAGCGAATCGCCCGAAACAGGTGTACGCGGACTGTCGTTTCGTTCAGACCAAGAAGCGAACCGATATCACGGGCCGAGTGTCCTTCAAACTGGCTGAGCACGACCACTGTTCGCTGTCGGTCCGGAAGCGTGTCGATCGCGGCGCGTAGTCGGGTGCGGCGCTCCGCGGCCAGAAGAGACGTTTCTGGGGAGGGAGCGCTGGATGGACAACGTTCGATGAGGTCGAATTCGTCGCTGGGCGACGGGAGTAACCACCGGGCCCGACGATTTCGAGACTTGATACGGTCCAGACACGCGTTGACAAGAATCTTTGTGAACCAGAGTCCGAAGAGAAGCTCTTCGCGAAACGATGAAAGATGGGTGAACGCCTTGAGGAAGGCGTCTTGAACTACCTCATCGACCTCGGCGGCCTCACGAAGATAGTAAAACGCGATCCGGGTAGCTCGATGCTGATGACGAACGACGAGCTCCTCGAAGCGCTTGCCGGCGCATTGGTGCTTTCCTTGCGCGAGCAGGCTCTTGATCGCACCCGCGAGTTCTGAGTCCGCGAGTGACCGGGGCGAGGCACCGTGCTGAAGTTGGGCTGTCACTTTTGTCTCTAGCAAATACGCCCGGGCAGCCAATCCGTTTACCGGTCGCTCTTCACCGGGTGTCCAACGTCTCCAGGGTGTCCAGGCTTTTCAAGCTCTCTAATGATACTGCGTCGGCGTGGCTCCCGGGTAATAGTGACTGAGTATCTCGGCGGGCTCGTCACCACGTCTGGCGCGAGCGACGGCACCGCGTTGGCAGAGTCCGACGCCGTGTCCAAATCCGCGTCCTGAGAACGAAAAGACGTCGCTGGGTTTGCCGGAACCGTTCTCGTTGGGTGGGGCGTTAATCGTAAAGCGCGTGCTCTTGATCGAGCGAATCCCAAACGTCGCGACAAGTACGGCGCGGAACACCTCGCCGCGGATTTCGACGGGAGCGTCGCCGTCGGCCAGGATGCTGAGCGCCCGTCCAGCCTCGTCACGTTGCGCGATGGCGAGACCGGCCAGCGAATGACCCACCGCGGTGCGCGCGTCGAGGTTCAGCGCGCGCGATAGCTCGGCTCGGGTGGTCTCGAACTGCCAACCCGTCGGAGCGTCGAGCTGGCACAGCGTATCGTCGCCGCCGCGCAAGTACGCCGGGGTCACGCCGCCCCACGGGACCGACGCATCGCTCGTCCTGCCCCCGCAGTCAGCGTGGTAGACGGCGTTGATAGGTTGTCCCCCGTAGGTCATGATCTGCCCGGCCGTGTTCCACGTCGCCCGGATCCCAAGGTCGGCCACGGGCGGTGGATACGTCGACAGCGATCGATAGACTTGGCAGTGAGTCGTCGAGCAGAGCGAAAAGCCCTCATGGTCGTGCCGGTTCCGGTTGGCGAGGGCATAGGTCCGACTGATGATGGCTTGTGTCTCTGCGACCCGGAGGGCAGAGTCGTCGTCGAGACCGCGGAGGTCTGCTTCTGCTAGAACAGACCCAGCGACGTAGCGCTCGAGCGAAAGGTCCACGACCATCCCGGTCTGGAGCTCCACGCGGACCGTTGTCTCCGCCGCCGCGCCCGGATCGATGTTTGGCGTCAGGCCAGCACACGATCCCGTGCCGAACATCGTGGCTGTGAGCCAGAGAATATGCCGGCCGATCCGGCCCTGTGAATTGTGTCTGCAGATGGTGCTCACGGTCTGCATGATACCGCCTTTGCGATCACGATTCTGTTCTGTTGACTGAGCGGAGCCTCGCCTCTACGATCAGCCACAATGTCTGCGTCCCACCTTGAGACTCATGGAATCATTGACCCCGGGCCAGTGCATTGGAACTGGGGCACGGCTGCGCTCTATGAGGCGGCTGTCCGCCGGAACGAAGGCACCGTAGCCGAGAGCGGCCCCCTGGTGTGTCTGACCGGCGTGCATACCGGCCGCTCGCCAAATGACAAGTTTTTGGTTCGAGAGCCATCCAGCGAAGGCAACGTATGGTGGGGCTCGGTCAATCGTCCGATGGAGGCGGAGCAGATCGGTCTGCTGCGTGGAGCGATGTTGCAGTCGCTTGCGGGAAAAGAGCTCTTTGTCCAGGATTGCTTTGCCGGCACCGACCCCGCCTATCGTCTTCCGGTGCGGATCATTACCGAGCAGGCGTGGCATAGCCTATTTGCACGCACGATGTTCTTACCGAGCGCCCCCGGTACGCCGGCGGGTGGCCACCAGCCCGAGTTCACGGTCATCGATATGCCGTCGATGACAGCTGACCCTGCCCAGCACGGTACGAACTCGCCCGTCTTTATCGTCGTGGACTTCGCCAAGCGATTGGTCCTCATCGGCGGCACGAGCTATGCCGGCGAGATCAAGAAGTCGATCTTTAGCGTGATGAACTACCTGCTACCGCTCCGCGACGTTCTGCCGATGCACTGCTCCGCGAATATCGGGGACAGTGGTGATTCTGCGCTGTTTTTCGGTCTGTCTGGAACGGGAAAGACGACGCTGTCCAGCGATCCGGCACGTCAGCTGGTGGGGGACGACGAGCATGGCTGGAGCGAGCGGGGCATTTTTAACTTCGAGGGTGGATGTTACGCGAAGATGATCCGGCTGTCCCCTGAGGCCGAGCCGCAAATTTATGGGACGACGCAACGTTTTGGCACGGTGCTGGAGAACGTGGTGCTCGACCCTGATACGCGAGCGATGGATTTCGATGACGACCGGCTGACGGAAAACTCGCGTGGCGCCTATCCCATCTCGTTTATCGACAACTGGGTGCCGTCAGGCCAGGGGGCACATCCAAAAAACATCGTGATGCTGACGGCTGACGCGTTTGGGGTACTTCCTCCGATTTCGCGTTTGAGTCCGGCGGGAGCGATGTATCACTTTCTGTCTGGATACACCGCAAAGGTGGCGGGTACCGAAAAGGGCGTGACCGACCCGACGGCCACCTTTAGCACCTGCTTTGGCGCGCCATTCATGGTGTGGCACCCGACGGTCTATGCGCGTTTGCTCGGTCAACGAATCGCCGAGCACAAAAGTCGGGTATGGCTTGTCAACACGGGATGGACCGGGGGGGCGCACGGGGTCGGGCAACGGATGTCGATCGCGCATACGCGGGCGATGGTCACGGCGGCGCTCTCGGGTGCATTGGATGACGACAAGACCGCGTTTCGTCTCGACCCGATCTTCAACGTCGACGTGCCAGTCACCTGTGCCGGGGTCCCGGCGAACGTGCTGACACCGCGCGAGACCTGGGCGAACGGCGAGGACTACGACGGGCAGGCGCGCAAGCTGGCGTCGATGTTCGTAGAGAACTTTCGAGCGTTTGAGGCGGATGCCGACCCCGAGGTTACAGCGGCTGGGCCCCGGGACTTCTCGTAGTGGCCCTTCCCGTAGTGGCCCTTCACCAAACAACCTCTGAGTCGTCGGCGCGCATCTGGCTCCCGATCAGTCGAGAGGAGCGGCGGGCCATACACAATGCCGCACGGGGCGACGAGGATCAGCGACGACCCACAGGCTCGCGTGTGAAGGGCTAGCCTGCGATGGAGTTCGAGTCGGTCGTGGGTCTGGAGATTCACGCCCAATTACTCACTCAGACAAAGATTTTCTGCGGGTGTCCCACTGCGTTTGGCGGGGCTCCCAATACCCACGTCTGTCCGGTCTGCCTGGGGCTTCCCGGCGCGCTACCTGTTCTCAATCGGCGCGCCGTCGAGCTGGGTGTGCGCGCCGCGCTCGCGTTGAATTGCGACGTGCAGCCACTGTCGGTGTTCGCGCGAAAGAACTATTTCTATCCCGACCTCCCCAAGGGATATCAGATCTCACAGTACGACCAACCACTTGCCATTGATGGACGGGTGGAATACGACTCGGATGGACACCGGGCGGCAGTAGGCATCATCCGCGTCCATCTCGAGGAGGATGCGGGGAAGTCGCTGCACGCAGGTGGCTCCGACACCGAGCGAGTGACCCATGTCGACCTCAATCGCAGTGGCATACCGCTGGTCGAGATCGTGACCCATCCGGACCTCCGTTACGGGGCTGAGGCGGCTGATTTCTTTGCCAGGCTGCGGGCGATCCTACGGGCCGTCGAGGTCAACGACGGGAACATGGAAGAGGGCAGCCTGCGCTGCGATGCCAATGTGTCGGTGAGACCGGTCGGTGAGGTCGAGTTGGGCGTCAAGGTCGAAGTAAAGAACATCAACTCGTTCCGGTTCCTCCGTGACGCGATTGACTACGAGTTTGCCCGCCAGGTGGACATCGTTCGATGCGGTGGCCAGGTCATCCAGGAGACACGGTTGTGGGATTCGTCGTCGGGGCGGACCGAGTCGATGCGCAGCAAAGAAGATGCGCACGACTACAGGTATTTCCCGGAGCCCGACCTGCCCCCGGTCGAAGTGTCGGAGGCTTGGGTGGACGAGGTCCGGCAAGCCCTTCCAGAGCTTCCCGACGATCGCCGCCGGCGTTTTGTCGAGGAGTTCCGATTGCCTGAATATGACGCGGGCGTGTTGACGCAATCCGTCGCCATATCGGACTACTTCGAGGAAGTGGCACGGGCGTCTGCCAATCCGAAGGCGGCGAGCAACTGGGTGATGGGAGAGGTCGCGCGGGCGACAAAGAGCGCCGGTGTTCATATCGCTGCGTTTGCGATTCGTCCCCCCGCCTTGGCAGACCTGATTGCGAAAATTGACGGCGGCGCGGTGAGCGGGTCGGCCGCGAAGCAGGTGTTTGAACGTATGGTCGCGACCGGCGAGACCGCGACCCAGGCAATCGACGCGGAGGGTCTGGCGCAGATGGACGACCCCGACGCGCTTGGTCGCGTGGTGGCGTCGGTGCTCGAGGCCCATCCCCAGGTCGTAGCCAACTACCGGGCGGGAAAGACGGGAGTGATCGGATTCCTGGTAGGGCAGGTCATGCGGGAGAGCCATGGAAGGGCGAATCCGAAAGTTGTCAATGACCTGCTTCGTCTTTCGTTGGGGTCGTCGTAGGAACGTGCGTGTTCGCCGTCCGCACGATTGACACCCCCGGATGTCCCCCGTTACACTTAGAAGTCGCTCGGAGGTTGATGCCCCTTAGGAACACTCTCGGCTCACTCACCGCTCCCACGAGTCAGCCTTCCGCGTCACCCCTTACTGCTTTCTATCGCGAAGAGCTACAAAAGCACTGGCATTGCCTCGAGCAGCAGCGCGAGTATTACTCCGAGAAAGCGATCGGCGACGTCGAGATGGCCTTGATGCGTCTCATGGCCGAGGTCGAGACGTTGTGTGCCCGGAAGAATGGGGAACAGCTCGTCAGCCGCGTCCTCCATCAGATTGACGGCGTCACGCGCCTCTCCGCGTGGTCCGACCCAAAGAAGCATCACTAGCGCAGGGACATCGGAACATCCTTACCCAGCAACTCCGTCAGCATCTGACCCAGATCGTTGGGCGCGGAATCGAGGGCGTTTCGGGAGCGCGGCTCGTATCGAACGCCTATCCAGCTATCGAATCACGTGTTGTTCCGGCATTGAACGATGCTCGCCTCACGCTGATCTCCGTCGGGAAGGCTGCGGTGCCGATGACCCAGGCATTTCTCGAGGCGTCGCAATGGACGTCGCCGCACGGTGTCGTCGCCGCGACGGCGGGAGAGTCTCCCGACGCGCAACTCGATTTCTTTCGTGTAGGTCATCCTGTGCCGACCGACGCCAGTGTGATCGCGGGTCGGCGCGCGCTTGACTTCGCAACCTCCGTCACCCGCGACAGGTTGCTCTTGGTGCTACTGTCGGGCGGGGCATCGGCCGCGCTCGCCGTGCCGGCTGACGGGCTGACTTTGGACGATAAGATTGCGGCGACCCAAGCCCTCCTGCGTGCCGGTGTGCCGATTGATGTCATGAACTGTGTGCGGAAACACCTGTCTGCGATCAAGGGGGGACGGCTTGCGGCGGCGACGCCGGGCACAGTCCTGACGCTGGCGATATCGGATGTTGTCGGTCCAGTCGCCGACGACCCGACGGTGATCGGGTCAGGCCCAACAGTGGCGGATCCCACGACGTTCGGGGACGCGTTGCGGATCGTCCAACAACCAGGCGTGGCGGAGTCGTTTCCCGTGTCTGCCCGGCAGGTGCTCGTCGAGGGAGTCGCTGGGGCACGGCGCGACACCCCCCCGCCGGGTGATCGATCGCTCGCGCGTTCGACGACAACGGTGATCGGGAGCCGGCTCCATGCAATGAAAGCAGCGGCCGCGACCGCACAGGATTTGGGCTATCAGGTGGAGATCGTTCACGAGCCCGTGGTTGGTGAAGCCAGTCTGGTCGGCGCGTCCTTTCTCGAGCGAGTTCGTCGGCTCGCGAGCGGACGCCGTGGATCGGTCTGTGTCGTCTCGTCCGGCGAAACCACCGTGAAAGTCCGCGGCCCCGGACGTGGCGGTCGTAACCAGGAGCTGGCCCTGGCGTGCGTCGAAGGACTGGCCGGGATGATAGGCGAGGTGGGCGACGAGCTGGTCTTGGCCAGCATCGGCACCGATGGCGTCGATGGGCCAACTGACGCCGCCGGCGCCATTGTCGACGGGACAACATTGGCGCGAAGTCGAGAGCGCGGCATGGCGCCGCCGGCCTTGTATTTGGAGCACAACGACTCATATGCTTTTTTTGACACGCTTGGTGACCTGGTCCGGACGGGTCCCACGGACACCAATGTTGGCGATCTCCAGGTGGTGCTAGTCGGGCATGCTCAGCGCTGAACAAGTTCTGTCGGCGATCCGGGCCAAGGTCGACCACCCGTCGACGGTGCGCGAGCTCCTGCAGCGGTTGCGATTGCCTCGAGAACAACGCGCCACGCTGCGTCGTCGCCTCGCCGCGCTCGTCGAGTCCGGAGCCCTCATCAAAGTTCGCGGCAACCGGTATGGCGTCCCGGAACGGATGCGGCTGGTCACCGGGGCGGTCCACGTCCATCCCCGAGGCTTTGGCTTTGTCACCCCGGACCAATCGGTGGACGGGTTGGACGGCGACCTCTTCATCGCTGGGGCAAATCTCAACCAAGCGATGCACGGCGATCGCGTCGTCGCCCGCGTTGAACATCGCAAGGACCCCGGGCGGGCGGAGGGTCGCATCATTCGGATCCTCGAACGAGCGTCTGACACCCTCGTAGGGCGGTTTGAAATCGACGAGTCAGGACTTGGCTATGTCGTGCCGTTCGATCGGCGGATGGTGATGGATGTGCACGTTCCACGCGGTGAGACGGGCGGGGCCGAAGCGGGCGAGATGGTGATGGTTCAGATCACGCGCTGGCCCAGCGCGACCCGGAGCCCCGTCGGTCGCGTCGTCGAGGTCCTCGGGGATATCGAAAGCCCTGGGGTCGACACACAACTCATCATCCGCAAACACGGGATCCCCGACGCCCATTCACCCGAGGCCGTTCGGGAGGCCGAGACCGTGGGTGTGACCGTCGACCCGCGGGACTTCGAAGAGCGCCAAGATTTTCGTGCGTGGCGCACCGTCACGATCGACGGCGAGACCGCCAGAGATTTTGACGACGCAATCACTGTCGAACGCCTCGCCAACGGCAATGTGTGGTTGGGTGTGCACATTGCGGACGTGAGTCACTATGTGGCGGAAGGGGGAGCACTTGATACCGCCGCGTTGGAGCGAGGGACATCGGTCTACTTTCCGGAGCGGGCCGTGCACATGTTTCCCGAGGCGCTGGCGACCGGGTTGTGCAGTCTCAACCCCCACGTGGACCGTCTCGTGCAGTCGTGCTTGATGGAGATCGACCGCCATGGGGCGGTGCTTCGCTACG
>Ga0310124_10000041_pt1 | contig 77265 bp, 68 predicted proteins | sample CB11b_AW_Bot5_MG_FD_203507 | JGI IMG/M metagenome (GOLD analysis project Ga0310124, IMG submission 203507) | Marine microbial communities from Western Arctic Ocean, Canada - CB11b_AW_Bot5 | ecosystem: Environmental > Aquatic > Marine > Oceanic | place: Canada: Western Arctic Ocean | collected... | reverse complement strand
GGGCCAGAAAGGGTCAACCCGATACGTGGCGACCGACACGCCATCCTGCATCTCTGGAAGGCCGAGCACTCCCGCGCCGACCACCACTACCAGCGACGTCGCCAAGAGCCACCCACCCACACCTGCCACCGCATTCGACCCTCGTTTCATGGCTGCCTCCGTTCTCGTTTGGTTTAGACTTCGATAGTTTGCCACTGGGGACTCCCCAATGTGTCACGAAAACGAGGAGGTCGCGATGTGCACGCGGGTTATGGACAAGCCCTGGACGATGAGCGTGAGAATGGCTCTCTCCACCGCAATGGCTACCTTCGTCGCCGTGACGGCGTCTCCCGGATACGTGGTGGTCGGCGAGGCGCAAGGTCAGGACCAGGCGCAGACCTACCAGGCGCCACGCCTACCGGGCACCGAGCGCCCCGACCTCAGCGGTATCTGGCAAGCCTTTGTCACCGCGAATTGGGACCTCGAACCCCATGGCGCCGACGCGGGACCCTTTCCACGTCTGCTCGGAGTGTGGGGCGCTCAGCCACCAGGCGAGGGGGTCGTGGTGGGCAACGAGATTCCCTACCTGCCAGAGGCGCTGGCGAGACGGGACGAGAACCGCCGGACCCGCCTGACCGTCGATACCAACAACGTGAACACCGTCGGTGACCCGGAAGCAAAATGTTACATGCCGGGTGTCCCGCGCGCCACGTATATGCCGTTCCCCTTTCAGATCATCCAGAGCACCGAGAAGATCGTCATTGCCTATCAGTTTTCGAGCGCCAACCGCACCATCCCTTTGACACGTCCGACCGAAGCACCGGTCGACAGTTGGATGGGATGGTCAAACGGACACTGGGACGGCGATACGCTTGTGGTCGATGTCTCGGGCTTTCATGACTTGTCCTGGTTCGACCGCGCCGGAAACTATCATAGCGAAGCCCTTCGGGTCGTGGAACGATACACGCCGGTGAGCCCCTATCACCTCATATATGAAGCCACCATCGAAGACCCCAACGTGTTCAGCCGACCCTGGACCATCCGTCTACCGTTGTATCGTCGCATCGAGGCCAACGCACGATTGCTCGAATTCAAGTGCGTGGACCTCGCCGAAGAATACGTCTACGGAAGCCTTGTCGAAACGTCGAATTCTCAGGGAGGTGGAAGGTGATACCACGAATGCTCGCCGCCACACGCACGCTGGCGGTCGGCGGCGCCGTGCTCGGGCTCGCGTCATCTGTAGCGGCGGGGCAGGCTCCCGCCGGTCAGACAGACTCTGAATACTCGTCGCCACGTACGCCGTGGGGTGACCCCAATCTGGAAGGTATGTGGGACACGCGGACTTACACGCCGTTCGAACGTCCCACCGAGTTTGGAACACGAGAATTCATGACCGAGGAGGAGGCCGCCGAACGCGAGCGTCTCGGACTCAGGCGACTGGTCAGCGACGACGACGATGACGCGCTCGCGGCCGACCTCGTCGAACAAGACGTGGGTCGATACGCACGGTCGGATGCGCCCGACAACGGCCGCCCCGGTTATCGGATTGCGGGGGCGGAATACAACGCGTTCTGGAGCGCAGACCCCACATCACCCGCGGTGTCGTTACGGACTTCGCAAATCGTGGATCCCCCGGACGGGCAAATGCCTCCCTTGACACGAGACGCGCTGGTGCAATGGGAAGCCAGGGAAGAGGCCCGTCGAGAGCGTAGCCAGGCCGACGATTGGGAAGACCGCGGCCTGTCAGAGCGGTGTATCACCCGCAACGGTCTCCCGGGTGAAATGCTGGGGAGCAGTCAGCAGCCGTTGAAAGAAATCGTCCAAACCCCCGGCTACGTATCCATCGTCATGCCCTACGGGTATGTGCGGATCATCCCCGTGACCGCGACGGGCGAAGACCAACTGCCACCGCCCGGGTCCGCTATCCGACAATGGAATGGTGACTCGCGTGGTCGGTGGGAAGACGACACGCTGGTCGTCGAGACGACAAACTTCAAGAACACCGTCAAGACCGTCGTCCCGGCCCACGGCGGGCCGTTTGGTGGGTCCGCGCATGTGCACTACTACCCAGGGACTGGGGAAACATTTCGTTTAACGGAACGCTTCACCCGAATCAATCAGGACACGCTCGAGTATCGGTATACCGTCGAGGACCCTGCGGTCTTTGTCAGCCCGTGGAGCGCCGTCAACTACTTCACGCTCGACTCGTGGGCGGTCGAAGGCAATCAGGATCGACTCTTTGAATATGCCTGTCACGAGCATAACTACGGCATGGTGAACGCAATCCGAGCCGCAAACACGGATCGTGAATGGGCACTCGACGAGGCCGCGCGAGAGGCGGGTATCCGCGAGCGAGAGTTAAGAGCAAAGCAAGAACAGTTGCGGCAGTGGGAAGCGTCGCGCCAGGACCGGAGGTAACGGCAATGCGAGCAACAACGACAGGTGTGATCGTCGGCGTCGGCGTACTACTTTCTACACTCACGGCAGCGCCCGTGGAGGCCCATCACGCGTTTGCGGCGGAGTTCGACGCAAGCAGCCCGGTCGAGCTCACCGGCACCGTGGTTAGAATGGAATGGGTCAACCCGCACACCTGGATCCACATCGACGTGACCCAATCGGACGGCAACGAAGAGCGCTGGATGATCGAGGGCGGCCCTCCGACATCGCTCCTCCGTCGCGGATTTACCCGAGCATCATTGCTGGCCGGCACCGAGGTGTTTGTCGAGGGATTTCGCGCGAAGGATGGGTCGCAACGAGCAAACGGACGAGATGTGACGTTTGCTGACGGGAGCAAGCTGTTTCTCGGTTCGTCCGGCACGGGCGCCCCGCTCGACGGACGAGACGCGAGGGAACCGTCCGCCGGGCGGTAGAGGCGCGGCGGACACGAGGAACACGGTGTTGCCCCATCCCCGGGGTCCAGCTCCGGTTGGGGTCGAGCGTGGCGTCGTGGCCACGCTCGACGTGGTTCCGAATCTTCTTCCGGCAGGGACAGGAGCGGGCGCGTGAGTGACCGACGCGACGGCTAACGGACGTTCTGGGTATTCTCCGGCCTCAGCTCATACGGGGCGCCGGTCCCGGACGAGCCGAGGAACAACTTTGTGCCATCCGTAAACGTGATGTCCCGGCCGTTGGCCCGGTTGGTCCCATCTTTCGCCCGATACCCATCCACCACAATCCTTGTGCCCGGGAGTAACGACTCCTTCGTAAACCCACGCCTGAACAGCACGTTTGGGGTGCCGCCTTCGAACGCCCAGTTCTCCACCGTGCCGTCCGGTTGCTCGACATCCATGTGGATCCAGATATGAGGATTCACCCACTCCATCCTGGTGACCGTGCCTTCGACATCCACCGGACGATCAGCGTCAAACTCGGCGGCAAACGCATGGTGCGCCACAACCGACGCCGCGGTCAGTGCCAGCGTCACACCCACTCCGGCGATTGTCACGGCAAGCTGTCTTCGCATGGCGGCACCCCTTACTTTTACGAGTTTCGCGGTCAGAGTCATCATCGTCGCGGTCACTTTCGATACCAGTCGTAAAACTCATTGCCGGGTGGGACCTTCCGCGTAATATCCACGATCAAGGTCTCTCCTTCCCAGCGCTGGACCAACGGCTCCTTGCGCACGTGTCCATAGAGAAACTCCTCTACGAATTCGATACAGCGATATTCCAGCAGCTGGATGTTTGGCTCGAGACGACGATAGATTGGCATGGAGATCCGCCAGGGACGCGCAAAGACGTTGGGATCCTCGATCGTGACTTCATACTGGATGGCATCCGGCGAGATCGGCGTAAACCGTTCCTCCAGACGCAAGGCCGCACTGTGGAAGTTCCCGGCTCGGTCAAACCAATTCCGGCCGTTGAAATTTGTCACATCCACCACGAGGGTGTCCCCCTCCCAGCGACCGACCGAGTGGCCCATATATGTATCGTCGGGCGGCCCCGCGACATCGTCGAGATGGATCGTCCGTGCCGTGCTGGTAAATGCGTAGGCCATCTGGATCTTGTTTGTGCTCTGGACGATCTGAAAGGGATAGGGCATATACATCGCCCGCGGAATACCCGGGAGATAGCACTTCAGCTCTGGGTCCCGGTCGATCCAGTGTGCGGCGTTCTCCAGCTTGATGGCCGCCGCCTCGGGTAGATACGGAATCTGGCCGTCGCCCTCGACGACGCCGATCGACCCCGGGACGCCACCCGCCGCGCCCAGCGCAAGCACTGGTGCCGCCGGGACTTCCGCAAAGGAAAACGGATAGGGTCCCGGTTGCGTGACCATGCCTGGACGCGCGGCGTGGGCTTCGAGGTCCCAGTTGGCTTCGTTATTGGCTTGCCAAATCCCACTGAAGTTTGGCTTCTCGTCCACGGTGCGTGCTGACCGGACTGCCTGCCCAGCGGTACGGGTCATCGACATCGCGACCACGGCCGACGCCGCCGCCAAAACAAGGGCGACGCTCATCTTCGAGCCTGTGAATAGATATCGCATCGCGTTCACCTCTGCAGCGGATTCGCCTCCGCACCGCTGTCCGCATAACCTGCAGCAAATCCCCCGCATCCGGCCGTGCACAACGTCGCAGGGTCGGGACCCGTGCCCTCCGCAAACGCCCGCTCCATCGCCCGCTCACCCGCGAGCAACCCCGGGAGACCATAGTTTCCCTCGTGACAGCGGGGCTCGGTATAGAACCGATTGGCCGCGTTGTCCTGTTGACTCAGCTCGACGGCCACGGTCCAGGGACTCGTCCATGTCGTCGGGTCTTCCATCGTGACCACATACTCGATCGCCGCGGCGTCGAGCCGCGTCCAGCGTTCGACGAGATGCAAGTTCTCACGCGACCCTTGATAGTCTGTCTTTTTACTGAAATTCGTGGTGTCGACGACAAGGGTGTCACCCTCCCAACGCGCGCGCGAGTCGCCCCACCACTGGCGCACGTGGGACGGAAGATGAGGCCGATCGGTCACCGGGATGACCCGCTGCCATCCCTGCCCTTGGCCCGTGTCATAGAAAATCGAGACCGTGCCTGGGGACTGCACAATCCGCAGGAAGAAACCCGCCGCCCCCCCAAAGTCTGGCAGCCGAGCCGCCATGCACCGTTCGCCCAGACCGCGGTCTTCTGGTCCATCGGAGCGATTGAACGAGCCACCGGCAGCAGCGCCAGTCGCCGGATAAAACGGGGGCGGCTCGGCTCTTCTCGGTGACGGAGGTGCAAACTCGCCGCCGGCGCAGGCGGGTAAGCCGTTCCGACACACCTCTGTCGCCTGCAGGAGAGCAAGTTGATAGTCACGGATCGCGTCTCTCCGCGCTTGGGCTTCCGGTGTGAGAGGCGGGATTCGTCCATCGGGCGGGTCGACGATCAGAGACGTCCGCTCGCCCATGTGCTTGTGACTCAGAAAGATCGCGGCGCTATACGCACCGCCCACGTCCTGCTCGCTCCCCCGCTCCGAGCGCCGCTGGTCGGACCCGATGATGCGAGCCCGTTCCGTATCCAGCTCCGCTCGTTCTTCATCCGAGAGAAACTCCTGACCGGCGAATCGGGCGGGCCGCTCGAGCGGGGTCTCGTATTCAGTGGTCCAAATGCCCTGCAGGTCCGGCTCTCCCCACGGGGTCGGGGACGCGGGAGCCGTGTCCCGCTCGCCTCGCGCGGGTGGGGCCTGACCCGCGACTGACACCGGCCCCAGCTTCAGGAGCCCGGTCACGCCGATGAGCACCACCAGCACACCAGTCAACTCGAGCAATCGTCGCTTCATCTTCGCCCCCTACCTTCCATCCCACTCATCGACCGCTGGCGCTGCGGCGAACGGTGCCGGTGGGATTGTCAGCGCGTGGAACCGACTGAACCGGTTGAATACGCGTTTAGGTTACGCCCAGTCTTGCCAAAGTCAAAGACCGCAACTATCGTTCGGCATCTCGACCATACAGAGTCCCCGACAGAGCCTCGAAGAAGGACTCAGGTTTTCGTCACGAGAAAGGCAGCGGATGCGCCGACCTAGAAGCGTCAAGTCTCTCCTCACGTGCACCGTCTTCGTTTTCGCCGTCACGACCGACGCGCCGGGCGTCGCCCCACTGCACGCCGCCGGGAACGGGCAGAACGAAGACGCACTTCCTCGGGACATACAGCCGGATTCGCGTAACCGCCTCACAGCCCGCCCGTCGTCTGCCGACGGGGCCACGGGTGCGGCCGCGATCCGACGCTCCGGGTCAGGTTCGAACGCCCGTTGGGAATCGCCTCTTGGACGCCCCTTGATGGAACTCGCCATCCTCATCACGGCCCGGGAACATGACCAGCCGTATGAGTGGTCTCTGCACGAAATGGAAGCCATCGCCGTGGGCCTCGACCCGGCGGTGATCGACATTGTCAGACAACGCGGCGCCCTGACCGGACTTGGCGAGCGCGAGCGGGTTGTTATCCAGATGGGTCGTGAGATCTTTGGCGAACACCATCTGAGTGCCGACACTTATCGAGACGCGCGAGACCTCCTGGGTGAAAGCAATCTGGTCGACGTTATCGACCTCATGGCGCGGTATGCGGGGACCGCCGCCAGACTCTCGGCGTTCAATCAGCACATGCCACCCGGCTGGCCGCAGTTTCTCCCTTTGCCGTTCACACCCTCAGACGACATCGACCCGGCGACGCGGAGTCGTCTTCCGTTGAACATGCCGGTAGCCACATCCAACGGCCCCGCCCTCCGGCCCGAGATTGCCAGCCTCTATGGCCGAACCTTGTCGCCTCAGGGGACCGGACCGGGTCATATTCGACGTCACGGTGCGGGCCGTGCGGCGCTCGAAGCGAGCGTGACGTCAACCCTGATCGACGTGGCCATTCTCGTGACCGCCCGCGAATATGACGTGCAATACAGCTGGACGCTTGCCGAGCTCGCCGCACTCGAAAGAGGTCTCGACCCGACGGTCATCGACATCGTCCGCGAGAGGAGCCCGGTCACCGGACTGACGGACGAAGAGGCCGGCCTCATCACATTTGGCCGCGAACTCTTTGGTTCCCACGCCGTGAGAGCCGACACCTATGCAGATGCGGTTCTTCTCTTTGGGACGACCAGCCTCGTCGACCTCGTCGACGTGATGGCAGAGCACGTATCCGACGCGACGCTGCTGATCGCATTTGACCAGCATCTCCCGGCCGGGCAGCAACCACTCCTTCCGTGACAGAGCGACGCTCGTCGCCCCTCCACCCGCGCCGACCACCATCGTCGACGCGGAACCCACGCTCGTGGACTGTCGCGACTCAGCCCGCTACACCGACTTCGGTGTAAACGCGAGAAACCGTCGCGGGTTGTCGACCAGGATCTTCTGAATCGTCTCTTCGGGCACGCCGGCGTAACGCAGTTTTGGCGCAAAGATGGTGACGGTTGACGAATAGCCGGCGCCGCCGTTTGCTTTGAGCTCTGCTTCTCGGGCGAAATCCGCGGACAGAAGCACGTGATCCTCAAAGCCGGCATCGATGACTGCCACGACCATCTCGACTTTTTTTGCGTCGCCCTGTGTAATCTGATGCCCCACGGTGTCAAACCCGAGATATGCGCCCCGCCTGGCGAGCGCTTTGTGGGTCTCGGCGCGGGGGTCGTCAGTGATGTCGGCGAGGTGTCCGATGCAGGCAAGATTGAGGTCCACCCCCATCGACTCGATGATGTCGAGCTGTTCAACCGCGCACGTGCGGCAGCCTTCGTGGGGGGTGTGGGTAAAAAGCGGCAACCCCGTCTGGAGATGAACCTGGCACGAGGCGCGAAGCACCTTTCGCTCGTCCGGATGCATCGTGAGCGACGAACCGATCTCGCCGATGGCGCCCCACCGCTCGGCGCTGGCCTCGCGGAGAAAGTCCGCGGCGACTTCGTCTTCGGTCTTCTGGGCGATGTCTGGCGGGTACCGCGGTTGGGTCCACAGACCACCGCCCATCACGATATGCATGCCACTTCGCTCGGCGAGCTCTCGCAAGCGATCGAAGTTCTGGCCAAGATCGCGTGTCCCCCCGTTGACGATGCAGCTCACACCTTCCTGCGCCGTAGCCTTCACCTCGTCGACCATCAGATCGAGGTCGGCCGTAAACGGTGGGCGGGCATCTTCTGGTGGCGTGACCCAGGGAGGAAGCGGGTCGGAGATCGACAGGTGCTCGTGAAAGAGCGTCGCGCCATCGGCGAGCACGTCAGGTGAGATGTCGTCCAGCACCGTACGGATGATCGCGCCGTCGGGAAATGTCACGCGATTCGCGCCGGCTTGAACACCTACTGCAGCGGTCACAGTCCCAGGTCCCAGTTTCGAGGCGGCCGCCAGCCCGAACCCCGCTGCCCCCGCTCGACCGAGAAGCCGTATCGCGTCACGACGGGTCACTGGCGCGCTTGATCTGTCTGTCATCTATTCACTCCTTCTTGACCCAGCTCATGCGCAGCGGGTCAGCGGCAGTATGGACCCAGAAACACCCCGGTGTCCGGGCCCACGTTTCTCAATTCTCTGGGAGCGCAAACACATGCATGGCGGAACCGGCCGCTGGTCGTCGTGCGATATCAGGAAAGACCTGCCGCGCATTGTTCCAAGAAAGAAACCAGCCTGGACCGGACGGCACGGCAAGATACTGACGCCCATCGACGGCATAGGTAATCGGGAAGCCATCAGCCGAGGTTGGAGTCCGCGTCCGCCACAGCTCAGTACCATCTCGCGCATCGAATGCATACATATGACGGTCTAGGTTGCCGACAAATACGAGCCCGCCGGCCGTCGTCAGCGCGGATGTGCCGTATTGCAAACGGCTCCGCTTTCGCCACAGGACTGCGCCGGTATTGCTGTCCATGGCCACAAATTCGCCTAGGTGCTCGGGACTCTCTGGGTGAACAAGAAACTTGCGGTCAGAAGGTCCGACGCCACCGCCGCCAATCGCGGGCGGGTCGGGCAACGCTTCGAACACGGAGTGTGCGCACCCTGGGGTCAGCGGAATATAGAACGCCTGGGTGTCAGGGTGATAGGCCATGGCCCACAGGTTTTTCAACCCACCTGGTCCCGGACAGTAGTCCACCGGAACACCGAGTTCCGGCACGCGCTCGGGACGCAAGATGCCTTGTCCCGTCGTGGGGTGGAGGTCAACGATGTTCTGGTAACCGAGGTCGAATCCGTTGCGGAACATACCCGTCTCGGGGTCGAGCTCCCAGAGGACACCAATTTTTCCCATCTTGAACAGCGACCGGCCGGCGCCCTTGTCGACAAGGACGAGCTCGAACACCTCATCGAGATCATGGGTCTCGGCCGGGATATGCTGAAAATACCAGCGAATGGCTCCGGTCTCGGGGTCGATCGCCAGCGTAGAGTTGCTATACAAGGCCGCGCCTTCCGTGCGGCGCTGGGCGCTCGCCCACGGCTTTGGCTGGGCGGTCGACCAGTAGATCAGATCGGTCTCGGCATCGTAGCTTCCTGGTATCCACGCGTCGCTTCCCGCGCGAAAGGTCAACGGCAGGTCGCCCCACGTGTCGCCCCCCGGTTCTCCCGGCCGAGCAACAGTCGACGTGCGCCAGAGCTCGGCGCCGGTCTCGGCGTCGTGGGCGGAGATAAAACACACATCATCCTTGTATCGTTCGCACCCGGTCATCCCGGCCACCACTCGTCCCTTGACCACAATCGGACCGCTGGAATAACGGAATCCGAGCGTGTTGTCGGCGACCTCGTGGTCCCAGACCTGCTCTCCGGTGCGGGCGTCGAGTGCGATGAGATGCGCGTTGCTGGTACCGGCGAATATCTTGGTGCCGTAGAGCGCGATGTTCCGGCGGGCCAACCCGGGCTGTTGGGTCACCGGCAATTCTCGGTCGGCGGCCCGCGGCCTGCGTCGCACGTGCTCCCAGATGAGCTCCCCCGTGGTGGCATCAAGCGCCTGAACACCGGTCCGACTCGGGATATACATCACACCATCGTGCACGAGCGGCGTCACCTCGTCGGTTCCGGGCGGCGTCGCCCAGGACCAGACGAGCTGGAGGGCGCCGACATTGTCACGGGTGATCTGGTCGAGCGGGCTATACCCTTGGCCGTCCAACGTCCGACGCCAATTGATCCAGTCTCCAGGTTCTGGGTTCAGGAGCTCTGTGTCGGTGATCGGTTCAAAGTCTTGAACCTGGCCGCTCACCGTTACGGACGACAAAACCGCCATCAGCCACCCGAGTGTCCATTGCGATCGATACCAATTCACGGAAGCTCCTTTTCGGCCGCGTCGTCGAACCGTCAACCGAGAAACTCGTGGGTCCAAAACACCGGCGCTGTCGTATCAGTGACGCGACTCGTTCTTGAAGTCGTCGGTCGCGATCAGTGCGTGAATGCCCTGGGTTCGTCCACGACCTCGGTCACCATCATATCCATAGCCGCAGAACACAAGAGGATGTGCGTCTCACGGCTCAGACGCTTCGACTCCACGAGAGCGCCGAACATTTTGTCGGCGGCGATGCGAGCCGCCGGTCCAGATCCGGCGCGAAACCGTTCCCGGGTGGCGGTCTCCAGTCTCGTCACGTCCCCCGATTGGAATACGGAGCACCTGCGATGGCGCCCTTCGCCTAGACGGTGACTACGACCGATGCACCACATGGTCAAAGCGTCGAAGCAAGAGGGAGAGGAGAAGCAGTTGAGAGAGCAACCCCGCAGCAACCGCGAGCCATAGTCCGCTCTCTCTTGCGTCAACCATCCAGAAGACCTTCGCCGGCCAGTACAGCGGGTCAAGACCAAACGCCCATTGCCATGGCGGCGACACGAAATACGCAAACATTGGGGGCCATGCCAACACGCCGAGGCCTTTCATCAGCGCAAACCCCTGGACCTTGTTGGCGGCGTACGTCGCCACAAAGACGGCATAGAGCGGAGCGGCGGGCGCGGCACACAACGCAACGAGTAGCACTGAGACCAGTCCCATTGACACGAGACCGGCCAACGGAATCAGCAGCATGGTCATCACGACACTCAGCAGCATCGGTACCGTCGCGCGGTAAGACGAGATAGCCATTGACCGTCAACGGCGTGACTTGCAGCGCCATCAGCGTCCGGTCGTCCCGCTCGTCGAGCAGCAAGAACCCGATCACGCACCCCATCAGAGCGGGTGTGACCAGCGCCAGAAAGCTCGCGATCAGAGGGTAATACGGCGTCAGCTCGAACCCATACTGGGTGGCCAGCCAAGCGGTCAACGGTGGGACGCCCCACCGCGCCGCCGCGCCGAGGACGACCGGATACAGTACCAACCACCGTAGCATTGCGTCACGGCGCACGCTCTTGATGTCGATGAGGCCGAGGGACCGCACAACCTGGCTCGGCGTGAGCATCAGCCGCCCGCCACGAGAAAACGCGCAAACGCCCGCTGTCCCAAACGAAAGAGGACGGCGATCCACACCACGGCAGATGTCAACGCGTAGACCCACTCTCGCGCGTCGATCGGCTGGAACGCTCCCTTCAACAGGACCAGCGGCGCCTGGAACGGATGTAGATACATGACCACGGGCTCCCAGACGCCGACGTAGTGCAGGATCGGAAGCGATACCACTACCACCAGCAGCACCGACGGAAACATGTATTCGTTAATGGAATCGTAGCGCGCGACTGCGATAAACCCGACAAGGCTGTAGAGGGTTCCCGCAACCACCACCCCGCTCACGAAGGCCACGAGACCAACGCCGGCGCCATACGCGGACCAGGCGATCACCAAGTGTTCGGCGAGGGAGAGCGCTGCGAGCCTGACGATCTTCGAGACCACATACTCCCAGGCCGTAAGCGGTGTTACGACCTGCGCCTCGAGTGTCCCCTCCGCCTTCTCGAGTAGGACCAACCCGGCCATGAAATAGAAGCTGACCGCCGTCAGATTTCCGAATACGACCACCGGCAGCACATAGCCCCAGTCGACCTCTGGCAATTGGGTCAGTACGACAAACCAGCACAGCAGAAAAAAGACGACTGCGTAGTAAAAGCCGTTTCGAAATTGCACGCGCGCATCCACGCGTATCGTGGCGAATAACCGATTTACTGTAGCGCTCGACCCGTCAGTATGGTAGGGACATCTTCCAACGTGCCTTCCGACGGCGCGCCCGCTCCACGTCTCGTCGGCGCCGGCTCACCGGGAGCCGACACGAGGGCGGTGCCCCAGAGCTCTTCGCCGATGGTAGCGTGGTGCGCGAGGATTGCAACGAGACCGGCCAGCCTGAAGTCGACAGCTCTGAACGGAGAGGTTGGCGCCGATGAGGCGACAGCGTCGTCGTCGGGAGAGGAACGCGTCGTGGACCCCGACACGGTCTCACGGTCCGCCCAACGTCACCGAAAACCCGCTTCGGAACGTGCGGGACAGTGCAGGAAACCCGGCGGTCGCCGTGTATGTCTCGTCGAGGAGATTTTCGAGGCTGACATACCAGCGCAGCCGAGGATGCACCCGGTACGACCCACTCAGATCGACCTTCTGATAGCCGTCCAACAGATTTTGATTGGGCAGCAGCAGCGAGGGTCCAAAAAATGCATCGGACAGGAACGTACTATCGTCCGATTTTCCGACAAAGTAACCGGCCAAAGAAATCTGCCCCGGTCCCTTGACATAGGACAGCAGCAGGCTCCCCGAGTGCGCTGGTCGGCGAAACGGCCGCGCGCCAATCAGCGGCGAGAACTGTCCGATCACGATACCGGGGAACTCGGGGTTGACCGAGGGATTGAGCGCGCCATCCGAGAATGACTCCGACACTTCCGCGTCGAGAAACATGTACGAGACGACCGCCTGCAGGTCACCGGCTCTGACGTCGGCCGATGTCTCGAGACCCCGCGCGCGATAGGACGATGCGTTCACCGTCGCCCCAAACGGTACGGCCGCGGCCACGTCGGTCGGCACGCCAAGCTGCGGTAGGACGACACTACTCACGAACTCGACGAGGTCGCTGAACTCGTTGTCAAAATACGCCGCGCGGAGACGAACCCGCCCCTGCCCCAGCGCCTGCTCGATACCGACGTCGAGATTGCGACTCCGCTCTGGACCGATCTGCTCAACACCCGCGGTCGCGCTCGGGTCACCACCCCCCGATACATCCGCCAACAACGTAAACAACGACGACTGCTCGTCAAAGACACCGGGGGCCTTTATACCGCGTCCAGCGTTAAACGTGAGCTTCGTGTCGCCAAAGACGCCGACGTCGGTCCTGGTCGGCGGACGTAGATACAACGCCACCGAGAGACGCGGGGTCGTTGCATAGCCAAATAGATCATTGTGCTCAAACCCCACACCGCCGGTCAGGTAGACCCGATTCGTCAGACTGGCACTGGCTTCGACAAACGAACCCGCATTGGTCCGCTCGGTCGTCGCAGTCGTCCCGGACGTCCCCTCTTCGCGATCGAGGTGCACACCGGCCGCGATATCAAGCGCCGGGGTGAGTTGATAGTCGGCTGTTCCGGACACAAAGCGGCGGGTCGTCTTCGCATCAAAGATCGAAGGATACAGACCGCCAAAATCGAGTATCGCCCGGCCGGTCGTCTCATAGTTGTTGGCGCCGACGACCGTGACCTCCTCGCCAAGATAGTTCGCGCCAAATCCGAATGGGTCGAAAGGTTCTCCGGTCGGGGATGGGTTTTCAAAGCGGTAGGCGCGGTCGGTCGATGCGAACTGGAGATCGGTGCGCAGCCGGCTGGTGACCTGCGACCGAGCGGTCACACCAAAATGCGTGAGGTCGTTTGTCTGGGACGAATCGTCGGCGACCCCGTTGAAGAGCACTGCGCCGGGGGTTTCGGAATCGGTTTCAATCCGCCGCACGGTGAAGCTCACGTCTGTCGACGTCCCGAGCACCACCCCAAAACGGCCAGCGATGGTGTCGTTGTGAAACGCGTTGTTTGGCACTTCGTTGTCAGTGTCGAAGCGAGAGACATCGAGGAAGTAGTCAAAGCGGTTCACGACACCACCCAGAGACAGCTCGTTGCGCACGGTGCCAAAGCTACCTCCGTCGAGCGCGTAGGTCAGCTCCGGCGTGCGGGTCTGGCCGCGCCGCGTCGTCAGACTGATCACGCCGCCCAGCGCGTCCGCTCCATAGGCTACGCTGTTCGCTGTTCGGAGTACCTCGATCTGTTCGATCCCGACCGCACCCACGGTCTCCCAATCAAACGCCCCACCGATATCGTTGGCGGGAATGCCATCGATCAGGACCTTGTTGAAATCGGCAGCGCCGCCTCGTATGAACACGGAGGACGTCCCGCCGCGCCCGCCGGTCTGAGCCAGGCTGACCCCCGGGACCAGACGGAGCGCCTCGATAACGTCCGCTTTTGCCAGGCGCTCTAGGGTATTGCGCGAGACAACAGTTACCGGCGAGCCGCTTTGTGATTGCGGGAGTGCCGCCGCGGCCGCGGTCACCACGACATATTGTTCGATCGGGCCGATGCGGAGCATCAGCAAGACCGACGCCGTCGCGCCCGCCCCGACAAACACCGGTCCGGAGACAGACCGTTCGAAGCCGTCGGCGCGTCCCTCGATGTGATATCGCCCCGACGGCACATCGTCGAACTGGAATTCGCCCTCCGCGTCGGTGTCGGTCGTGTCTACCGCCACGCCGTATTGCAGCAGCGTGACGGTCGCCGTCAGCTGGGCGCCAATCTGATCGACGACCGACCCGTCCACTGCCCCGTCTTGTTGATGAGCGGAGACCGCGACACTCCCGACCATCGCGACGCAACAGAGTCGGGCGAGCAGCACTCCCCCGACCCCACCCCAGAGACGGCTGACGACGGAAGACCAACGTCCGTCGCGGACGCGACGCGTCGCGTAGGTTGAACGATGTGGAAAGCGGTGTCCCGTGTCGGCGCGCTCTACAGATGGCGCACCCAAGCGGTCTTGTGTGCCGTATGTCATATCAATGCGGCCGGTATCTTCAAAGCAGACTGTCCGGCAGCCCGTCGTAAAGGTCCGTGGCATTGGGGCCGGGCACGCCCGTGACTACTGGGTCGGGCCTGTGATCGTGTCGTTGCCCCTCGACCGACCAACGCGTCACCCGACCGGCCCCAAGGCGTCGGCCATGCGCCGACGTATGCGACTACAACCGTATCGCGTCGCCCGGGACGAGTTAGCATCAGTACCCAACTGGTCCGGCAAGTGCGCATGCTAGGTCAGAAGCGCCAGACGAACACCTTAAGAGTCTCTGAATTCCGCCATCAGACTCAAAGCTTCGGTATCCGAGCGTCCTAGCTCTTCACGTACGACGACACCCCGAGGTCCAAGCGGCCGAGACCCCGCGATCGCGATGCGGACAGAGTAAGGCGTGAAGACGGGGGGAAGCGAGAAGGGCGGCCTGGTGATGGCCGACGTGCCGGTCACCGTCGTCGGCCAGAGTTCTCCGTTGACGCCGTTCGCGGGTCTATTGCCTGCTGTAAATCCTCACCCCCTCGGTCGGCGACCGAGCAAGCCGGCGACGATCGCGGTTCTCGCACAAGCCTCTATGTGATATTCCAAGGGTGACTCAAACTGATGGTCAGGGCATGACGATCCCGGGACCGCTCCTCGAAGGTGAACATGCTCGGACAGTGACCATTGACAGCCTGAGGCGAATCGGCGTGGGAAGGGTACCGCAGACCAGCACGAGCGAAGCTTCTAGTTCGGCATAATAAACACCGCGGAAGACATCGAGTGGAGCGAACCATGCCGACATCACGAAGACTCCGGAGTCAGGGCAGACCGCAGGCGGGTCAAGCGCAGCGTCTAACTCGTGTCGTCCTCTTGGCGATCGCCATCGCGGCGAGCGCAGGATTGGCGACCGTGTCGGCAAAGGACTGGCCGCAGTGGCGCGGCACCGAGCGGCTTGGCCTGTGGACCGAGACCGGCATCTTAGAAGCGTTCCCAGACGAGGGGCTCACCGTAAAGTGGCGGGTGCCGGTCAACGGTGGGTACTCCGGTCCCGCGGTCGCCGGCGGCCGCGTGTTCGTGCTGGACTACGTCGAAACCGACGCCCGTGTGATGAACGGCACCGAGCGCCTGCTCGCCCTGAGCGAGGAGACCGGGGAGGTGCTCTGGAGCCACGAGTGGGCCACGACCTATCGGATGCTGATGTTCACCTACGCCACTGGCCCGCGCGCCACGCCGACGGTGGATGGTGACCGGGTGTATGTCACTGGCTCCACCGGCCGGATCTTCTGCCTCGACACCGCGACCGGCGACGTCATCTGGGAGAAGGATTCGGTGGAGGAGTACGACACGAGCATCCCGGTCTGGGGCACCTCGAGCGCGCCGCTGGTCGACGGCGACCGTGTGATCTTTCTAGTCGGCGCCGAGCCCGACGGGCTGGTGATGGCGTTCGACAAGTACAGCGGCGCCGAGGTCTGGCGAGCGCTGGAGAGCAGTACCGAGATGGGATACAACCAGCCGCTCATCATCGAGGAAGGCGGCGCGCGGCAGCTGATCGTGTGGCAGCCACGCGGGCTGTCTTCTCTGGACCCGGAGACGGGCGAGCTGTACTGGGAGGAGCCGTTCAGAGCGCGCGGTAGCCTGACCGTGGCTGACGCGGTCAAGAGCGGTCCCTATTTGTTGGTGTCCGGGTTCTACAGCGGGTCGCTGATGATGAGGCTCGACCGTGACCGCCCCGCGGCCACGGCGATGTGGCAAGGAGAGACCAATCGGGTCCTGGCAAACGGTGTCGAGGTGGCCGAGACCAATGGCCTCCACTCGATTATCACGACGCCGCTCATCATCGGCGACTACATCTACGGCATCGGTAGCCATGGCCAGGTACGCGGCCTACTGGCGGAGACGGGTGAACGGGTCTGGGAGGCCGAGGGGCTGACCACCCGAAACCGCTGGGGTTCTGCATACTTCGTCCAGCATGGAGATCGCTATTTCGTCTACAACGAGAACGGCGACCTCATCATCGCGCGATTCGATCCCGAGGGCTACGTGGAGCTCGACCGCACCAACCTGCTGAACCCTACCTCGAGGTCAGGTTTCGGCGGCTCGCGTTCCGGCAGCCGTTCGCGCGCCAGTCACGGGCAAAGCGACCGCCTGGTGGTCTGGGCGCATCCGGCGTTTGCCAATCGCCACGTCGTGCTCCGCAACGACGAGGAGATCATCCGGGTGTCGATGGACGCGAACGACTACTAGAGCGGTTTGCATGGCCTCGTCGGCGGGCTCGTGGCCTCGTACGGCACGACCCACGCCGGATGTGACCCGGTCGTCGGAGGCTGGCAGCCGACCGGTGCCTTAGTCGCGCGCCCCTCCCTTGAGAGCGACCAGCAGCTGGCGTATTGCCAAAACCCCTCCCGCGAACGTGCCCAAGATCGAGATAAAGGCGGTGCCCCCGGCGTCGAAGTCTGCCACCACTTCCCGGATCTCGGCCTGCGTCGACACAAGGAAGAGACCGATCGCGATCGCTACCGCGATGGGGAGCCACCGGAGGGCGCGCCAACGCCTACCTGTCGCCCCTTCGCTCTCCCACAACTCCACCTCGTATGCTCGAGGGTTCGAAGCAGTTCATTATTCCGATCTTCCAACGCAGTTACAGCTGGGGGCAGAGTCACTGTGAGCAGCTCTGGGACGACATTGTTCGCGTCGGTAAGAGCGCTGAGCTGAACAGCCACTTCATCGGCTCGGCCGTATACATCCCGGAAACCAATGTCGATGCCGCAATTCCCCGTTGGCTCGTCATCGACGGTCAACAGAGAATCACGACAATGACGTTCCTCTTGCTCGCTCTGAAACAGCGGCTTGAGGCCGAGGGTCTGGACGAACCAATCTCCTCCGCCGAAATCGAGGATTACTATCTCCGCAACCGGTATGGCAAGGCTGAAGCAGCGTATAGGATGCTTCTCACGCGTACCGACAAAGAAACGCTGATGCGATTGGTAGATGGCAAGGAGCCAGGCGATGGGGGCTCCTACCGGATCGTCGAGAATTTCAAGTTCTTTACTGAGAAGGTTAAGAGTGCGGATCTCGGGGATGTCTGGAAAGGCATCAAGAAGCTCATGATCGTGGACGTCTGCCTCCAGCAAGGCATCGACAATCCACAGATGATCTTCGAAAGCATGAACTCGACCGAGAAGGCCCTCACCCAGGCTGACCTAATTCGGAACTTCGTGCTGATGGGCTTGGAGCACGACCTCCAAACGAGGCTCTACGTCGACTACTGGCGTCCTATGGAGGTTGAGTTCGGGGCGGAGAACTACATCAATGAGTTCGACAACTTCATGCGTTACTACCTCGTCATCCATACTGGAAACGTTCGGATTCGGAAAGGCGATGTGTACGACGAGTTCAAGGCCTACTCGCGAACGCACGATGTCGAGGCGCTCCTCGAGTCCCTGAAAGGGTTTGCCAGCTACTACTGCCGGATTGCTCTGGGAACCGCGAAGGACACCGCGCTGGAATCGGCATTCCATGACATCCGGGAGCTCCGAGCGGACGTCTGTTACCCGATGCTCATGGAGGTCTACAAGGACTTCTCGGGGGCCCAGATCGACCGCGATGAACTTCTGTCCGTCGTGAGAATGGTCGAAAGCTACGTGTTCCGCCGTGCGGTCTGCGATATTCAGACAAACTCGTTGCGTCAGAGCTTCACCACATTCATGCGCCAGGTAAAGAAGGATCGCTACGTCGAAAGTACGATGGCAACCTTCCTGTCTCTGCCTTCATACCGGAGGTTTCCGGGCGACGATGAGTTCATCCGCCAGATCCAGCTTCGCAATCTTTATAAATTCAATCGCCGCTCCTACTGGCTGCGCCGCTTCGAGAACCACGGACGGAAGGAACATGTGCCGGTCCAAGACTACACGATCGAGCACATCATGCCCCAGAACGAGAACCTCGGTGACGGCTGGCGGCAATCGCTGGGTGAAGACGGGCATCGGGTTCACGAGCAGTACCTGCACACACTCGGAAACCTGACCCTTACTGGATACAACTCCGAGTACAGCGATCGCCCGTTTCACGAGAAACGCGACATGGAGGGGGGCTTCAAGGACAGTCCTCTGAGACTGAATCGAGGCCTCGGCACCTGCGACGTTTGGAATGAATCCGCCATTAGGACACGGGGGAAACTCTCGCGAAGGCTGCGGCAGGGATCTGGGAGGCGCCCCAGCTTTCGGAGGATGTTCTGCAGGCCTACAAGCCTGCGCCCTCAGAGCGCGCAGAGTACTCCCTCGCCGACCATCCGCATCTGCAGGGTGGCCTTCCCAAGGAACTGTTCGACGCATTTTGGACCCAGGGTCCTGGCGCTCGACGAATGCGTCACAGAAGAGTTCCTAAAGCTGTACGTGGCCTACAAGGCCGAAACGAACTTCGTCGACGTCGTTCCTCAGGCCAAGCGGCTCCGCTTGACTCTCAACCTCGACTTCCCCGAAATCGATGATACCCGAGGATTGTGCAGAGATGTCACCAACCTCGGGAGATGGGGCAACGGGACTGTTGAGGTGCCTTTAGAGAAAGCTGAGGACCTCACCTACGTCGTCGGGCTCGTTCGGCAGGCTCTCGAGAAGCAACTGGGCGAAGACCAGTAGACACCAACGAATTCGATCCTCGCGGTTAAGCCCACGATCAAGCCAGTTCGCTCTGATGCAGAGCCTTCTCGTCCCTGGAGACTGGCCGAGACCCAACAGGCGCTGAAAATCGACAAGTGTTACGCAACTGCAGCCGCGAACAAAGCAAACAGGTCACCCGGAAGCGGGTGGCACAGTCGCCAGGTAATCGCCATCGGCAGCTCGCCTTCGTGGCTCACGTAGGTTGCAGGCCCAAGGAACCAAAAGGCTCGCTCATCCTGCCGCTGCCGGGCGAACAGCATGATCGACGAGCCGCGCTCCTTATGCCGCTGGTACCGCAGCCCCGTTTCGCTATCGGCCCGAGTGACGGACTGGCTTTCCCAGTGAATCAGCGTGCGGCTGATGGCGTAATCCTTGTACCGGGTGGTTGGAGAGAACTGTCCGCTCGTCTTGTCGAGCGTGAACGCGAACAGGTCCGCCTTTGCTTCCGGCACCCAATAGCATCCGGTTTGCCACGCGGGCACCTTCGCCTTTGGCTGCGGTCGGAACGCGGCCAAGATCTCGAGTCTCGTGTATCGAGCGTGCACCTGAAGGGGCACGTCAGAGTGTTCGCGAAGCCCGTAGTGCTGGTGGTCGATCTGGTCTACCAGCACGCCGAAGAGCTCGACCAGCTCAGCGCGGACCTGAGGGTGCCCCAGTAAGAGATTCAGACCATCCGCCAGCGTCTCTTCCTTCGTTACGGCCTGGTCACAAAGCGAAGCGACGAGCATTCGTACCAGCCTCCCTGTCCAAGACGCTGGGTCATCCACAGCCGGAGGCGAAGTAGAGCTCAACAACTCTCGGTAGGCATCGAGACGCTCGATGTCATCGACGTGCAGCAACCTCCCACAGGCACGTCGAAGCGTTGTTTCGGAGGGCCCGCTTGCCTCCAGTTCGAGGCCGGCCAACTCCCTCAGATCCGACCAGCTTTTGGTTCCCGCGTAGACGTCTTCGAGCTCGAGCCCCGCGTCCTCGAGGTAGGCCGGGAGAGACCCGCGCCCCTCACCCACGAGGCGCCGAAGCTCCTCGGCCTTGGCGGCCCACCTGGAAGGCACAGCTCGCTTGATGCTTTCGAGCACGATCTCCCGCGCCCTGTGCTCGAGCTCCATGTGACAGCCTGCGGGCAGAAAAGGAAAGCCCCCTTCCACCTGGCGCTCAACGTGCTTTCGAGACCCTCCCAGAAGAGCCTGGAAGCGACGGTCGAAGCGGAACTCCCGCCGGTGCTGGCCAACAAAGTCGAGCACGAGGCAAGAGTGCTTGTTGTTGGCCTTGCGGAGGCCGCGCCCAAGCTGCTGCAGGAACAGCGTAGGACTGTCCGTCGGCCGAAGGAGTAGCAGCGTATCTACGTTGGGTAGATCGACTCCCTCATTGAAGAGATCGACGGAGAAGAGGACGTTGATCTTTCCGTCACGAAGCTGCTGAAGCGCTTCTCCCCTCTCGCTCTCGGGGCTGTCTCCCCAAACTGCTGTCGAAGCAACACCCAGCTGATTGAAGACCCGGGCCATGAACCGGGCGTGTTCGACGCTCACGCAGAACCCCAGGGCACGCATTGAACCCAGATCGTCGACGCGCTGAGAAAGCTGGTCGAGCACCAACCGTGCCCACACGTCGTCAGCCGTATAGACGTTCGTCAGCCCTTCGACGTCGTAGCCGCGCCCTCGCTTCCATGCGACTTGAGTGAGGTCGACTCCGTCATGCACGCCGTAGTAGATGAACGGAGACAGGCGATGCTGGTCGATCGCATCCCACAACCGAAGCTCAGCCGAGATCCGGCCGTCGAACCAATCAAGAATGGGAAGTCCGTCTGCCCGTTCGGGCGTTGCCGTCAGGCCCAAGAGTTCTCGTGGTCGAACATGATCGAGAAGCGTGCGATACGACTTGGCCGCAGCGTGATGAAACTCATCGACAACAACAACATCGAAGTGGTTCGGATCCACACTATCAAGGCCCGTACTGCTCAGGCTTTGTATCGATGCGAAGACGTGCTCCCACCGCGAGGGTCGCTTGCCTCCGACCCAGAGCTCCCCGAAATCACGATCTCGAAGCGCATGACCGTATGTGGTCATGCTCTGCTCGAGTAGCTCGCCGCGATGAGCGACGAACAGCAGGCGACTTCGGTCGAGTCGACCACGAAGCCTCGCGTAGTCGATCGCCGCCATGACGGTCTTGCCCGTGCCCGTCGCGGCGACCAGCAGATTCCGATGCTGTCCGCGCGCGCGAGCGACTTCGATCTCTTCGAGCAGTCGCTCCTGAAAGGGCTCGAGCCGGATCTCGACCGGCGACAAAAGCGTTCGAGTCTGTGGGTCGGGGCGTCGGCTCCGTTCCTCGAACTCCGCTGAGACAAATGGCTCGAAATCGCCGCTCTCCCAGTACCCCTCAAATACTGCCGCGACTTTCTGAACGAGATCAGGATTGCGAGCCCCTGAAGCCCGCACGTTCCATTCGAGTCCGCTGATCTGAGCAGAGTAGGTGAGGTTCGACGAACCGACGTAGGCCGTAGAGAAGCCATCGGCGCGATGAAAGAGCCATGCTTTGGCATGGAGCCGCGTTGAGCTTGTGTCATACGAGACTCTGACGTCGGCTCCAAGGTTCTGGAGCTCCTCCAAAGCGCGTTGCTCAGTCGAGCCTGTATACGTGGTTGTGAGCACTCTCAGCGGCTGGCCGGACTCGCAATGGCGACGGAACGCTTCGAGGAAAGGCCGGATCCCCGTGCGACGGATGAAGGCCATGACGACGTCAATACGATGCGCCGAACCGATCTCGGTCTGGATCTGATGCCCAACGCGAGGTTCGCCTGGAGCATTCGTCAGTAGCGTCGTGTCCAATAGCGGAATGAGAGGGCTCTCAAGAGACTCCGTTGAACCGTCCGGCTGTCGGGCAAGTAGCGCGCGCAGCACGCTCTCTTGGCCGACGGGCGATTCGGATCGAAGGTCGTCCTGCCCCAGCTCTTGCGCCAACGTCTCGATCAGCGCACGAGCCAGCGCGAGCCCTCGTTCAACGCGATCCTTCTCCGGCAGGCTATCGACCGACCGCTCTACGAGCCTTGCCAGGTGCAGGGCCAGCCGGTCTCCCGCTTCGGCCTTCCGTAATGGCTCGCGGCTCGGAGTCAGTCCGGCCCCAACCTCAGACAGCTTCGCTTGAAGCGTCTCGCTGATTAGCTGCTCGTAGAGACCGCGCTCGAGTCGTGCCATGTGAGAAGGCTACCTAGGATCGACGGAGTAACGCTTTGGAGTCAGCTTTTGAGATATTGAGGATCTGCTCTCTCAGCGCTATGTCACGGTCACCCACCGGACGACTCGGCAGCGGTGAGCACGCGATTCTCGGTGACCCACGTCCAATCCGATCCTCATGTACATCAGCAGACTCGCCTAATACTGTCTACGATCTCCGTCGTGGATCAGAGCTCTGAGGGAAGCGGGAGGACGGTGGGGCGCGTGGTCCTCTTCGCCGGACTCGCCGGGGCGATGCTGTTCGTCGTGCGCACATTGCCTTTCGACGTGGCCGCCGGGGCTCTCCGATCATGGGCGGACACGGGTGGGACGATCGCAATGGTCGGGCTCGGCGCTGCCTACGTTGTGCTGGCCCTCTTATTCGTGCCGGGTGCCGCGTTGACGATGGTCACGGGCGCCGTCTTTGGAGTCGGTAGAGGTCTGGTCATCGTCATGATTGCCACCACCGTCGCGGATGCCGCCGCGTTCCTTTTGGGCCGATACATTGCGCGCGACGCAGTTTTACGGCTCATGGACCGCTACCCGCGGTTTAAGGTTGTCGACCGCGCGATCAGCCAGGGCGGATGGCGTATCGTCGCCCTGATCCGGCTCAATCCGACGATTCCATACAGCGCCAGCAACTATCTATTCGGGGTCACCGGCGTCCCGTTCCTTCCCTTTCTGATATCGAGCGGGATCTTCACGATTCCGGGAGCGTTCGCGTATCTCTATCTCGGATATGTCGGCGCGGAGACCCTCGGTGGGAGCAGCCGCAGCCCTGTCGAGTGGGCTCTGCTCGTTGTGGGTCTACTCGTGACAATCGTCGCCCTCGTCTACGTGACCGTTCTGGCGCGCCGCGAACTCGCGGAGTTGGAGTAACGACGAGCGAGTATATCGGGCATCACCCAGCGAAGAGCGACGCCGCCGGCGTGAGCGGCCTGGCCGGAGCATGGTCAGCTTTCTCAACGACAGTCCACTAGTGGCTGTATGCTCGTTCGAGGTCGCGCAAGTCTTCGGCAAACTTCCGCTCGGCCTTATTGACAGCCTTCCAGTGGAGGACAATGGTGGGCCGCTGCAACGCCGGGTGCGATGGGAACAGGAGAGTTGCCCGCGCTTTTGCCTCACCAGGTGCTCGGTACGAGTCGCCTTTCGGCGGCCCTCGAGCACTTACCTTCGCGAAGACCCTGCCGCTACGATTCCAGATCGAAGCGGTCCAGGGTCATCACCTTAGTCCATGCCTCAATGAAGTCATTCACGAACTCTTCCTCTGAGTCGTCTGCTGCATAGAACTCGGCAACTGCGCGCAGCTCAGAGTGAGAACCAAAAATCAGGTCGACAGGAGTAGCTGTCCACTCGAGCTCGCCAGTGGCGCGATCCCGACCCTCGTAAATTCCCTCGGTCGTGGAGGCACCGCGATAGGTGAACGTCAGGTCGTCGACGTCAATGATCGGTATGGGGTCGACTCGGTCCATCGATCGGGTCCTCGTGACGCCCACGCGCGCGTCGCCCGACGTGTTGACACTAGGCGAACATCCCGAGGGTCTTGAACTTGCCCAGGACCTGCTCCGACTTCGAAGACCCCAAGAACTCCTCGATGAGGGTGGCGTAGACCCGACGAAAGTCGATGGTGTGCTGAAGGTTGTCGCCGTGCACCAGCTCGGTAAGACTCGGCGGCGTGCTGTATTGACCACCCTTGACCCCACCGCCGATCACAAACGCCACGTTGGCAGTTCCATGGTCGGTGCCAAGGCTGGTGTTCTCTGGCACCCGCCGTCCGAACTCACTGTGGATGAGCATAACGACGTCATTTTGCTTTCCAAGACGCTTCATCTCTTCGTAGAAACCCCAGACCGCGTCCGAGCAATATTGCACTTGACGATTGTGCGGGCTCTCCTGATTCACGTGCGTGTCGAAGAGGCTATTACGGAGCCGCACGTAATACAGCCGAGCGGGAAAGTCGTTCTCGATCAGCGCCACCACCTTGTCCAGATCGAGCAAACGAACATCAGGATTGCGCGTGCTGTTGTAGTTGTCCCAGGCCTGGGTCACGAGAGCCGACGCATCGCGCGCGCTACGGTTGACGTCGAGTAAGAATTGATGGGCGTCGCCCCGAGCTTCTTGGCCAAGCCCCAGCTTCTCGACATACCGCTGTTCTTGGTGGAACGCGCTCCGGGTAAACGAATTTGGGTCAGCAAACACGACCGGGACGTGTTCCCGAGCTCTGACCGCCAACGTCTGGGTGGAGGAGATATTGACCAAATAGTTTGGCGTCCCGGTCGGGTCGAGGGCATCGGCCGCCCGCCCATACCAGCCGTACTGCTCACCACTGTTTGGGGCACCGGTGTGCCAGTAGGACGCCGAGGTGAAGTGCGAGAACGACGGTTGGTCGTACCCGGCCCCGTGGACCACCGCGAGGTTGCCTTCGTCCCACAGACGGTGCATCCCGACCATCGATTTCTGAAAGCCAAAGTGATCGTCGACCTTGAGCACATCGGACTCGCGGACGCCAATGTTCGGACGCTGTCGATACAGTGCGTCGTCGCCGTAGGGAACAAACGTACTGAGGCCGTCGTAGCCGCCGAACCACTCGAAGACCACGAGGATCTTCCCCTCGGTGGCTGCCATCGCTCTGGCAGTGGTTCCAAACAATGGCGGGACGGGACCAATCCCCCCGACCAACCCCAACCCGAGCCCCTGGGCGGCGATCTTGAGCGCCTGACGGCGAGAGACACCACTTGCGTCGCACAACTGCTTCGTTCGATTTGTCGTTTTCATGATCGTCCTGCTCGCCTTTCCAGGTCTCCGTGACTGTCCAATCTGTGACGGTCGAACTAATTGAGCTGGTATTCCGGTGAGCTCATAATGAGATGCGTCACCATGCGCAGCGGGTCTTCCATATATGTCTCGGCACGGGCGATGTCCGACGTCCCGAGCTCCTCATCAAGGAACGCCACCAGGCCCGCCCGAAAGTCGGGGGACACCGGCACCTGGAGAAACCGTCGCAACAAGTAGTCTACGGCTTCATCGGTATCCGCCGAACCGGCGTCCACAATCATCTCCGCTATATCCACCCGAGCGCCGCCGCGCGGCGTCGGTATCAGCTTGCGCACGGCCTGCTCCCAGCCACGATACGTGGAGATACGCGTATTGAAAAGCTCATCTCGCTCTTTGGCTGCCATATCGAACGCGGAACGCTCACCCGGATCGTCGAGACCGGCGGCCGCCGAGAAGTCATAGCCACTACGGAGCCGCTCGCCAACCACTCCGGTCCCGCGACGACCGAGAAAGTTTGGATCCCGAAATCCGATGACATCGGGGAAGAGATAGTCGAAGGCGACATTGCCACGTTCCTGGATGAGGGCCGGAGTCATCCACGACCTGCCTTGAGCCCACCCGGCCACCGATGGCGGGTTGAGTAGATGCTGGCCGAGCGCGATGGTCGTCGCGTTGAAATCCGGAACGCCTGGCACGTCGCGAGCTCCGAGTTGCTTCAGCATCGTGATCACATGCTCGACCGGCCCCTTGATGTGGGCGCCGTAGCTCGCGTCGCTATAGAAGTCACGTGACAGAAAGAAGGTCGTCAACAGCGGCCGCAACTCGTAGTCGTGGTCGCGCAGCGTCGCCCCAAGCTCTGCGGTGAGCTCTGGCGACACGTCATCGCGGACAAAAAAGCGGTAGAGCTTGGTCCCGATATACTCGGCCGTCGCGGGCTGCTCGAGAATGATATTGAGCACATCCACGCCGTCAAAGTTACCCGTCCGACCAAGAAACGACTTTTCCTCCTCGTCGTGAAGCCCGGTATGGACCACGAAGTCGAGGTTCTCGAAGTTCCATCCCGTGAAGGCGCGGGCCGCTTCGCGGACATCCTGCTCGCTGTAGTGACCCACTCCCATCGTGAAGAGTTCCATCACCTCGCGGGCAAAGTTCTCGTTGGCGGCACCTTTCACATTGACCCCGGCATCGAGGTAATAAAGCATCGCCGGGTTTTGGGCGACCGCGACCAGTAGGTCGCCAAAGTTGCCGGTCGCGTAACGTTCAAACAGGTCGATCTGCTGCAGCATCTTCCGATAATCGCGGACCTTGTTCTCAGCCGTCGCGAAGTGTCCGTGCCAGAAGAGCGCCATCTTCTCCTCGAGCGGACGGTCGGTGTCGAGCATTCGCTCGGCCCACCAGTAACCAACCCGACGGGTTTCGAGCAAGGTCGCGCGCAACCAGAAAAAGAAGCGGTCGGAGATAGGCTGGGCGTGGCGATTGACGTGATCCGGTTTTACCCGGATACCCATGCTCTCGCCGCGTCGCAGCCCTAAATCTGTGGCGGCCGGGCGGCTCGGAGGAAAATGCGTCAGCGTCTCATCCCAGAAACCCGAATGTGCAAACGGTTCCAACTCGTCGTTCGCGATGTCATCGTAGTACACGAGAGACCGGACCGCCTGGTCCGGTGTCATGTCCGCCAGTCGTTGGATCTCCTCGGGCGCACCGCCAAAACCGGCGCGACCTAGTAGATGGGCAGCGCGGTCGTAGCTCCAATCCTCGGCGGTGATTGGGGTCAAATCCCCAGCCCAATCCGCCGGTCCAGGAGACCAGCCGCCCAGGGTGGGCGACAGCGTGTATGCGGCGAGAGTACAGATCAGCGCGGCACCGGCCATCGCCATATACCTGGAGTGTCGTGTCGTCATGGTTGTGTCATCTTGATTGTCGTCTTGGGGGACGCACCATCCGTCATGGGACCACCATCATATTTAAACACCATCGACTGTGGCGGAGAAAGGTCCAGTTGCTCAGCGTCGGTCCCCTAGCGTTGATCACTTGACCGGCATCGAGTCAACGACTAACCTGCCGGAGCCGAGAGGAGAACCCATGCGAACCAGCTTGTTGAAACTTGCCCTCGTGTTGGCCGTTGCCGCCATGACGTCCGGAATACCGACCGCCCAAAGCTCCGGGGGTATGGAGGGCGTTGGTCCATCGTTCACGTATCTCGGACCACTGACGTTTGGCCCCGACGCCACGCTCTTTGCCGCCGACTCGCAGGAAGTGTTTATCTATGCGCTCGACCTCGGCGAATATGTCGGCGGCGGGACAGCGGGCACCCAGAATGTTCCCGCCCTGGACCAGAAGGTCGCCGCGTTGCTGGGAACTGACGCCAGTAATCTCATTGTCACGGACCTCGCCGTCTACCCGGAGACGCAGAACGCATTCATCTCACTGATGCGTGGGAGCGGGGCCGACGCCAGCCCGGTATTGCTCCGTGTCGATGGCGCAGGAGAGATTACCGTGATCCCGCTCGACGAGGTCCCGTATTCGCGGGTGCGACTGCCAAATGCCCCGGACGCGAACACGCCGCTCCTCCTCCAGGGAGGCCGAGAGTTTCCGGTCGCAAATTATCCGAGCGACCAGACCGAAGGCGGGGTGACCGGCGTGCAGACCATCACCGACCTCGCCTATACCGACGGACGCCTCTATGCAGCCGGGCTCTCCAACGAGGAGTTCGCGTCAAAACTCCGCTCGATCGCCTACCCCTTCACGACCGTGGACGAGGGAACGAGCGTCGAGATCTGGCACGCGCCGCACAACCAGTTCGAGACCCGCTCGCCGGTGTATAGCTTTGTCCCCTACTTGATCGACAACGAGCCACACCTTATCGCATCGTATCTGTGCACGCCGCTGGTCAAATTCCCAGTGTCGAGCCTGACGCCTGGCGCGGATGTGAGAGGGGTGACGATTGCGGAGTTTGGCAACGGAAATAGACCGCTCGACATGATCGTCTATCAGAAGGATGGCGAAGACTATCTGCTGATGTCGAACAACCGCCGCGGCGTAATGAAAATCCCGACCGCCGGGTTTGGCAGCGCACCCGCGATTACCGAAGCCGTCCCCGACGGCGACACCGCCGGGGTGGCGCATCAACTGGTCGAATCGATGACCGGGGTCGTGCAACTCGACCTGCTTGATGACACCCATGCGCTTGTCCTGGCCCGTTCAGAGCACAGCGGGCTTGATCTCGAAGCCGTGGCGCTCCCCTGACGCCGGGGCGGGTAGCATGGCCATGGGCTCCGGCAGCCTGGCCTGCCGGAAAAAAGAAGGCTTGGTGAAGCTCGGCCTGGTGTGGGCGCTCGCGGTCGTACCCGCCTGCGCCGCCCCCGCCGGGCAACACCCCGGCGCCGAACCAACCGCGTCCGTTCAGATTGCACTCCGAGCGCCGAGCACCGCGGTCAGCGCCCCAGCGGTCGAGGTTTCTGGATTACCACCGGCGGCACTTCGCGCCGTGCGTGACGCGGCGCTGACCCCGGAGGAGTGGTCCGGATGGTTTCGGGTCTCGGTGGCGTCGACGACAGAGGACGCCTGGACTCAGCCCGGTGTGCTCGGTAGCTACACGGTCACGGACGACACCATCCGCTTCAGTCCACTTTTCGGCTTCGACCCTGGTCGGTCCTACCTGGTGGTCTTTGACGCGTCGCGATTGCCCGCGCGAGTAGACCAAGGACACCACCGCTGGCCGGCGCGCGCGCTCCACGCGACGGTGGGAGAATCGGCGCCAGACCCCAGCCCAGTCACAACCGTCCTTCAGGTCTACCCATCGGCGGACGTGGTCCCCGAGAACCTCCTGAGGCTCTACATCCACTTCTCTGCCCCGATGGGACTTCGCGGGGGCCTCAACTACATCCACCTTCTAGACGCCGACGGCCGAGCGGTGGAGGACCCTTTTCTCCCCTTGGACGTCGCGTTGTGGAACGAAGACCGTACCCGATACACCCTGTTATTCGACCCCGGACGGGTCAAACGCGGCATCTTGCCCCACGAGGAGGTCGGACAACCGCTCTTCGAGGGGCGTATGTATACGCTGGTCATCGATGACGCTTGGGCCGATGCGAACGGACGCGCCCTTTTGGAGTCGTTCCGACGTGCGTTTCGTGTCGGTCCGGCAGACCACCACGCAATCGATCCGGCAGGATGGCATGTGTCCACGCCTGGGGCGGGCACGCGCGAACCGGTCGTCGTGTCACTCCCAAAGCCACTCGACTTCGCGCTCCTGCAGCGGGCCGTCGTGATATTGACCGCTGAGGACGATGTCCTCGACGGCGTGGTCACGATCGGGGAGACCGAGACCCGGTGGAGCTTCACACCGCAGGTTGTATGGGAAACCCAGCCATACCGAGTGGTCGCGCTACCGGTGCTCGAAGACCCCGCCGGCAATCGGGTTGGTCGCTCGTTCGAAACCACGTCATCCGAACCCCTCCCCGTCTCAGCGGCGACCCCGAGAGCAACGGCAAATCTGTCGTTCCTCCCGAGTCAGGCCACGCATTGAATCGCTGCGAGGCAACCGTCGCGGCCTGCCGCAGGCGCGCTTGGTTGGGTTGGAGACGCACCGCAGCAAACGGGACGTCATTGCCCACTATGCAGCTAGACGTCTAGGCGACGTCGACTCGAAGACGACAGACCGACAATGCGAATGCCCTCACGGGCGCGGCGCGCGTAGCGGCCGAAAAAAACTCCGCACGTCATCCGTCAACAGATCCGGCTGTTCCATTGCTGCAAAGTGCCCACCGCGCGGCATCTCCGTCCACTGCGTGATGTTGTATTGCGCCTCGGCCCACGGGCGCGGAGAAATAAATAACTCATACGGGAAAATCGCCGCGCCTGTCGGAACCTCCACCCGACCCAATTCCCGTGAGGTCGGGGCGTTGCGGCTTTCGTAGTAGAGCCGCGCCGATGACGTGGCAGTCTCTGTCACCCAGTAAATCATGATGTTGGTGAGGAGCTGGTCTCTCGTAAAGACCGACTCGGGGTCACCGTCGCAGTCACACCACGCGCGGAACTTCTCGACGATCCAGGCCGCCTGCCCCGCCGGCGAGTCGTTCAAGCCGTATCCGAGTGTCTGTGGTCTCGTCCCTTGGATTTGTGAGTACCCGCTCTCGGCAGTGTTGTAGAACGACTGGCGCGCCCGGGACCGCTCGAGCTCGGCTACCGGCACTCCGGCGGTCGGGTCATCGACGCCACGAGGCGGACCGGCGATCAGCATGTTGAGGTGTAGCCCAACCGCGTGCTCGGGGTGGTTGAACGCATGCCATCGGCTGACAATGGCCCCCCAGTCACCGCCTTGAATGCCATAGCGGTCGTATCCGAGCCGCTCCATCAGCGCCGCGTTCACCTCGGCAATTTGCTCCGGACCGAACCCGGCGCGGCGAGGCCTGTCGGAAAACCCATATCCCGGCATTGACGCGGCGACGACATGAAACGCATCCGCGGCCTCACCGCCATAGGCCACAGGGTCGGTCAGCGGGCCGATAATCTTTGTGAACTCGGCGATCGACCCGGGCCAGCCGTGCGTGATGACAAGAGGCAGCGCGTCCGGTTCGGGCGAGCGCTGGTGTATGAAGTGAATGTCGAGGTCACCGATTCGCGTCTTGAACTGGTCGAACTCGTTCAGGCGGCGCTCTTGCGCCCGCCAGTCAAAGCCTTCGCGCCAATACGTAATCAGCTCGTTCAAATAACCAAGCTCCGTCCCGTAGTCCCACCCCACGCCATCGAGCTGGTCCGGAAGACGGGTCCGCTCCAGCCGCGCGCGCAAGTCGTCGAGAACGTCGTCCGACACCGCGATCTCAAATGGCCGAACCGCCGTCGAGTCGTCCGATGTCTCTTGTGCGACCACTCCCAGCGGCAGCAGGGTGACCACTGTCGTCAGCGTTGCAATCCGATTCGTCATCTGACTCCTTTGCTTTCTTTCTCGCCGTGTTGCAGGACATTGCGGCTCAGGCAGCAGGTCGCGATACGCGATGCCTCGTCCGACGCCCGGTGATCTCATAGTGCGAAACGAAACGATACCTATTTTACGGTCGAGTGACCGCGGTCTCCATAGACCTCGGCAATGCGCGCCCCCCGTTGACATCTCATCGACCGGTTCGTAGTCTTCGACCGGACCTGAACAACCACCGCCCGCCGCGCCATCACAACGAAACGCGGAGCACCGGAAGGTCCGCCGCTCCGGTGGCGGTCCTCTGAGAGGAGAGCAGGTGAGAGCTACGAACATGCTTCTATCGACAATCGTCATGACGCTTGGCTCGGTCGCTCCGAGTACAGCGGCCTGCGAGCCAGTCGGCGAGATACAGTTCATTTGCGATCTGATCGGACCCGAAGATCTCGCCATCGTGCCGGGTGGTGAATGGGTCATTGCATCGGGAAACCAAGAGGGTGGCCGGCTTCATGCGGTCCATGTCACAGACAAGACCACGTCGGTGCTGTTCCCCACCGACACCCCGCGTGAAAGACTCGATCAGACAGCCTATCCGACGTGCCCCGGCCCACTCGATCTGTCGGAGCCCGACGCGTTTCGCGCGCACGGTCTCTACCTGCGTCCAGGACCGAACACGGCCCACACGTTGTTTGTCGTCCACCACGGGACGAGAGAGTCAATCGAGGTGTTCGAGGTCGACTCGAGCGCGACACCGCCGGTGTTGACGTGGGTCGGGTGCGCGGTCGCGCCCGAAGAGCTCGGACTGAACTCCGTCGTCGCCCTTCCAGAAGGCGGATTCGCCGCCACGAGTCCGCGCACCGGAGACGTATGGGACTGGAATCCCGACACCGGCTGGCGTCAGATTCCTGGCAGCGCCGACACCGCTCCGAACGGTCTGGAAATCTCGCCCGACGGGCGCTGGCTGTATATTGCTGGCTGGCGCGAGGAGAAACTGACGCGTCTGTCGCGTGGCGGCGCGCCCGTGCAGAAGGATGTCGTATCCGTCGGATTCCGACCGGACAACCTCCGCATGTCAGGCGACGGCACACGCATCTTTGCCGCCGGGCACGGCAACTACCGGACGCCGGAGGAGACATCGAACGTCGCCGTCGTCGACCCGGAAACCCTCGAACTTCAACGCATCTTTTCGCATCTTCGGATAGACGGATTCGAGGCATCCACGACTGCTGTCCAGATCGGCAACGAGATCTGGCTCGGGACAAATCGTGGCGAAATGATCGCCTATTTCCCCGTGCCATAGCGGAGCAAAGACGAAACACCACGTTAGTCAACATCCAACGTAGATAGCATCCGTTCACTGATATAGAAACCTCAATAGACCCAATAGACTGACCGCGAGAGAAACTAGTGGACTGTCGCGTATCAATTCCTCTTGGGCGACGACACGACGTCGGTGGTTTCCACGCCTGGGACATGTGGAAACGGCGGGTCTAGATGTACGGACGGCCACCGTATGCGCAGAGACGGAGTCGTCAAACCTAACTTCGTGCCGCGTCGTCAGTCCGCTCCGTATCGGCAGTGGGGCCACGACTTGGACCCGGCGTCGGTCCAGCAGCTTCAGAACGCATGCAGTCTGCCGATCGCCGTCCGAGGAGCCCTGATGCCAGATGCGCACCTCGGCTACGGCTTACCAATCGGTGGCGTACTAGCCACCCGAAACGCGGTCATTCCCTACGCAGTTGGAGTCGATATCGCGTGCCGAGTCAAGATGACCGTGCTCGACCTTCCGGTCTCCGTTCTCGACGAAGACAAAGACGACCGCTTTACCCGGGCGATACAGACGGAAACCCGTTTCGGGATGGGCGCCTCCTTCCGCCGGCCCCGGTCGCACACGGTCATGGACGAAAACTGGGAACTTACCGACCTGACGGTAGGCCTGCGAGACACAGCGTGGAGGCAGCTGGGGTCGAGCGGCAGCGGAAACCACTTCGTTGAATTCGGTCATCTCGACCTCAACGACGAGACGTTGGGTCTCGACGCTGGACGCTATACGGCGCTTCTGAGTCACAGCGGCAGCCGAGGGGCCGGAGCGACGATCGCGGGCCACTACAGCAAGCTCGCGATGCGTCGTCATCCGGAGCTCCCGCGTACGTTGCGTCATCTGGCCTGGCTTGACCTCGACAGTGCGGACGGACAGGAGTATTGGCACTCGATGGAGCTGATGGGCAAGTACGCCGCTGCGAACCACGCGTGCATCCATCGTCACCTGACGGAGAACCTCGGTGCGGAAGTGCTGCTGGACCTCGAGAACCATCACAACTTTGCGTGGAAAGAGACGCACGACGGTGAAGACGTCATCGTGCACCGCAAGGGGGCAACCCCAGCTGGAAAGGGAGTGCTCGGGATCATCCCGGGCTCGATGGCGAGCCCGACCTATGTGGTGCGAGGAACCGGAAACGAGGACTCGCTACGCTCCGCGGCGCATGGAGCCGGGCGGGTGATGAGTCGCACCAGAGCTCGCAAAACCCTCGACTGGCGCGACGCCCGCGCCCAGCTGGCCACCGAGGGAGTGACGCTGATTTCCGCCGGGCTCGACGAGGTGCCAGCCGTCTATAAGAACATTCACGAGGTCATGAGCGCGCAATCGGATCTCGTGGAACCGATAGCGCAGTTCCACCCGCGGATCGTCAAGATGGCTCCGGCGGGGGAGCCGCCCGAGGACTAGCGCACTAGCAGCCTGTATCTGGACTCGCCTCCCTGGACTAACTCCAGGCTCCGAGAATGACTCCAACAATAGCGAGCCCGGCGGCCATGTGGCCGGCGTCGATTGCGGTGAGGGCTGCGGCCCTTCTTTGATACAGATTGTTAATCGCGATCACCGGCAGCACGACCCCTATTCCTACGATGAATCCGAGGTGAAGCCCCCCTCGCCAACCGCCACGCCCGGTCTCGTGGATCAAGATCGCCATTGCCAGTGCCGCGAGCAGCTCGAAACCTAGGGTCAATCCGAAGATCAAGCCCATGTTGCCGCCGGGATTCTTCTAGTCGATTTCTAGCAACTGCGCCCATTTCTTTCCGAAAAGGACCGAATACCACACTGCACCAAGAAGAAAAAACGCGACGCCCGCGGCCAGCACCGCGAGCCAATTAATTTCCGTAAGCATCAGTAATCCTCCTCGAGACGACGTGTCTATCGTAAAGGTGTGTAGTGCGCCAGCCAAACTCGAATGAACCCCGTGGGCTCGGCGCCAATAAGCGCCCGCTTCGCGCATTCCCAGCACAAGGCATCACGGCTCATTCTTCACGCGCTTCGGCCGCAGCACGCTTGACTCTTCTCTGCACTAGTCCAGAGTCAGGGTCACATAATGCCACCGGCCGGCACGCTCAACGTGTAACACCACCGAGTCGCCCGCACTGCGTCCGTCTAGAGCAGCTCTCAGACCAAGCAGACTCCCGACAGGACTGTCGTTGACCGAGCGAATCACGTCTCCCGGCAACAGCGGTTCCCCGCGCACAGGTACAGCCCTGGCCGACGAGACGGCGACCACGACCCCTCCGGACCTGCGCAAGGCCGGCAACATCGCTGACACTTCTGGCGTCACGTCGAGAGCCAAAATCCCGAGCTGTGGAATCAGGTATTCCTCGGGGCGCACCATTGCCTGAAACCGGTCGGGGTCGGTCGGCCGCTCGTTGGGAATCACAGAGTATGTGACACGCACATTTCCGCGTAAGACTTCGAGATTGACGGACTCGCCGACACGACGCGGGTAGAGATTCACCTGAAACTGACGAGCATTTTCCATTGTCTTCCCGTCAAGCGTGAGGACGACATCTCCGACCTGCAGGCCTGCAGTCGCGGCGGGACCTTCTGGATACACGGTCGGCAAGCACGACAGCCCACATCTGGAAAGCCCGAGCCCGCGAGCCAATTCCGGTGTAATCGTTTGTCCATACACGCCGATTTCGCCACGACGAACCCGACCAAACCGGCGGATCTGTTCATAGACGGTGCGGGTTGCGCATGTCGTCTGGCGGCGTGTCTCCGCAGTCGAATATGCCCAACATAGCACTTGCCAGTGGAAGTCCCGGGGCCTACCATGCCCTAGAGACTTGATGAGCTGAGAGGTGCTATGAGAAGGACACGTCGCTGTGCGTTGATGTTCTCCGCTGTTCTTGTGTCGCTGCTGATGGGGTCCCCGCCAGGCGCGCGCGCGGCAACGGGTCAGCAAGAACCAACTCAGCCGGTCGAGTTCAATCGCGATATCCGGCCAATCCTCTCTGAAGCCTGTGGCGCCTGTCATGGCCCGTCCGAGGCCACACGTCAGGGCAATCTTCGGCTTGATACAGACGATTTCATCGGCACCGTTGTGGTTCCACACGACGCCGACGGCAGCCCACTTTTTCAGCGCCTGACGACCGAAGGAGCGATTGGTCGCATGCCACCGGCGTCCTCTGGACGTTCGCTCACGCCTGAGCAAATCGAGGTCGTCCGCCGGTGGATCGATTCGGGGGCCGCGTGGGGGAGTGAGTTGGCAGCGTCCGACACCGGGGCAGCTTCGATGTCTGTTCGCACGGTCGATTTCGGTCGCGAGGTGCGACCAATTCTGTCAGAGAACTGCTTCACCTGCCACGGTCCGGATGAGCAAGCACGCCAACGCGGCCTTCGGTTGGACGTGGCCGAGGGGCCCTTTTCCGAACGCGGCACGTTCGGAGGTCCGGTCATCGTTCCCGGCAGCGCCGCGGACAGTCTGCTCATACACCGTGTGACCGCGACCGATTTGACGGAACGGATGCCATACCGTCGGGGTGAGGATAGTTCGCTGACGCCGGGTCGCGTCGACGACAGACTGACCGACAACGAAATCGAGACGCTCCAACTGTGGATCGATCAGGGCGCCGAATGGCAGTCCCATTGGGCATTCATCCCACCCGAACGATCCGCTGTCCCACCTGTCGCCGACACTGAGTGGGCACGCAACCCGATCGACGACTTTGTCCTTGCTCGTCTCGAGCAAGAGGGGCAAACGCCAGCCCCCGAAGCCAACCGCGCGACGCTTCTCCGACGTGTCACTCTCGACTTGACCGGACTTCCCCCCACGGCTGGCGACATCGCCACATTCCTCAATGATGATTCTCCGGACGCGTACGAGAACGCCGTCGACCGACTGCTCAACACTTCCGGGTATGGCGAGCGGATGGCGGTGGAATGGCTAGACGGTGCTCGTTACGCCGACACGAGTGGCTACCAGACCGACGCCGAACGCTCCATGTGGCGGTATCGCGACTGGGTGATCGACGCCTACAACGACAACATGCCGTTCGATCAGTTCACGATTGAGCAGCTCGCCGGCGACCTTCTGCCCGACGCGACGCTCGAGCAACACATCGCGACCGCATTCAACCGAAACCACAGCCAGAACGGCGAAGGCGGGATCATCCCCGAAGAGTTCCTGGTCGAGAACGTCGTCGACCGGGTCTCGACGACCTCGACCGTCTGGATGGGTTTGACCCTGGGGTGCGCCCGGTGCCACGACCACAAGTTCGACCCCCTCTCCCAGAAGGAGTTCTACGAGGTTTTTGCCTACTTCAACAACGTCTCCGAACGTGGCAAGGCATTCAAGTATGGCAATTCTCCACCGTATATCACCGCGCCTACCGCGGAGCACGAAGCCGACCTGTTTATCCTTGACGGCAGACTCGACAACGCGCGAAAGGCCTTCTCAGACCTTCTGACCGACCGTGTCAACGCGCGGAACAAATGGGAAGAGTCGCTTGACGCCGCCGGTCACGTTGATTGGGTGCTGCGCGACAAGCTCCTCGTCCACTACCCTCTCGACGGTGACATCGCGGGCGTGCTGACGGGAGAACCGATCCGTGTCTCCCCCTCCGTGACCTCCGGGCTGCGGGTACGACCTGCGTCGCCTGAGAGCGTGCCGGCACCGGTCGCTACGCTGGAAGACGGCCAGCCGCGTTTTGTTCCGGGGCTGGTCGGCGAGGCGCTGAGCTTCGATGGGCAACGTTTTGTCAACGGCGGCGACATCGCTAACTTTACCTACAACGACCCGTTCAGCGTGGGCGCCTGGATCTATCCCACCGCCGCCGATGGGGTCATCGTGTCGCGAGCGCTGGCCGGTGACCAAGGTGAACAGGGCTGGGGCGTCTATCTCGTCAACGGGAAGGTGCAGGTCAATTTCTCCCAGCGATACATGGATGACGGATTGCGGTTGGAGACAACCGGCAACCTGCCCCTTGACGAGTGGCACCACGTCCTCGTGACATACGACGGCAAAAAGATGCCGAGCGGACTGCAAGTCTATTTCGACGGGCGGCCGCAAGAGAGCGTCATCGAGATTGATGGACTCAACAACCCGATGCGCACACGGGAGCCGCTACGCATCGGGGCCAGCGGCGGCGCCCCCGAGAGCTCCGGGGCAACAGATTCGCGACCACGATTCGAGGGACTGATCGATGACGTGCGGGTCTACACAAAGGCCTTGACGGGCACCGAAGCCGCCATCATCGCGACCAATGAATCGTTGAATGAGATAGCGACCATCCCCCCGACCATCCGCACCGTGGGACAGACCGAAAAGCTCCGACTCGCGTTTCTCGAGCAATACGCTCCGTCGGCAATCCAGGCGGCGTGGCACGCCGTCAAAGACCTCGAACGAGAGCGTGCCGAGCTGTGGGACGGCTTCCCCACCGTGATGGTGATGGATGAGATGAAACCGCCGCGGGAGACATTCCGGCTCATTCGCGGCGCCTACGACGTGCCTGGGGAGCAGGTCAGTCCTGGGGTCCCGGCGGTGCTCCCGCCGCTCGCCGACGGCGAGCCCCCAAGCCGCCTCACGTTTGCACGCTGGCTCGTACGCCCGGATCATCCACTCACGGCGCGCGTCACGGTAAACCGTTTCTGGCAGATGTATTTCGGAACCGGTCTGGTGAAGACCGCAGAAAACTTCGGGCTCCAGGGGGATTACCCGAGCCATCCGGAGCTGCTGGATTGGCTCGCGACGACCTTTATCGACTCTGGCTGGGACGTCAAAGCGATGCAGCGGGCCATCGTCACGAGTGCAACCTACCGGCAGGATTCAACTATCCCGCCCGCACTACTCGAGCAGGACCCCGAGAATCGCCTCTTGGCCCGCGGACCACGCTTGCGACTGCCTGCGCAAATGATCCGTGACCAGGCTCTCTCGGTGGCGGGACTACTCGTCGACAAGGTGGGGGGGCCTTCGGTCAAACCGTATCAGCCCGAGGGCCTCTGGGCGCTGGCCGCGAGCCAGCGCTACGACCAAGCCGAGGGAGCGGATCTCTATCGTCGCAGCCTCTACACCTACTGGAAACGAACGCTGGCGCCCCCAGCGATGCTGGCTTTCGATTCGTCGACACGGGAGACCTGTCTCGTCCGTCTCAGTCGCACGAATACGCCACTGCAGGCGCTAAACCTGATGAACGACGTCACCTATGTCGAAGCAGCGCGTCGTATGGCCGAACGGATGATCACCGAAGGCGGCCCGACTCCCGAGGATCGCGTCTCGTTTGCCTACCGCCTGGCGACAGCCCGGCCACCACGCGAGAACGCGCAGACCGTCTTGGTCGATGGCTTCCGCACGTATTTCGACCGATTCTCGACGGATCGATCGGCGGCGCTGGCACTCGTCAATGTCGGGGAATCCTCACGCGACGAGACACTGGACATTGCCGAATTGGCCTCGTACACGATGGTGGCCAACCTCATCTTGAATCTCGACCGAACCATCACAAAGGACTAGCGCCATGGCTCCGACATACGACCCTCGGTTGTTGCTTACCCGGCGACGGTTTCTCCAGCAGTCGAGCACCGGTATCGGTGCGGCGGCGTTGGCCACGTTGTGCAATGGTGATCTCCTGGCGCAAACGCCGGGCGCGACTTCTACCGCCACCGGCAGTTTGCCCGGGCTGCCCCACTTTGCGCCAAAGGCCAAGCGGGTCATCTATCTTTTCCAGGCCGGGGCGCCCTCCCAGCACGAACTGTGGGATTACAAGCCAAAGCTCGCCGAGTTACGCGGGACCGACCTGCCAGAGTCGGTTCGGGCGGGCCAAAGACTCACGGCGATGACCGCCTCCCAGGCGAGCTTTCCCATCATCCCGTCGGCTTTTTCCTTTACCCAGCACGGCGAATCTGGAGCCTGGGTGAGTGAGCTCATGCCGCACACGGCCAAGATCGCCGATGAGATCTGTTTCATCAAGACGATGCACACGGAGGCGATCAACCACGACCCGGGTGTGACCTTCTTCCAAACCGGCGCGCAACTGGCCGGCCGACCGAGCATCGGCTCGTGGCTCTCCTACGGTCTCGGGAGCATGAACGACGACTTGCCGACCTTTGTGGCGATGGTCTCGAACCGCGGCGGCAACCCCGTCTACGACCGGCTCTGGGGCAGCGGCTTTCTGCCGTCGGAGTATCAGGGCGTCAAGTTTCTCTCGACCGGCGACCCTGTCCTCTATCTGTCAAATCCTCCCGGGGTCGACCAAGACGTCCGGCGCCGGTTTCTCGACGATCTGGGAACGCTCAATCAGCTCGACCTCGAGGAGTTCGGTGACCCGGAAACGGGCGCCCGGATCTCTCAATACGAGATGGCCTATCGCATGCAGGCGTCGGTGCCAGATCTGACCGACCTCTCCGACGAGCCGGATTCCGTATTTGAGCGCTACGGGCCAGATTCGCGGACACCCGGGACATTTGCAGCAAACTGCTTACTTGCTCGGCGCCTCGCGGAGCGCGACGTTCGGTTCATCGAGCTCTTCCATCGAGGCTGGGACATGCATACCCAGCTGCCGACGCGTATTCAGGTGCAAGCCAAGGATGTCGACCAACCGCAAGCGGCACTCGTCGGAGAATTGAAAGAGCGCGGATTGCTCGACGAAACGCTTGTCGTCTGGGGCGGTGAGTTCGGGCGTACGGTCTTTTGCCAAGGCCGCCTGACCGACGAAACCTACGGACGAGACCACCATCCACGGTGTTTCACCATCTGGATGGCCGGGGGTGGCGTCAAGCCAGGTATCTCCTACGGCGAGAGCGACGACTTTGGCTTCAATATCGTCAAAGACCCGGTCCACATTCACGACCTGCATGCGACGATGTTGCACCTGCTGGGTATTGATCACACGAAGCTGACCTTCCCGTATCAGGGCCGGAACTTCCGATTGACGGACGTGCACGGAGAGGTCGTATCCGGAGTCCTCGCGTAGGCGGCTTCTACAGTCCTAGCCGCCCGGGGTGAAAGTCTCGCGTCGCATCAAGATCGACGTAGGGCGGGACTTTCACCACGGGCTGCTGACAGCCTTGCCGTCAGAGGAAAACGGCGCGACGCCTCGGCTCGGCGTTTTTGCCCGCTTCTTGGCAGCGCCGGCTGACAGGGTCACCCTATCAGCCGCCGTTGTTGGCCGATTCGCTCGCTAATCGGCCATGTGGAAAGGGAGGTCCGATGACCCACAGTGCGCTTGCCGCTTTGATAACGGTCGTGGGAATCGGCTGGTTTGCGCCGGTCTCCGCGTTCGCGCAGAACCCCTCTCGGTCCGGCACGGAAGACACGTCCGCATGGACCGTGCCCCGGACGCCCGACGGCCGTCCAGACCTTCAGGGCTACTGGACCACGCAAACGTTTACGCCCCTCGAGCGACCCGCTCACCTGGCAACCCAAGAGTTTTTCAGTGAAGAGGAAACGGCGGCGCTCCAGCAGCAACTCACCGCCGAAGGTGTCGACCCGTCTGCGCGCGAAATCCTCTATATCGAGGATCGTCGGGAAATAGAACGATACAAATATCAGGGGCAACGGACTCCTGACGAACGTCATCACATCCACTACGACAACGAAATCTGGCTGCGCACGACTGTGCCAAAGGGTCTGTCGAGTCGAAGAACATCCTTGATCTCGGATCCTCCAGATGGCCGGTTTCCACCGTTGACGACAACGGCCGCCGCGCGTCGCGCCGCCGAAACAACAGCGAGCCAACTGCCGAGCGCGTTCGACAGCCACCAGACCCGACCCTGGTCGGAGAGGTGTATTGCCTGGTCGCACGAAGGCCCCCCCATGCTGCCCCCGTCGTATAACGATGTGCATCAGATCTTCCAGACCAACGACTACGTCGTCGTGTTCAGCGAGCTCGCGACCAACCCACCGCGCATCATTCCCCTGGACGGTCGCCCGGAGATCTCGGACACGATCCGCCAGTTCCCCGGTGACTCACGCGGTCAGTGGGACGGTGATACCTTGGTGGTCGAGACCAGCCACTTCGCCGAACGGCGACGGTATCGAGGCGCGAGCGGAAACTTGCAGGTGGTGGAACGCTTCACCCGTGTTGCCCCCGACAGGATTCACTATGAGTTCACAGTGACCGATCCGACCACGTGGACGAGCCCCTGGAGTGCGGAGGTTCCCATGGTGAGGACCGAAGGACCTATGTATGAATACGCCTGTCACGAGGGCAACCACGACATCCGCCATATCCTAGAAATCGCGCGTAACCTCGAGCTGCAGGCATCGGCTGACGGCGCGGAGCAGCACTCCAAGTAGGGCTCCGGAGGAACCACCACGTCGCCGCCGGTCGTGGGCGCAAAAATCTACGGCCACCGAATCTGGAGGCAACCAGGTCAGGGTTCCGCCCGGTGCCACCGGAGCGAGATGAGTCGTCTCCGTCCTCCTGGCCCCGGTCGGCCAAGGCGCGGAGCGCTTCACGCAGCCGAGAGCTTCCGCACCCGCAGTGTCTCCGTTTTCGCTCAGCGTGCCACAAATCGTATTGGACTTGCTGATTGAGCCAACTCTCTGCCGTCGTATTGAACGCCAGCGACAAGCGGACGGCCATTTCCGGACTGATACCGGCTCAGGCTGCCCGCGACGCGGGCGGGACGGCGCACCGCGTAGTTGGTGTCCATGCGACAATGCTGCACCTGCGGGGCTGCGACCACGCCAGACTGAAATTCACGATCGAGAGGGAGTGAGGCCGTAACCTTCGCCTGACCGATATCCCCAAACCGGCAGAAGGGCGTCCTGACCAGAAACGGAGACAACACGATGACACAGATCACGCGACGGGCGTTTGTGGGTTCGACCGCGGCGGTGCCGCTCGGCCTTGCGGTCGCGACGGGCGCGCGTGCGCAAGACCAAGCGGCGACTGGCCGCGCCACCCTGGTTGTGACCGGGGGCCGTGTGCTGACCATGAATCCCGATATGCCTGTTGCCGAAGCGGTGGCAATACAAGGCGACCGGATTATGGCGGTTGGGTCGAATGACGACATCCTTGGGCTCGCGGGCGCGGATACCGAACGGATCGACGCGCGGGACATGACTGTGACACCGGGCTTTATCGATGCGCACAGCCATCCTCACTTTACGGCGGAAGCGGTCGGGGCCAATGTGAATCTTCGACGCATCGACGACGTCAAGCTCGCGCTTGCCGGCAAGGCAGCCGAAACTCCTCCGGGCCACTGGGTCCAGGGCGTCATGTATGACGACACGAAGTTCGACGAGGGTCGTCCGTTGAACCGTGACGACATTGACCAAGCCGTGCCGGACCATCCGGTCTATGTCGCTCATCGGGGTGGTCATACCGGGGTCGTCAACTCGACAGCGCTGGAGCTCGCGGGTATCGGACCAGACACGCCGGACCCGGTGGGCGGCCGGTATTTTCGCGAGGGCGGCCGACTGACTGGCAAGGTCGCTGAGCATGCGCGCGAAGCTTTTTTTGACGTGGGCACCTGGCCGGTGATCGACCGTGAGGTCAGGCAACGTGCCGCCACGATCTCTTCGCAAAACATGGCGGCCGCGGGCCTGACCTCGACGACAGACGCGTCCGGTGGCCTCGAAGCGCTCATCGCCTATCAGGATGCCCGCGCTGCGAACGAGCTGCACTTCCGGCTCTCGTTCATGCCACGCGGCAGCAGCGACGTCTATCGCGGACTAAGAATGGCTGGCGTTCGGTCAGGATTCGGCGACAACATGATCCGGATCGGAGCGGTCAAGTATGCAGCCGACGGGTCGGCGTCCGAACGCACAATGTATATGAGCACGCCGTTCGAAGGCACGGACGACCACGGAATCCTGACGATGAGCCAGGAAGACATCAACAGCGCCGTCGACGACGCGGTGAACAATGGCTTCCGGATCGGAATTCACGCCAACGGCGATGTCACGATCGACATGGTCTTGTCGGCCTACGAACGAGTGCTGAGGAATCATACGGGACCCAATCCCCGGCTCCGGATAGAGCACTGCTCGCTCGTCACCCCTTCCCTCGTCGCCCGGATTCGCGACGCCGGTGTAATACCGACCCCGTTCTACACCTACGCCCACTACCACGGGAACAAGTGGCCCGACTATGGCCCGGAGAAGATGGAGTCGATGTTTGCGCACCGCAGTTTTCTTGATGCCGGTATTCCAGTCGCGCCGGCCTCCGACTTCACACCAGGACCGTATGAACCGATGATGGCGATCCAGAGCATGGTCACACGCAAGGACGTGCAGGGCCGGGTCTGGGGAGCCAGTCAACGTATCACCGTCTCGGAGGCAATGCGCATCTGCACGGTGAACGGCGCCTACGCCTCATTCGAGGAAGACATAAAAGGCTCGCTCGAGACAGGAAAGCTCGCCGACTTCGTGCTCCTCGAGGACGATCCTCACGATGTGGATCCGGATGCGATCAAGGAGATCAAGGTTGTCCGGACAGTGCTAGGAGGCCGAACGACCTACGAATCGTGATCGACGCTCGGCGCCCGGTCCGCACGGTCGTCACCGATACCGGTGACGACGTGCGGTACCGAGCTCGACTCGTAGTCGCGAGCCCGAACGAGGTAAAACACCACCCCCAAACCGGCCCACACGCCAAGTGCGACCCACGACGGAACCGCCATAAACGCCGGCATCCCGGGGACGGTGAGAAGCAAGATGAACACCGCCGAGACGACAACACCAGCCGCGGCAATGACGCGGTCCCCAGCGGTCGTTTCGACAGTGCGGCCCTCCGTTTTAAAACCGCGCGCGATGGCATAGGCCGCGATACACGTATAGCCGTATCCCACGGCGGTTCCCACCGAGGACATATCGACCACCCACAGCAACACTTCCCGACCAAACCACGGCGCCACCAGTGACGCGGCCCCAATAAAGACAATCGCGTTGACCGGCGTGCCATGAGTGGGATGGATCCGCGCGAACCATGCTGGCAGGAGTTTGGCGCGTCCCATACTGAACATGAGGCGACTGGTGGCCATATAGAAGCCGTTGATACCCGTGGCGACGGCGGTCACGACCGTCAGGGATAACACAGTCAACCCCACGCTCCCTAAACCGGCCGAGACTGCAGTCCCGGTCGCCCACTCCGGGCTATCGCTGACCAGGCGCGTCCACGGTATGACGGCCGACGTGACGAGAATCAGTACGACATACATCGCCACCCCGGCCAGGATCGACCACGTCATCAAGGACCGACCAAGCCGTGGCGAAAAATCGAACTCCTCGGCCGCCTGAGGCAAGGTGTCAAATCCCACGTAGAGAAACGGCGAGAAGGCGAGCACGGCAAGCATTCCCGAGATCGCCGATCGGTCCGGGGGAAACGCCGGGGCCCAGTTGGCGGGCGAAGCCTCGGGCGAGAACCCGGTGCTGATACCGAGTAGGACAACACCGCCGACCAACACCGACGTCAGCCCGACCTGCAAACTCCCGACGCCCCGTACACCGCGGTAGTGAAAGACACCGACAACAACAATGGCCAGCGACGCGAGCAGGACGGGCCCGATAAACACGTCAAACCCGGCGACCGAGTACAAGAAACCCTGGAGAAAGACGTCCGGCGCAACAAAGGCCGCCAGCACCCCAAGGGCCGTGGCGTTGAGCGGAACGATACTCAGATAGCCAAGCGCGAGCAACCAACCACAAACGAACGCGTGCCGCCGCCCGCAGACGAGGTTGGCGTAAGCAAACTCGGCACCGGCCACCGGAAGCACCCTCACCATCGTCCCGTAGCTCCGGGCGATGACGAGCATCGCCAGCCCCCCCAAGCTGACGCCCAACGCCGCGCCCAGCGGACCGGCGGTCCGTAAGAAATCGCCGGGGAGGACAAAGCAACCGAACCCGATCACGCAGCCCAACGCCAGAGCGCCCACGTGAACGGGTTTCAGGATGCGGTGCAGGTGTGAACGGCCGTCCATAGCTAACGGGCGAGGCCTAGGTGACACTTGACCGGTGACAATCGACTAGTGGCTTTTCAAGAGCCCACGTAAGAAGCCCTAAGGGCGCGTGTAGACGCTCGCCCCGCCGACGATCGTCTCGAGAACGTCAATATCGCGAATGGTCTCGGGCTCGACGGTCAGCGGGTTGTCAGAAAGCACCACGAGGTCGGCCAGCTTTCCCGAGTCGATCGAGCCCTTGATCTCTTCTTCGAAGTTCTGCCACGCGGCGTCTATCGTCACGGCTCGCAACGCATCCCGAGGGCTAATACGTTCGTCCGGGCCGAGCACTTGGTCGCTCTTGGTGAGGCGGTTCACCGACACCCACACGAGTTGGAGAGGATTCACCGGTGTCACCGGCGTATCGTCGTGCACCGTAAAGCGGATACCGCGGTCAACGGACGACTGGAGCGCGCTGATGCCGGCGGCACGGTCTGGACCCATAAAAATGTCGCGGTGACGGTCACCCCAGTAGTAGACGTGACCCACAAAGAACGAGGGCGTGATGCCCAGCTCTGCGATCGCGTCGAGCTGGTCCAGACGCACCATCTGGCAATGCTCGATCCGGTGCCGAGCATCGTCTCGCGGATGCAACCGCTGCGCCTCACGGAAGGCATGAATGACGTCGTCGATCGCGGCGTCGCCATTGGCGTGGATGGCAATCTGATAGCCGGTCGCGTGAAGCTGCGTCACCATGGTGGTGAGATCGTCACGGCTGCGTCGCGGATACCCGCGATAGTCCGCGTCCCCCTTGAAGGGCGTGTGATACGGCTCGGTGAAGTACCCGGTGTAGCCTTGATTTGACCCATCCTGAATGATCTTGATGGCCCCCACCTTGAGACGTGTGTCCCCAAAGTGAGACCTGACACCGCCGGTCTCGACCGCCGACATCTCATCCGGATTGCCACGAGACATCATCGTCACGACACGCAGCGCTAGAATATCCTCCGCCTGCGCCTTCTGGAGATTCACAAGGCTGTCGGGTCCTCCACCCGCGACGACTGCGGTTGTCACGCCTTGCTCCACATAGTCGTCGACGGCCCAACGAAACGCCGCCATCTGGTCCTCGTCCGTAGGCGGGGGAATCAAGCGGCTGACCATACCCCCGCTCTCTTCAAAAACGCCGTCCGGTTCGCCGGTCTCAGGGTCTTTTCGTACGACGCCCCCCGGAGGGTTTGGCGTCTCGGCAGTGATACCAGCCAGCTTGAGGGCGCGACTGTTGGCCACACCCAGGTGACCCGAAGTGTGGCTGATGTAGATGGGATGTTCCGTCGAGACGCGGTCAAGATCGTCTCGCGTCGGGTGGCGACGCTCGGCGAGCAAGGTGTCGTCATAGCCGCGTCCCTGGACCCACTCGCCGGGTGGCGTCGCATCCGCTCGCTCCCGCAGCGCAGCAACCAGCTGATCCATCGTCTCGACCGCGCCGATCGGTGGACTGTTGAGATCGACCGACGACACCGCGGCGCGACCCGAGCCTGGAAAATGGTCGTGCGCCGCGTAGAAGCCCGGGACCATCGTCCGCCCGTCCAGCTCCACGACTCGGGTGGCGGGGCCGACGAGGGCGCTAATCTGCTCGTCGGTCCCGACCCCCACAATCAGTTCGCCGCGAACGGCGACCGCCTCGACGACTTCGTCCTGGTCGTTCATCGTCACGACGACACCGCTCCGATAGACCGTGTCGGCAAAAAGCCCAGAAGGCGTCGAGGGCATGCAGCCCGACACCAAGAGTCCGAGCACGGCCGTCAAGACGCATCGCTGCTGACGCCGAAACGTCTTGACGACGCTTTTCGACGGCACCGAGATCCAAGACGCCGTGTTGGGAGACGCTGCTTTCAAGAAGTCCACGCCCGGAGTCGTTTTCATGTGGCGTCAAGCTAGCACGAATCAGGAGCGACCATTTTTGTCCGAGGGTTGATCAGCCTCATGGCCCAGGAACTCGGGGGCTGGTGGTGCGACCTACGATGGCGGGCACGGGATACACGCCAAGACCGTGATACGCATTGGAATACACGGCTTCGTAGCGAATCCCATTTCCGTCCGCGTCGACCCAGCCGAGCGATTGCTGAAACAGTCCCGGTTCTGGATATCCCCGGGGCACTGTCCCCTCCACAATATAAAGTTTGTGTTCGTGCATGGCGACAAACGCGGAGGTCCGAGACTCGTCCGCACGATTGACGAGACGTATGGCATGACCTTCCACGCGATCCTGCCACTCCCACGCCAGACTCGACAGCCGGACGTCCCTTTGGAGAAGCTTGGCTGTCGCGTAGACGATCGCCCCGCGTTCATCGTGCTTCCAGTAGCCAGGTCCCAGAATGGGACCCGCGTTCTCACGACACTGCGCGTTCCCGGGCGGGCAAGTCTCGGCGCGGGCGATGCCCAGTTGCTCGAGACCGCTGTAGTCGACAACCGTCACCGTGTAGGACCCGCTCCCCCGCATCGCGCTGTAGACGTGCGCCGGTAAGACATAGCCCAACTGCGACTCCCAGCGGGTTTCGGTCATCTCGGGTTGACCCGGAAAATTTATCTTGAAGCCGTCGGAGGGATTGACATACTGCTCCCAATCCTGAGCACTAGCGGGCCATGCGAGACACATCAAGAACGCGGCGCCATACCCGGTCATACGCATGACGTTTTCTCCTCTCACTTACAATGCGCAGCTGGACATTGGTCCGCTAAACATCGCAACGGGGTTCATTGGGGAGTTCATCCGGGGGTCATCCGGCACAGGGTTCACGACGCCGGCTCGATGCGTAGAAGCGCACCGTTGTCCTCGTCCGTGAGCACATACAACAACCCGTCGGGGCCTTCGCGCACTTCTCGGATGCGTCGCCTGAGCTGTGTGAGCAGCGACTCGCGCCGTAGCTCTTCGGTCTCGGCATTGAACACGATGCGCTGCATGTGCCCCGTGCCCGGTATGCCACCCTCGCGCAGCGACCCGACAAACACATTGCCCTTCCACTGCGGGAACTCGTCGCCCGTATAGACCGCCATGCCGGCCACGGCAATCGCGGGCAGCCACACGACGAGCGGCGACTCCATCCCGTCTCGCGTTGGATGTTGAGAGATGCGAGCGCCGGGATAATTACGTCCAAAGCTCACGACCGGCCATCCGTAGTTGCGTCCACGCAAGATGATGTTGATCTCGTCGCCCCCATTGGGCCCATTCTCATGATTCCAGAGAGCGCCGGTCTCGGGGTGCACGATGAGACCCAGGGTATTTCGGTGTCCAAACGTATAGATCTCCGGCCGATGCCCTGGATAGCCCACAAACGGGTTATCGCTCGGCACGGTCCCGTCGTCATTGAGACGCAAGATCTTTCCGCGGAGACTGGAGGGATCCTGGGACACCTCCCCGACATTGCCACCGGTGGACATATAGACCTTGCCGTCTCGCCCCATGACGACACGGCCATTGAGGCCAGAGTTCCCCTCGTAACCCTCGGTGACGACGAGGTCGTAGACGTCGGTCAGCCCACCCGCCTCGAGCTTGCCTCGTGCCAAAGCGGGTGCGCCCATGCCATTTCCCACTGGCTTGGTGTACGTGAGATAGACGAGGCCATTCTCGGCAAACTGGGGATGCGCGGCCACATCCATGAGTCCGCCGTTCCCGTCGGTTCTGACCGCTGGCACGCCGGCAATCGCGTCAGGGTCCAACACGCCGCCCCGAATCACCCGGAGGCGACCGGGCCGCTCGGTGACCAGCATGTCCCCGCCCGGAAGAAACGTGAGCGCCCACGGATGCGAGAGTCCGTCGGTGACGACGCTGACACGGATCTTGTGCTGCTCGGCCGTATCGATCACCCACGGTCCAGCCCCTAGCGGCGGCACTGGGACGCCAAAATCCTGCGGCTGGGCGTGGCTGACTCCCGCCATGACCAACAACCCAGACAACGCCACCGCCACCCACACGGAATGTCTGCCCCTCATCCAACCTCCCTCGCGAGCCGAGCCAGCATCACCAATCGTTGCGATCCTAACTGTACAAGTTTGAACCGTCATCACAAGTCTGCCCCTCGTCGAACCGGCCGATTCGTACCGCGTCAACACTCAGAGGTCTCGTCGGTCACGGCCTACCGTGGCGGCAGCAGTGGTTCGTGTCCGTCGGGCAGGTGCTGGTCGAAGGCGGCCAGCACGGCGGCATCGGCCGCGTGTGTCCCCATCAAGCCCACCACGTCCACTAGGTCCTGCTCGCCGAACACCCGTAGGATACGCGCGTATGTCTCTGCGCTGACATTGTGATCGCCAAAGAGCTCGCGACCAAAAGCGATCACGGCTGCGTCCTTTTCGGCGACGCCCGTCAGGGGGCGGTTGTAACGGACAACATCGATCAGCGCTGGCTCGAGACCAGCCGCCAGAGCCCTCGGCTCATTAACCGTCCAGTCGTATTGCGCGTCGTGCTCTCTCGCCGTGACGAGAATTGCAAGGTGCATCACCCGTCGTCCAACCCGTGCTTCCAAAGAGTCCTGTCCGGCGCCGCGGCTCCGTATCTGCCCAGGACCAATCCCCGAGGGTGACAACATCCGGCCATAGAGCTCCGAGACCGATGTCTGGCTCGCGGGGCTCTCGAGCGCCAACCGACTCCTCGAGTCGGGAGAGATATCGTCCGCATGGGTGAACGGCAAGGGAAGGGATTGTCTCCAGCCGGCGGGCATCTGCTGATTGAACCCGGTCAAGGTCGCGGCGGTTCCGGCGTATCGGCCCATAACGTCGATGACGTCGACAAGATTGGTCTTCCCGAGCAACCCCAAGGCTCGTGCGTAGGTGTCGGCGCTCAGTCGACGCGTCCCGAACAGCTCTCGACCGACCTCGATGATGATCGCGTGGCGGTCGCTCAACACCGTGAGGGGCTTCCGGTGTCGCACGATATCAATGATCCCCGCATCAAGCCCCACCGCCAGCGCCTCGAGCTCGTGAAGAGCCCATTCAAACGGCTGGTCATACTCGCGGGCGGCCGTCAGAATCGTCAGCTCCGTCAGCTGGCGACCCATCGGAGCGGAAAACCGAAGGCTTGCGCCCGACCCATGCAGCCGTAGTGCCGCGGCGCCCATGGGTGAACTCTCCGCATCGTAGGCCGCGCGACGCTCAGCATCGAGCTCCTCACGGTCGATTGGCGGAAGACGGCTCGAGGAGTCCGGGTGGATGTCATCCGGCAGCTGGCCGGCTCGAGCGACGCTCACCCCAGTAGGGATGGACCCAGCCCATACGAGTACGATCATCGTCGTGTGTATCCAGCTCCACATTGTTGCCTCCTCTGGCCTTGAAGCTCCGCGTCGCGTATCAGTGAAAAGATTGGCCTTGTGCTGAAGCGCTAGAACGTGGCGATGGGATTGATGGGCGAACCGGTACCGCGCGTGGGCAGCGGTGCCGCCGTCAAAAGAAATTCCCAACGTCCCTTAGACGCCGCAACCTCCGCCACTGCTTCGAGGTCGAGGTTGTCGAACAACGGCATCCCCAAATAGATCAACGCAAACCGATGAAGGGGCCGCGGGCCGAGCTCGTCCGCGGCGGTGACGGCCGGATCAATTCCAGCTGGCGCGACGTCTTGCGGGGCTTCGCCACCGAGCAAAGCGATGTCGCGCTCTTTGAGCCAGGGGATGACCGACGCATGCAATCCGGCGGCGTCGCTTGCGATGTCCCATGCCCCGTGTTCAGCACGCCGCGCCCAGCGGCCCGTGCGAATCACAACCGCATCGCCAGCCGAGACCGTCAACCCGGTCTCGCGTTCCCACGCCTCCAGGTCCTCGATATAGATGGGTGTCCCGGGCGCCAAATACGGCACGTTCTTGAAGCGGGCCATATCGATGAGGACGCCGCGAGTGACGATGCCGTGCTTTGCGTTGTGAACCGTGTTTCGGGCGTGGCCGCCGGCCGCCACGACGGCAGCAGGGTCTGGTTGATAGCCGTTGTAGGTCACGCCCGCGCCAATGAAATTGTGATTCAAGAAGTCCAGATGTGTATGGATAAAGCCGTGATACGAAATCCGAATCTCGTCGGCAGTGATGCCCAGCGGGGTGACGTGATACGGCCGCGGATTGTCTATGGCCTCTTCTGTCTCCGCGTCACGAGCGAGAGACACCGAAACCCCGTCGCGGACGAGCGCGGCTGCCTGTTTTCGCTTGTCCGGTGAGATCAGATTAAGTGTACCGATTTGGTCGTCCTCGCCCCATCGACCCCAGTTTGTCAGCTCGTTCTTCCACTGCTCGACCACCACCCGGGTCACTTCTCGATCTCGACCAGAGACCACCGGGTGCTCTTGAGCGGACGCCGATCCGGCCGCGATGACGACTCCGATTATCACGGTGCCGGTCATCTGTTTCGTCGTCGCCATCGGTTCTCCTTGCACGTCAAACTCGCGTCGACCGAAGATGGGTCGCACCAATGGACGCGCTGTGGCCGTTACGCGCAGTCTCGATCACGCCTGTTGGAACCGCGCTTGCGTTGCCCCGAGCACGCGACGACTTGTCCGCTCTTGAAGAAACACCGCCACTTTCAGACCGGCCACGCGCCACACAGGTGCTATCGCGGTCGTGATAGAAAAAAGGGCCGCGCAACCCAGCACACCTACAGAACACCCCGTGCATTATCGGAACCCATGATAGCGTCAACGCGCGGGTTCAATCTGTATTGGGTGACGACCCACTCTTCATTCGCCCTCTATCGACGCGCCCGGAGTGTCGGCCAGAAGATGCATCGGTGCCTCACGCGAGGCACCGCGCCGCTCCGATGGCCAAGCCCTTCCTATAGGAGCGCGCCAACCTATAGCAAGGTCCACGAGCTGCGACGCCGTAGCGGCGTCGAGCCAGCATCGCCGAACCTTCACCGCGACAGTCCGCAAGCGACGGCATCTCAGCCACAGAGCGGCTGCGTTAGAACGCACTTTCGGTTTGGAGCATCAGGCACCCTAGGAGATCTGAGCGATGCGGACCCTCGCGACTTGGCACGCGGAAACGGCTCGATGCCGGCTAGTGCTCGGACTCGTCGTGGTGATGGCGGGAATACTGCCGGCGGCGGGAAATGCACAGCATCCGGTGACGTTCAGCCAGAACATCTCACCGATCCTGCAGCGCTCTTGCGAGACCTGCCACCGGCCTGGAGCCTGGGGACTACGGGTCGCGTGGCTTGTCTACCGAGGATCGGCGGATCAGGTGTCATTCGATCCATATCAGTTCAAGACCTATCTGGACTATCGCTACGAGTCGCCGTGGACACCGGGTTGGGAGCCGCCGCCGCTCCCCTCCGACGGGCGGTTTCCCGTCACCGTGTCCTTTCGTACGCCAGGAACATTCGTGGTGCGAGCGCAAGCGCATGACGGAGACTTGAAAGACACCGAGGACGTCACCGTCATGGTGATTCCCCGGTAGCGCTCCCGAGCTCGGCAACGCGCGTCTCAGATCGCGCGGCAGAACGCGCCAAGTGCGCGACTACTCTCAAAACCAACCGTCTCGCCCTCGCACGAACCTCTTGATTCCCAAGGCGCACAACACGGCGAACAGCCCGTAGACGCTAAACCGAAAGGCGACATCCGACCCGATCCCGTCGGGTCCCTGGCTCATGGCCAGGAACAATCCGAACAAGAAAGACGGAAAGCCGGCGATGAGTAGAAACACCGCCAGGACCCGGAGGAGACCATTCGTCTCCCTCGGAGATTTGCCCTCGCGGGCGGTGCTGCTGTCCGCTGTCATCTGGTGTGATTTACCTCTCCTCGCCGACCTGCCGGCTGCCGACGACTACGGCCTCACCCGCACATACTTTTGGATCCGTCGTGGCCGCGGCTCTCCCCCATAGATGTTCCCTTGCCCGTCGACTACGACAAACTCGGCACCGGTGCCGCCGCCCGGGTCGCGTGGATCACCCCACGGGTAGAGAATGAATGTCGTCACCCAGCCGGTCTCTATTTCACCGACGCGGATACCCATCTCGAACCCCGGATTGTGGAGACCCTCAGGGTCAGGGCGCCGGAACACGCGCGATGCGCGTGCCACCGGCAATGCCGCCAACCCAGATCTCGGCACCGACCTGCACGGCGGCGGTTCCGAGCAGCAAGAAATCGTTCGTTGGGTAGGTAAAAAACTCCTGTGCGGCCATCGCATCTGTGTCAACTCGCGAGACGCGGGACGTGATGCCGTCACACATCTGCTCTCGCATACATTCTCCGACACGCGTGCGGGTCGGCGTGCTGTGGCCCGCCGCGAGCAGCGCTCCGTCGGACGCCCAGTGAATATTGTCGACGTTGAAGCCGATCCCCACCGTTTCCTTGCGGGGCGGGACCTGGCCGCGGGAAAGCCGGATGACGGACTGGCCGGCGTAGCCGGCTACCCAGAATGCGTTCCCGTCGGGCGTGATTTCGAGACCATTCGGCCCGATGTCCTCGCTGCCAGGGACACGTGCCCAACCATCCGCCCGGGTCCATTCCCAGACGTCGCTCGTGCGCGGTGACGACGCGGCGAAGTCGCCGTCGGGAACCGCAACAACGGCGTTCAGACCAAGTTCCTCGGGGGCGACGGCGCAGCCGATCCAAACGAGAGTCGGCGTCGCGCCGCGGGTATCCACCTCGAACACTTCGATCGCTTCACGTTGCCCGTGCCGAACCACATACAAGGTGTGGATGCCGTCTTGTCCGGCGCGTAGCCCGACTCCGTGTGGTCGGAACCCATCCGTCGTCATACCGGGGCACGATCCGTAGACGGCCGTATCATGACGCGGCTGCGATCCCGACAGTGGGAACGCACGGCTCGACTGGTGCGTGCGGCTGTCGGTGAACGAAAGATAGCCGTCGTCCTCCATGCTCGACACAATGACCCACGGCGAGTCAGGTATTGGCGCGAGGTCTTCCGGACTGATCGGTCCGCAAGCAAACGCGACGGCTCCATCCGGCTCGCATTGGGCGACCGCCGGTCCGGCGATCGCAAGGAACCCGGTGGTGACAAGTGTGGCAATAAGAAAACGGGCGCGCATGTCGCCTCCTTGCTAAGCGTGAACCAAGAACCGTGCGATTATGCCACTTGTGACGCGTAGGGTGTGGCCAGGCGTGAAGCCACTACGAAAGACACTATGGGGCCTAGAACTGGCAAAGCTGTCGGGGCCGCCATCTGGCTCACTCACACCCCGCCCTCTCGTCGAGTGGCTTCTCCGTGAAGTCCTCCCGCGGCGCGCTTCAATGCCACGGGTCGGCGGAGAGGGTCAATCATTGACTGTATGGTGGCGGCGGCAGCCCTCGTCGCTGGCGCGACCCTCGCCACGAGCAATGTGAAAGATTTTCGACGATTTGAGGGTCTACGTCTCCTCACATGATGCCGTCGCGCGCGGCGTGCTGAACGCGGATTCCGATGAAGATGAACGCACGTCCCAGGACGCGACGGGTCTCGTCCTGGGACGTGCCGAGCCTCCAATACTCCAAGACAGCGCCTTGGGCACGGCGGATCACGAGCCGTTACATCCACATGCCGACGGCGGGTGTCGCTCACGGACGACCGTCACGCCGGTGCCTATGCCAGGGCGGGCCGGCCTAGGGAGGGCCGATTGAGCGACGACCAGCGTCGTGAAGCGCGCGGAGAGCGCCACCCCGTTGTCTGAAAGTTGGAGAACTACGACCGAACTCGCGACGCCAGCTCGACAATTTCCGCAGTGTGATTCTCGCTTACCAAGAAACATACGAGGTCATCAGGCCGTATCGATGTGGTCTTGGTGTTCACCAATGGGTGAAAGTTCAGCACATCGCCCGCAAGCAACGCTTCGTCGAGCACAACGCGCACATGGCCCCCGGTGTCGTTGACGACAGCGAATGGCGTCACCGCGCCGGGGGTCACGCCGAGGAACTTCATTAATCGGTCAGGGCTCCCAAACGAGAAGCGCCCGGCGCCGAGACGGGCCGCAAGGGTCTGCAGGTGTATCTCTCGATCCGCCAGGCAGACGACGAGCCACATGCCCCCTTTCTTGTTTCGTAGGAACAGGTTTTTTGTGTGCCTACCGGTGACCGTCCCTCGCAACGCTTTGGCTTCGTCGACGGTGAACACGGCTGGATGGTCCACTGTCGTTGCGGCGATTCCCAGCGTCTCGAGGCGGCGAAAGAGCTCGCCGGGACTACTCGGCGATGTACCGTCCGCTAACTTCCTGTCAGGCTCGCTCATGTGGTCACTTTTCATCTCAGGGTCCGAATGGGACACACCGGGCGTGATAGACACCGGCACACGCGGCAGACCGGGCGTGATTGACGGCCGCCCCGGCGCACGTGTCTCGATAGTAGGCTACCACTGAGGAAAACCTACGATGTATCCAGAACTCGAGAAAGCCGCTTCCCTGGCGTCGGCCTATCTGGACGACCTCGATTACCACCCCGTGAGTCAGCCGTCAACGGTTGACGAGCTGCGGGTGAGACTTGACCACGCGCTCACTGACGACGGTGTGCCGGGCGTGCAGGTACTCGAAGAACTCGCGCGGGACATCGACACAGGCTTGCTCAGGACCAGTGGCGGTCGCTTCTTTGGCTGGGTGATCGGCGGCGGCGTCCCGGCGGCGATAGGAGCCGACTGGTTGTGTAGCACGTGGGACCAAAACGCGGCCGCCTACGCCTGCTCCCCGGGCGCGGCAGTAGTCGAAGAGATTGCCGGTCGTTGGCTCAAGGAGATGCTCGGGCTCCCGGCGACTGCGTCGTTTTCCTTTGTCACGGGTTGTCAGATGGCGCATGTCGTCTGTCTGGCGGCCGCACGTCACCACGTGCTGTCCGAAGCGGGGTGGAACGTCGAAGAGGATGGGCTATTTGGCGCACCGCCGATCCGAGTCTTGGTAGGCGAGCATCACGAGACGCTGGTTCGCGCACTCCGATACTTGGGCATCGGCAGCAACGCGATGGTCCGCGTCGGCTGCCATAGCGACGGGACGATCGACATCAACGCGCTTGCGACAGAGCTTGACGCCGCGTCGGGCCATCCCACCATTGTCTCGCTTGCGGCCGGAGACCTGAACCGCGGTGCATTCGACGACTTCGAACACGCCTGCGAGGCCGTGCACGCCCACGGCGGATGGGTGCACGTCGACGGCGCCTTTGGCCTGTGGGTCGGCGCCAGCCCCACCCATCGCCACCTCGTCAAGGGCATCGGCAACGCTGACTCCTGGGCCACTGACGCCCACAAGTGGCTGAACGTGCCATACGAGAACGGCATCGGCTTTGTCGCTCGCTGGGAGGCGCACAGAGCCGCGATGCGTCTCCACGCAGACTATGTCATCGACGCGGGCGGCGGACGAGACCAGCTCGACTGGAACCCGGAATGGTCGCGCCGGGCGCGTGCCGTTCCCATCTATGTCGCGCTGCGGACGTTGGGACGACACGGTGTCGCTCATTTGGTCGAGCGCTGTTGCCGTCTCACGGCACAGATGGTCCGGCAGCTGGCCACAATACCCGGCGTCGAAGTGCTGACCGAGCCAATCATCAACCAGGCCTTGGTGAGATTCCCCGCCCCCGGAGGCGCATCCTCGGTGGACCATGATCGCCATACCGAGAGTGTCGTCGAATATGTTCAACACGACGGAGAGGCGTGGTTTGGTCCAACCACCTGGCAAGGCATGCGCGTGATGCGAATTTCTGTCAGCAATTGGCGCACATCCGGTGCGGACGTCACGCGGGCGGTGGATGCCGTAGCCCGAGCCGTAGCGGCGCTCCGTCCGCGCGGCGCCCCACCGGCGCCCACTGTCGAGACGCGCTCTTCCTCCCGATAAATCGAGGATGGTGACTCGACGGGGCCGACGTCCCGCCACACGGGCAAACCGCACCACGACGACACGACGGTCGCGGCCGAGGCGACGTGGTCGGGAGTTGTGGTGGCTGCTGGCGATTGGCGGTCTGGTCGGCGGTCTATGGTTTGTCGGCGAGGTCGGTCAACAGCTGCCAGCGCCCAGCGAGATCGGCAACCTCGGAACGATGGCGAACGCGACCGTGGTCTACGACGCGTTCGATACACCCGCGTTTACTTTCTCGCGGGAACAGCGTGTGTCGGTGTCATTGGACCGGATCTCCCCTCACCTGACGGACGCGGTATTGGCAGTGGAAGACCGGCGCTTTTATGACCATCGCGGGTTTGATGTCGTGCGTATGGGTGGTGCGGCAGTCGCCGACGTCCGGGCGGGCCGCCTGGCTCAAGGGGGCAGCACCATCACGCAGCAGCTCGCACGTGTCAGCCTTCTCACCCGCCAACGAACGTTCCGGCGAAAAGTCGCCGAAATCATCACCGCCATCCAGGTCGAGCGAGCCTACTCGAAAGACCGAATTCTGGAACTCTATCTCAACAAGATATATCTCGGTGACGGTCTCTACGGCGTCGAAGCGGCAGCGCAAGGGTACTTCGGCACGCCTGCGTCGAAGCTCACGTTGGCTGAAGCAGCGCTGTTGGCCGGTCTGATCCGCGCTCCAAGCGCCTATGCGCCGACCAACCACCCGGAACGCGCCCTGGCTCGTCGGGACGTCGTACTCACCGCCATGCTGGACGCTGGGGTCGCAACCGCGGCCGAGATCGCCAGCGCCAAGGACGCACCGCTGGAGCTTCGTGACAACCCCGGCGGCTCTGACAGGCTTGGCGGTTATTTTGGTGCCGAAGTGCGTCGCCGGCTTGTCGCTCGGTTCGGGCCGGACGCCGTGTATGCGGACGGGCTACGCGTCTTCACAACGCTGATGCCAGAGCTTCAACATGCCGCGGAGACGGCGATGCGTGACGGGTTACAACGTATCGAGTCTCTGCCTCGGTATCCGCACGATCCGAACACCGGAGACGCGCCACTCCAGGCGGCATTGATCGCGCTCGACCCACACACGGGGGCCGTGCGGGCCGTGGTGGGAGGTCGCGGCTTCGCCGAGAGCCCCTTCAACCGTGCGACCCAGGCGCACCGACAGCCGGGGTCTGCGTTCAAGCCATTCTTGTATGCGGCGGCCCTCGAGAACGGCCTTACGGCGGCCACGGTCCTTGACGATCTCGACCGACCCTTGGAAACGGCTCAGGGGGCCTGGTTGCCTGATGACGAGACGGATGGCGCATCGATGACGATGCGCACCGCCCTTCGGTTGTCGAGCAACCGGGCGGCGGTGAGGCTGATCGAGCTGACCGGGGTTGACCGCACCGTCGACTACGCCGACCGATTCCGATTGGGACCGCAGCCGCCCGTCCCCTCGTTGGCGCTGGGTTCCGGGTCGGTCACACTGGAGAATCTGACCGCCGCCTATGCGGCATTTACCAACGATGGGGTCGTGCCAGAGCCGACCTATCTCCGACGGGTCGAAGCGTCGGACGGCACGGTCCTTTTCGATCCCGAGAATGAGTCCGGCCCATCACGACGCCCCGCCATACGACCCGCGACCGCGTTCGTGGTCGCCACTCTGCTCCGGGATGTCATGGACGCGGGCACGGGTCGCCGGGTTCGACACGAAGGGTTTGTGGCCCCGGCGGGAGGAAAGACCGGCACGACCAACCAATACAAGGACGCCTGGTTTGTCGGGTTCACCCCCGAGCTCGCCGCCGGTGTGTGGATGGGATTCGACCAGCCGCAAACGATCATGCCAGCGGGATACGCGTCGGACCTGGCGGCGCCGCCGTGGGCCCAGTTCATGAAAACGGTGATCGCCGACGACGCGACCGACTGGATCAACCAACCAGCGGACGTCATATCCGTCGAGGTGTGCGCGTTGTCCGGTGGTCTGATACGAGCCTCCTGTCGGCGCACGCCGGAGAGTGCACTCGCCGCGACTGGAACCGACCAACCGACTCGGCGGGAGTATTTTGTCAAAGGGACGGAACCGGTCGAGAGATGTCACATCCACGAGGGCCGAAACCCGCTCGGTTTCTTTGCTCGGCTCTTTGGCCGAGGCGAGCACACGGACGACGAACCCGCACGGGACGCGGCGGGCTCAGGAATCGAATCAGGCCCTGAATCACGGTCCGAGCCACGGCTCGCACCGACGCGCCGACCGGGCGACGTCGTGTCGCACGGGCAGGTGACGGTCAACCACAATCATCTATTTGGCAGCTGCCAGGGACGACTCATCGTCAGCGCCGACGGGGTCCATTTCCAGACAACTCACCAGGACGCGTTTGAAGCGAGGTTTCAAGATCTGGAACGGTTCGAGCTCGATTCGTCCCAGCGCACGCTCCGGGTCTGGCTCCGCGGCGGGCGTCACTTCAACTTCGGCCAAGACGCCGGAACTGACGGTGCGCTCTCGGCTTTTTACACGGCAGTCGTCGACTTGCATCCCCGTCCGGCGGCTTTCTGACCCGCGGTTCGTCCGGGTTATAGACGTCGGGTCGAACGGGTCGACCGACGCCATCCGGCGCCGGCCCACGCAAAAGTCAAGTATCTTCCCTGCGTACTCTTGACGAGAAACCGGTCACGCGAGCCTTTGCAGCTACTCGGGGAGACGTGCACGCCAGACGGCAGCGACATGCGTCTGACGGTGCGTGGCGACGAGTACGTCATCCTGGTCGACGGCGACACCTTGATGTCGAGTCGGACCCATGGCTCCGAGGAGGCGCTCGCAACCGTTGCATGCCGGCACCTTGGAACCTCAAAGCGCCCTCGGGTGCTCGTGGGTGGGCTCGGCATGGGCTTTACGCTGCGTGCCACGCTGGACTCACTGGGACCGGACGCACGAGTGACCGTCGCCGAGCTCGTGCCGGCCGTGGTGGAGTGGAACCGCGGTCCTCTCGCGGCACTCGCTGGCCGGCCGCTCGACGATCCACGGGTGCGGGTCAAGGCCGGGGAGGACGTCGGCTTTACCCTCCGGGCAAATCCCGACCGATACGATACGGTGTTGCTGGACGTGGACAATGGTCCCGCGGCATTTACGTCGTCCGCCAATCACGGGCTGTATGACAACGCCGGTGTTGCGGCGATTTATGGCGCCCTCCGAGCCGGCGGCGCGCTCGCCGTGTGGTCGGCCTGGGAAGACCGAAAGTTCGAGCAGCGGCTTCGCTTTCATGGGTTTACGACGCGGGTCGACCGCGTCCGAGCCCGCTTGAACAAGGGTGGGAAGTGGCACACGATCTTCGTTGGTCTCAAGCCACCCGCAGACTGATAAGTCGTAATCGGACCACAACCAACGGCGGAAGGCGGGGTCTCGTCCTCAGCCCTGGAGATACCGCAGTGCGGACCGTGCGCCGTCGATCGCCGCGCTCATGATCCCACCGGCGTAGCCCGCGCCCTCGCCCATCGGGTAGAGATTTTCAAAGCCATCGGCGATGGAGGTCTCGCTATTGCGAGGCATCCTGATGGGGCCCGCGCTGCGGGACTCCAAACCGACCAGCTCGCCCTCCGTCGAACCAAAGCCTGGAATCTGACGTTCGGCCTGCACAAGGAGTCGCGCGATGGCATCACGGGCCACAGACGGCAGCAAGGTATCGATCCGCCCCGGCACGGTCCCGAACGTGTAGCTGGAATGGCGAGGCTTTTTCGTGGTTCGACCCGCCAGAAAGTCATCCGCCCGCTGGGCGGGCGCCGTGTAGTCAGCGCCGCCGGCTTCAAAGAAACGCCGTTCCAGCGTCTCCTGGAAGTCCACGCCGGCGAACGGGCCGGGCCCATATTCGCGTGGCCCCAGGGTCGTCACCAGCGCCGCATTGGCCCACGGGGACGAGTGTTTCGAGTTGCTCATGCCGTTGGTGCACAACAGGCCGGGCCTATTTGTGCTCGCTACGATTGTCCCGCCCGGGCACATACAAAACGAGTAGCTGGCAGCCGCGCCCGCGCTCGCCTTGCAGACCAGGTTGTAATACGCAGGACCCAACACGGCGGCTTCAGGCCCGTCTCCGTAACGGCCCTGATCGATCAAGTCCTGCGGGTGCTCGATACGCACACCGAGCTGAAAGGGCTTGGCAACCACGGACACGCCCTGGCCATGCAACGCTCGCACGGTATCGCGGGCGCTGTGCCCGAGCGCCAGCAGTACGGCAGCGCAGGCTATCTCTCCGGCCGACGTCTGCACCGCCCGGACACGCCGTTGTGCCCCCGATTCGAGTGGCCCCGATTCGAAGACGAGACTGTCAAGACGCGTGTTCCAATGAAACCGTATGCCAAGCGCTTCCATCCGCGCGCGAAAGATAGGGAGAATCCGATGGAGGCGGTCCGTGCCAACGTGCGCGCGAGAGTCATAAAGAATCTCGGGGGTCGCGCCACATGCCACCAGCTCTTCCAGGCAGGGCACTTCCAAGGGGTCATCTACCCGGGTATACAGCTTGCCGTCGGAATATGTGCCAGCTCCGCCTTCACCAAACAGGAGATTCGACTCGGGATTTGGCTCCCGGGTCTGGTGAAAGCGGGCGACATCCTTGCCTCGTCCGCCTAGCGCCGAGCCGCGGTCGATCACATCGACGGCGACACCATTGAGACCCAGAACCAACGCGGCATACAGACCGGCCGGCCCGGCGCCGACCACCACGACACGACCTCGGCGACGCGCGGCGGCTGACTCTGTCAGCCGAAAACTGCCATCGGGCCGAGTCTCGACGGCTCTCCCCGCGCGGACCGCCGCCTCGAACAACGCCCCGTGGTGCGTCGCGTCGATCACCAGATCGGCTTGTACGACAAACCGCACCCGACGGGTCTTGCCCCGTCGCCGGGCGTCCACCGACCGCCGCGCAATACGGAGGCCGCGCACATGCTCGGGATCGATCCCGATAGCCGCGGCGGCGCGATCGCGAAGGACGGCCTCGGGCTCGTCCACACGCATCTCTAAGTTGAGCACGCGCCACGTGCGCGTCGGCGTGGTCATGCCGTTGACCAGCGGATGCTTGCATCGTGCAGGACTTGCCGAGTTGGTCGGACTCCTATCATGAGCCGCCCTTGCACGTGGTCGTTACGCCGAGGCGAGGTAACCCGAGAGATGCTCGACGATGTCGCGCGCGTCATCCGCTGCACCGTGAATAAAGCTGGAACGGCGTCGCCGGAGCACAGGCAGCCCCAGCGCGTAGAGACCCGGCGCATCGGCCACCCCTCCGTCGTGACGAAGATAGCCTTTCGAGTCAAGGACCGGCACGTCGAGCCAGCTGTAGTCGGGGCGAAAACCGGTCGCCCAAAGCACACTACGAATTTCACCGCTTTTGAGGTCGAGGTCAAGTCGTGACGACGCGGGCATACGCGTCGGTTCGACAGGCGCTCGGGGCTCGGCGCTGGCGTCGGCACCGCTCTCGGTCGCCCACGTGTCGAAGGTGTCGAAGGTGTCGAAGAGTCGTTCCATTTTGAGGTCGGCCAGCGCCAGACGGTTCCGAAGCCCGCCGGAAAAGAGCGCCTTGCCGTCTCGCACCATCATCCATCGGCCAACCAACTCGACGCCGGCATCGGTGAGCGTGTTGAGATCGAGTGTCGCGTGCTGGGGTGTCCCCACGAGTTGTGGCGATGGCAGACGGCGTGCACGCGTGAGGTCGTCGATCTCGTCGTAGCGCTCGTCCCACACCCCAGATTCATCCATCCACCACAACACGTCGCGACCCCGATAAATGCGCGGCAGACGAACATGCTCGCCGGTCGCGAGCGTCACGGGCCGCCCAGAACGGTGAATCTCGTCCGCTAGCTGGACGCCGGTCGCGGAGGCCCCGACGACGAGCACTCCACCCGGTGGCAACTGCTCCGGTCGCCGATACTCCATCGGCGAGAGGCACTCGATGGACGGCGGCACCTCGGCCCGCAGGGCCGGCACGTTGGGCAGGTTGCATGCGCCGCTGGCGAGCACCAGGGTCCGACAGGCCAGGGTGCCCTGGTCAGTGACGACTTCGTATCCCACGTCAGACGGTCGTACCGACGTGACGACAGTCTCAGTGCGTACGGGCGCGGCGGTAGAGGCCGCGAAACCCGAAATGAACTTGACCACTTCGGCGGTCGTCATGAAGCCGTCGGGGTCGTCCCCCTCGTAGTGATAACCAGGGAGACGGCATTGCCAGTTCGGCGTCAAGAGTCGGAGTGAATCCCAACGGTCATGACGCCAGGAATTAGCCACACTGCCGCGCTCGAGCACCACATGGTCGATCGACCGCTCGGTGAGATATCGGCTGGCCGCAAGACCGGCATGACCGGCCCCAATGACGATGGTGGTGAACTGTTCGATGACTCGTCTCCGCTAGAAGCCCTTCGCCCGCGACCGCTGAGTTGTCGGTGGGGCAGCGGCATCCCCAGTACGGCGAGAGGAGCGCGCGATGCGGGCTTTTGCACGCCACATACATCGCCGTTTGGGGGCCCAAAGGGTAGCGACACCCACTGATTCGCATGTGACGGGCAAGAATGAAGGTAGCAAACGGCTATTTCACGTCGACGGTGACATTCGTTGGATTGGTCACGAGATCGAACACCGCCGAGCGCTTTTGAGATTGCGCCACCAACGCTTCGATATCCTGTTTCGACGCGTCCGCGTCGACGGTGAACGTGACTTTGATGTCCTGGAATCCTGTTCGCACGTCGCTGTCGATCCCGAGGATGCCTTGGATGTCCATATTTCCTTCGAGCGTCGCTTCGACCGATTTCAGCTGAATACCACGATTCTGAGCCACCGCCGCGACACCCGCCATCAGACAGCTCGCGAGCCCGACGAGTACGATCTCGACTGGTGTTGCCCCATGATCCTCAGAGGCAAACACTTCGGGATGGTCGGCGTCGAACGAAAACTCCGTCTTATGCTTCTGCTCTTCACCGAGACCGCGAAACCCTTGTACGGTCGAGCGACTGTGGGTGCCATGTTGCCACTTGCACGCCGCTCGCCAGGTGAACTGTGCCGCCTGCGGCGCCTCTGTGAGCGCGGTCCGCGCCGCTAGCAGGGCTTCCACATTGACTCCATTGTTCACGCTGCCTTCAGACATGGTTCTCTCCTCTTCTCCGGGTTACAAAATTAAAACATGTCTCATGCGACGCAAGGCGGGTCCGGACAGGATACAACGAGACGGGCACCGTCTCGAAGGCAACGATATGATCCGACGGTGACGACCCTGCATCCGAAAACGACCCCAGGCTCGGTGGGGGTGGTCGCCACACAGTTCGTGGACCTCCGACGACCACTCGTCTTGGAGTCCGGCCGCGTGCTGCAGTCGGTCCGTATCGCCTACGAAACATATGGCACGCTCTCACCCGCCCGGGATAACGTCATTCTGGTCTGTCATGCGTTGAGCGGTGACGCCCACGCTGCCGGCTACGCCGCGGCGGAGACCGCTGAGAGCACCCGCGACGGGTTTCGCGCCGAAGAGCGCGACGCTGACAAGGGCCGAGGCCTCGGCTGGTGGGATGGCATGATCGGCCCGGGCAAGGCATTCGACACAAGCCGATTCTTTGTCGTGAGCTCGAATCTTCTGGGCGGGTGCAAAGGGTCCACCGGTCCGTCATCGCTGAACCCGGAGACCGGTCAGCCGTACGGGTCCGATTTTCCGGTCGTGACGGTCGCGGACATGGTGCGCGCCCAGCACGCGCTGCTGCAAGAGCTTGGCATCACGCGGTTGTGCGCTGTCGCCGGGGGATCGTTGGGCGGCATGCAAGCGCTCGAGTGGGCGATACAGTACCCGGCTGACGTGGATGCCATTATTCCCATCGCCAGCACTCACGCGTTGCATCCTCAGGGTATCGCCTGGAATGCGGTGGCCCGCAATGCCATCACCGCCGACCCACACTGGCAAGGCGGTCATTACTACCACACGGGGCGCGCCCCGACCGCGGGGATGGGTGTGGCCCGCATGGTCGGACACATCACCTATTTGTCGGCGGTGTCAGTCAACGAGAAATTCGGACGACGGTTGCAAGCCGGGGACAATATCCGGTACGACCTGACGAGACCCGAATTCGAAGTTGAAAGCTACTTGCGTCATCAAGCCGATGGGTTTGTGAAACGCTTTGACGCCAATACCTACCTCTACCTGTCGCGGGCACTCTCGTATTTCGACCTGGCTCGGCAATACGGAGACGGCCAGCTCACGCGCGCGCTGCGCACGGTGTCGGCGCGAACGCTCCTCATCGTGTTCAGCTCTGACTGGTTGTACCCGCCCGAGGGTTCCGAAGAGCTCGCTGACGCCCTGCGCGCCACCGGTCACGACGTCGACCTCCATCGTATCGATGCGCCCTACGGGCACGACTGTTTCTTGCTCGAAGAAGCGCGTCAGAGTCCCATGATTCGAGAGTTTCTCTCACGTCAGTCCTCGTGAGTTTCTAGGGAGTCCAGCATTTATGGAAGAGTCTCGTCAATTCGGGTTCGAGACCCGCCAGGTCCACGCGGGGCAACGTCCCGACCCGAACACCGGCGCGCGGGCGGTCCCGATCTACCAAACCACGAGCTACGTGTTCGAGGACCCGGATTCTGCCGCTGCATACTTCAACCTTCAGGACTACGGGAACACGTATTCACGCATCATGAACCCGACCGTGGCGGTGCTCGAAGAACGCATCGCGAGCTTGGAAGGCGGATGTGGTGCGGTCGCGTTTGCCAGCGGGATCGCCGCCCAGGCGGCGGCGTTGTTCACGCTGCTCTCCCCTGGTGACCATGTCGTGTCATCGTCCGCGGTCTACGGCGGGACGGTCAACCAGCTCAAGCACTATCTCGGCAAGATGTCCGTCGACCTCACGTGGGTGAACCCCGACGATCCCGATGCCTGGAAATCCGCCGTCCGAGACAACACCAAAGCCTTTTACGGCGAGACGATAGGAAACCCTGGCGGGAACGTCCTGGACATCGAGACGGTCGCCGGCATCGCGCACGAACACGGACTCCCGCTGCTTGTGGACAACACGTTCGCCAGCCCGTTTCTCTGCCGTCCCATCGAATGGGGCGCAGACATTGTGCTTCACTCCGCGACAAAGTTTATCGGCGGTCATGGCACCAGCATCGGTGGAATCGTCGTCGAATCGGGTGAGTTCAACTGGTCAAATGGCCGTTTCCCAGTCGTGGCAGACCCCTCGCCGGCGTATCACGGGCTCCAATTCCACGAGACGTTTGGCACCTACGGCTATCTCATGAAGCTCCGCGCCGAGACGCTTCGGGATCTCGGCGCGGCGATGAGCCCATTCAACGCGTTTCTGTTTCTGCAAGGACTCGAAACCTTGTCGCTTCGCATGACGCGTCATGTCGAGAATGCTGCGACCGTGGCTCGCTATCTGTCGGCGCACGAACAGGTGTCACGCGTGACGTATCCGGGGTTGCCCGCGAGCCCGTACCGACCGCTCGTCGACAAATATTTACCGGATGGCGCAGGAGCCGTCTTCTCGTTTGACTGCCCGGGCGGGCGGCAGGTCGGCAAGGATTTCATCCGTGGCGTGACACTCTGGTCACACCTCGCCAACGTCGGAGATTCGAAGAGCCTCATCATCCATCCGGCCAGTACGACTCATCGTCAACTCAACGATGACGAGCTTCTGGCCGCCGGCGTTGGCCCTGGGACGATCCGGCTCTCGGTTGGTATCGAGAACGTCGACGATCTGATCTGGGACTTGGAGCAGGGTTTTGCACTCGCGGCCGCATCCGAGGGCTCGGCGGGAGTATCGGCATGAACGGAACGTTCGAAGTACGTCGGTATCAGGACGCTCTGACGATTCAGCGGGTGCTCCACACCGCAAAAACGGTCGCGGTCGTGGGCCTCTCAAAGAACGAATTACGGGCGAGCTATTTCGTCGGCTACTACCTGAAACGCCAAGGATTCCGGGTGATCCCGGTCAACCCGCGCGAGCTAGAGATCCTTGGCGAACCCAGCTACCAGTGCCTCGCTGATATTCCCGAGCCGGTGGACATTGTGAACGTGTTTCGCGCGCCCAGCGCCCTGCCCGCGATCGCGACCGAGGCGGTGGCGATCGGGGCAAAGAGCCTGTGGTGCCAGTTCACCGTCATCAACGAAGAAGGCGGCCGAATCGCGGAAACCGGCGGCCTCGCGGTCGTCATGGACCGGTGCCTCAAAGTCGAACACGCCCGCTACGCAGGACGAATGCACTGGCTCGGCTTCAATACCCAACGTCTCACCTCGGTCCGAGGCGGCCTGCAGTAATACTTCGACGCGCGGCAGCACGGGTGGGCGGAACCGCGAGATGTCCTCCCACCGACCAATACCGCCGACCGTCCCCCGTGCGGGCGTGTCCGTCCCTGGCGGTCCTTTCAGGTATAGTTTGATACTACGAAGTGCTACAATGTAGAACATGTCCAAAGTCGGAATCCGAGCACTGAAGCAAAACGCATCTGCAGTGGTTGGTGAAGCAGCGGCCGGCGAGCCTGTGACGATTACAGATCGTGGGCGACCGGTCGCCATGCTGGTGCCGATCGCCACGAGCCGACTCGACGCCCTCATCGCCGCCGACCGGGTCCGGCCCGCACTGCGCCCGCTGAGTGGGCTGCCGGTCCCCACGTCGCGACGGAGAGACCGTCCGACGCTGTCAGAGGAGCTCGCGAGGATGCGCCAGGCTGAGCGGTACTGAAGCCGTGTACTACCTGGATACCTCGGCTGCCGTGAAGTTGGTCGTCGCCGAGAAAGGGTCAAAGGCGCTTCGCCGCTGGCTCACCTCTCGCGATGGCCAGATCGCGTCGAGCGACTTGCTGCGCACGGAACTGCTGCAGGCGACGCGGCGAGCCGCGCCGGAGCAAATGGTGCAAGCTCGTGCGGTTCTCGATGCCTTGGTCCTTGTCACTATGTCGACGGACGTGTTCGAGCAGGCAGCTAGGTTTGAGCCCGCCGTGCTTCGCAGTCTCGACTCACTGCACTTGGCCGCTGCCCTTGAGTTCGGCGATGAACTGGCCGGGATAGTCACGTACGACAAGCGTCTGGCCGACGGATGCAAGGCCCTAGGGATCCGGGTCGTCACACCGTCCTAGACGGTCCCCAAGACGAACGCTCTCTTTATGCTTGCACCGTTGGGCGTTGCTCACGGAGCCATTCTTCGTTCGTGCACGAGTGATCAAGAAACTCATGCGGCTGCCCACTGGTAGCACTTCAGGAGACCCCCGAGACGCTCGCGGCACGAACGGCGTTGTTGCGCAATCCTAAGATCAGGCTGGGCACCGCCTGGTCGCATCCCTCGTCCTTCAGATTGCGTAGGACTGGGGCCCGTCGAGTTGGGTCCTCCGGTTCAGCAGGTTGCACGCGATCGTTGCCTCGACCTCCTGGCCACCGGAACTTCGGGCGCGGAGTGCACCTCCACCACCAACACGATGCGCACCGACGGCACATGGGCCAACCGGCTCCCGGACTCTGGCTCGGCACCTTGATGCATGATTGCGGGATGGGGCGGGGCGCTCTTTTTTTTCTTCTACGAATGGCCCCGGGATCGAGGCGAGCTCCTGCGTTAGACTGATTGCTCATACTCACCAGTGCCCGATGCGGGAACACCGCCTGGAGTAAGGAGAATCGATATGAAGAAAGTTCAAAGCGCTTTTGTTCTGGCCGCGCTCGTCGCGCTGGCTTCCTCTTTGTCTGCGCAACAGGCTCCCATGAGCTTTTTCGTAACCAGCACAGGACCGGGTGACGGCGCCAACCTCGGCGGACTCGAAGGTGCGGACGCCCACTGTCAGATGCTCGCCGCCGGCGCCGGTCGTGGCAGCGCCACCTGGCGCGCCTACCTCAGTCAAGCTTCGGGTTTTCAGGGCCCGCCTGCGGTCAACGCCCGAGATCGTATCGGAACCGGCCCGTGGTACAACGCCAACGGGGCGATGATTGCGGCGAACGTGGCAGATCTTCACGGAGATATTCAGCGCGACCGAAACAACATCCGCAAGCCCACTGCGCTGGACGAAAACGGTGAAGAGGTCAAGGGAGTCGGGGACCAGCCCAATGAACACGATATCCTGACCGGCTCAGACTCCCATGGCCGGGTTGTTGGACCGGTCGGCACGGCCGCGGCGACTACCTGCAACAACTGGACGAGCGACGGCGACGGTGCGGCGATTGTCGGCCACCACGATCGTCTCGGTGGTCCCAACGCATCCTGGAATTCGGCCCATTCCAGTCGCGGCTGCAGCCAGGAGAACCTGGTGGGGACCGGCGGTGCCGGACTCCTCTACTGCTTCGCGATCGACTGATCCTATTCCGCGAGGTTCCCGCAGGTGTTCCGACGGGCGCGGTCGAGTGGTCGACGGCCGCGACGCCTGAGCACGACGAGACTTCGACGTAGCGGGCAGCGGATGTTCACGGACGGTCCTCTGAGGAGGCGTCCGTGGATGTTCGTCTGGATAGAAGGGAGAACGTCCATGCGACGCACAACGCTGACTATCGCCGCACTTGCGCTCGGGATGGTGCTGGCGGGCACCGGTGGTGCCCGCGGCCAACCGCACGCGTCGGGCATGTCGCCAGAGCGGCTCGAGCGCGTTACGGCCGTGCTGGACAAGTACATCGATGCCGGAGCGCTTGCTGGGGCCGTCTCACTCATCTACCGACACGGCGAGATTGCGCATCTCAGCGCGCGAGGCTTTCAGGACGCGGACGCCAGAACGCCGATGCAGCGCGACACGATCTTCGGCTTGGCGTCCATGACAAAGCCGATCACGGCGGTCGCAACGATGATGTTGGTCGAAGAGGGCAAGATCAGGCTCGACGAGCCGGTCGACCGCTGGCTCCCAGAGCTGGCCGATCGCCAGGTGCTCAACGATCCCGTGGGGCCGCTCGACGACGTCCATGACTCCCCGCGGCCGACCACGGTACGTGATCTGCTCAAATACACGATGGGCATCGGGGTCGTCGGTTTCGCCGGCATCGCCCCCGACGCGCCGATCGCCGTCGCCTTTGCAGCACAGCGTGGGCGGCGCGAGACGCCCCCGGATGAATACCTGGAGCGGCTCGGCGCGCTGCCCCCTGGTGTACCCACCAGGTGAGTATTTCATCTACAACACCGCGTCTGATGTAGCTGGCGTGCTCATCGCGCGAGTATCCGGTATGGCGCTGGACCGGTTCCTGGAGACGAAGATCTTCGACCCTCTTGGCATGACGGACACGGGCTTCTGGGTGCCCCCACCAAAACGCGCGCGCCTGGCCACCTATTACCGCGGCGGGCCGGGAACGCTGGTCCCTATGGCGAACAGCGACACGCGCTATGTGGCAGCGCCCGCCTTCCCTTCCGGGGCTGCAGGCCTCGTGTCCACGGTGGACGACTACCTAGCGTTCGCGCGCATGCTGCTGAACAAGGGCGAGGTGGACGGCGCGCGCCTCCTGTCGCGCAAGTCCGTTGAGCTAATGACGACCAACCAGATGACCGATGACCCAGCCAAGCGTCTCTTCGTCAGCGCCGACTTCTGGCGCGGGTCGGGGTTTGGCCTTGGTCTCATGGTTACGACCGAGAGGCTCGATCTTGGCCCATCCGTCGGATCGTTCTGGTGGAACGGCGCCACTGGCGTCACCTGGACCGCTGATCCGCACGAAGACTTGATCTTCCTCAACTTCATTCAACGCAGGGGTACGCCGTCCGGGTTCAGCGCCGACTACATGCAGGCGGTCTACCAGGCAATCGTCGACTGAGATAGGCCACTCGCTGGGCAACTCCGACGATCGGCCCCGTGCCTTCGCCGAGAGGCGCTCAAGGGCGTAGTTGTAGGCGTCCAGGTTGTCGGTGGGACGGGTCACCACGGCCGAGCATAGCCACCACCGCAGCGACAGGCCGTTGCGAGATCACTCTTCAGAAGTCGCCCTGTGAGTTGCGTCGCTCAGTTCATCGGCGTGACGCGCAGATTGGCGAAGTCGCCATCGCTGGTGTTGCCGGTCCGCAAGCCGATCGAGCCATGTTCGGGCTTACGAACTTCGAGCGTGGGCGAGGAGTTGGAACCCACATAGATCTGGATCCTTCCGCCGTACACCACGAGGCGGAGGTGCACCCAATCAGTTGGTACGACCGACGCATCGACCGGGTTCATAGGAGCCATTAACCGCGACTCCGTAGAAGCGGAGGGTCTTCTGCTCGACCCGGGCGAAGTTACCGCTCGCCTCCAGCCGTTTTTGCAACGGACCTGCGCCACCACTGAAAGGAAGTAGCTCGCCCCACTACCGATCCAAACGGCAGTCGCCTCTGACGCTCACAGTGTCTCGCGCGGTCCCCGTACCAGTTATTGCGAGCCGCTCAACTCGCCGGCGCACCGGGGGTGCTCTGGTCGCCAGCCTTGCCCTTGACGATTGTCGTCGCCAACGACATCATGGCGCCCAGGTCGGTCAGATTCGCGGGCACGACGAGCGTGTTCGCTGCCTTAGCCAGGTTTCCAAACTCGCCGATATACTGTTCGGCGATGCGGAGTTGCATGGCCGCGGCGCCGCTTTCATCGGTCAGGGCACTTGCCACTTGGCGAAGTCCGTCGGCGGTCGCCGTAGCGATGGCGAGGATGGCGTCGGCTTCACCCGCCGCTACATTGATCTGCTGCTGTTTCGCTGCCTCCGACGCTTTGATCACTCGCTGCTTTTCGCCTTCGGCTTGGTTGATATTCGCGTCACGCTCGCCCTCGGACGTGAGTATCACGGCGCGCTTTTCTCGTTCAGCGCGCATCTGCTTCTCCATCGCACTCAATACGTCATGCGGCGGGTTGATGTTCTTGATTTCGTATCTCAGAACCTTGACCCCCCAAGGGTCGGACGCTTTGTCAAGCTCAGCCACGACGTTGTGGTTGATGGCGCCCCGCTCCTCGAAGGTACGGTCCAGGTCAATCTTTCCGATCTCGCTACGCAAGGTGGTTTGCGCCAACTGCGAGATGGCAAACATGTAGTTTCCAATTCCGTAGGACGCTCGTCCGGGATCCAAAACCTGCATATACAAGACACCGTCTACCCCTACTTGGACGTTGTCTTTTGTGATGCAGATCTGCTCGGCGATGTCAGCCGCCTGCTCTTTGAGGGAATGCCGATAGGCAATTCTTTCGACAAACGGAAACAGTACGTGAAAACCGGCTCGTAATGTGCGGCTGTATTTGCCGAGTCGTTCTACGACATAACCGTTTTGTTGGGGGACTACAACCGCCGTCTTTGCCAAGACAAAAATGACGAGGGCCGTGATGGCCAGTGCTACATATAGTGAAGTCATACCGTGTCCCGTGTCGGTCGGAGGAAAAAGCCTCCTGCGATTCAATCGATACTGACGTGCAAGATCAGCCCGTCGACCTTGACGACTTTGGCCCGAGCACCTGAGGAAATCGTGCCAGACCCCACGTTACGAACGGTCCACGTGCTGCCTCGAAAGTCGGTACGGGTATCGCGTCCCGGTCCCAGGGCGTCGTGAAGCCGCACATATTCACCCGTAACGCCCTCTGGGAAATCGGGCAGCCGGCTCCGCAGCCTGGCGGATAAGCTCTTTCGGAACGTGACCATCGACACTAGAGAGAGGACGGCAAAACTCAGCCACTGCATCCATTCCGGAATCGAGAGTCCCGCCAGCTCGCCGATGCCAACAATGAGGGCGGATAGTCCAAGGAAGACCAAGTAAAACTGGGCGTCAACCGCCAAGAGCTCTGCACCGAATAGCGTGACACCAAGGATCATCCATCCCCACCAGGTCATACGCAACCTCCCGTGACGTGATTCTCAGACTATATCTCTAATGAACTGTCATACTGATGCGCGCAAGCACTCCTGGGCGGGGCATCCCGCCTGGCGACCTGCGCGGTGACGAAGGAATATCCGAAGAACGCCACGATATACACCACGCCGAAGACCTTGACGTTCGCTCGTCCTGGCACATACGCGAGGTGAACGGCACCGCCTCGAAGCCCACCAACAACAGCTCGACCAGCACGGTGGCCAGCAACACCCATAGGACAGTGTGCCCCACCGCCAGCGTAGCGCCCCACAGTACCCAGTAGGCCGGCAGGGTCAGTGCCATGATCGGGACCACGGCCAACCGCATCACGTGCCGCACGCCGCGCAGGTAGCGCGCGGTGTCCTTCTGCTCCGTCATCCGGAACACCCAGTTGGCCGGCAGCTCGCTCGGGATAGTGAAGAGGATGCGGAGCCCGACAAGCGTGAAGAACGACAGGACGAGTGGAACCGACAGCAACGCGGCACTGAGCACGTCAAGGCCCGGCCGTTGCTCGCCAGCGAACAACCGACGTCGCAGGATCGCGCCGATGACGGTCCCGTCCCCGGCCCCTGTGCCGAGCCAGGTAAACCCGATGGAGGCCACGACGAAGGTCAGTGCGATCCCGACGTATACGGCCAGGAGAAGCGGGAAGCGTTGGTTGCGGCGGATCGTATTGACCACGAACACCACGACTGCCGTTTCAGTCGGGCCAGGGACCATGACGTGAGACGTGACCCACCGCAGCGCCCTCGCCGGAGCGGCGGGTTCACGCATCACCGCCGCTGGCGATTCCAGTTCCCGGCGTCTGACGCGGGCGGCCCCTGCGAGATACGAGAGTGTCGCGGCCACACCGACGGGAGTGAAACGGCCGCGGTCGCGGCTCCCGCATTCTGCCAACGCGGGACCTCGCGCCTCGTCTCTGTACGCACTCCTCACATTTCTTGAAGCGGCGCGTAGTGGTGACTGCGCGGAATCGGACGGAGGAGCTTGGAGGAACGTCTTGGCCTGCTACCGCGTTGGCGGGAAGACACCAATCGTTGCAACCGTGAGTCCGATGGCATACGCCCAGACCATCCAGATGCGATGACGTTGGATATCCCGATGCAAGATGGGATGGCTCAGAACGCAACGACCAGCGCAACGCCGGTCACGATGTTGGCCACCGTTGATACCCGACTGACCAGCACCGGGAAGATCACGGCCATCGAGATGGCGCTGATTCCGGTCAACAAACCCGACAGCACAAAAACCCGCCCCGACCAGCGATGCACGCCAGGCCAGCGCCGCCGGACCGCTGGGGCAAGTTGCAGCGGACCCAGCACCGTGAATGCGATACCGGGCAGCAGATGCATCGCGGAAATGAACGGGTGGGTGGTATAGCTTGTGATTTGCTCCTCGTCTTCCGGCACGACCCCTGATGAGAGCACTGGCGTGATCGACGAAAACCGCACAACTCCAGACGCGATTGCAGCGCCGCCCAGCATCAATAACAGCAGAGGCACAATCCAGTTGGAGAGAAACTACGTTCGGTCGGTCGGCGCGTGCTTCATCGTATTCTGGTCGTTGATCTCAACGTTCGTAGTAGTGGACGGCGTCCCCGAAGGCCAGGTTCCATCGCGCGCGTTACAATGCGCCACGCAGTGTCTGTGAACTCCTGGACGTCCGCATGAGACATGACCGTATCGGAAGTCAATAGATGGATTAGGCGGGTTCGCATGTCGGCCCAAAGTGGAAATGTCCGCTTTCTCCGTTCCCACACTCACGTCCGCCGAAGTAGCCTCGGCGACCCAGGTCGCCGAGCAGGACCCAGGGCGCACGACTTGGCGATGGTCTGGAGTTGCATGTTCGACAATGCCTGCCGCGGCCGCGGGGACCAATCCGACGATGAGTTGCGTTGGCCGCCTGAGGCGGGAAGAGAAGGCCTTCCCTGGAAAAATTCGCCCAGAGGACGCCATGTGCGGGTCCGAGCCTCCTCTAAGACGCTTCCAACACGATATCGAAGTCGATACGCAGCTCGGGGCGAACTACCACCGAGGTACCCGCGACAGGGATCGGCAGAATGCCAAAGTCGATTGGCGACACCGTCGTAGTGCCGGTGAAGCGATCCCCCCGCCTCATCGCGCGAACGTCCAACCGCTGGAATCGGCCGTGTATCTCCAGCTCACCCTCTACCAGCCAGATGTCCGCCTCGATCAGGATGATCGTCAATGAGTGATACGTGATCCGTGGGAACCGCTGTGCGTCAAGCCCTTCCGGCCCAAGCATGTGCACCATCGCCCGCCGGCGCTCCCCCGCAGACCCAGACGCACCGACCACACGGAGCTCGCCGACATCGATCACGAGTGCCAGGTGGGGCGTGTCGGTATCGTCGACCGACCCCTCGGCGAGCGGCGCCTCAATCACGTAACCGACCGCGTCCCCACCGGGCGTCCCCGACGCCGGGACGTGAACCGTGACCATGGACCGCGCGGTATCGATCCAGCGCATTTCTGCGCCCAGGGTGGCGACCGCCACCAGCATCCAGGCTACGACTGCCCCCGCCGGCAGCAATATCGCTCGAACGGTCGCCCGAAATCCGCGCAGTGGCACGCCCTACGATACAGAATTAGACAACCGCCGGGTCGCGCTGGGCTGGTTGCGGTTGCCGACCGGATCCGTAGCGAACCCCGACGGTGAAACGCCCCTCCTCTGCGGCCGACTGTAGCCGGCTGTCGTCTTTGGCGCTCACGACTCTGACAGCGCTGGACGAGCGAGTACACCTCCCTGCGCTAACGACATCGTGCAGCGCACGCTCTCGCAAAGCGCCGCAGCGTTCACGATTTTGCTTGTTGCCTTGCGAGAAAACCCTCGTCGACGCGCAAGAGAGCTAGATGCAGTCGGCGAGTCAAGCCCCGAAAGAATCGGAGCCGCGCCGGTTGCGAGGGGAGTTTGTCATGACTATCGCTGCACACATTGCCGGAGAGGTTGTCGACGTTGTTGGAACGTGGATGCCTGTACCACGAAGCGTCAGTGCGAGAGAGGTGAGACCAGTCCCGGAGAGTGGGGTGGCGTCGAGCACTCAGGGGGCCGCGCTGTCGCTCCTCCAGGCACTCGACACGGACGCAGTCCGGGCAGACGCCCTGTATGCAGACGTCTTCCGACGCCTGACCAAATACTTCGGGCGGCGTGGCGCACGCGAACCCGAAGATCTGGCTCAGGAGACAATCACCCGCTTCGAAGGCGATCTAGCGGCCCCCGACGTCCCCTCGGCGTACTTCGGCTACCCGCTGAACCGACACACGCACCACCCCGCCGTAGTTGAGAGATCCGACGCCAATCACGTAATCCCCCTCCACCAGATGGCGAATGATCTGCGAATCGAGCTCGCCGCCGGTATCGTCGTTGTATTCAATCTCCTCACAAGGAGTCACGCTAAATAAGGTTGCAGTTGGGTCGACCGGAGAATCATCCGAATCTTTTCGTATGTCGATCTGGTAATCGTCCTCGGTGACCGTGAATCGCAAGAAACGTTGGTCTGTGCCGACGTTGATGAGCAGTCCCTGACGCGACAACAGTTCTGCGGAGGCCAGAGGCGCCGCATCGCAGGCTGTTTCCCGACCAGTAGCTGGATCCCTTTCTGGGCCACCCAAGACTCTGCGACCTGTCTCGGGGTCCCTCAAGACGGTGTGACCAAACTCAGTGATCGTCAGCTTATCCAGATCCTCGTAGGCGAAGGAGAACAGACCCTCCGAACGCAGGTATCGCAGGTCGTCAATGAATTCCTCTCTGCCGCCATACTTGTAGACTCAGCCGTTCATATCTTCAGCGAGTCCATCAAGCACGTCGAACGCACCTTGAGCCCTGACCTGCTCGCGGAGCGTAAGCAATCTCTCCTGCCTTAATTCGTCGGCAACGAGTTCGACCGCAGTGAAGCGCTTCCGGCCATCCTCGAAGGGCTGAAGATATCCCCCTTCATTCAGCTGCGTCAGTATTTTGCTCGCGACATCGGCGCTTCGCCCCTCCAGGTCAGCGCCAGCCGTGGACCGGGGGGCGGCAACCTCCGCGTCCGACCCGGTGGCGATCATGCGAACCGGATGAGGTCTGTTGATGGGACGATCAGCGCCACCACCAAACCCGTGGCCGCCAGCTCCATGAGAATATCGGTTGACCGAAGTGACGGATAGAGATCGAGGGGTTTCTGATAGACGAAGTTGAAGGTGATGACAAAGAGAATGGTGGCGACGGACGTGAGAGAAAAAATCGCGAGCCCTACGGTCTCA